>Ga0207705_10000136_pt1 | contig 79294 bp, 76 predicted proteins | sample KBSC13metaG_FD_184314 | JGI IMG/M metagenome (GOLD analysis project Ga0207705, IMG submission 184314) | Corn rhizosphere microbial communities from Kellogg Biological Station, Michigan, USA - KBS C1-3 metaG (SPAdes) (version 2) | ecosystem: Host-associated > Plants > Roots > Rhizosphere > Soil ... | reverse complement strand
TAATGCCTAAGTTCCCGGTATACTGCTATCTATACATATAACGAGGGAACTTAGGCATTATGGCACAAGCAGTTGAACCGGCAATTGAGACGTTTGCGCGCATTAAGGTAGTGGGCGTGGGCGGTGCTGGCGGTGCTGCTATTAATCGCATGGTCGAGGCGGGCATCGAGGGCGTGGAGTTTATCGCCGTCAATACTGATGCGCAGGCTCTGCAGAACTCTAAGGCGGCTGTAAAGATTCACATCGGCCGTGACACGACCCGTGGTTTAGGTGCCGGTGCCGATCCTGGTGTGGGTGAGCAGGCTGCCCGTGAGTCGACTGACGAAATTAAGCAAGCGCTGGCGGGTGCTGACATGGTGTTCGTAACCATTGGTGCTGGTGGTGGTACGGGCAGTGGTGCCGGCTATGTCGTAGCGCAAATCGCCAAAGATATGAATATACTTGTTGTAGGTTTTGCAACAAAGCCGTTTGCCTTTGAGGGTGAAAAGCGTCGCCGAAACGCCGAAACGGCTATAGAGAACCTGCGCCGATCTGTTGATACGCTTATTATTATCCCGAACGATCGGTTGCTACAGACCATCGACCGCCAGACGCCGCTCATGGAGGCGTTTAAGGTGGCGGACGATGTGCTTCGCCAAGGCGTACAGGGCATATCAGACCTGATTACAGTAAACGGACTTATTAACCTGGACTTCGCAGATGTAAAGGCGGTCATGAGCAATGCGGGCAGCGCGCTTATGGGTATTGGTCGCGCAAGTGGCGAGAACCGCGCCGTGCAAGCCGCACAGCAGGCCATCGACAGCCCATTGCTTGAAGTGTCTATCGATGGTGCTCGAGGCATACTCTTTAATATTATTGGTGGTAACGATCTGAGCATGCACGAAATCAACAGTGCTGCCGAGGCGATTACTGCCGCTGCCGACCCAGACGCCAACATCATCTTCGGTGCTACTATCAGCCCTGAATTGGACGGCGAAATTATTGTTACCGTGGTGGCAACCGGATTCGATGCCTCCTACTTCACTAAGCGTCAGTCAGCCGGTGCTGTAATTGATACCCCGCACGTGCCATCTACGGTCACGCCAAGCCCGCTCAGTGCTAGCGACGACGACATGCAAGATATCGATATGGACCTAAAGGAGCATGTCGAAGCCACAGCATCTGACTTCCATAATGACGCACCAATGCCGAACATCTGGTCTATCGGTGACGAAGAGGGTAGTGATGACACGACTCAAGCATCATCGACGCAGCCGGTTGTGTCGCACCATGACGAAGAAGAACTGGAGCGCCCCTCATTCCTGCGGCGTCTGACCAAGCGTGGCCACAAAGATGATGCTGCTAGCTCTCAAGATGACGAATCTGACCGCCCTGCTCGATAACAGGGGTAATCTGCGCGTTTCTGTACTAAATAATACACCGAAAATAGCCTTGTATAAGCACTATGACTGGCGTTATGATTACTTCATAAGACGCTATATGTAGTAGCTTGGGTAACGGTCTTGTGCCCTATTTAATGCTGCATGTAGTTGCACATTAAAGAAGATTGGCCTGCCTCAAGCAGGCCAATAGAAAGGGGGCTATCGTGAACTGTGGCCAATGTAATGGTGATGACACGAAAGTCATAGAAAGTCGTGATGTTGATGCGAGCCATGCGGTTCGCCGTCGGCGTGCCTGCACACACTGTGGCTATCGCTTTACTACCTATGAGCGCATAGAACGTCCTCAGCTGGTGATTGTGAAGAATGATGGCACGAGACAGCTTTTTAGTCGCAGCAAGCTTCTGGCGGGCCTGTATAGAGCCTGCGAAAAAACGTCAGTTACGAGTATGCAGCTGGAACAGCTGGTAACAAGTGTTGAACAGCAATTGTATGCTTGCGCGGAATCGGAAGTACCTTCGCACAAAGTCGGCGAGCTGGTGATGGAACGTTTACCGGCGCTGAACGAGGTTGCGTATGTGCGTTTTGCAAGCGTGTATCGGCGGTTCAAAGATATCGCGAGTTTTGAGCGTGAGCTTTCTCAGATACGAGAGCGCAAAACTACCGATGATACGGTGGGTGTGTAGCGTAATGTATCGGTAGGTCGGATGGCCGGCTCTCCTTAAACCTGGAAGTCCTAAAGCTTGAGGTTTACGGAGAGCTTGCTAAAAGACCTGGGTTGCCCGTGTGTGAGGGCAAGCGGGTTAGGGGCGACTCTAACAAAAAACATATCAAAAATAAGGTGGTTGTCTGAGGTGGCAACCAGGAGGGTAACAACATGGGGCAAACAACTAATAACGGAGTTCGGCGGTTTTTTACGCAGCCGAAAACCAAGGGTTACGACAGCTTGAAATGGATAACGCGTGATTCGCTGCTCAAAAACCCGTTTACCGGCGAAGTCGTTTTCGAGCAAAAAGACGTTGAGATTCCAGAAGGCTGGTCGCTTAATGCGCTCAACATCGTAGCTCAAAAATACTTTACGGGTACGCCTGGTACAGAGGAGCGTGAAACTTCGCTCAAAAACTTGGTCGACCGCGTAGTAGACACGGTGGTGCGCCAGGGTCAGCAGGAAGGCTACTTTGAGGGTACCGCCGAAGCTGAAACATTCCGCGAAGAGCTCAAGTACGTGCTGGCTAGTCAGCGGGCAGCCTTTAACAGTCCTGTGTGGTTCAACATCGGCGCGCCAGAGCGTGCACAGCAGGCTAGTGCTTGCTTTATCTTGGGTGTTGAAGACACTATGACCGACATTTTGCAGTGGTATGTCGACGAAGGCATGATTTTTAAGGGTGGTTCAGGTAGCGGTGTAAACATCAGCCCGATCCGTTCTAGCTACGAAAAACTTGGTAAGAGTGCCGGTACGGCTTCTGGACCTCTAAGTTTTATGCGTGGTGCCGACGCAAGCGCCGGTGCCATCAAGAGCGGCGGCAAGACGCGCCGGGCCGCCAAAATGGTCATCATGAACGTTGACCACCCGGACGTTGAGGAGTTTGTTTGGTGTAAGTCTATCGAAGAAGATAAGGCTCGTGTGCTACAGGCTGCCGGCTTTGATATGAGCTTGGACGGCAAAGACATCTTTAGTGTGCAGTATCAAAATGCCAACAACTCAGTACGTGTTACCGACGACTTCATGAAGGCTGTTGAGAATGACGAAGACTGGGAGCTTAAGGCCGTTACCACGGGTAAGCCAGTTCGCAAACTAAAGGCCCGCGACATGTGGCGCCAGATTGCCGAAGCAGCCTGGAAGTGTGCCGACCCTGGTTTGCAGTTCGACACCACCATCAACAAATGGCACACCACCCCAGTTGCCGGCCGGATTAACGGCTCAAACCCATGCTCTGAATACATGCACCTCGATAACTCGGCATGTAACCTTGCAAGCATTAACCTACTTAAGTATCTGAATGATGATTTTAGCTTCGACATTGAAGCCTTCAAGCACACGGTGGAGCTGATCTTTACCAGTCAAGAAATCCTGGTTGGCTACAGTGAGTACCCAACGCCGCGCATCACCAAGAACGCGAAGGCTTACCGCGAGCTCGGCATTGGCTACGCTAACTTGGGCGCATTGCTTATGGCACAGGGTTTGCCCTACGACAGTGACGAGGGTCGCGCACAAGCCGCTGCCATTACTGCGCTGCTTACCGGCCACAGCTACGCCGTATCGGCTAAGATTGCCCGCAAGGTTGGTCCATTCGCCGGCTTCCACAAAGACCGCGAAGGCATGCTGCACGTGCTGAAAATGCACCGAGAAGCTGTTGAGCACATCAATGCATCACTCGTGGCAGAAGATCTGCTCAGCGCTGCAACCCAGGCTTGGGATGAGGCAGTTGAGTTAGGTGAGCTATACGGCGTGCGTAATAGCCAGGCCAGTGTGCTTGCCCCAACCGGTACCATCGGCCTGATGATGGATTGTGACACCACTGGTATTGAGCCGGACCTCGGTCTCGTTAAGGTTAAGAAACTGGTCGGCGGTGGCACTATGAGCATCGTGAACCAGACGGTACCACGCGCGCTTAAGGCTCTTGGCTACACACCGGAGCAGGTTAACGACATCGTATCCTACATCGATACCGAAAAGACTATCCTGGGTGCACCACACCTGCAAAAGGCCCACGAACCCGTCTTTGCGTGCTCTATGGGTGACAACGCGATTCACTACCTGGGACACGTTAAGATGATGAGCGCCGTGCAGCCATTCCTTTCCGGTGCCATCAGCAAGACCGTAAACATGCCCGAAACTGCTACGGTAGAAGACATCGAACAGCTGCACATGGACTCATGGAAGCTTGGTCTAAAGGCCGTCGCTATCTATCGTGACAACTGTAAGGTTGCGCAGCCACTTTCTATGGCCAAGAAAGATGATGATAAGGAGAGTGCTCCAGAGAGTCGTGCCGAAGCTGCTGCTAGCGCCGGTGCCGCCGCTACTGCACCAGCCCCAGCGCCTGTTGTCGTTGCTCCAGCTGCGCCTGCGACAGATGCAACACTTGATGGTCGCATAGTGGTAAAGGGCGCGATACGTCGTCGTCTGCCACGCGTTCGTAACAGTCGTACCTATCGCTTCCAATTGGCGGACCTAAAGGGCTACTTTACCGTTGCTGAGTACGAAGACGGCACTCCTGGTGAGCTGTTTGTCTCAGTTAGCAAGCAGGGGAGCACCTTAAGTGGCCTTATGGACTCGTTCGCAATCAGCGTGAGTCACGGCCTGCAGTATGGCGTGCCACTCAAGAGCTATGTTAAGACATTGCGTGGTACCAGTTTTGCACCAAGTGGCATTACTGATGACGGTGACATCCGTACCGCCAGCTCCATCACGGACTACATCATGCGCCGTCTAGCACTCGACTACCTGAGTTTTGACGATCGCCTGGAGCTTGGCCTCGCCAGCTTCGACGACATGCCCGAAGCTCAGACTAGCTTGCTTGAAACTGCGGCACCAGCACCGATAACGGCAGCTGTTGCGCAGGAGGCAATTGAGCGAGCAGGCGAATCTCGCCCGGCTTTGGCTGCAACTGGTGAGCCAAAGCAAGCAGTAAAAGATGCTGCGGCACCGCTCTGCTATAACTGCGGCAATCAAACCCAGCGCAGTGGCAGCTGCTATGTCTGCTCTAGCTGTGGTAGTACCACCGGCTGCTCGTAGGCCGTCTAAAAAACTAGACCAAAAAAGACCCCTTCTTGGGGTCTTTTTTGTAGACTATTAAATCCAGATTAAAAATGTGATGAATGACATTGGGAAACCGGTCTATATGCGTTAAACTAGTTTTCGTATGAAACTACTTGTGCTTTACCGACTGAATAGTGAGTCTGCCCGCCAAGTTGAGGGCTTTGTCCGTGAGTTGCAAACCCAGCACAACGTCGATTCGCACCATATCGAAGTGCTCGACTTTGATAGTCGTGAAGGCTCGGCCACCGCAAGTCTGTACGATCTGATGTCTCAGCCGGCTATATTGGTTACTAGTGATGAGGGTGGCTATATCAAAGACTGGCAAGGGCCTGATCTGCCGCTGGTATCCGAAGTTGCTGGGTACGTGATTCAGTATCAATAGTATCTCAGGTAGTTTACTGTTGCGGGCTACGTTAGTAGTTGCGGAAACTGAACGATTATTGAGCAGGGTATGGCTTCCTCTTGTCAAACTACACCGTAGACAGTATCATAAGAAGGTAAATGCGTTGTGGTGGTTACACCACATGAGCGGCTATCCACCGCGAAAGCAGCAGGAAGAACTGGCGAGATCGCCAGTGTAGAACCCGACGGAACCGGCCCGTGAGACCGAGATAACTAAGCGCCTAAGGAAGAATCACTTCTTTTGGAATCTGGATGGTACCGTCCGCTTCAAGCGGATTCCAGAGTTCAAAAGAGGTGATTTTGCCTTTTTAAGGAAAAGAGCAGCCCGAGACTTTGGCTTTGCCAAAGCCCGGCGCGATGAGAAAAACCGTAGGTTTGTCTCATAGTTTTAGAAGAAGTGATTTTTTGTTTCAAAGAGGAGATAAACAAATGAAATTTACCGCAGGAAACCGTCGCAAAGCGCTGGAGTACGAAAAAGACCTAGTACGGCAATGGAAGCAGAACAAAACCTTTGAAAAATCGGTCGAGAATCGAAGTCGTGATAATGCCTATGTCTTTTACGATGGCCCACCATTTTTAACGGGCACGCCGCATCACGGGCATTTGCTCAGTTCGACCATTAAAGACGCCGTACCACGGTATTGGACGATGCAGGGCAAGCGTGTGGAGCGGGTCTGGGGCTGGGACTGTCACGGACTGCCGGCTGAGGTTTTTACCGAAAAGAAACTGGGTATTCAGGACCGCCGCGACATCGGCACTAAAATTAGCCTGGAAGAATACATCACCACCTGTCGTGACAACATGGTGCAAACTGGCAATTTATGGGAAGACACCGTTGACCGCATCGGCCGCTGGGTTGAATTTAAGGGTGCCTACAAAACCATGGATAAAGACTACATGGAGAGTGTCTGGTGGGCTTTTCAGAAGTTGTACAACGAAGGCAAAATTTATGAAGGCGAACGAGTGCTACTGTACTGTACGCGTGACGCAACACCGCTCAGCAAGGCCGAGGTTACTATGGACGCCGGTTCTTACCAAGACGTCAACGACCCAAGCGTGTATGTAAAATTCAAGCTCAAAGACGATGGACGCTATCTGCTAGCCTGGACCACCACACCTTGGACGTTACCCGCCAACACAGCTGTTGCAGTTGGCGAAAACGAAACATACGCCGAAGTGCAAATGGCTAACGGTGAACATTACATCTTGCTAGCCGAACTAGTTGAAAAAGTTTTGACCGATGAAAAACACCAGCCAGTTGCATACGAAGTAGTGCGTCAGGATATTAAGGGCAGTGAGCTAATTGGCAAAAGCTATGAGCCACTGTTCGTGGATCGGGGGGAGAATGCGCATAAGGTTTGGAACTACCCCACGCTTGATAAAGCCGAAGGTACCGGCATCGTACATCTAGCTCCGGCTTACGGCGAGGAAGATTACAATCTGGGTAAAGCAATGGGCTTCCCGCTTGTTAGCGTCATCGACGAAAACGGCTTTTACACTGAGAGCGAATGGAAGGGCCAGAATGTCTGGGAGGCTAACAAACCAATCGCTAAGGAACTGCTCAGCCGCGGTGTCGTCTGGAAGATTGAATACATCGTGCACTCATACCCGCACTGCTACCGCTGCAATACGCGCCTCATGTACCGGGCTCACCCCAGCTGGTTCATGAATATCAAAGATCAAAAGGAGCAGATGCTCGAGCAAAACGAAAATATCAACTGGTTCCCAGGCCACTTAAAAGAAGGCCGTTTCCACAAAAATATCGAGCAAGCGCCCGATTGGAACCTCAGCCGTGACCGTTTCTGGGCAACTGCTATGCCTGTGTGGAAGGGCGTGGATGCCGATGGCAAAGAGCGCATCAAAGTGGTCGGCAGTTATGCTGAACTCAAAAAGCTGAGCGGCGTAGAGCTGGATGATTATCACCGCCCTTGGGTTGATGACATTGAGTTTGACTTGGACGGTGTGCACTACACACGTATCGACAAGGTGTTAGACTGCTGGTTTGAAAGCGGCAGCATGCCATTCGCACAGTTCCACTACCCATTTGAAAATAAGGAGAAGTTTGAGCAGAGCTTCCCAGGTGATTTCATCGTTGAATACATTGGCCAGGTACGTGCCTGGTTCTACTATGTGCACGCCGTTGGCGTTGGTTTATGGGGCAAAAACTCCTATAAAAACGTCATTACCACCGGTACGATTGCCGGCAATGATGGCCGCAAAATGAGCAAAAGCTACGGCAACTACACCGACCCAAATGAGCTCATGGATAAATTTAGTGCCGATGCACTGCGCTTTTTGTTGCTTCAGAGTCCGCTTTTGAACGGCGAAGATTTTGCTTTGCAAGATAAAGATGTGCAGGACGTGCAGCGCAAGCTTGCCATGATCTGGAACATGTACGATTTCTTTACCATGTATGCCGCCGTCGATGGTTGGGAGTGGCAGGGCAGTGTTGACGATCCGTCGGCCAGCCTTACCAATCCGCTCGACAAATGGGTGCTGTCGCGCCTACATCAGCTACAAGCGCATGTTACCGAAAAGATGGATGCCTACGACATTCCTGGGGCACTAGAGCCAGTTCTTGCGTTTGTAGATGACGCCAGCAACTGGTACGTTCGCCGCAGTCGCCGCCGATTTTGGAAGAGCGATAACGATGGCGATAAAAACGATGCCTATACCACGCTACACTACGTGCTGACGCGCCTGAGTATGGTGCTGGCGCCATTCGTGCCATTCCTAGCCGAGGAACTCTATCAGAAGCTCACAGGCGGCGAGAGCGTCCATTTGCTGGACTGGCCAAAGTTGGGGGCTATCGACCAAACCGTGCTTGATGATATGGCACGCACGCGTCAAATCATCGAAGCTGGCCTAGCTCGCCGTATGGCCAAATCCGAGACTGAACAGCAGGTGAAGGTTCGCCAGCCGCTCAGTAAGCTCACATACCCAGGCCAACAGTTACCAGATGCACTGCAAGTAATCGTTGCCGACGAAACAAACGTTAAAGACGTGATGAACGACCCGAAGGTTGCCGAAGTTGTGGTTGATAAAACCATCACATTGGAACTCAAGCGCGAAGGTTTGATGCGCGAGCTCGTGCGGCAAGTGCAGACTGCCCGTAAGGCCGCCGGATTGAATATTGATGATCGCATCGTGCTTTCAGTCGTTTCTGCCGAGCAGGAGGTGTTGCAGGCTCTGAAGGAGCATGCAGAGATCATCAAAGCCGAGACATTAGCGACCAGCCTCAACGAAAATGAAGTCGTCACCGCATCATACAGCGAAGACTTAACGGTTGATGGCTATCCTGTCGAAATCTCACTAGCGAAAGCGTAAGTACTAAACGATATAACCGCCTCTTTACAGGGGCGATTATATCTGTTATCATCTATTGGTATCTAAAATTCTTTTAAGGAACACATCATGAAAAAAGCAGTAATCGCAACCGGTGGCAAGCAGTACGTTGTTGCCGAAGGTGAAACCCTAACGGTTGAACGTCTCAAAGACGCTGATAAGAGCATTACGTTCGAGGCATTGCTCGTTATTGATGGTGACAAGACCACCGTGGGTGCTCCGCTGGTAAGTGGCGCCACTGTTACCGCTAGCGTAGTAGACAACGAAGCTAAGGCCGACAAGGTCACCGCTATCCGGTACAAGGCTAAGAAGCGCGTACACAAGCTGCATGGCCACCGTCAGCTGCAGACAGTACTCAAGATTGAGAAGATCGCCTAAGCTTTAGGCTCGCCCCGCAATCTTAAGAACTCCGGACTATCCGGAGTTCTTTTTTGTGCGGGGAGCGCCGATCGCCTGTGGATAACTAGATGATATATTGCTTACGTTTTAGCTTTTATTGTTTTAAATACAATATTTTTATTACAACACTAAGTACTCATTTTATATCTAAATTATCAGACCGAGAGGGACTGGGAGCTACTATATGATGTATAAGATACATCAAAAAAATATCCTAATTTTAGGTCCTGCTATTTTTCTGGCTGGTTACAAAATGTATTCAGATTAGCTTGAAACAGGGGAGCGAAAGAGAGAGAATAAAGGGGTGTTACATACAAAAATCGTATAACACAAACCAAAAACTTAAACAAAATGCTCAAACAAACACCGAAAACGCGAGTACTCTTTGTGCGCAGGTTCACTCCTGTGTTGCTCGCTGTTTTCGGTGTTTTTTCTTTAACCTTCGTACAGCTGCACAGTACACCGGTCGCGTCTGCTACGGCCGCTAGTACCGTCAACTTCCAAGCGCGCTTACAGTCAGCGGCCGGCGCAATTGTTCCGGATGGCACCTACAACGTCGAATTTAAGCTCTACAGCGGCAGTAGCTGTAATCCAACCACTGGCTCAAGCTGTACGGTCGAGTGGACCGAGGACTACCTGAACAGCGCAAGCCAGGGCTTGCAGACCAGAAACGGCTATTTATCGGCTAATTTGGGCAGCATCACTGCCTTTTCGGGCAGCATACAGTGGGATCAGCAACTGTGGCTGAGCATGAACATTGGCGGTACTACTAGTGGCACGGTGACATGGGACGGTGCGATGAAGCCGTACATGAACCTGACTGCCGTACCGGCTGCCTTCAGTGCGAACCAGCTAGCCAACACCACTTCCTTTGGCCGCTCAACGCTGACCTTCCAGGGATCAAGTAGTGGTGATCAGAACTTTATCATCCAAGATCAAGGTGCTGCGGGTACGTATGACCTGCTAACGAGTATTCAGGCAAGTGCTGGCTACACGCAGCTACAGAGTAGCCCAGGCACGGCGCAATCCGGCAGTATTAACATCTCGGGTATGGCCACGGCTGATACGGTAAAGGGCACGACAGCCGTACAGACTGCGTCTATTCGGCCGATCACTGATTCTACCGCCGCGATACAATTCCAAAATGCCGCCGGGACCGTCACCGTTATGGATGTCGACACTACCAACGATCGTATCGGCATTGGTACCACAGCCCCAGCCGCTACTCTTGATATCAAGGGTCCCACTTCGGATACCACGACAGACGTCTTGAACATAGAAAATGCTGCCGGTGGCTCAATCATCAATGCTCGTGACGATGGCCGGATCACCTTTGGCACTACTGCGGCTTCTGGCACGCCGACAACATTCGGTAGTATGGACACGCATACGGCAGACACTAATGATGGTAACTTCTTCGTCTCAACCAAATTCACTACGGGTACTCACGACGGTACGCTCACCAGCATATCGGTATTTATAAATGCTATTGACTCCAACCCTGGCAATAACAAATTCCGGGTGGCTATTTATACTGACGCGGGTGTTAATCATCCTACTAGTCTGATTGCGCAAAGTGCAGAGGGCACGGCAGTGGCTGGTACCTTTAACACGCTGGCCGTCAGCGCTTCGCTGACCGCGAACACTACATATTGGTTGGCCTACCAAACGAATGGTTCTAACAACTTTAACTTTGATAGCGCCGGGAGCAACCAGTACTACGCCTATGCAAACCCATATGGTGCTTTCCCATCAACAGCTGGCACGGGTGGTGGCAATGGCTCGGTAGCACTCGCTATCTATGGCACGTACACCGAAGCGGGTACCGGTACGGTGCCGGCACTCACCATTGCCGCTGACGGTACAATTGGCATTGGCAACAGCTCGCCAGCTTACGCTCTGGATGTTGCTGGCGCCGGTAATTTCACCGGTGGAGTTATAGCTCCACAGCTGGATAATTCGGGGACTTTAAGTATTGGCACCAGCAACGCAACTGACATTACCGTGGGCAGTACGGGTAGCGTCAGTACGCTAACGCTTGGCCAATCAACCGCCAGCAACACGATTAATATAGGTAACGCATCTACTACTGGCACGCAGACGATCAACTTGGGTACGGGCGCAACGGGCATTGGCGCAGATGTTGTATCAATCGGCAGCTACCTTAACAGCAGCGCCACCACTATTAAGGGCGGAACTGGCAACATCAACCTACTGACCGATAACGCCTCAACCTCAGTTATTGCCAAGAGCAATGTGAATACCGCGGCGGCCTTCCAGGTACAGAACTCCAGCGCAGTAGGACTATTCAGTGTTGATACCAGCAGCAACCAAGTAGTGATCGGCCCATCGGGCGGTGATACTAATGGTACCTTGGTGGTGCTCGGCACTAAAACAAATAGCGGCGACCCAACGGGCGTGAACGGTGCCATGTACTACAACAGCAATATGCAGCAATTCCGCTGCTATCGTGATGGCAGTTGGGCGGCATGTGGACTCAATCCAATTGATCGCGGCTACGCCATCAGTGATGAATTCCTCGGCGGCACTACCGCTACTGACGGTGCGATTGGTGACTCTGGCTGGTCGCGCCAAGCGATTACATCTAACGCCACGATTACTTACAACTCTGGGAACACCGGCATGCCTGCTTCCGCTGATCATCCTGGCGTTCTCGAAATGAAGACTGCCGCCACTACAAACACCGGTACCAGTCTTACGCTGGCAACAAATTCCAACACAGGCTCTGTGGCGCTCAGTGCGGGCCAAACAGTTAAGACAACCGTGAGCGTAGGCAACAGCGCTTCCACGACGCAGACAGTCCGTGTTGGCCTGCACAATGAAACGACCGCCACGACTGCGCCAACGACCGGCGTCTATTGGGAAGCTGATCCAACTGCGAATGCCAACTGGCGTTATTGCTATAACAATACCTCCACGCCAACTTGTGTGTCGAGTGGTGTCGCAATTGCCGCCAACACCTGGGTCCGATTGGGTATTACCATTAATGCGCTTGGTTCGGGCACGTCATCAGTAACCTTTACCATCAACGGCACGGCAACTACTGTCTCAAGTGTGACGGTGAATACGACCAACTTAGTCAACCCTGCTATTACCATCTTTGCCCAAGCGAATGCCTCGTACTATGTGGACGTCGACTACTACCAGTTCTATGGCTACGCCAGTTCTGCAAGATAGGATAGGGAAGTCGCGCCGCTGTCCGCGGTGTTTTAGGGGCTAGTTAACGGTTCGCAGGCTGTTGATAAACTGCATTAGCTCGCCAACGGAAATCTTACTGGGAGCATTGATGAGCGTCCACGATTTACTGCCGACCACTGCCGCCGTAGTGCGATTCTCGAGGTCAACAAGATAAGCGTGCCCAATGGCGGTCGTGAAATCCGACGTTGGATTGAACTGGTTAACATCCAGATTACCAATTGGCTGCATACTGACCGCCAGGGTTTTGCCATGGTCATACTGATAGCTGCACACAACCACTTGATCGGCCACTGATACTGATTGTTGAGCTAACTGGAAGGTTCCCTTGTTGGTGGCGTAATACAGCGGAAAGTCTACTGACGCCTGGGCTGTTATCAGCGCAGGCGGTGCAGTCGGGGGTTGCTTATGGTGCTGCGTGACTACAATAACACCAATAGCTACCCCAATTACTAAAATAGTCCCGCCACCTAGCCACCATATCCGCTTGTGCATATCTAGTATGATAGCAAATGGCCGTGCTATTCGGTATATCCTTGCATAGTGGTGATTAGGGCGGTGCAGGTTTGTTTCTGTAAATCGTACCTTGGGTGGCTCCTATGGGTTAGCGGCCACATGGCTTCGGTGTATGTCGTACTTGTCTACATACGATAAACAGCTGCAAAATGGTAGTAACATATGGCTATTTATAAACGTGAAACCGAGACACTGTGCACGAGTGTATGAATAATAGCTGATAGAATATTACTAGCTTTATAGTGCTATATACGCTGAAAGCATATCACCATGTATGTATTTATGTTTTGCCCGGTTTCTGTTAGGCTGTAAGAAGATGAGCGAGGGATTATGAGACATATACTTGCAGTAACCAACCAGAAGGGTGGCGTGGGCAAAACTACTACGGCCGTCAATCTGGCGGCACAGTTGGCGACACCAAAACGGCGGATAGTGCTAGTGGATCTTGATCCGCAGGGCAATGCTACGAGTAGTCTGGGTATTAATAAAGAAGCGCTGGGTAAAACATTGTACGACGTACTAGTTTCCAATGTCGGGCCGGCAGATATAGTCTTGCCAACAAGTGTAGGTAACCTGTTTTTACTGCCAGCAAACAACACGCTCGCTCAGGCTGAGGTAGATTTGGTGCCACTGCAGCGTCGCGAATTTCGTTTGCGGGACGCCTTGGCGACGGTGGACGCCGAGGTTGTCATTATAGATTGTCCGCCTGCGTTAGGGCTGCTTACCATAAATGCACTGACGGCAGCAACGGATGTACTTATTCCGGTGCAGGCCGAGTATTTTGCACTTGAGGGTTTAGGGCAACTGCTACAAACGGTCCAGGCAGTGAAGCAGGGATTGAACCCGTCGCTCGAGGTACTCGGCGTAGTCCTGACGATGTTCAATAAGCGTATGGTACTGAGCGAGCAGGTCCAAGCTGAAGTAGCAAAACACTTCGGGAACAAATTATTTAAAACGGTTGTACCAAGAAATGTGCGTCTAGCCGAAGCCCCGAGCTATGGGCGAACCATCTTTGAACACGATAAATGGTCTAAAGGTGCACGTGCCTATAAAAGCTTGGCCAGTGAAGTTGCCAGGCGTTTGTTTGGCTGAACAGCTTATTTTTAGTTAGAAGTACCTGAACAAAAAAACAGCACATCACCACTCCGTTTACTGAAGTGGCTAAAAATGGTAGGCTAATAGCAAAGAAGAGGTAGCAACGTATATGGCCACAAAACAAACAGGACTAGGTAGGGGCTTTGGCTCGCTTATACCCCAAAATTTTGATACGGCACAACTGGTAGACGATGGCGAGCGTGTGCAAAAGCTGGCGCTAGCTGATCTTTCGCCTAACCCAGAGCAGCCGCGCACGATTTTTGATGAAACTGCCCTGGCGGAGCTTGCGGCAAGTATACGGCAGTACGGCATAATGCAGCCGCTGGTTGTCACGCCGACAGGGAGCGGCCATCATATTATTGCGGGCGAGCGGCGTTGGCGGGCAGCAAAACTTGCAGGACTAAAAACGGTGCCGGTGCTGGTGCGCACTACCAAGGAGCAAGAAAGGCTGGAGCTAGCGATACTCGAGAATGTGCAACGAGTAGATTTGAGCGCGCTCGAGCAGGCGGTGAGTATCGAGCGTCTTCACCAGCAGTTTAATATGACGTATGCCGAGATTGCAAAGCGGCTGGGCAAGGCTGAAACAACCGTACATAATACGGTGCGTCTGCTACAGCTACCAGAGGATGCGCATGCTGCGCTGCAAGATGGGATAATTAGTGAAGGTCATGCCCGGCAAGTACTGGCGCTTAAAGGTTTGCCCGAAGCGCAAGCCGAGCTACTGCGGTTGATTGTGCAGAACGGCTGGTCGGTACGACAGGCCGAGCGCTACGTAAGCTCGCTAAAAGCTGGCGTGAAAGAGGCGAAAAAAGCTGAGGAGCGGGTGAACGGTGACACACCCGAAACTGAGCGTCTAAGCCAACGATTTGGTGCCAAGGTTCGCATACATCGTACGGCCAAGGGCGGCCGAGTGGAAATTGCGTTTACGTCCGATGAACAGTTGGCGAAACTTCTTGCAGAGCTCGATCAGTAGTACGTAGTGCTGCGGCAGCTCTCTGAGTGTATGGTTAAGTAGTGTCAGTCGTGCCAGCTACTAGGCAGATCTAGCCTTAGACTAAAACTTCTCAATATCTTGCAGTGGGAAAATACGGGCAACGAGTTTGCCAACTACCTGTTTGGTCTCGATAGGACCAAATATGCGACTGTCGAGGCTGTCGGGTCGATTGTCTCCACAGATGAACAACTGTGTACTACTCAGGGTAATGTCGAGGTTATTGGTGGTAGGTGGAATTGCACCATTTTTACCATAAGGGAGGGCTGTGTCTGGCTTGAAACCATTGGGGTGCTGCTTGTTGTAGACAGTAATAACGTTATTTTTAATAACAATGCGGTCGCCTGGCAGGCCGATGACACGCTTTACAAGCTGCTTGGTATCCTGCGCATCGCCGTAGTTGCTTAAGCCCGATTCGGTCAGGATTATGATGTCACCGCGCTTCGGTACGTATTGGTGTCCGGTGATGCGCGCCCAGGTACGGGGGAGTTTCCATACAATGAGGCGGTCACCATTATGAAGCGTGTTTTGCATGCTTGGGCCGTCAACTTGATACGATTGGAATACGTATACCGTGAGCAGAATAGCTATAAGCGGTGCTAGTAGCAGGATGCCTACGGTAGAAAGAGTGCTGCCAATGCGCCGTGCACGACTGGGCTGTCGGTGATGAGAGGGCGTTGCTTCGTGTGCTGGTGTATGCGCGGATTCGCTTTGAGTTGGATGCTGTTCATTCACTGGCATTACTATAGCTGAAGCACGGAGGCAAATCAAAGCTTGCTTTGATTTGACGAGTACTGAAGGCTACATCTCTTGAGATATAACTTAGGAACGGAAGAAAATGAAGCTCGCTTCAATTTTCTGAGCAGTGAACAATATATCCGAAGGATGTGGTTAAGGCGCGGAGGCAAATCAAAGCTTGCTTTGATTTGACGAGGTTTTTGCATCTTTTGAGCAGGGCGGGTTTTAATGAAGTGCACTTTCACTTATACTAATTTTAGATTTGCTTATGGATATAGATGGCAACCAACCCGCGCCGCGGCATACTAGACGTCGTGCAAATAGTGGAAAGCCGCCGGCTCTAACGGGTCGTGCTCGTCGTGTTCGGGCACGACAGAAGACGGTGGCAGCGGCATTGCCTCAGCGTGATATGACAGAAGGACGCAAACGATTTCCCGTGCCAAAATACCGTGCGCCGGAACGCCCGCAGCGCATCGTGCGCAAGCGTCGCTGGCGCTCGTTCGCCTTTCGTGTAACTGGCGTGGCGGTGGCTTGCATGCTGGCAGTTGGGGGATATCTGTCGTGGAATGCGTACTCTAAGCTCCATAAAGTTTTTCATGGCACCACCACAGTAGCTGCTTTGGCTAGTAAGCCGGTTACTCCCAATTTGCTCAAGGGTGAGGGCGATGGCAGAGTTAACGTGCTACTCCTGGGCATAGGTGGGCCTGGTCATGACGGCCCAGACCTGACCGATACTATTGTGGTGCTCAGTATCGATCCCGTAAATAACACGTCGAGCATGCTGAGTGTGCCGCGTGATCTGTGGGTCAAGCAACCCATACCGTATTTTGGCTCGCAGCAAAAGATAAATGCGGCTTACGAGAGCGGCAAGTATCACTACTTGGGCCACCTCGACCCGAGTAGCGCAAATGCAAGTGCCGTTGAAGCGGGCTTTGCCAATATTGATCAGGTACTTAAAACGGTGCTTGATATTACCATTAATTATCATATGCTGGTCAATTTCCAAGCATTCCGGCAGGCAATCGATACGGTAGGTGGCGTAACAGTAGACGTGCCAACACCGTTGGTTGACCCAACAATGGCATGGGAAAACCACTGGAACCCGGTGCTGGCACCGGCTGGCGTGCAGCAGATGGACGGCGTAAAGGCACTGCTGTATGCTCGCTCTCGCGAAACGACCAGCGACTTTGCGCGGTCCCAGCGTCAACGCCAGATTTTGGTGGCATTGAAGGATAAAGTTCTCACCGCGGGCACACTCAGCAACCCTGCCAAAATAGAAGGTCTTATGAATGCATTTGGCGATAATGTCTATTCCGACCTCAGTACGCAGGGCGCAATGCGTCTGTATAGCATTATGAAAAAGGTGAGCGATAACAAAGTTGCATCGATAGGCCTGACTGACGAAGGGCACAAACTCGTTACAACAGACCATGTGGGCACTACCTCCGTAGTACGCCCCCTGGCCGGGTTCGATGCGTATGCTGATATACAGTCGTATGTGCGTAGCCAGCTGCCTGATGGCTATGTTGTGAAGGAACATGCGCCCGTTGCGGTAATGGCACCAACCCTTGCTAACGCAAACGCAACATCCGAATTACTCAAGGAATATGGGTACGATGTTGTTGGTGCGGCTGCTACGTCGCAGCCAATAGGGACGTCGCAGGTGATTGATCTGTCGCACGGCTCGGCTCCGTTCACATTGCACTACCTGGAGTCGCGTTATGCTACAAAAGCTGTCACAACCTTGCCTCAGGGAGTGGTAACGCCCGCAGATAGTTCCGCGAAGTTTGTTATAATGGTAGCCAAATGAGACCTTTAATAAACAAGATCACCCCAAGCCGCGGATTTTCACATACATTTTATTTTGTCTTTAATGCTGCTTTACCGCTACTGGTGTTTTTGTTGGTTCGCACCAGTTTTGTCCAGCTAGCCTTAAGCCTTATCCTGTTAAGTAAATGGCGTATGTTAGCGGTACGACCTAGGTTCTGGGCTGCAAATATTCGGGCTAATGCCATCGACATTATTGTTGGTGTTTCAATGCTTGCATTCATGGTCGGGGCCACTGGTAATGAGGTTCTACAGTTTGCTTGGGCTGTACTGTACGGTGGCTGGCTGATAGCCATTAAACCACGTAGTGAAACATTCTGGGTGTCAGTGCAGGCGCTGTTGGGCTTTGCGGCTGGATTAACCGCACTATTTTTGACGTGGGATCATGCGCCGCTTGTAGTACTGGTAGGCTCGGTAGGCTCGCTGTGTTTCTTCGCTGCGCACCACTTCTTTTATAGCTTCGACGAACCATACACGCGGCTGCTTTCATATTTCTGGGCTTATTTTGGAGCGGCACTTACCTGGATACTCGGTCACTGGTTGCTTTTTTATGGACCTGTCGCCCAGCCAACACTACTGCTAGTGTCATTTGGCGTTGGGCTCGGTACGCTCTACTATCTCGACCATTTCGATAGGCTGAACCACAACGTCCGCCGCCAAGTTGTCTTTATTATGGTGGCGGTGTTTTTGGTGGTGCTAACATTTTCGGATTGGGGTGACAAAATAGTATGAGCGGCCTGACACACATGGCACATTTTGGCTCAAAGCTTCTGCTCCGCACTCTCCGTACTTCTAGTACGGTTCGCTTGCGGTGCTCAGCCTTGAACCAAACTGTACTCATGTGAGCAGCCCTAAACAACACCGAAGGGAGGGTAGGCGTATGGATGATGGGAATAGCGAAAAACGGATGGATGACATGGGGGCAACAGGATCTTCTGGTGAAGAAAATAGGCCCGCGATGAACAGTCGACGTGCTAAGCCGGAGTTGCTTGTAGCTACTGCAACTCCAGATGACAATGCTCCGGCAGATTCGCTGCGGCGTGGCACCCCATCGGCGTCTATCACAGAGGAATTTCGAAAGCGTAAGCGAACGCTTACCTTGGCGCTTGCGGGCATTGTAGTGCTGGCGCTTGGCTTTGGGGGAGGCTGGCTCGGTGCAGCAGCGCGCGGTGATGATATTACAAATGTTACCCAACAAAAGGTTGTTTTGCAGGGCCAAGCAGCGGTTATTAGCAAGATCGCTAAAGACGTAGGCCAAAGCGTCGTTTCGGTAAATGTAACCAGCCAGGCGCAGTCGGCAAATCCCTATGCCAGTCTCTTTGGAGGCGGTGGTGCCCAAACTCAGCAAAGTGCGGGTACGGGAATTATCCTGACGAGCGGCGGACTTATTATGACCAACCGCCACGTAGTGCCCGACGGCACAACGAGCGTTAGCGTAACGCTGAGTGATGGCACTGTGTATAACGATGTGAAGGTCGTAGGGCGAACAAGCAGCAAAGACTCTTTGGATGTCGCATTTCTGCAAATTCAGGATACGCAGGGCAAGACACTCATGCCTGCTCAAATTGGCGACTCATCAGCGGTGAAAGTCGGCGATCCAGTAGTCGCAATCGGCAATGCGCTTGGCCAATTCCAGAATACGGTCACGAGTGGCATCATTAGTGGCTTTGGTCGCAGTCTGCAAGCAAGCGCGAGTGATGGCTCCAGTAGCGAAAGCCTGGATGATCTGTTCCAGACTGATGCAGCAATTAATGAGGGCAACTCAGGTGGTCCATTGGTGAATCTAGATGGTCAGGTTATTGGTATGAATACCGCACTGGCTAGCGATTCGCAAAACATTGGCTTCGCAATACCGATTAATGATCTCTCGGGGCTAATTGATAGCGTAAAGAGCACGGGCAAGCTAGTGCGTCCGTATCTTGGCGTTGTTTACATTCCAATTACGAACGATGTAAAACAGCAGTACAATCTCACCGTTAACCAAGGCGCGTACATACCGAACCCAACACAGGCAAACGGTGAAGCAACTGTTATTGCTGATGGCCCCGCAGATAAAGCAGGAGTGCAGCCAGGCGATGTCATTACTCAAGTGGATGGAACAAACGTAGATCAAAATACTAGCCTCACATCTTTGCTCGATAAGCATACGGCAGGAGATAAAATTAATCTAACCATTGTGCGTGGTGGTAAAACAATAACTAAAACCGTTACGCTCGGCACCGCACCAGCCAGCTAAAGACCCTAGCTATTGTAAAAAGCCTCTTCTCCCAAGAAGAGGCTTTTTATTTGGTGTCAGCCAGCCTGCTGCCGCAATCCTAAGTCTTCGGTGGCTGTGATGTGCATTGTCTCAACCTAGTCTTAGGATCGGTAATTGATACCATAAAATACGCACCTTCCAGTGTACGGACGTTTATGCCATATTATACTAAATGTTAATCTTACTTTCTTTTGCAGCTAGCCTTACTGACGCTTAAACAGTTGTATAAAACCATCTGTAGTGTGAAGGGTAAAATCTGCTAGCTGAGCGATCTTATCTAGCGCTTTGTGCTGGAATGGCAGACTCTCGGCTAGTACGTATTGCGGCTGCCAGCCGGCCTCAGTAAGCTGCGCAAACAGGGTGCGGTAAAGGTCAAGACCATCCGGGCCACCAAATAATGCGTGACGTGGTTCGTGTGTGGCAGCGGTATTGATTTGAAAATTATCCGGCACGTAGGGCAGGTTGGCGAGTAGTATGTCCTGTGGTGTCGCCTGGCTAAGCAAATCGCTTGCAAAAAATGTGACGGTTGCGCCAAGGTTCTGGGCATTTTGCTGTGCCGTTTCTAAGCAATTCTTGTCGATGTCGCATGCACTGACCTCGGCATTCGGAATCTCAAGTGCGGTGGTTATGGCTATGCAGCCAGACCCAGTACCGATGTCTAAAATGCGGGTTCCTGCTGCCGGCTCCAATGATTTTACCAGCTCGATTATGCTTTCAGTTTCGGGTCGGGGGACCAGGGTATGCGGGTTTACCATAAAGTCTCGGCCGTAGAATTCGGCATGACCACGAATGTAGGCAAGGGGTGTGTGTGTGGCTCTTTGAGTAACTTTAGTGTTCAATATTTTTAAAATTGACCCCTGTAATTCATACTCTGGATGCGAAAGTAGCCAACCTTTATCTTTGTCTAGCTCGTCGGCCAAAAGCACTAAACAATCCAGCCGTGCTGTATCAACTTTTGCTGCTTCTAAATTGGCCTGAGCTTGCCGGAGCCAATCACTAACTGTCATTTGTAGTCCCGGGGAAAAGAGCAACCAGAGTCAGCAGATGTATTCCGTGACCCTGTGCTGGTGAGAAGACCGTAGGTTTGTCCCACGGAGCTTACTGACCTTCGTTAATAAGCTGGCGCTCGTAGGTGGCGAGTTGCTCGATAAGATCATCGATCTCACCGTTCAATGCGCCTGGAATGTTGCTGCGCGAATAGCCAATACGGTGATCGGTAATACGGTCTTGTGGGAAGTTGTAGGTACGGATTTTTTCGCTGCGGTCGCCGCTGCCGATCAGTGCCTTACGCGCATCAGAAAGTTGTTTTTGTTCGTCCTCAATCTTCATCTGCAACAAGCGCGAACGCAGAACGCCTAAGGCTTTTGCTTTGTTTTTGATCTGTGATTTTTCGTCTTGGTTAGCAACGACTAGACCAGTTGGTAAGTGGGTAATGCGGACGGCTGAGTCGGTTGTGTTGACGCTTTGGCCGCCATGCCCACCGGAGCGGTAAACATCTATACGGAGATCGGAGTCTTTAATTTCAATATCGGTTTCTTCTGCTTCGGGCAGCACGCTGACGGTAATAGTGGAGGTGTGTATGCGTCCTTGGCTTTCGGTGCTTGGTACACGCTGCACGCGGTGTACGCCAGCTTCGAACTTCAGCTGCCTGTACATGTCTTCGCCGCGCACGGCAAAAACAATTTCTTTAAAGCCACCGACTTCAGACGGACTTTCGCTGATAAGCTCCATTTTGTAGCCGTGGCGTTCTACCCAGCGGCTGTACATGCGGTAGAGGTCAGCAGCAAACAGGCTGGCTTCGTCGCCACCCGCAGCGGCACGAATTTCAACAATGGCGTCCTTTTCATCATTTGGATCTTTGGGGGTTAGAGCTTCTGCTAAGGCTGCATCATTGGCGGCGATTTTCTCTTCCAACTCGGCCAGCTCCAGCCGTGCCAACTCGGCCAGCTCGTCATTGCCGCTAGCTAGTTCGAGCGCCTGGGCGCGCGCATCTCGTAATTGAGCTTTGGCGTCAAACAAACGCACCACGTTATCTAGCCAGCCTTGCCGCTTGGCCAGTTTAGGATAATTGGGGTCGCTATAAATGCCGGGGTCGAGCAGCTTGGCTTGCAGCTCGCTCAGTTCAGCACGTAGTTGTTGTTCTTTTGCTTCCATAATTAATCCTTATTATATAGCCTTACGTCGTGAAATCTTTCTTCTGACTCGGGATTACTTGTTTGTTGTGTCGCTAGGTAGCTTAAGACGTATATAAAAACCACCCGGAACGAATATCACGGGTGGTTTTTACGGAAAGATAGCTACTCAGCGCTCTTGGTCTCGGGTGCCTTAGTGGCCTTGGCTTCGGCACGAGCCTTTTGCTTCTTGGCAGCAGCAATGCGCGCATCTTTAGCGGCAGCGGCAGCTTCGGCACGAGCCTTGAACTTGTCCACGCGGCCTTCAATGTCGAGTACGCGCTCCTCGCCAGTGTAGAATGGGTGGCTGGAGCCGGTAATGTGTACCTTGACCAGTGGGTATTCAGCTCCGTCGAGCTTGATGGTCTCGTCGGTAGCGACCGTAGAACGAGTCAGGTAGGTCTGGTTGTTGTTAAGATCCTGAAAAACTACCAGGCGGTAATTCTTAGGGTGAATATCTTTCTTCATAGGATTGCTTTAATTCCTCTTGCCCTTGATTGGTTGAAATGTGGTTGGTAACCGGTTAGCGACGGGCGAAGCGCAGTCGGTGCTATCCCAAACAGTTGCTGAGTATTATACCACCTCTGTTAAGCTGTAGTCAAGATGGGGATAATCGTCAGATAGGCGCTGGTGTATTCTTGTGTCGCTGGTGTATATCTGTTAAAATAACGAGGTCAACTAGTGAAACAGGCGGGAAATCATCCTCCAGACAAGTATCCATGTAGGACTTGCCAGGTAACCCAGCCGAAGAACAAGGATGTGAAATGTGCTAAGAACTCGTTTGGGTTTTACGGCGACAGTAGTTGGCGATAACTATTTATTAAACAAAGGAGTTTTACTCTTATGGCTACAGAAGTAGACATCAAACAACTGCTGGAAGCTGGTGCGCATTTTGGTCACCAGACCAGCCGCTGGCACCCAAAAATGGCCCAGTACATTCACAGCAAGCGTGGCGGTAGCCACATTATCGATCTGACCAAGACGGCCGATCGTTTGGAAACTGCCCTCAGCTTCCTAGAAGAGACTGCTGCTAAAGACAAGCAGATTTTGTTTGTTGGCACCAAGCGTCAAGCTCAGGACATCGTCAAGAAGCTGGCCGAAGACACCAAGCAGCCATTTGTGGTGAACCGTTGGCTCGGCGGCATGCTGACCAACTGGAACACCATTGGTACGCAGATTAAGCGCCTGGTTGACCTAGAGACCAAGATGGCTTCAGGTGAGCTAGCTGCTAAGTACAACAAGCTCGAAGTGCAGCGTTTCCAAGAGGAAATTGATGCCAAAAATGAGCTGTACGGCGGTATCAAGGAACTAAACGTCCGTCCCGGTGCAGTTGTGGTATTTGATGTTGTCCACGACGTAAACGCCGTCAAGGAAGCCAAGAAGCTTGGTTTGCCAATTGTAGGTATCGTTGATAGCAATGCTGATCCAACCGACATTACCTACCCAATTCCTATGAACGACGACGCTATCAAGGCTTTGCAGCTGGTAGCTGACTACATGCAGAGTGCTGTTGTGGCTGGTAAGGCAAAGTCAACCAAGCCTGCTGACAAAACCGAAGCCTAGAACTTTCAGATTTTGCGCACTGCGTTGTCAGGAGTTCCAGTCCGCGTTCGCCGTATTGCAATACGACTCACTTGCGGGCTTCGCTCCTTCCTAGCATTGCATCAAAATCTAAAAAGTTCTTCTTGCTACTGGTAACTATCAAAAAAGGAGAAAAGATGGCAGTTTCTATTGAAGATGTAAAGCGCCTTAAGGACCTAACTGGTGTTGGTTTAACTGATGCCAAGAAGGCACTTGACGCCGCTAATGGTGACTTTGACGCCGCTCTTAGCGAAATGCGTAAGAAGGGTATGACCAAGGCCGAAAAGCGTGGTGAGCGCGAAGCTCGCCAGGGTGTTATTGGCACCTACAACCACGATAACCGCATTGGCGTCTTGGTTGAGATCAACTGCGAGACCGACTTTGTGGCTCGCAACGAAATCTTTACCAACTTGGTTAAGGATGTGGCGATGCATGTAGCTGCATCAGCACCGCAATACTTGAGCGACGAAGAAATCCCCGCTGAAGAGCGCGAACGTGTAGCCGCAGAGTTCCGTGAAAAGGCACTCGCCGAAGGCAAGCCAGCCGAGATGGTTGATAAGATCATTGAAGGCCAGTTGCAGAAGTATTTTGCGGAACGCTGCCTGCTTAGCCAGCCGTTCATCAAGAACCCGGACCTCACCGTAGGCGACTACGTCAAAGAGCACAATGCACGTCTGGGCGAGAACATCTTGGTTCGCCGCTTTAGCCGCATGGCTCTGGGCGAGCTTTCCTAGATAATATAACCTTCTGGTTAAATACAAAACTCCCGTTCGCAGCGGGAGTTTTGTATATCTAAGCCAAAAGACGCCGCCAAATCCCTAAGTCCGAAGAAGATAAAATATAATCGTTCTTGATTTATGCTCGGCTTGGTATACTTAATATGAATTAGTAGACAAAAGGAGATAGGTATATGGCGGATGCATCGAATGCACAGGGGCCAAGAAGTAAAACACATCGCTTAGCTGGATTTATTGCTGGCCGGCGCTTTAAGTGGGTGGTTGTCGTTGCCTGGTTGGTTGTGATGATGATTGCTTCGCCACTGGCGGGCAAGCTAACTGGAGCGCAAAAGAATGATACTTCAGCCTGGCTACCCGGCAAGGCAGAATCAACCAAAGCGTTAAATATAGAGAGCAAGTTCGAGTCGACTGATAATGCGCCAGCAGTCATCGTCTACGAACGAAAGTCCGGCCTGACTGCGGCTGATAAAGCCAAGATTACGGCTGATGTCGCTAAAATTGCCAAGGTGGATGGGATTGTACTTGGTAGTGCCAAGGGCCCGATCTTTTCTGCAGACGGCAAGGCAGCCGAGAATATCGCTGATGTTAACATTGGCGGTAGCGATGGCTGGAACAAAGTGGGCGCCATTATGAGCAAAGTCCGTAAGATCGCCCGCAACAGCGGCCTAACGGTGCATATTACGGGACCTGCCGGGCAGGCGGCCGACTCGGCTGATGCCTTTAAGGGCTTGGATAGCACGCTGCTCTACGCTGCGTTGGGCGTTGTAACGGTGCTGCTGTTGGTGACCTACCGTAGCCCCTTGTTGTGGATTCTGCCTATCCTCTCCGCGGGCTTTGCACTTACTAGTGCTCAGGGCATTATCTATCTGCTGGCTAAGCATGCCGGTCTGGTCGTGAACGGGCAGAGTGCTGGCATTTTGACCGTACTGGTATTCGGTGCGGCTACAGACTACGCATTGCTGCTGATTGCGCGCTACCGCGAGGAACTTCACCGACATGAAGATCGCCACGAGGCTATGGCGCTGGCGCTGCACCGTGCTGGCCCGGCTATTATTGCCAGCGCTTCAACAGTAGTCTTAGGCATGCTCTGTTTGTGGTTTGCCGAGCTAAACTCCACGAAGAGTCTTGGCCCGGTTGCAGCTATCGGTATTGGCGTAGGCCTGTTGGTGATGGTTACACTGCTACCAGCACTGTTGGTGATTTTTGGTCGCTGGCTGTTCTGGCCGTTGGTACCACGCAATGGTGACGAAACTCCTGTTTCGCGCAGTTTTTGGGCTAAAGTTGGCCGTTCTATCGCACGCCGTCCGCGGATGGTTTGGGCGGTTACTGCCATTGTGCTTGGCGTTATGTCTTTGGGCGTCATCGGCTTTAAGGCTAATGGCTTGTCCTCAAAAGATACCTATCGCACCACGCCCGATTCGGTAAAGGGTGACACGGTCGTAGCGGCACACTTCCCAGCTGTTGGCGCCGGCCTGCCGGTTGTAGTGGTGGGGAATGCTTCGAGTGCCTCGGCTATAGAACAGGCATTGCGTAGCGACAGCAAGATCACTGCGGTGATGCCAGCAATCATTAAGGATGGCTATGCCTTAACTGAGGGAACGCTTACTGTTGCGCCTGATGGTTCGGCAGCCTATGCTACGATTGATCGCTTGCGTGCAGCAATGCACAAGATCCCGAATGCTGATGCAGCCGTCGGTGGCTACACTGCGATTACGCTTGATACTGAGCGCGCCTCAAAGCATGACCGTCAAATGATTATTCCGATCATCTTGCTAGTAGTGTTTGTCATTTTAGCAATATTGCTGAGGTCTTTGCTCGCCCCATTTGTACTCATACTAACCGTTGTGTTGTCGTTCGCGGCGGCATTTGGTGCGTGTGCTCAAATATTCACGCACGTTCTCAAGTTCGGTGGCGCAGACTCGTCCTTGCCGCTGTTCGTATTCGTCTTCTTGGTTGCTCTTGGCATTGACTACAATATCTTCCTGATGACTCGGGTGCGCGAAGAGGTAAAACACGGCAGCGACACCAAGAAGGCAGCATTAATCGGCTTGGGCGCTACTGGTGCGGTCATCACCTCGGCCGGTGCGGTTTTAGCGGGTACGTTCGCGGTTTTGGCAACACTGCCGCTGACGGCCTTTGCCGAAATTGGCTTTACGGTAGCATTTGGTGTCTTGCTTGATACGTTGATCGTACGTTCGGTATTGGTGACTGCCTTGACCCTAGATGTCGGCAACGTTATGTGGTGGCCAAGTAAACTTGCTAGGCAACACACTAAGCGAACGAAGTAGCTTGCCCTATTACAGGGATACAAGAACCCTACCGGCTTAAGCTGGTAGGGTTCTTTGGTATGGTTGTCTGTGTAATTTGGAGCTTAAGTAGCAGGGGGAGTTTAATAATCACAAGCAGAAGTAACTTGCTAAAAGCGCAATAATAATGTATATTAAGATGAGGTTACAAAAACCAAAAAGGATACCAAAAATACAAATGAGTAAGCAATTACAGCCGATCAAACCACTAAAAAGTCCGACTAATGATACGTTGGCGGAGCTAACAAGCGAAGAACTGCGCCGGATTGGCGAATTAGCCATTGAGCATTAGCACATTTTAATGCCATCTCAACCGCCTGGCGCGTTTTACTACCAGGCGGTTTTTGTTCATTGCCCACCAGTGGTAGTAAATACCGGCCAGTTTGATTACAATGATGGTTATAGAAAGAGGTACAGAAAATACTCATGAATCCAAACCAAGCAGTCACAGAGGCAAAATCTAAGTTCGACGCGGCAGTGGTGCATTACGGCGAGCAGTTAAAATCACTCCGCACTGGCCGGGCAAGCGCCAGTATGCTTGATGGTGTAATGGTGCAGGCATACGGCCAGCCTATGCCACTGAATCAGGTGGCGAACGTCACTGCGCCAGAAGCACAATTATTACAAATTACACCGTTTGACCCTAGCAACATTCAAGCAATTGCTAGCGCTATTCGCGACAACCCTAACCTTGGTTTTAACCCTAGTGATGATGGTCGCGTGGTACGGGTACCAGTACCGGCCCTCACCGAAGAACGTCGCCGCGAAATTGTCAAACAGCTTGGCGGCAAGCAAGAAGATGCAATGGTGAGTTTGCGCACGGTGCGTCGTGACGCTATGGACATGGTCGACAAGGCCAAGAAAGATAAAGAAATCGGTGAGGACGATGCCAAGCGCCTACAGGGACAAGTGGAAGACGCTATGAAAGCTGCGCAAGGTCAGGTTGAGGCAGCCAGCAAGGCCAAAGAACAAGAAATAATGACCGTGTAAAACAGCTTGAGACATCCGTTTCCGGGTTTTTCAACGCGCGGGCAAAAAGACGTGACTTTTTGTCCGGCTGCTCTTCCGGGTCCGCGGTAAACGATTGTTAGGTGACTATATGCAAAAGTCCGATAGGGCACAAGCATTAAAGCGAGAAATTGATGCGCGGGTGGCGGCGTACTTTAGCTCGTCTGAGCCTGTGATTGGCTTATCGCTGTCGCCCAATGGCGAGCACGCATTGCAGTTGCTGGCCGAGTTTACCAAACGTCCGAGCAAACGGTTGCGCGGGATTCTGGCCGTGGTGGCGTATGAGGCATTTGGCGGTAAGGACCATAGTGTGGCGCTTGACGCGGCACTAGCTATGGAGCTGGCACAGAGCTATTTACTGATAATTGATGATGTCATGGACCGCTCGCAGACCCGGCGTGGCGGGCCGACAGTGCACCGTGAATACTTGCAGCAGCTGCGCCAAGATTTTCCGGCCCGTCACATAACACATAATGCAAACATGGCGGCAGTGGTATTGGGTGAGCTGGCACAGCATGTGGCATCTACCGTCTTGAATGCTATTGATGCCCCTGCCGAGCGAGTGCTTCGGGCGGAAAAACTATTCCATATCAATTTAGCTGCTACTGGTCACGGACAGTTGGATGATTTGTTTGGTAGTATCGGCCAGTCGCATAGTATCGCTGAAACGCTTGCTATGTATGTACGCAAAACCTGCTACTACACGTTTATTAATCCATTGCAAACGGGTGCGGCACTGGCTGGGGCTAGTGAACAAGATTTGCAAGGGCTGTATGAGTTTGGCCTGCATGCGGGCGTGGCATTTCAGCTGGAGGATGACGACATTGGCATGTTTGGTGACGCTAAGCTGAGCGGTAAATCGGCGATGGATGATTTGCGCGAAGGCAAAATGACTGTGTTGATGCGCCATGCTCTTTCGGTTGCAGACGGCGACCAACTACATACGCTACAGAGTGCGCTGGGCAATAAGGCGGTGACTACCCGGCAACATGCGGCAGTGAAAAGTGTGCTCGAGGACATAGGGTCACGCGCCTTTGCACGCAGCGAGATGGAGCGCGCCAATCTTGCGGCGCTGAAGGCGCTGGCTGTCCGTGCCGACTGGGGCGTGCCATTCAAGCAATTTCTGCAAAGCTTACTTGAGCAATTAACGAACCGGGTGAGCTGATGTCGCGCTTGGTAACCCGGCGGCCGACAGTGGTATACTTGGAGTCACTATGAGTGAGATACAGACGTCAGCAGTTCCGAAACATCTGGGTTTAATATTAGATGGTAATCGGCGCTGGGCGAAAGAACATGGCTTGTCGACGTATGAAGGGCACAAAGCGGGCTACCGTAATGTGGAATGCATTCTGAACGCGGCATTGGAGCGCGGTGTGGAGTGTGTGTCTATATATGTGTTTTCGACGGAAAACTGGAATCGGTCAGCCGACGAAGTGAAGCAACTAATGAAGCTGTTTCTATGGATTTTTAAGCACGAGTTAGGGAATCTAAAGCGGCATGGTGTACGGGTGCACGTGCTGGGCAATAAATTGCGCATTGGCAAAGCACTCCTGAAGGCAATTCATAAAGCCGAGCAGGAAACCAAAGATAACGCACGGGGTACGTTGCTCTTTTGTTTAGATTATGGTGGGCAGCAAGAGATTGTGGACGCTATGAAGCAATTAGCGGCTGAGGGCGTGCGCACGGCTGATATTACCGCTGAGCGTGTCTCGGAGCGACTACAAGCGAATGGTGTGCCACCAGTTGATTTGATCATTCGCACATCTGGCGAGCAGCGGCTTAGTAACTTTATGCTGTGGAATGCGGCCTACAGTGAGCTGATGTTTACGCCTACAAAATGGCCTGATTTTAGTGTCGAAGAGCTTAACGGCATGCTTGATACATACGCGCAGCGACATCGCCGGTTTGGGCAATAGTACGTTAGCCTAGGCTTGGCGTGTCTGCCGAGTGCAGACGGATCTTGCTAATTTGTCTCCTGGGCTGAGGGTTTGCTGCAAAGTGTCAATCTTCGTGCTATGTATGCGGAAATTTTCAGGTATACTGGGGGAGATATGGGGATATTTTTGCTGGTAATCGGACTTATTTTATTTATCGGCCTGGTTGTGGTGCACGAGCTGGGTCATTTTTGGGCAGCCAGGCGCGGCGGCGTAGACGTTGAGGAGTTCGGCATCTTTTTCCCGCCGCGGCTCTGGAAAAAACGCATGAAAGCGGGTTACGATTTTACCGTTAACTTGCTGCCACTTGGTGGTTTCGTAAAGCTGAAGGGTGAGCATGATAGCGACACTGAACCGGGAAGCTATGGCGCTGCTCGTACACGCACCAAAGTAAAAATAATGTTGGCCGGTGTGGTTATGAATCTGGTTACGGCATTAGTACTCTTTACTGCGCTGGCGTGGGTGGGTATGCCAAAGTTAGTCAACAATCAGTTTACCGTCAAGGGTGACACCCACGTTGTGCGTAACGATGTGCGGGTGGCGTACTTGGAGCCGAAGTCTCCGGCTGCAAAAGCGGGATTACAAATGCGCGACCAACTTATTGGCGTTGGCGGGCAAAAGGTGACGACATCTGCCGATCTGCCAAAACTCACCAAGGAATTTGCCGGCAAGCCAGTCCAGGTGCGCTATGTACGTGATGGCCAAACGCGTGTAACTACGGCGACATTCCGCACACAAGCTACAGTGCTCGCCAGCCAAAAAACTAGCAACCCTAAGGGGTATTTGGGCGTAGAACCGGTCGATTTTACCTTGCAGCGCTCCACTTGGTCGGCGCCGATTGTAGCAGTAGGGCTCAGTGCTCAGCTTACGGGGCTGACATACCAAGGACTTGGCCATGCAGTGGCTGGGCTGGGCGGCATATTTGCCGGCTTCTTTACGGGTAACCACGCGGCACGGGAGCACGCTCAAACAACGGCAAGTGGACAAGTGTCCGGGCCAGTAGGTATATTCGTGATCCTCAAGGATGGGAGTTTGCTTGGCTACCAGTACATGCTGCTCATTATTGCGGTCATATCGTTGACGCTCGCCATTATGAATGTACTGCCTATACCGGCACTTGATGGTGGCAGACTCTTTGTGATGCTCATTTCGCGATTGTTTAAAAAGCGCATTTCGCCCGGCGCTGAAGAGGCAATTTACGGGGCGGGCTTTGCGGTATTGATGCTGCTTATCGTCGTTATCACCGTGGTTGATGTGAAAAGATTTTTCTAAAACTGCCCTAAATGCTAGATTTGAGATAGTATGACCGATAATGAGCCTACCCAATCGCACACAGAATCAAAAGCGTCACTAGCGGCTCAAATAAACTGGAACCCTTACGCTGCGATAGTGTATGCCCTGGTATCGTTCGGGTTTATCACGCAATTGCTGGTGCCGGTAATACTTTACGGCGGACTGCTTTTTACGGGGCAGATGTCACAGCAGGCACTCAATACGCTGCAGAGCAGTATTGTCTGGCAGTTTGTCTATGTGCTGCTTGCTGAAACAGTAATGTTTTGGGCGGTGTGGTGGTTTGTGCGTCGTTGTAAGCGCAGTCTGAGGGCGATTGGCTGGCGGCGTATACGTTGGTCGGATGTCTTGGTAATGCTCGCAAGCTTTGCGGTGTATTTTGTGGCGTATGCAGTGCTGCTGGCGGTGGCGACGCATTTTATACCGTCACTTAATGCAGGGCAAAAACAGGAGCTTGGTTTTGATAACGTGGGCGGCACCCGTAACCTGCTGCTAACATTTGCGAGCTTAGTAGTGCTGCCGCCGGTCGTAGAGGAAACAGTTTTCCGAGGCTTTATTTTTACCAGTCTTCGCAAAAACCTGCGGTTTGTCTGGGCGGCCTTGGCAACCAGCCTGCTGTTTGCAGCTGCGCACCTGGAATTTGGTAGTGGCAAGCCCCTGGTGTGGGTGGCCGCCCTTGATACGTTCACGCTCAGCCTCGTGCTGTGCTATGTGCGCGAAAAAACGGATAGTCTCTGGCCGGGCATTATGCTACATGCGCTTAAGAATGGTATAGCATTTGCAAGTTTGTATCTATTACACCTTGGGTAAAAGCGAAGCCTATCTGATATAATGGGGGTAATGAAAGCTTTCAGTAGCATTCTCCCCCGTATGATCCCGCCTCGGCGGTGATGTATTTCTTTTTGCATATAAACGTAGACTGAACAAGGAATCCAATCATGCGATCATCGCAATTATTTACTAAAACCAGCAAAACTGCACCTGCCGACGAAGTTGCTAAAAACGCCCAACTGCTCATACGGGCAGGGTATGTGTATAAAGAAATGGCCGGAGTCTATGCCTATTTGCCGCTTGGCATCCGGGTGCTTGATAAGATCAAACAAATTGTACGCGAGGAAATGGATGCCATTGGCGGCCAGGAACTTATAATGACAGGGCTGCAGCGCAAGGAAGTGTGGGAGAAGACCGGGCGCTGGGATGATGAACTTGTGGATGTATGGTTTAAATCCGCGCTGAAGGATGGCACTGATGTCGGTTTCGGTTGGTCGCACGAAGAGCCGATTGTTGAGATGCTTAAACATCATCTGGAGAGCTACAAAGACCTGCCGATAAACGTGTATCAATTCCAGACAAAACTGCGCAACGAACTGCGGGCCAAGAGTGGCATTATGCGCGGGCGCGAATTTGTCATGAAAGATATGTATTCGTGTAGCCTGGATGCCGAGCAACACGAAGCGTTCTATCAGGCATGTATCGATGCCTACAAGCGCGTGTATGACCGTTTAGGTATTGGTGACGACACCTATGTAACATTCGCAAGTGGCGGCGCATTTACGCAGTTCAGCCACGAGTTCCAGACGATTTGTGATGCCGGCGAAGATGTTATTTATTTACATCGTGAGAAAAACATCGCCCTGAACGAGGAAGTGCTCGACGACGAAAATCTTTCTAAGCTCGGTGTAAAGCGCGAAGAGCTCGAAGCGGTCAAAACGGCCGAAGTTGGCAACATCTTTAACTTTGGTACGCAAAAGAGCGAAGACATGGACTTTACGTTTACCAATGAGCAGGGTGAACGACAGCTCGTACATTTAGGCTCATATGGCATTGGTATTACGCGCGTTATGGGCGTGATTGCCGAAAAATTCAGTGATGAGCGTGGGTTGGTCTGGCCCGAGGCCGTGGCACCTTTTACCGTCTATCTGGCCCGACTTGGGGCAGACGATCAGGTTGTCGCGGCTGCCGATAGGCTGTATGATGAGTTACAGTCGACGGGGTTAGAAGTGCTGTACGATGACCGTGATGCCAGGCCTGGCGAAAAATTTGCAGATGCCGATTTGCTTGGAATACCACACCGGGTAGTCATCAGTGCTAAAACGGTAGAACAGGGATTTTTTGAGTATAAGAAGCGCACCGAACCTAAGAGTTCTATGCTCAGCGCAGAAAGCTTGAAAAGTACCTTGACCGCAGGCGCTTAAGGCGTTAGTATACATAATCCAGGCAGGGCAGTAAGTGCCGTCCCATCCCTGCTGGACCGACCATAAGGAGAAAATCATGAAAAAACTGTTCCATCTGACACAGGCTGGTATAGACGAACTGAGCGCAGAGCTCGAAGGACTTAAAACTAGGCGAGTTACGGTTGCCGAAGCGGTTAAAGTTGCTCGCGAACAAGGTGATTTGGCTGAAAATTCCGAGTACCAATCTTCGCGCCAAGAGCTGGAGCGGATCGATGCTCGTGCTGACGAAATCGAGTATGTTTTGGCAAACGTAGAGGTTATTAAAGCCAATGGCAGCAAACAAGTTGGCCTAGGCTCTACCGTTACTTTAAAGGGCATAAAGCGCGACATGGTGTTGCAGGTGGTCGGTACTATCGAGGCCGATCCACTAGCTCAGAAAATTTCTGATGAATCACCTATTGGCAAGGCGCTACTTGGCAAAAAAGAGGGTGACGACGTCGAAATCAAAACGCCGGCCGAAACACTTATCTACAAGATCGCAGCTATCGCCTAGCTCTAAGATCGTTTTAAATACTAAGACCGCAGCCTAGGACTTACATAAGAGTCTCGGGCTGTGGTTTTTAGTTTGGCGGTGCATGCTGTACTAACAGGACATTAACAGATATAATCAAGCACATTATGGCAACACTCAAAGACTACCGCGACGAGCGGCTGCGCAAACTTACAGAACTCAAACAGCTTGGTATAAACCCATACCCGGCGAAGGCGGGCCGCACGCATCTGCTCAAGCAGATTGTAGCAGACTTTGACGCCTTGCAAGGGCAAGGGGTTACTGTTGTTGGGCGGGTCCAGAATATCCGTAAGTTCGGCAAGATTGCCTTCGTGGTTGTGGCAGATCAGAGCGGGGAATTACAGCTGTTCTTGAGTGGTGAAAATCTGGCAGTACTTGATGCTACACAGAGTCGTCTCGGCATGGAGCAGCTGCCGCTTCTTGACACTGGTGATTTTGTGGAAGCGAGGGGTGTAGTGGTAAAAACCAAAACCGGTGAAATTTCCGTGGAAGTGCATGAACTCCGTCTGCTTGCCAAATCGCTCCGTCCTATGCCGAGCAAGCAAGAAGGCTTTACTAATAAGGAAGAGCGCATGCGTCGCCGCTACGTTGACATGAACGTCAACGAAGATGTGCGCCAGCGGTTTATCCGTCGCAGCATGTTCTGGCGGGCGACTCGTGATTTCCTAAATGAGCGTGGTTTTACGGAAGTTAATGTGCCAGTGTTGGAGCACACTACTGGCGGTGCCGATGCAAACCCGTTTGTAACCCACATGGATGCGCTTGGTCAGGACTTTTATTTGCGCATTTCGCATGAGCTGCCCCTTAAACGTTTACTCGGTGCAGGTTTTGAAAAAGTATACGATATTGGCCCGCGTTTTCGTAACGAAAACTACAGTGACGAGCACCTCCCTGAGCATATAGCGATGGAGTGGTATTGGGCCTACGCCGATTGGCAAGATGGCATACAATTCCAGGAAGATTTGTTTAAACATGTGCTCGAGCAAACGTTCGGTGCGTTGCAGTTTAAGCTTGATGGCTTTGAGGTTGACCTTAGTAAGCCATGGGAGCGTTGGGATTACGCCGAAACCATTCAGAAACGCTATGGTATCGATCCGTACAACTGCACGCTCGAGGAAGTTACTAAAGCGCTCGAAGACAATAACCTGGAAATTGAGAAGGCTGAGAACAAATCACGCGGCATCGATAAGCTTTGGAAGAATATTCGCAAAGATGTGGCTGGTCCGGTATGGCTCATAAACACGCCGCTATTCATCAGCCCGCTCGCCAAAACTAACCCAGAAAGACCCGAAACGACCCAGCGCGCCCAGGTGGTTATTGCTGGTTCCGAACTCTGCAATCTGTTTAGCGAGCTCAACGACCCATTGGATCAGCTCAATCGGTTTGTCGAGCAGCAGCGTATGCGTGATGCCGGCGATGATGAAGCCATGATGCTCGATATCGACTTTGTGGAGATGCTAGAGTATGGCATGCCGCCGGCTTGTGGCCTCGGCTTCAGTGAACGCGTATTTTGGATTTTCGAAGGTGTAACCGCGCGTGAAGGCGTGCCATTCCCACAATTGCGTAGCGAGGTTGATGAAACAACCCGTTCGCTTTACCCTGAAGTCTACAGCCAAAATTAGAATGTTTATATACAAACCAAAACCGGGCGAAGTAGCCCGGTTTTGGTTTGTACTTGTGGGCTAGATTAAAGTGAGGAGCGCTGTTTCAAGCGAGCCAGATTGACCAAGTAGCCCAAAAGAGTGCCGCTGGCTATAAACAAACTGGTTGTCAGGGCGCTGTTACCGGTATTAGGCAGTGCTGCCACAGGGGTTGGTGTTAGTTTGGGCGTAGGAGTTGGTGTTGGGGTGGGGGTCGGAACGGGAGTAGGCACGCTTACTTTTACAATCGCTACATCGCAGCCATTTTGCGGGTTGTCCTTGGCAGTGCTGTCGCCCGTAAAGCAGGCTTTGTTTGTGATGACGTCGCCATCGGTGGTGCTGGTGACTTTTACGCTGTACGTTTTTGTAACCTTGTCGCCAGGCTTGATAGTTCCCAGATCTTCATCAATAGTTCGCTGCGAAGGGCTGTTAGCCATTTCGATGCCGGTTGGCAGTGTGTCGGAGAGCTTTACACTAGCCATGTCATTGTTGCCGTTTTGAGCTGCCGCAGCGGTGTTGCTGACAGTGATGGTGTACACAAGCATATCGCCCGTTTTAGCGCTAACTGCGGTTGCTGCGTCGTTGGCATCACTAATGGCGGTGCCGGCAGTTTGATTCTGTACTTGTTTTACTATGCCACCCTTGGGGTTCCATGCATAAGCTGGCGCGGCTAGGCTGCTGGCGGCCAAAATAGTCGTGAGGCTCGCACTAGCGAGTGCAAAAGATTTTTTCATCGAAAACTCCTTCTAATGGGCTTGGAGTCTATTCGTGGCTCAAAGTCCGTCGTTACGCTGGCATTGTATACCTGAAAGTATATTTAATCAACAGATTTATACATTTTTCAAATATATTGCCGAGTGTCTTTATGCTTGTGGTTTATGGCACATGCGCCTGGGTTTGCTACAATACAATGCGTGGAAATTATCTCAGATGACCTATTTCAAGAATTAATCGACCAAGCATTTGATAGCCTTCCCAAAATGCACCGCGATAGGGTACAAAACGTCGCCATATTATTTGCCGATGAGCCAACACCCGAGCAACGCTACGAATTGGAGCTTCGCCATGATCAGACACTGCTCGGTCTCTATCAGGGTATACCGCTGAGCCGTCGCCAGGGACAGGTGAGCTTCTATCCCGATCGCATCACCTTATTCAAGCTGCCGCTCTTGAGCCAGGCGCACGACGTGCCAAGTCTGCGTGAGGCAATTCGTCATACGCTGTGGCATGAGATAGCCCATTATTATGGGCTCAATCACGATCAGATTCGCGATTTGGAATAGTCGTGCGTTGCACGCGCACGTTAAAAAGTGCGCTACACTGTAGGTAATAAACCAAGCATTTGGAGGGGTCTATGCAAGATACGGTAACGGTGGCAGTATTGGCGGGCACAACCCGTGCGCAGCGTGAATCAATCAAAGCGGCGCGTTATGTGGCAGACTTTGCTCGTAGGCAACCGGGCGTGGAAGTAATTTTCGTTGATCCGATGGATTTTAATTTTCCAGGCGATGGTAACGACCCAGAAGGCAAAGACCCACGCTATACCGAAATTGTGGGCAAGGCCGATGCGTTTTTCATTGTGACCCCCGAATACAATCACAGTTTCCCAGGTAGCCTCAAGCGCATGCTCGACAGCGAACTTGCGCTATATAATCACAAACCAGTTGCATTCGCCGGTGCCTCGGACGGAAATTGGGGTGGTGTGCGTGCCGTTGAGTCGTTGCTAACGGCAGTCCGCGAGACAGGTTTAGTCGCCTTGAGCTGGGATGTCTATTTTCCGCGTGTGCAGGATATGTTTAGCGAAGATGGCAGCATCAAAGACGAGTTTCGCGAGCGCTACGAACGAAACCTAGGCAAACTGTTTGCTGAGCTCTTACTGTTTGCCCGGCTTTTTAAAACTATACGGTAGCACCTGGCTGCTGGCTTGCTTCCGGCACTGGTTCAGGGGCGAGCACCCGCCTTACGCCATACGACCGGCGCACTTGAAAGAGCACGTAGAGCCCTAATATCGAGACGATCAGGCTGCTCATAAAGTGCAGCATCCTTCCCGGACCAGTAAAGAGGCTGGCTATCGCATACATCAAATTGAGTAACATACCCCGGTACATATACTTCCAGCCCTTTCTTTTGTTGTTCCAGAGTTTAGAATAGGCCAAGAGGTAGAGCACACCCTCAATCACTATACTTATCAGCGCTATCCATAGCCAAGTAGAGAACCGTGACACCGTTTGATTGCCGCAGCCACTCACGCTATGTGCGTTGCAGACGCCCGCAAATTTGTCAGGGATCCGTGCCCAGCGCCAAAGCCCCATAGCAGTCAAGAGCGCAAGTACACCCGCAAACAAACTGACGATGGGCATCCACGCCACAATTGTTTTGCGAGCGGTTTTAGACAGGCGTGGTGCGTTACGCACAAACAGTTTGTTACACCTAGCTTCCAGCCGACCCATACTCTTTGCCATACCCGTCCCTCCGCTACGCTAACAGCTTCAATGTATCGCTCTGCGCCCTCGCCATGCAGTGGCGGTTCCTATAGCCCACATAGCGTATACTAGAAGCATAAACAGGGGGAGAACTAATGAAAGCAGTGTGGAATGGCCAGGTAATCGCTGAAGCCGATAAGGACGATCTGATCTACATCGAGCAGAATTGGTATTTTCCACCGTCCGCCGTCAAGCAGGACTTCCTTCGTAAAAGTCCCACGCCGTACACGTGCCCGTGGAAGGGCGAGTGCCAATATTTTGATGTCGGCCAGGGCGATAACTGGAGCAAAGATAGTGCCTGGAGCTATCCAGAACCAAAGCCAAGTGCAATCGATATCGTACACAAAGATTTCTCGAACTATGTCGCATTCTGGCGTGATGTGCAGGTAACCGATTGAGCAGCCGGCTCCAGCCGCGGGAGTATACTAATAAGAGCAGATCAAAGGAGGGGCAAACATGGAACAAGCTATTTTTGCAGCCGGTTGTTTCTGGGGCGTGCAGTACTATTTCGATCAAGTACCAGGAGTGGTTAGCACGACGGTGGGTTACGCCGGCGGCACTACCGAAAACCCTACGTACGAAGATGTGCTGACGCACACAACTGGCCATGCGGAGGCAGTGCTGATTGAGTTTGATGCTAGTAAGGTAGATTACGAAACGCTCGTGAGGCAATTCTTCCGCATGCACGATCCCACGCAGCTCAACAGGCAAGGCCCTGATGTAGGCGATAACTATCGGAGCGCCATCTTTTACGTTACCGATGCCCAGCGCGAGACCGCCGAGGCTGTTAAAGAAAAACTGCAGCCAAAATTTGGCGGTAAGATTGTTACCGAGATTACCCAGGCTGGACCATTCTACCAAGCAGAGGATTACCACCAGAAATACACCGAGCGCACTGGTCGGGGCGCTTGCCATGTTGATTATGCCCCGATAGAAAAGAATAGCTAACGAGACGGAGCAATTGCATTTTTAGCTAAAATATGCTAATATTATAGATATGTTTGGTCGTAACCGAAATTCAGAAGCCGCTCAAGGAAATCTAGATGGTGCCGGAGTACCTGATGGTGGATCTCATGAAGATATATTGAGCGAGACAGTAGATTCTTACAGTCGTCTTGACGAAGGGGCGTATCTACGTACTGAGACACGTCGATCTGGCTCAGTTTTCTTCTTTAGGGAAGGTGGTACGCCACATAATCGTAACTTTGTTACTGTTCAAGAAGGGGTGGTGCACCTATTTACGGTTGGCAATGAACCAGATATAAGCGGAAGGCCAAGACAGGGGCTCCGCCATTATACGATTTCGGATGAGACTGGCGAACATAAGGTAACGAGCTCTAAGTTTATCCCCGCATCTGAGGCTTATGGCGCTGGATTTGATATACCTGCGGGTGGCTGTGTTAAGATTTTCGAATCAGACCATGACCTAAACGTGACCCAAATAGACGACGAATCAATGGTTGCGGAGCTCAACGGACGTATGAAGCAAATGGCTCCAGAGCAGACTGCCGAAATGTGGATGGTTGGTGCTGTCCTACATGAAGTCCAGCCTTATTTACCACAGACAAGCCATCTGCGTGCTGCCTAAAACATGCTATAGTTTTAGCAGATGAAACAGGGAGGGCAGACCAAGGCTGACGCAGCCCGCCGCAAGGCGGTTATTTTTGATTTTGATGGTACCATTGCCGATAGCTTTGAATACGTGTTTGATTTTCTAAAAACCGAAGCACGCAACACGGACGCCTACACTGCCATCGAAAAGAAGACCATGCGACAGATGTCCATGAAGCGCTTGGCGCTACACCTGGGCGTGCCGGTGTGGCGGCTACCGTTTACGTATTTTAGGGGGCGTCGGGTGATGCGGGCGCACATGGAACATGTCAGGCCATTTGCTGGCATGCCACAGGTTATCAAGCAGCTGCACGGCGAGGGCTATCAGCTCTTTGTCGCGAGTGCTAACAGTGCCAAAAATATCCGCCATCTTTTAAAAAGTCAGGATCTCTATCCATATTTTAAAGCAGTTCGTGGCGGGTCGGGGTATGCGGGCAAGGCGTCGGTGATCCGGCAATTATTGTTCCGCTATCGTTTACCCAAACGCCTCACTTGGTATGTAGGCGACGAAACTTCTGATGTAGTGGCAGCGAGCGCTGCCGGTGTCCAATGTCTTGCGGTAACGTGGGGCTTTGCCGACCCAGTCAGCCTAAAAGAAATGGAGCCTGAGGGCTACGCGGCGAAGCCGGAAGACATCGTGCGGATTGTGCGGGCATCATGGAAGAAGTAGTTATCCAAAAAATGGTCCACGGTGGGCAGGGTTTAGCAGAGCTGGCCGATGGTCGCAAGGTGTTTGTGTGGAATGCACTGCCTGGCGAAACAGTGCGCGTGCGTATCATAAAAAAGAAGCGCAGTTACTCCGAAGCGATTGCCGAGGAGGTGGTGCAGGCTTCGCCCGAGCGCACCCAGCCGCGCGAAGAAAACTATTTGGCAACCAGCCCGTGGCAAATGATGACATTTGCCGCTGAAAACCAACACAAAGCTGAGATTGTGCGTGAATTATTTGCACATGAGAAGGTGGAGTTGCCAGTTTTTGACCAAGTGGTGCATGATGACCACAAGTGGCATTACCGCAACAAAATGGAGTATTCATTCTGGGGTGATGACGATGGGTTGCATTTGGCGCTTCACATGCGAGGTAGCCACGGCAAACAGATCGTGCAGGGTAGTGAATTAGCACAGCCCAAGCTGGATGAGGGTGCGCGAGCGGTGCTCGCTGAGCTAAGAAAATTAGCTATTCGTGCCGGTGACTTGAAAACAATTATTGTTCGCACAAGTCAAAATGGTGATGTGGCAGCTGCACTGTATACAAAATTGGACAGCTTTCCAAAAATATCGTGCCCAAGCAATATCAAAGGACTGCGCGTGTACCATAGCAATCCTAAGAGTCCGGCCAGCGTGCCTACTAAGCTACTGTACGAACTGGGCGACGCTACGCTGAGTGATCAGCTGCTCGGCCAGACATTCCACTATGATGTCGACAGCTTTTTCCAGGTTAACTTGCCCGTTTACGAACAGGCATTGATCCGTATTCGTGAACAATGCGCGGATGACCCAGTAGACATGTATGCCGGTACGGGAAGCATTGGCTTGACTGTGGCGCAAAAGGCGGTGGAATTGGTTGAGCTGGATCCAGCAACGGCTGCAATGGCTCGCGTAAACGCCAGAAAGAGCAGTGTGGCCGCTACGGTGGTCGAAGCCTCCACGGAAAAGGCGCTGGAATACATCGTGCCAGAGCGGCCGGTTATTTTTGATCCGCCGCGTGCCGGGTTGCACGCAAAAGTAGTGGAGCGGTGTTTGGAAGTACTGCCACCGCAGATCATATATCTCAGTTGTAACCCAGCTACGCAAGCGCGTGACCTGGCATTATTGCAGCAGAGCTATTCTGTAGACTTTTTCGAAGTCTACAATTTTTTCCCGCGGACGCCGCATATTGAGACACTCGCGGTTTTATCTCCTAAAAAATAATTCACAAACTTTATAATACTATTGCTTATAATGGTATTTTATGCTAATGTTTATTTATAATTCAGCTAAAACAAAAATATGTCAACAGAATCATCCCGAATTAACACTCAAAACGCAACCCGCTAAAACTTGAGAGCCACGGTACTTCCACGTAATCTGTTGTTTGCAACAACACCAGTAATACGGAGGAAAGCCACCGTGGCTCACCATCACTTTACCCGAGATGACCGGGTTCTTCTAGTAAAGTTAAAAACTGCCGGACTTACAAACCGGTCAATTGCCCGTATCCTCGGGTTCCACCCCTCGTCCGTTGGCCGGGAGCTGCGTCGGGGCGTAGCCCCGACTGCTACCGGCTACGACATCCAGGTCGCCCGGAAACGTAACTACCGTCTCAGACTGGATGCCAACCAGCAACACCGCCGGTTGCATGAGAAACAGGCAGTACAACTCACGGCGCTACTCCGCCAGTACTACAGTCCCGACCAGGCGGGAAAAGCCGTGGGGCTATCTCATGCGACGGTCTACCGTTGGCTGTGGGCGTTGCCAAAAGCCACGGTCGCCACGTTGTGGCAGTATCTGCGCCACAAACGCTTGCGCCGGAAGTACGGCACCAAACGACGAGAACAACAGCGTGAGATTGCCAAGAAGCGTTGGATTGACGTCCGGCCCCAAACAGTAAACGACCGACTGTTCTACGGCCATTGGGAAGGTGACACCGTCCGAGGCAAGGACAACACAGGCCATTTAGTTACGCTCGTGGAGCGCAAGAGTGGCTACTTGCTCGCTGGGTACATACCCCGCGCCACCAAAGAAGCCTTCCGGGAGTGTGCCGAGCAACTACTCGCGCCACTGCCTGGGCACTTGAAACGCAGCCTGACACTCGACAATGGTACGGAGATGGCAGATTTCGAGGAGTTGGAACGACACACAAACATGACCGTCTACTTCGCCCATCCGTACCATTCCTGGGAGCGAGGCAGCAACGAGAATACGAATGGCTTACTCCGACAGTTTTTTCCAAAAGGCTCGTCATTTGCGGGAGTAACCAAAGAGCAGGTTGACCTGGCGGTCAACCTGCTCAATACTAGACCTCGCAAACGACATGACTACCGAAGTCCTGCCGAGCTACTGAAGCCTTATGTGGGTGTTGCGATTTGAATGAGAATTCGGGAGCCCATAGACCACTTCCTAATGCTTATTATGTTTAACCTCATCAACACCATGTTGCTTGCGGTGCGTAAAGAGCAGGAAAATAAGACTAAAGGCCGCGCCGCCCAAAATGACCGCAGTCTGCAAATTATCAAGCTGGTGCCATGCCTGTAGCGTATGGATATGGTGCTGCGTGCCGGCCGGCAGAAGTGGCACAACCATTAGCGCCAAGAGTAGCCCTGTTGCTAAAGCGGGTAGAATATTCGTGAATCTCTTACCCCCACGCACACTACCTCGAGTGAAGAGTATGGTCAGCAAAAGGGGCACTACTAATAAGCCCACTTGTGTCCACTGGTTAGTCTCAAGGGTATTTTTGGAAGCCGAAAAGCTGGTGAGTATGCCATCCACATCGCTCGCAACATAGGTCACTAGCACATTGCCTAGGCAAAGGCCCATAAATGCGATTGCACCATTTACCCGCAGCAGCAACACCGCCAGAAGAGGCAACAACACCAACGCTGCGAGTACGATAAGGTACGTCATATCATAAATATAGCATAAGCGGCAACACTAGGTTACACCCAGGACCAAAGAGATGCACTCAAAAAGCAGATCTAATTGCTTTGTTTACGCGCCGACTTTATCTTTGCGAGGGCGCGCTTTGGCGTTGCGCTCAATGTACTCGATAATTTTAGTTGCTACGTCCCGCTTGGTTACAAGCTCGGGCGTTTTAATGCTGGCACTACTGTTTACTTCGAGCACCTTCGGGCCATCTTTGGAACGCATCATATCAACCCCGCAAATCGGCAGATTCATAGCCTTTGCAGCACGAATGGCAGTCTTCTCTTCTTCAGGGCTAAGCTTTACAGAACTACCCACACCACCTTGGTGCGTGTTACTGCGAAAGTCATCATCCAAACTCTGGCGCTGTATGCTCGCCACCACGCGACCACCGACAATTAGTGCGCGGATATCAGTACCGGCGCTTTCTTCTACAAATTCCTGCACTATAAAGTTCACACCTTCGACGTAGAAAGCCTGCATCACGGCCTTGGCAGCCTTTTTAGTTTCGGCCAGTACTACGCCGTTCCCATGCGTACCGCGTGCAACTTTAATAATCACCGGCGCGCCACCGGCCAAATCCACAACTTCTTCAAGATTTGCAGTTTCACGGGCAAACACTGTTTTGGGGATGCCCACGTCTTGGCGGGCCATAATCTGGTATGAGCGCAACTTGTCACGCGAACGGTTTATAGCCATTGAGCTAGCAGTCGTGAACGCACCCTGCATCTCAAACTGACGCACCACTGCCGTACCGTATTTGGTATAACTTTGCGCAATACGGGGAATGATGGCGTCAAACTTAGGTAGTTCTTGACCTTTGTAGTATATGACAGGCTTCCCCTTCTCCATAGTCATATAGCACTTTGCGTAGTTAATAACTTCTACCTCATGACCACGCTCTCGCGCAACTTCCTTAAGCCGTTTGGTCGTATAGTTTAAAGACCCCTTGGATAAAATTGCTATCCTCATATTTCCCCCTACTTGTTTAACTCTGTTTCAACGTATTTAGCAAACGCCGTCCACTTCTCTTTTGTAAATGCTCCGGTGGCTAGCTGCGGACCACTATTCACCTCGAAGCAGTACCATGTGCCGGTTTCCGAATCTTGGACCATATCCACTCCAGCGACACCATGATCCATAACCTTAGCAGCAACAATACTACTAGTCTTGACGGCGGTCGGCAGCTCAGATAGATCAACTAGGCGAGCATCACCACCCTGTGATGTATTGTTTAGGTGGGTTGAATCGTCTAAACGACTCCTGTAGATAACCAGTGCAATCCGGCGCCCAAACACCAATACACGGTAGTCTCCTACATTTGGAACAAATTTTTGTCCTACCACAAATATTTTTTCCGCCAATATAGTCTTAACGGCTTGGTCATAATCGGCCTCCTGGCGAATAAGGAAGTTGTGTGCGCCTCGGCTCGCATGTATACCCTTTAGCACAAACGGTAAACTCAGGTGCTCTGCAAATATCTCATAGGCGACTTTTAGATGGTTTGGCGCAAGGTAAAGAGATTGCGGTATTGGAATGGCATTATCAGCAAGGATAACATACTGGTACAATTTGCTACTCGGCGCAAAGTTAAGTGTGGATTCGTCAACGATCTTCACTCCTCGTTTCTTTAGGTACCGCGCCATAGCCGCAGTAACATCGCGCTCGCCCGAGGTCTTAAAGTGCACGATATCAAATGAAGCAATATCTTCGCCTGTAGATAGCAAGGTCACACGAGTTCCATGTGGCCCAAAACTAAATTGGACATCATCATACGTTGCATGAGTAATATTAAGATTTTCTGCCGCCTTTTCCACGCCCCTTACAAATGCACTGACGTTCGGGCTTATAAAGGTGCTCATGAGCAGTAAGCGTGCCGGCACATTTTGCTTTCTAGCGGCAACGTCTACTAAGAACTTGCCGTGCAATGTACGCCGGCCAATCAGGATTGGGTAGCTATTGTTCTCCCGGTTAGCAAGCGTAAACAGTACACTTATAGTCCGCCCCGCTAAACGAATCTTGAGTGGCACTTTATAGCGGAACTCAGTCTGACCAAATGAATTCTTAATGGAAGCAACACTAAACTTTTGAGCTATCAGTACTTGGCCAGTATAGAAGGGGGACAGCCGGTCGAAAAGCACATAATGAAGCATGCCGTTTTCTTCATATATATTACTGGCCCAAATAGCCGAGCTATCTGCACCAGTATCGATTTTTGCTGGCACCTCAAACAGGCCGTAGCTTGGAAGATCAACAGTTTCTCTAGGTCCTACAACGGTAATTGACTTTTTTTGCATAGCAAAATAACTATAACACTTTTGCTTATTTTTTGCAATATTTTATTTTAATGTTGCACTCGGGCGACATGCTGGTAAGAGAAGTACAGGACAGCGACAATGATAAGGACTAGGCAAATGATCATCGGGATGAAGCCGCTCTGGCCGTAGCGAGATTTACGCATTCTATCGGCATAATACTGCTTTTGCTAATTTTTGTTAAGTACATCTACAATGTTCGTCCTGCTTTAGAGATAAATTGCTTGGTTGCGTAAACCTTTTTATTGTTGCATTGTATAGTTTCACTGTATAAAATGTTACACATGCATGAAGTGGGGGTGACAGCTCCCGGAATATCCGGAGGGCTAGGAGAGACTGTGCCATTGCAGCGCAGCGGAGTAGCGACAGGACGTGGTGAATCAGCGGTAGACTCTGAGTCCATTATTGCAGCGCTTAGCCTTCAAGTCGAACAGCTAACAGAGGAAAACGCCACACTTAACGCACGGATTGCAGGGCTCGAGCGCCAAGCAAACCACGATGAGCTCACCGGCCTATACAATCAAGGTGCGTGGGAACGAGATGTTCGGGAACGCATTGAAAGAGGAGACTCGGTGGCCGTCCTGCGCCTCGACCTCAATAACTTTAAAGCCCTGAACGATACACTTGGACACGAAACGGGCAATGAGATACTCAAGGCTTTTGCGAATCGCTTGCGGCACTATTGCAGCCGAGCCAGTGACGCTATCGCGGCCCGCTTTGGGGGTGACGAATTCGATATATGCGTAGATATTGGTCCGCCACCTTCAAGCGATGAGCACCAGCCTGAACGCCGTACGGGTGACGACCCATACGAGCGTGCCTACAATGCATACGAACATGTATCGCTTATTGGCCGAAATTTTGTAGCCGATGTGGCCCAGATACTAAGTAGGACAGACCCTAAGCTAGGTGAACAATTTATGGCTATCAGACTTGGTTTTGCGACTGGTATTGGCGCTTCCACGCCAGACTACCGGGTTGACTACGATACACTCATGCGCCAGGTGGACGAAGCAATGTACGAAGAGAAGGCAGACGGACGTGTTCACGAAGAACCCCCCTCTGTACTACTTGGGGCGCTTGGCAAAGTTACACTTGCAAAAGCCCTAGAAGAGGCCGCGGCGCTTCGAGCCGCCCGAGGAGTTGAATTGCTCTAATAACTCTTTCTGCTGCTTGGTAAGTTTTGTAGGAATATCAACCACTATAGTTACAATATGTGCGCCTCGTGAATCGCCTCGCAAGTGAGGCACACCATGACCGCTTAGTTTAAAGTCTGTACCACTCTGGGTACCGGCAGGGACTTTCATGCGGACTTTTCCATCGACAGTATCTACGTCCATTTCGGTACCGAGTGCGGCTTCTACCATACTTACATGTTCTTCTGAAAGAATTAGATCACCCTCGCGAGTAAAGTGCTTATGCGCCTTAACGCGTACGTGGACATACAGATCACCCTTGGGGCCGTTGGCAATTGCCTCGCCATGCTCACGCAAACGAATGGTAGCACCATCGTCAATTCCGGCCGGAACCTTGAGCTGAATATTCTGCACCTGCTTTTCGGTGCCTTTGCCGTGACACACCGTGCAGACCTTCTCTGGGACCTTACCTGTGCCCTTACACGTAGGACAAACCATCGCCTGCTGTATATTGCCAAAGATGGTTCGCGTAGCCGTAACAACCTGTCCAGAGCCGTGACAGGTGTCACAGGTTTTCAGTTCGTACCCAGGCTCGGCTGTTGTGCCTTTACAGTGACTACAAGTAGTTTCAAGATTGAGTTTAAGCTCTACCTCTGTGCCAAATATGGCCTGTTCAAAGCTAATTTCAACGCGGGTCTCTACATCATTGCCACGAGCTTGGCGCTGCTGTCGGCCGCTACCCTGCTGTCCACCGCCAAAAAAGCTACCGAATATGTCGCCAAGGCCCATATCACCAAAGTCGAAGTTGACGTTCTGGCCATTAAAACCACCAAATGGATTACCACTCGCAGCGCCGTTTCCACCCACACCTGCATGACCGAATTGATCGTAGCGTTGCCGTTTGGCTTGGTCTTTTAGGACTTCGTAGGCTTCGTTAACTTCTTTGAATTTAGCTTCGTCGCCGCCCTGTTTGTCAGGGTGGAGTTCTATAGCCTTCCGGCGGAAAGCTTTCTTGATTTCATCAGCTGAAGCGTTTTTGCCGACGCCCAGGACTTCGTAATAATCGCGTTGTGCCATTGCTACTTTCTATACTACTAGCTTGGCACTCAAACAGCAAGAGTGCCAGATCTTATAAAAAGCGGCCAGGCTATTAGACCTGGCCGCTCCCCTGCTACTTGGAACTATTTCTTGTCTTCGTCGACAACTTCGCCCTCGATTGGGCCGTCTTTGTCCTCATCTGATTTTTTGTCTTCTTCTGGAGTGTCATCGCCACCGGCCGATTCGTACATCTTAGCGCCGATTGGCATAATGACGTCGTTTAGCTCCTTCGTAGCAGCCTCAAGCGCATCTTTGTCAGCTTTGTCATCAGCGACAACCTTCTTAGCCTTTTCAACGGCCTCGTCGACCTTCTTGATATCTTCTTCGGCAATCTTGTCTTTGTTATCGCTCTTCATCTTTTCGGCCTGGTAGACAGCGCCGTCAAGCTGGTTGCGGGCCTCTACTGCCTCTTTGCGCTTCTTGTCTTCTTCGGCGTGCGCTTCGGCGTCTTTGGCCATCTTTTCTACTTCAGCCTTATCAAGGCTGCCTGAACCTTGAATGGTAATGTTCTGTTCTTTGCCGGTACCGCGGTCTTTGGCGGTCACATTCAAGATACCGTTGGCATCAATATTGAAGGTTACTTCAATCTGCGGAACACCACGTGGAGCTGGTGCGATACCGTCAAGCGTAAAGATGCCTAGAACTTTGTTGCCTTCCATCATTTCGCGCTCACCCTGACCGACCTTAATTTCTACCTGCGGCTGGTTATCGGCAGCAGTACTGAAAACCTCCGACTTTGAGGTTGGAATGGTGGTATTGCGGTCAATAAGCTTGGTCATGACACCACCCATGGTCTCGATACCGAGGCTTAGCGGTGTTACATCGAGCAGCAGCACGTCTTTGACATCACCTTGCAGCACACCACCCTGGATAGCTGCACCAACAGCTACAACTTCGTCAGGGTTGACACCCTTCATCGGGTCTTTGCCAAAGATAGCCTTCACTTTCTCCTGGACAGCTGGCATGCGGGTCATACCGCCAACTAGTACTACAGCGTCGATCTCACTAGCACTCAGGCCTGCGTCTTTCAGGGCCTTTTCGCAGGGGTCAGCAGTCTTGCTAACGAGGTCAGCGACCAGCTGCTCTAGCTTGGCACGGCTAAGCTTGTACTCGAAGTGCTTAGGACCCTCGGCATCGGCAGTTAAGAATGGCAGATTGACGTCAACTTCTTGTGCGGTTGAAAGCTCAATCTTAGCCTTTTCGGCTTCATCACGCAGACGCTGCATGGCAGCCTTGTCGTCGCTGATATCAATGCCGCTTTCCTTCTTGAATTCGTCCACAAAATGGTTGACCAGTACGCGGTCAAAGTCGGCACCACCAAGGTGAGTGTCACCGTTGGTGCTCTTTACTTCAAAGACACCGTCGCCCAGCTCCAAAATAGACACGTCGAAGGTACCACCGCCGAGGTCATACACGGCGATCTTTTCGTCAGCCTTAGATTTATCAAGACCATACGCCAGAGCTGCGGCAGTTGGCTCGTTAATGATACGCTTTACCTCTAGGCCAGCAATCTTACCGGCATCTTTGGTGGCGTGGCGCTGGCTGTCGTCGAAGTAAGCAGGCACAGTAATGACTGCTTCGGTAACTGGCTCGCCTAAAAATGCTTCCGCGTCAGCTTTGAGCTTAGACAGGATCATGGCGCTGATTTCTTCTGGGCTGTATTCCTTATCACCCATCTTTACCTTAACGCCGCCGTTACCCTTGACGATTTCGTAGCCCATCAGCTTAAGGTCGCGCTGGACTTCTTTGTCATCAAACTTGCGGCCGATGAGGCGCTTTACTTCATAAATAGTGTTCTTGCTGTTAGTCACCTGCTGGCGGCGTGCTACCTGGCCAACCAGACGTTCGCCGTTTTTGTTGATAGCAACAACACTTGGTGTGGTGCGGTTGCCTTCGCTGTTAGCAATAATATCCGGCTTACCACTTTGCATCACAGCCATTGCTGAGTTAGTGGTTCCGAGATCGATTCCAATAATTTTACCCATTATTATTTTCTTCCTCCTTGCATATCCTGTAGTTTTTCATAATTTTCGGTGTTTGGCCGTCGCTCAAACTGCTTCATAGTCTGGAATTCGTTGCTTCTAGGTGCAATGTCTTGACCATAAAAACGTTTGTACGCAAACTTCCAAAGCAATTTATCACTCAATGCATCAAATACGAAATAATCGACAAGCATTAGAGCCGTGATTACTGCCAATATGATGCCAAACACTTTAACGTCGCTTATTAGCATGCCAGCGACACAGAATACAATCGCAAGCGAATATCTGATGAGCTGTTGCCAGATCGCGATCTTCTTACCTGTGTAATAACGATTTTCGACAGGCCGCAGCACATAACGAATATACTGTTTCATGCCCTAAGCTCCTTGTTGGCAAACTATTTATTAGAGTGCTAACAATAATTGTAGCATAGAAAATTAGCACTCACATGTCAAGAGTGCTAATTAATCATCCTCCAAGTCTTCCGGGACTAGCGCAGCACGCGCCGCGGCAACAGCCCTGATGCGCCTTTCTTGGAGGGCAGAGAGGTATATGGTACGGAACATCAGCTCGCCAAGCTTGCTTCTCTTGCGTAACCGTTCAATACGTTCGTCCTGCTTGTCTGGTGTCAACTTAGGGTTGTCGAGTATTCTGCCAACTCTTTTTAACACACGCTGCTGCTGTGGCAGCGTGTTTCTTCTCACTCGAGTGTGGGGCGAGCGAGGCACCTCTTCTCCAGAGATAGAGGCCTTTCCTGAAAGCGGTCTAGAATGTGAGTCATCATCCACGTCGCTTTGAGCTTCTGCCGCAAGTTCAGATGATACATCGCCATCCATGGCTGCGTCTTCTACTGGCAGTACAGGCTCAGCATCTAGCGGTGGGGATTGCAAATAACCATCAATGGAAGTGTGTGCCGCCGTCTCAGCGCTAGCCACGACGCCAGGTCCTTGGAATCAAGAAAAAAGCGCCCCTGCTCATGGTATTGAGAGCTGGTGCGCGGTTCATTACGGGCTATTGTAGTGAGACGTGCTGTGTAGCGCTGTGCTTTTTATCACACGTTACTGCATTTTGACACGGACCATAGCGTGACGAATCACTTCGTCGCCCAACCGGTAGCCAGCTTGAAGCTCTTCACTTACGACTTCTTCGGTACCATCGCCATCTTCCATGCTTACTGCTTCGTGGAAACGTGGGTCAAAGGCCGAACCTACCGTAGCAATACGTTCAACACCCAGATCGGCAAGCGTTTTTTCGAACTGCTTGATGATGCCTTGCACGCCCTTAACGAAGTCGCTCTCGGCAAGATCCTCTGGAATATGTTTGAGTGCACGCTCGAAGTTGTCAATAACGGGCAGTAAGTCGCGTACTACGCTAGCCTTTACAACGCTCTTAAGGCCAGCTATCTGCTCGTCATGGCGACGACGCAAATTGGTTGCGTCGGCTCGCTCTCGCTGCAAGGCTTCGGTTAGATCAGCGATTTGCTGTTCAAGCGCCGTTACATCTACTTTTGCTTTTGGCTGCTTGGGGGTTTGTTTATCAGTCATATAATACTTCCTCTAATGTTTTTCCGGTGTGTGCAACGAGCGCCATGACATCTCGGTAGCTCTGACGGGTTGGCCCCAAGGTGCCGATGTAGCTATGGTCGCTAAAGGGGCTACGGAACCGACTAATAATAAGGCTGACGCCGGCGCTTCGGCCAATGGGGTTTTCGGCGCCGATAAATACGCTTAGGGGTTCGTTTGGTGCTGCTTCGCGCAGCCACGGCTCCAGATTATCAAGCAGCTGAGCCACCTGCTGCACTTGATCGCCACCGACAAATTCCGGCTGGCCAAACAGATTGCTTAGCCCGCTCATGTACAGCTGGTTGCCGATAGTTGCCAGGCCAAGGTTATGAGTAAGCTCAACGAGTGTATCGACGGCATTACGGATAGTGCGCTCAGGCATTACCCCATGTTGTACACGTGCAGTCAGGGCGCGCTCAGCACGCTTTTCAGGCTGTGCCGCTTCGACCGAAGCAAGACTATTAACGTAAAAACGATATCCATGGTCCGTGGGAATACGACCGGCACTCGTGTGAGGCTGGCGAATGTAGCCCAGCCGTTCCAGCTCGGCCATTTCAGCACGAATAGTGGCGCTGGAAACGCTAAAAACCTTAGCCAACAAACTGCTGCCCACTGGCACGGCCACCTCGGCATACTGCTCAATTATGGCTGACAAAATCTGCTTTTGTCGCTCTGTCATGGCGCTTCGCTTAATGAGACAAACCTAGCGGTTTTTATATAGCTTCGCGCGAACAAATGCTTCGGCTCTGCATATAAACTCACCTGTGGTTCGTTTATCATCGCTCCGGGTGCCGAATAAATCGCCACTCGGGCTGCTCTTTTCCCTTTCATGAGCCAAAGTATAGTCTGTTAGCACTCAAAAGTCTAGACTGCCAACAGGCTGGTACTCTACCGCTGAACCCTTTTGCAATGTTAGCTAAGCACGCCTGACCGACAGGTTGTGTAGACCATCGACAATATGCACATGGTCTTCCCAACCCTCTGTCAAACGCTCCAAGTGTGGAACTCCCTCTGGCATCCTCGTAACCAGCACCGCGCGAGCATTAAGATTGCGTGCGAACTCAGCATCGACAAACTGATCGCCAATAACCAGCGACTTCGTACGGTCAAGCCCCAGTTCCCGTTCAACCCTATCTAGCGAACGTGCGTCGGGCTTCCAAACGTGCGTGTCGTCTGCACATACTACCCGGTCAACCAACCCCATTAATGGCTGCCTGGCCGCCAGATTTCGAGGGCTACCCACCCAGACATCACTACAGTGCCGGCGATTACTGACAATGATTTGCGGCAAACCAGCCTCATGACAGCGCTGCATCAGATCAAGTGCATCGGCAAAATACAGCCGCTCGATCTCTTCGTATAAATGCTCCTCACTGTGCATAAATTCGTCGACAATCTCATCAAGCAGTACACCTGCAACGCCCGCTATTGCCCCTACAGAGTCATGGAGTCGCCCGTGATAATTGTGGACAAACACCTCATGATCAGGCACTTCCATACCGCGGCGACGGAGTACCTCACTTAATACATCTTCCTGTATACGAAAACTGTCGAGGATAGTCCCATCAAAATCCCATATTACATTTTGTGCTTCAATTTCCAGCACGCCTTAACTCTTCTTTCTGACCAGGATTCTTGGTGCGGCTTTACACAACCTACACTTCCTAGAGGCTACATTATATCGATGTACGTTATACGAGCATTTTACCTAAAATGCAATGCCCGTGCTTACAGCGCGCCGTTCAGAGAGGGTGCTATCTCTCCTACTTTAAACGGCTTAAGAACTCCTGTGTGTCGTCTAATAGCTGCCGGGCAACAGCTTTGGCGCTGTCTTGGCCATCTTCTGCAACGGCACGTTCCCGGATAATTGCGTCCACTCGCTTGGTCGTTTGTACAAACGTATCGTTAACCACAAAAACGTAATAATCCCTTTTGAGCGCTACTTGCAATTCAGTAACTGCGCTCTCAAGACGCCGCTTGGTTTCGTCGGCAGGTAATTCGCCGCGTGCATTCATGCGCGTGATCCACTCATCAAAACTCGGCGGCACGACGAACACAAACTGCGCCGACGGGACAAGTCGATGGATATGATCCGCCCCCACAACTTCTATTTCATTTATGGCAATCTTGTGGTCGGTGGCCACCGATGTCAGCTCACGGATACTGATTCCGGAAACTTGTTGGTTATGAATAATGGCCGCCTCCAAAAAAGCGCCCGCCTTTAGGTCGGCTAGCAGATCGCTTTCACTGCGGAACCAATACTCCCGTCCGTTCTCCTCCAATATCCCATTATTTACCCGAGGTAAGCGAGTAGTGTCTGATACGACGCAGTGATAATCGCCGGATTTAACAAGTTCGTTAATTATCGTATTCTTACCGCTCGATGATGGTCCGACAAGCAGCGCAAATCGAATGCCTTGCAGCGTTTCTTTTGCCTTCTCCGAGAGTTGATAATGACTCAATACCTCTCTGAACTCGTCTATGTGGTTCAGTCGACTCATTTGCATCGAACTATATCAGATGTCGCCAACCGAAGCTATACATTGCAACAATTATAATGAACATAAAAGAGAAGAATCTATGACGTCTAGTCGCGTTTAAGCATAACGGTAAACGCCTCTGCGGGTATATCCACCTTACCAAAGCGCTTCATGCGTTTCTTGCCCTTTGCCTGTTTGGCTAGCAGCTTCTTTTTACGTGATACGTCACCACCGTACAAGTAGCCCGTCACATCTTTTCGATAGGCCGAGATATCTTCGCGCGCGATAAACTTGCCGCCAATAGCTGCCTGCAAGCTAACCTGGAAGTTTTGGCGCGGTATAACTTCCTTGAGCTTTTCAACAGTCTCACGACCCAATCGTTGAGCCTCAGATCGATGTACCATTACGCTTAACGCACCGACCATTTCGCCGCTCACGTAAAAATCGAGTCGCACCAAATCTTCGGCACGATAATTATTAAGTTCGTAATTAAAACTGCCGTAACCACTGGTTACGCTTTTAAGCTGATCGTAAAAATCGGTAAGTAAGTTGGCAAGCGGCGCTTCAAAACCAACAATGGCACGGTCTTCGACATAGCTAAGGTTGTTTTGCAACCCACGTTTACTACTAATAAGCTGAATGACCGGGCCCACAAACTGTTGCGGCACGATTATTTCGCCCTTAATCCACGGCTCACGGATTTCTTTGATCTGTGCTGGATCAGGCAGGTCACTTGCCGATTTTATGTCGAGTTCCTCGCCATTTATCATACTTACCTGGTAGTCGGTGGATGGATTGGTAACAACGAGGTCAAGATTATATTCGCGCTCCAACCGTTCACGCACAATATCCATATGCAGCAGTCCCAAAAAACCAATACGTACGCCAAAACCCAACACAGGTGAGTTTTCGGGTGCAAACTGCAGGGCGCTATCACTCAAACTCAATTTTTCAATGGCGTCTTTTAGCTCCTGATAGTATTCGTTGCTTTCCGGGAAAAAGCCCGCATACACAAACGGTTGTACATCTTTGTAGCCAGGTAGTGGACGAGTGGCTGGCTTGGCGGAGAGCGTAATTGTATCGCCCACCTTGGCGTCGCGCGTAGTCTTAAGGTTAGTTACAATGTAACCAATTTCGCCAGCTTGCAGGCTCTGGCCGGGTGTCATGTCAGGCTTGAGTGCTCCAACTTCCAGCGCCAACCCAGTGGCGCTGGTATTGAGCATTTTTATCTGAGCATTTTTGTCGATATGACCATCAAAAACACGCACATACAAAATAACGCCTCGATAGTCATCGTAGTAGCTATCAAAGATAAGCGCTCGAGTTTCGGGCTGTTCACTTGGCTGTGGCGCCGGGATTTCCTCGACGATTTTGTCGAGTACACCCTCTACGCCCATTCCCGTTTTGGCGGAAATCTGCAAAATGTCTTCAAATTTGCAACCGAGCAGACTTACAATTTCCGCCCCCACACGCTCAACATCAGCAGCAGGCAGATCGATTTTATTAAGCACTGGAATGATGCGCAGGTCGACAGCCATCGCCAGATATACATTGGCAAGCGTTTGCGCCTGAATGCCTTGAGACGCGTCCACAACTAGCAGGGCGCCTTCGCAGGCCTGTAGACTTCGTGAGACTTCATAGCTAAAGTCAACGTGCCCCGGCGTATCAATAAGGTTCAGCTCATAGCCCTTGTATTCCATACGCACCGGGGCAAGCTTGATAGTAATACCCTTCTCGCGCTCCAAATCCATTTTGTCGAGCAACTGTGCCTTCATATTGCGCTTTTCAACGGTGCCCGTCAGCTCAAGCAAACGGTCGGCCAGTGTACTCTTACCATGGTCGATATGCGCGATTATGCAGAAGTTGCGTATGCGTTCCTTGTTCATTAGAGATACATTATAATTCGTACCCCTGTTATTGCAAAGGATTCCCTGCTATGGTTGGTGCTAATCACCCAAGTTCTGCTGCCCTTTTAGGCGCCAGTGCGTAGTGTTTTTCCGTTTAGTAAACTGGTAGTGACGCTGAATGTACAGTAGCTGCCCGATCGCATCCTGGATCTGATATTGCTCCATGCACGTTGCTGGCAAGGCGCTGGCGACTTGCTCGAGCACCGACGCAAGCATCTCACAATACTCACCGGAAGCCACTAGTGATTCAACACGCCAATTATCCGGATGTGGCAGATCGTGGAGCCATAACCTATTGCGCTCGCTAGCAAACCCATCAGTAACTACTCTGTCGGACTGTCTCAATGCATATGCAGTACTCATAGCTCCTCCAATATACTTTTATAATCATCGGCCACGATAATAAGGTGATCGAGCAAGTCAATACCCAAGATCTTGCCTGCGGCAATTAGCTGCCGCGTAACTTCTATGTCTTCTGCGCTCGGAGCCAGCAGGCCAGACGGATGATTATGGGCAATGAGAACCGCCACCGCTCCATGCACCAGTGCCGGCTGGAAGACTTCACGCGGATGTACGACATTCGAGGTGAGACTGCCTATAGATATAATCTCATCGTGTACAACCTGATAGCGGCTACCCAGGTACAAGCCTCGCAACTGTTCCTTGCCGAGCAAACCCATGTCTCTGAAAAAGTGATACGCCTGTTCAGCCGTACGGACCTGCAGCGGCTCACCGCTTCTGCCAGTAGCAAACGAGCGCCGGCCAAGCTCGATGGCGGCAACTAGCTGACATGCTTTGGTGAGTGGTATATCGAGTATCTCTGCTAGGTAGGCTGGGTTGGTCTCGCGCAGTGCAGCCTTTTCGCCGTATTCCTGCAACGTGCGTCGTGCCATATTCAGCACATCCTCACTTCTGGTGCCAACACCCCACAACACTGCAAGTAATTCCGCCTGTGTTAAACTGGCCGCACCCGCCGCCAGCATCTTCTCGCGCGGCTTTTCACGGATTGGCAAATCCCTCACACGCAAAACGTATTCTTTAGATTTGGCGTGGAGCATTAGATCGTTATCTTGCAGATCGTACAGCATGTTACCAGCCCCCTTTAGGTGTCTACATAATATAACCAAACCACGAGCGAAGCTACAGTTATCTACACAACGTTTCTAGCAAGTCAGGAAAGCTAGTATTCAACTTTGACCGGACGAAGGGCTATACGCTTCAGCCAGCGCCAAAATGGTCGCGCCTCCTCTAGGTCAAACAAACCCGAAATTGCAAAATGGGTCGTCATCACCACACACACCAGTATCAACAGCTTGCTGCCGACCGTTACCAACCCTCGGTCACTAGCGTTCAACGGTATAAACCCAACCGTAATATAGCCGGCTACTAAGCTAAAACCGGTGACGGAAATGGTGCGGAAGATACCGCTCCAAAACTCACCATCGAACAGCTTGTGGTCACGCTTAATCATAACGACACCTAAGATCAGCACTTCGACTGCCGCCACAATCGACTGAGCTATGGCAAGTCCTGATAGTCCATATCCTCCCGGCCTGGTCAACCAGGCTGCTAGCACAATGTTGAGGGTAATGGTAAAAATAGAGACATACAGTGGCGTACGCGTATCCTTTTGTGCATAGAACCAACGCGAAACAATCGCATAGATAGACCGGAACAAAATTGCTACCGTCAAGAACCCAAATAGATATGCTATGTCGTTACTATTTTTGGAAAAAATGAGGTGCGCCAGATAACCACGACCAAAAAAGCTCACGACCACAACCGGCAGCGTGATCCATATGATAAGCCGTAGGAAACGCAAAAAGTCCTGCCGGAACAAATCTGGACGACCATGGCTCAGCCGGTTATTAAGCCGTGGAAACACTGCCGTGGAAATGGCAGTACCTATGAGCAGCACCGGTGCTAACTGCAACGTATAGGCATTGCTGTAATACGAAATTGAACCGGTTTCAAAACGATTAGCAAAACGAGTCTCGACGATTGACTCCAATTGGTCCATACCTTGGTCGATTGAGCGCGGCGGCAAATTACGCAGCACCTGCCGGAAATCGCGACTACGCCATATAATGTGCGGCGTCCAGCGAAAGCCAGTACCGACCGTGCCGATCATTACGACTAGCAGTTGTAATATAGCTCCAACCAATGCACCTATGCCCAAACCCATGATACCCAAATGCCCCGGCCCGCCACTACGGCCATCGGCAGTTGAAAATACTAGCGCCGCCGCAATAATACTGCCGTTATATAAGAGTGGTGCGGTCGCATAAAAGAAAAACCGGCCCAACGCCTGCTGCGTTGCCGTTAGAATACCCGAGATAGTAAACAAGAGCGGATTAAGACACAAGAAGCGCATAATCACTACTGAATCATGTAACTGATCGGCATGGACGTGCAGCACCACCCGCATAATGGGTTCAGCAAACACAAAGATAATAACCGCCACTACGGCCATTACCATCGTCAGTAAATTTAGTAGGCTTGCAACAAGCTTCCACATGCTCTTGCGATCACCCTTCGCTAAATAATCTGCCAGAACTGGCATAAACGCCACACCAAGCGCCCCTGCCGATATGGTAAAAAAGAAGAAATCAGGGATGGTGAAGGCCGCAAAGTAGCTGTCGGTACTATGTGGACCTACCGGAGAGAAGTTGGCGTTCACTAGTTTAGTGCGCCAAAACCCAAGCAGCTGCGCTAGCATAGAGCTCGCCACCAACAAAAGCGCAACACTACCAAGAGAGATACGCTTGCCGCTCCGGGGGATAGTGAGCTTCATTTAGGAAACCCTACCAGCCACCACAACGAGCGCCCTATCAAAAACGGGTTGAGAGACATAAGACAATTTTGTATTCATAGAGCTGCATTTAGTATAGCTCGCTTACCTTTTAGAAAACAGGCTCAACCCATCACCTTTCTAGTTAAGATGTATAACGCCTTCATCAATTGCCCGGCGTACTTGTGCGGTTGTGGTGCTACCTGGGTCAACGCTAGTTTTTTTCTTACGCCTTCTGGCCCGCTTGCGTTTTGGTTTTATCTGTTCTTCGGCTGGCACTCTTGGCGTTGCAGGAGCTGGATGACCGAGTACCGCGTGCGATAACGCGGTTAGTGACGAACGAGGGGCTGCTGCAATTGTTTTAGGAGTAGTGGCTGCGGGCTTTGTAGCCGGCAGCTCCGGTGCACGTACGACTGGTTGCGGCTTAGCTGGCCGTGGCTGGCTTTGCTTTGCAGAAATAGTCTCTTCTATTGCATAGCGTTCAGCGACATAGCGTTCGGTGTACTCACGGCTTTGGGCATATTGCGAACGGGAATGCGCAATAATTTGCGAGCTATAATCTGCCCCAAACGGTGGCAGATTTAGACTGATGGCAGAGAAGGCCGGCACTTTCTCTCCGCTAATTGTCATGCTGATCGCAAAGTGGCGGTTGTGCATGTGCACTAAGTCATGATCAGTGAATTTAGGCTCGAAATATTTCAGCATTGTATGGGCGTCATCGGCACTGGTACGGAACGAGATAATTGATCCAACGTTACCAAACACCGCATCTTTCACTTCCGGCATCATCTGGGCCGTATACTGGTTGGCAACCGTCAGGCTCAGGCCGTATTTGCGTGCCTCACTCAAGATTGTGGCAAAACTATCGGTAGCAAAGTTTTGGAACTCGTCTACATACAGATAGAACGAGGTGCGTTGCTCACCTGAGATATCTGCCCGTGACATGGCAGCCAGCTGTACTTTGGTAACCAGTAAAGCGCCCAGCAAAGCAGCGTTGTCTTCGCCGACCAGGCCGCGGCTGAGATTCACGATGAGAATTTTGCGCTCATCCATTATTTGCCGCACGTTAAAGCTGCTCTTGGGCTGGCCAATAATATTACGGACAAGCGGGTTGGCCGTAAAGGCGCCCACTTTGTTTAAAATAGGCGCAACCGCCTCTGTCATGAACTTGTCATTCCAGCTGGCAAATTCAATGGTCCAAAAATTACGCACCACCGGGTCAGCCACGTGCTTCAACACCTCATTCCGGAATTTCTTTTCGGTAAGTATACGCGTGATGTCCAGCATGGTCGCATTGGGATAGTCAAGCAGCGCTAAAATACTGTAGCGCAAAATATATTCAAGGCGTGGGCCCCAGCTGTTTTCGAATATCCGCTTAATAACCCCGATGAGTTCAGAGCAAGTGTGTGTTTTTAGTTTGGGATCATAAACTTCAAGCGGGTTAAAGCCCATGGGGTAGTCAGTGTCGGCAGGGTTAAAGTACACCACGTCGGCAGCGCGCTCGGCTGGGATACGTTTTAAAATAGCCTGCGCATAGTCACCATGAGGATCCACTACCGCAAAACCATACGGACTATAGATATCAGAAATTGTAAGCAACTCCAGCATACCCGACTTACCGGTACCAGTCTGCCCGATGATATACAGGTGTCGGCCACGGTCAACTCGCGGAATACCGAACATCGTGTTGTGCCCACGGAAATTCGTGGCAGCTATAGGGCTAAGATCCGCCTGCGTTTCGGGGGTGATGATCGGCAGGTTTGCGGGCGGTTCGGCCGTTTGGCTCGTCGCCCATAATATGAACGGTGTTTCTACGTTGGTATGAGGCAAGTGATACAGCGTTGCAACTTCCTCAATGTTGCAAATAAAGCCTGCCTTGTTAAATGCACGCGAGCGGTAGTGTGCAACCAAGAACGGATCATTGGCGATACGCCGGGCTTCAAATCCGTTCAGATAGGTGCTGTTAAACTGTTTGTAGCTCGCAATGATTGACTGCATCTGCAGCTGCGCCTGCTGTGCCGTAGTATTACCCCGATAGACAATGCGAAGCTGTGTTTCGAAAGCTAGCTTTTGAGCCTTTTCCTGCGCAGCACTGGCCCGCGTCGTTTCATAGTCGCTCAATTTTGCAGCTTCGGCTTTGACTTCAGGCGGTTTCCACAAAGCACCCATCAGCCCGGTTGTTTTATTTCCCGTCTGGTTCTTTATGCCCGATATGTAGCGTTCACTATGCTTGTGCCAGTTGCTGGCAGCTGGTTTTATAAGCAGTTGTAACCAAGCTTCTTCATCTTCGCTGAATTTTGCCAATGTAGCCGTAATGGACGCCAGTGGATCCACCTCGAAGCTTTGGAAGGTCTTGATGGGTAATGCATTATTGCCAACAAATTTCAGTTCGGCGACCAATTGGTTGGCAAAAGTATCTTCTTCGCGGTACAGCGCATAGTCCTCCACCTCACTGATGTGCACTGTGGGATATTGGGCGTAAATCTGCTCCTCTACATAGCTCTTGAGATAGTTTGGCACCCACACATAAAAACCAATGCGTTTGGCACGGACCGCAATTTCGAAACCGAGGCGTTCTCGTTTCGCCGTTTTGAATAATCCAGGCAACGGTATAGTAAGCAAGCCTTGCAAGCTTGCAAACATCTGTTCGGCGGCCAGCTCCTTCTTTTCGTTAGTTCGTGGCACCTGCAGCAATAGAACTACTCCGTTGTCGTAGTCTGTCTGGTCGGAATAATTTTCAGCTTGCCCCATAGGTAACTTCCGCCTGTGTTAGCGGTTGTATTTATTTTCTCATGCTTGGTCTCGCAAATACAGTGCAACAGCTTTACCGCATGCAGTTCCACCTGTTCGAGCAATAAACCCAACATGATGGTTGGGTTTATTGCTACGGCCGATTCTAGCATTAGTACAGCGTAGCTTCTTTGGGCAGATGAGAGCCAGTGAAGAGTTTGTGGACTTCGTCGGCATCTACGGTCTCTTTTTCGAGCAGTTTGTCTTTGAGCGCTTCGATGTATTTCAGGTTTGCCTTAATGACGACACGAGCACGCGTTGCAGCTTCGGTAATAAGGCTTTCAACCTCTTGGTCGATAACCTTCGCAGTGTCATCGCTATATTCGCGCTCGTGCACCATGCGTTCCAGCATCATACCTTCTTCGACATGGAAGACTTGGTCGCGCAGTTTAGTGCCCATGCCCTGGTTCGTTACCATGTCACGGGCTAGTTCAGCCGCCTTCTGCAGGTCATTACCGGCACCAGTAGTCACTCGTTCCTTGCCGTAAATCACTTCTTCGGCAATACGGCCGCCAAGCATACGGGCAAGGATATCCTTGTATTCAAGAATGCTGTGGTAGCTCTTGTCTTCTGGCGGAATAAACCAGGTTACACCACCCGTTCCGCCACGTGGAATGATGGTAACTTTATGCACGACATCACTGTCAGGAAGCACATGACCAACAATAGCGTGGCCAGCTTCGTGGTAGGCTGTCAGCTCTTTCTCTTTGTCGTTCATCACCTTGCTCTTGCGTTCAGGACCAATGGCAACGCGCTCAAAGGCTTCGGTTACATCACCTTGGGATATCTGCGTATGGTTATTGCGAGCAGCGATAATGGCAGATTCATTGGCAATATTTGCCAAGTCCGCACCGGATGAACCGGCAGTTTTAGCTGCGAGTGCGTCCAAGTCAACATCTTTAGCCAGTGGCTTTTCCGTGAAATGCACTTTGAGGATTGCCTCTCGGTCTGGACGGTCGGGCAGAGCAATGTTCACCCGGCGGTCAAAGCGGCCAGGGCGGAGCAGGGCAGGGTCAAGTACATCTGCTCGGTTGGTTGCAGCCAGAACAATAACGTTCTGGCCTTGTTCGAAACCATCCATCTCGACCAAGATCTGGTTGAGTGTTTGCTCGCGCTCATCGTGGCCACCACCCATACCACTACCGCGACGACGACCCACGGCATCAATCTCGTCTATAAAAATTATACAAGGTGAGTTCTTTTTAGCTTTTGCAAACAGATCACGAACGCGACTCGCACCGACGCCCACGAACATTTCCACAAATTCTGAACCGGAAATACTGAAGAATGGTACGCCAGCTTCGCCCGCCACGGCTCGCGCTAGCATGGTCTTACCGGTACCTGGAGGACCTACTAGTAGCACACCCTTAGGGATGCGAGCGCCGACGCTTGCAAACTTCTTGGGGAACTTCAAAAATTCCACGACTTCTTGCAAGTCCTGTTTTGCCTCCGCCTGGCCAGCGACACTCTTAAACGATACTTTATCCTTTTCGTTGCCATAGAGTCGGGCGCGACTCTTACCGAAACTCAATGCCTGGTTACCCTGACCTTGAGCACTCTTGAGCATGAAATACAGCAGGCCGCCGATTAGTAGAACTGGCACGAGATTAACTGCAAGACTGCCAACCACCTGCCCGGTACTGCTTGGCGGCTTTATAGTTACCTGTACTTTGTCGTAATTAACACCTTCTTGCTTAAGCGTAGTGCTATCCTCTTTATACGCCTTTAGACTAGGCTGATCTTGGCCCTTTTTAGTTATGGCTAGCTGGTCGCCACTGACAACAATCTTCTTATACTGGCCTTCGTTGGCCTGCTGGATCGCTTGTGTTAGTGGTATTTCCTTGAGTGCGCTTGGTTGGCGATAGGCGGCGTAGCTTATAAGTACTACGAGCAGCAGCAGTGCCCCAAACCCAAAGTTTTTAAATCCGCGGCCTCCGGCCCCTCTCTTTGTATTCGGTCGTAAAGGTTTTTTATCCATGTCCTTCTAGTATACAACCATTCTGGCTAGTTTGCCTAGCGCTCACGTAGCGTGAGTGCCAAGCTTGTGCGGCCAATGTCCAGCCAGTAGCTAGCATCTACGTCGACCCTACTACCTGAGCGGCCAGTTTTGGCCGCCATCACCAGCCTTTCTAGCATACGACGAGAGATTTCTGCATCTGTATGTATAAGCAGCCACTCGGCCATAACTTCCCGTGCAACGGTATGGGGCAGCATGATAAACGTATGGCGATCTAATGTATGTGCCCCGGGCTGCATGTGTAGATAATTGCTCGTTTGCTCGGCAATCATCGCATTCAGCTCGCGCGCTCGACGGCTAATTGCCAGTAAGACTTCCCTATCGGCATCAGCGAAGCGAGGCAATATATTTTTACGAATATAGTTCCGTAAGTATGCTTCGTCTGCGTTAGTACTGTCTTCGCGCCACAGCAGCCCTTCTCTTTCAGCAAAGCGCAGCAATTCTTTTTTGGGAACGTGCAGCAACGGACGCTTAATCGTATCAGTGCTTTTGAGCGAACTTAAACCTCGCCGCCCTGTGCCACGAAGCAGATTTAGTACGACGGTCTCAAGCAAGTCATCCTGATGATGCGCTGTTATGACGGCGCTTGCCCCACTCTGCTGCCGCACTTCATGCAAAAAGGCATAACGCGCTTTGCGTGCCGCGGCTTCGCTCGTTCCAGCACCTAGCTCACCCTCCCGATATACAAATGGCAGCCCGAATTCCTTAGCTTGTTGCTCTACAAGTTTACGGTCTTCAGCCGAGTCAGGCCGTATGCCATGATCAAAATGCGCAACCGTCAACTCCATGCCTGGCCGCTGCACAAGCATATGCAACAAAGCAACGCTATCAACACCACCGCTTACAGCCACTACATATCTACCGGATCGTAACGTAAACTCCATATCTATGATAATTATACGGTAGGGCAGCTTATTGTAGGTGTCTTTGATCTAACTAGCTCCAGCATCGCATCCGACCCTGCAAACAGGAGTGGAGATCAGTAACATACGTTTTCTCACCGTAACTAATGATATATTTCCCAAATCAAATAAACCTTATATCTCTATTTGGCTAGTTGCAAGCTGGCTTGCAGGGAACCAGTCATCAAGGAGCCTGATAAATATACCGACCAGGGTTGGTATGACTTTAGCTTGCTACCTTCACCACTTTTTGAACCCTGTTGGAAAAATTTGCGCCAAGCAGCGCCGCAGCTCTTTCGTTAAATGCTATACTTTTAGCTAAAGCACTAAAACAAACATGGAAAAAGATATATTCTTGTTGCTGGTAGGCTTCGTCGTGGGAGCCATGAACGCTATTGCTGGCGGCGGCATGTTAGTGGGTTTTCCCATACTGATCGCTCTGGGCACGCCAGCGCTCCTAGCAAATGCTACCGCTGCCATTGTAACCATGCCCGGACAGATCGCATCGGCATATGGCTACCGTGATTATCTTCGCCGCGTGCCACTGCGCTACGCATTCCTACTTATCCCCATTGTCATTGGCGCCGCAGGTGGCGCGCTCACCCTGCGCCACACCTCGCCTGATTATTTCGCTAAGATTGTGCCGCTTTTAGTGCTGTTCGGAGTGGGACTGTTCACCTTCCAGCCCATGCTGCATTTTCACTTACACAGCCACATTAAGAGCACTAGCCGTTCATGGGTACCAATGGCGTTTTTAGGCATCGCTATGGTGCCACTCAGCTTTTACGGTGGTTATTTTGGAGCCGGCTATGGGTTTATGATGCTTGCTTTCCTAGGTCTCACCAATGTACCCGACACTCACATGATGAATGGCATGAAAAACATAGCAGCCGTGTTTGTAGCGCTTGCCGCCATGAGCTGTTTGTTCAGCTCACACCTCATACAGTGGCATACTGGCTTGTTCATGGGAACAGGCTCACTGATAGGCGGCTACAGTGGTGCCCGTGGCTCGCAGCGGATTTCGAGCCACGGGCTGCGCATAGGCATCATACTTATTGGCATGGCCGCGGTAATCTCCTTAGGCGTTCGCCAGTACTAGCATTGCACCCGCAAATCTGTTACAATCTCCCCTGTTCGTAGCCAATTTTGCAATCCAAGGAGCATAAGCGACTGAATGCAAAATTGAGAGGAGCAGTTGACAGAAGCTGCAGTTCGGCAAAAGTAGCCAGAGGCTAGTTTTGGCTAACGGAAGCTGGCGTCACACTGTGACGTGGCGGCGTAGCTCAGCTGGTTAGAGCACAGGACTCATAAGCCTGGGGTCACAAGTTCAAGTCTTGTCGCCGCTACCAAGAAAAGGGTCTCAGCAAAAGCTGGGGCCTTTTTCTTTATGAACTACAAGAGACGCATGGATACGCAACATAAAGCCTACCGTACTACGCCGCTATTTTCCGGGTAATTCATACTACTTCTTGTTATATTGATTGGTATGCAAACAAAATCCGGTACACCCGTTTACCCCATTGGTATTGGCACTTGGCTAATCGCCGGTTCGTTCACTCCTGATCCAGGCCCAAAGTACAAGGGTGCGCAGCCCGTATATGGTCACGAAGAAGCGGAGATTGCAGCCATCCGCCATTCGCTTTCTAAAGGCCAAAATCATATTGACTGTGCCGAACTTTACGGAGCATTTTATACAGACGAAGTAGTAGGCCGAGCAATTGCGGGCACAAAACGTCAAGATTTATTCATTGCCGACAAACTCTGGAAGTCTAGCCTTGGCGCCGGCTTAGTGCGCCCAACTGTAGAGCGAATGCTACAAAAACTCGACACAGACTATCTTGATCTGTTATACATACACGCCCCCTGGGATAACGCACCATGGCGAGAAGCAATCGCCCAAATTGATGAGCTCATCGATGAGGGCGTGGTGCTGGGCTTTGGCGTTAGCAGTTTTACGGTAGAGCAAATGCAGGAAACGATACAGCTTGCCAGGCATCCGATTGTGGCTAATCAGATGAACTACAACGTACTTTATAAAGATGAAGTCGACCAATCATTCCGTGATTTTTGCAAAGCAAATAATATAGAGCTTGTCGCATACCAGCCCATTAAGCGCAGAGAGGTTCTGGAAAACGAAACAATCCAGAAAATAGCACAGCGTCATAGCGCCACACCCGCCCAAGTTGCCCTTGCGTGGCTGCTTGCGAAAGAAGCCCTGCCAATTCCAAAAGCAGTGCAGCAAGCCCACATTGATGAAAATCTCAAGGCGTTAGATCTACAGCTCACCAAGAGCGAGCTAGCAGAACTTGACGAACTTTAGACTACTCGTAGTGCAGCGCTTCGACCGGGTCAAGATGGGCGGCGCGGCGGGCTGGATACAGGCCAGCCAATATGCCGATAAATGTGGTTAGGCCAACCACGCCCAAGATCAGCCAGATGGGCAACGTAATAATATTAGAACCCGTAATGTTATTGCCCGACAATTGCTTGTTAATAATTGGATTGGCAATTAGCACTGCCGCGTAACCGATAAGGAGCCCGATGACGCCACCAAAGAAGCCGAGCAGTGCTGCTTCGAACGTAAACAGCGCACTGACCGTGCCGCGACGAGCGCCCACAGCGCGCATCACACCTATTTCGCGGGTTCGCTCCAAGATGCTCATGACCATAGTGTTCACTACACCTACTGCCGCCACTACTAGCGCTATGCCGCCAATGCCGCCCAGCACCAGTCCCAGAATGTTAAAGATAGACAGCTGCTGTTTGATGTCGGTTTCCGCATCGGCCGCACCAACTTTATAAGTATTACGGATGGTTTTGGCTACCGCCGCTGCATTTGACGATTCATCAACTTTCACCACAAACGAGCTATACCCCTGCTTAGCTAGTTCATCCGTGACCGTAACAGTAGAAGGTACCGGCTGCGTGTTGCAATTACCCGGTGTGCGCTGATTACGACACTTCGCCTGTGCCGCGTCCTGATCAGCCTGCGTCACCTGTGCGTTCTGGCTTTCCTCCATGCCCCGTGCCCAATCAAGTGGCACGCGAATAACATAACTTTGGTTCGAGGCATCGGTTATGCCAACGATTTTGCCTGTTAGTGCTACGGGGGTGGGCTGGTAATCACGACCATCCGCACCCGGATGTGCGCTGAACCATGCATTCTGGTCTTTAAACTGCTGGAGCGCATCCACTCCCACCCCACTATAGTAGCCTTGGGCTAGCAGTTGCACCTGTTTACCAATGAGTGCTTGGTAGTTATGCTTAAAGCCAAGTTTATCCGCATAATCAGAGCTTACGGTGAGTACGCCGGTGGTATCAGCCGACGCAATGTCACGCCCAGCGAGCACAGTGGTCTTAATAACATTATTAGCATCGTAGGCAATAATCTCCTGTGTTCGCAGTTTTTGAGTGCCATACTGCAATGCCTGGAACTGTCCGACTTGCGTTTGGCGAGCTACGCCCATCACATGCTGCACTGCACCAATTTTAGCCGCCAAATCATCTGTTAGATGTGTACAGTCCTGGCAATTGTTACCGCCATTATTGTGATCGTTCCACGTAATGTCAGTCTGTGGTGATACCGCCACCTGCTGGAATGTCCCATTGGCCTCAAATTGATTGGTCATGAAGCCTTTCAGGCTAAACACCGCCGCAAGCATAATAGTCACACTCGTCGCACCAATCACCACTGCAAAAACCGTTAACGCGCTGCGTAATTTCTGGCGGCGAATATTCCGCAAAGCAATGGTAATGTAATCGCCAAATCGCATTATTCTAACCCCTCGCCATTTTGCCGTCTTTAATTTGGATAACCCGGCCAGCCTGTTTCGCGATAGACATATCGTGCGTAATGACAATAAGGGTTATGCCCTGCTTATTCAAATCGCCAAGCAGCTTCATAATTTCTACACCACGGGCACTATCAAGGTTGCCGGTTGGTTCGTCTGCCAAGATTATGCTTGGTTTGACCGCTAATGCACGCGCTATTGCTACTCGCTGGCGCTGACCGCCCGAAAGCTGGCTTGGCTTGTGCTGAAGCCGGTCACCCAGCCCTACCGCTTCCAAACAAGCTCCTGCCCGAGCTTTACGCTCCTTTGGCTTCATACGACTAAACACCAGCGGCAGCATGACGTTTTCGAGTGCCGTCTGCGTACCCTGCAAGTTGAATGACTGGAAGACAAAGCCGATGTGTCGATTACGATAATCGGAGAGCTCACGGTCGCTCACACGAGACAGATCCGTGCCATCAATCACGACGGTGCCAGTAGTAGGCTTATCGAGTCCACCGATAATATTCGCCAAGGTTGATTTACCCGAACCACTCGGGCCCGTAATAGCCACGAACTCACCACTGTCAATTGTGCAATCCACGCCATCCAACGCATTCAACACTTCATCACCCAAGTGGTAGGTTTTAGTAAGGTTTTTGAGCTCTATAACGGTAGGCATGTTGTATTTTTTATGACCTTAAGCATAAGCTTAATTGACTGATTAGAATTATACAAGTGATTTCTGCCAGAATTCTTACGATAATTATCATTGCAAGCTCGTACACTAAAACTTATAGAGGGGGCTACGCACGTCAATCGCATATAAAGCGTTTTATTTTTATGAGTTGCCACTCCTCAATGAAAAAGTGGCGAACGTGCCATACGCTGCATAAAGATAGCGAGAGTTGTCACGCGACAAACCCCACTATCGCCCTTAGTGAGTATCTGTATAGTAAAGATGCTCGTCTCAGGTGTATGCTAGTAAGCAGATATGCAACTGCGGGACTGTTATGAAGACAACTAATCTCTACGAGGACGTCATCTCCGTCACTCACGATAAACTAGGGCCAGCAGCCGACCGCTTTGTTGCCAGGCAAATACGCAGCCACTTACAGAGAGATCCAAAAACACTGCAGCCAGATGATCTACGAAATCTTATGGACTGGATCGAACTAGCGATGCGCACAGCCCATAGTGACCAGCAGGTTATCAATCAATACATGGAAGATCTGGAGACGCTCGCACAACGCGCCAACAGGTAAACCAGAGGAATAATGGCAAAAAGAGCAGCTACATCACACGAGAATAGGTTACCGCGACAGACACCCGAAGCATCGGCGCGAGATACCGCGCGCCTTGAAGCGCTTTTAGCAAGCATCGGCGAAGGCATTATTGCCACAAACGAAAAGGGTGTCATAAGTCGCATCAACCAAACGGCGTTGCAGTTACTTGACCTCCAGCCCTCCCAGGCTCTAGACAAGCGCATTATGGAAGTGGTGGTACCGATACATGATAATGGTATGCCGCTGGATGTTTTTGAGCGTCCCGTGGCCAAGGCATTTCAAACCGGTAAGTCGGTAAGTACCCGCCTGCTGTACCGCCGTCCCGATGGCTCTACGCTCCCCGTGCAGGTTAATGTGGCGCCCGTCATTTCTCAGGGCAAGCCAATCGGCGCTATAGAAGTTTTTCGCGACTTGACTATCGAGATTGAGAACGACAAACTCAAGTCAGACTTCATTTCCATTGCCTCTCACCAATTACGCACGCCGCTTTCCGCTATAAATATGTATACCCGCATGATGCAAGATGGTCTTGCAGGTGAGCTTACAGCCCAACAAAAGCCATACATACAAACCATCCTGACTTCTGTTGAGCGCATGAATACTCTTATCAACACATTGCTCAACATAACCCGTATTGAGGCGGGCGGTATCGTGGTTAAACAGCAACTAGTCAAAGTAGACGATATGGCCCGCGAGATACTAGCCGAATTCAACCCGGCAGCTCAGGCAAAATCAATCTCCCTGACGGCAGATATACCGCCCAGAATCAAACCAGCTAATATCGATAGTCTGCTCGTGCGGGAGATTTGTGCAAATCTGCTGAGTAACGCCATCAAGTACACGACCGAGGGTGGAAAGGTGGTATTTCAGCTGACCGACACCCACAGAGAACTTATCTGGTCCGTCACCGACACAGGCTATGGTATACCTCCGGACGACCAAAAAAACATTTTTCTCAAGTTCTTTCGAGCCAGCAACATTTTAGACAAAGATGTAAGCGGTACCGGGCTTGGCCTGTACCTCATTAAAAATATTGCTGAATCGCTCGGTGGAGATCTATGGTTCGAGAGTATTGAAAACATCGGCACCACATTCTACTTCTCGCTCCCAAAAGAAGTGTAGCGTTCGCTTAAGCTGCCGGCCTACTAGTTAGCAGCCGTGGTGCTTGTAGTGCTAGGGACTGCAGTCTGGCCCAAGATGAGTATGAAGTCCGCTCCGGGGTAGGTTGCCACCAGTGTTCTGTTCGTGACGACGGTGGCATGGTAATGACTCTCTAGGTATTCAAGCGTATTGGGCATTTGGCCTCCTGAGCTGTCGATGATGGTTGTGGTAGCTTGCACTGCAGGCGCGTCGCCAATTGATACCGTCATGCCCTTACCAATAAGTGCATTTTCTTGGCCAAGCGCCAGGCCAGGTGTCTGAGTCCCGTTCAGTACCACTACAGTAGCGCCTTCCTTACTGACTGGATCAGCCGTAAATAATTTTTGGATTTGCTTTTGAATATCGTAAAAGTCATCAATACCAGATGCGGGGATAAGTGCCGACTCGCCGTCTGGCGCGGTGTAGTTGGCAAGCATAGTCGTATCTTTACCCTTAAGGGTATTTATGTTGTACGAATCTATCTTGTTATCATCTATTTTCTTCATATAGGTAAAGAGCGTTTCGATCTCATTGAGTTTAAGATTTGTCGTAACATTATTGCCAACTGCATCAACTAAGCTGCTTACCTTGAACGGATTCGCGATCACCGATGGCTGTACCGCTTTATCTTTTACTGCGAGCAGCATCTTGCGCTGATAGAGCGTACGGGTAAAGTCCGACTGGGCATAACCATATGAACCATATGCGTCTCCTCGTGCCCGGGCTAAGTTAAGCGCTTGCTTACCATTCAATGTTACGGGGCCATTCGGGTATTTCGCCAACGCGCAACAGTTACGTGTTGTGTAGTCGAGACTGGGGTCGTATATACCTCGCGGATCATCACTACTGATAGTAATGCCAATGCCGCCTACCGCATTGACAAGATCCCGGAAGGCGCCATAGTTCACCAACGCACGATAATCAATTGTTAAACCAAGATTATCTTGTACGACGGTTTGGAGCGTATCCATTCCCCCATTTGTATAGGCCGCATTAATCTTAGAATGCCCTGCTCCTGGAATATTTACCCACAAATCGCGTGGCACGCTCAGCATGAGCGCCGTGTTGTTCTTAGTGTTCAAGCTAAGCACCATTATGGAGTCAGTGAGGTTTGCGCCGTTGTGACCGGGGTCATCTGCTGAATTTGCCGCCACTAATATGTTAACCCGGCCATCTTGACTACGGAGTGGCACCGGATGAAAGACACTCAGCAAGCTGAGTGGGTTCGCATTACCGGTAAGTTTTGCAAAATCCTTGTAGAATTTTATGCCGAACCAACTACCAGCGAGCAAGAGTATAGCCCCCAGTATAACGCCAACGCGCTTCAGAGTACGCTTGAGCGAGCGGGGTTTCCGCTCTTTGGGAACCGCTTCATGGATTGCGCCATTAGTGCGCTTTCCACGTCGACGCCGAGACGCATCACCTTCAAGTGGATGGGCCGGCTGGGACACAGGAGTTGACACTACACCGCTTGCAAGTACCGATTGCGGCTCAGACCTTTTGGGCATGTCTGCCAGCTTAGCAGGACGAGGCTGCGGTTTTGCTGTAGAGGCTTGAAATACGGGCCGACGCGAGCGATTATCTACTGGTCGGGCAAAAAACCCATCAGTGTTCGCAGGCCGTCTTGGGCTGAAACTATCATACTTTTTTGGTTCCATGACTCTGGGGTATTGTACGCGAAAAATATCCCTGAATAAAGCGTAAGCGAGCACATTGTATCCACATACCTAGCGTGAAGCGGTATGCACACACGACGACAGAGCAGCACAATCAGAGCAGTTACTCGCTCGGGAGTTAGGATGTTCTATTGGCACACGTATCGTAGAAGAAAGCAACCGAGTACAGGCCGGGGGTACAGTTCAAATAAAAAACCACCCTGCTCGTAACTCAGGGTGGTTTTTAGTGTCTACAGCCTCCGGAGGAGTCTGTCGACTTCTCGGAACCTGGTGTCTGCGGGGACTAATTCGTATCCCCATCCTTGACTTATGGCAAGTCGCATAACGGCTGCCTTTCTTTGTTAAATTTTGTTTTGGAAGTTTTTGTTTTAAGACATTTTTGTCTTTATCTCAAAACTAATTCATAGTATAGCAAAAAGCTTACGCTTTGTCAAGCAGATTTACGGCGCTTGCTTAAAAGCTGCCCGTAGACATTGCTTCATCTCGTCAGTGGTCTCCAAGGCAGCAATTTCATCTTCAGAGATCCACCGATAGTCGTCGTGCTCATTCGGCTCCAAAACGACCTCGCCCGACTCGACCGACACGATAAAATTACACTGTCGCACATGAGGCTTGGTGCCAGTTTGGTAATCAAACCCTTCGAACACACCTGTAATACGTCGCACACGCAAACCAGTTTCTTCCAGAGCTTCGCGGATTGCGCCGTCGGTAATGGTCTCGCCTTCATCAACGCCTCCACCGGGCAGTTCGTATACACCGCCCAGGCTGTCATGCGCCGCTCTGCGCACCACCAACAACCGGCCGTCCCGAAACACTGCCACGCCAGTTGCAAAGTGAGTTACTCCATCTGCTTTAGCCTTGTCACGAACTGCCTGCTCGTCAAACATTGTCATCATGCGGGCAGTATATCAGATGGAATAGCTCACGAAAGAATCTAAACCCCTAGACGCTACCTACTGGCCTAGCGCTTTGCCGCAGTATTCAGGTTTTTGCTGAGTCGCCGGGTTTCTACGCCACTTGCCAAATAGAGTGCGCCGACCACTAACGCATACAACCCCAGAATCCAGACAAACGCCACGCCGGCCGCCTTGGGCTGGAACAGAATAAGTATGCCTGCCAGCATCGCCAGCAAACCAACAATAACCATCATGATGCGATAGATGCTCGGCCCTTCCTCAAACAGACCTTCCACCACTTCGAACACGCCGCGGATAATCAATATAAAACCAATAAGCAAAATGAGTGTCGCAAACGTAACATGCGGATGACGTAGCAAGTAGATGCCAACTCCCATTTGCAGTAGCCCCAGCAAAGGCGTGAGCACACGTGTAAACACCGATACCCCGCCCTTACCAAGCCGCCCTACGCCGTAAACAAGCTCGAATACGCCGCCAATTAGTAAAAAGGTGCTAAAAAGATACAGTAGCGTAACCAGCGTAATGCCCGGCCAGAACACAGCCGCAATTCCAAACAGAATTGCCACGACCCCACGAAGCACCAGCCCACCTGTCAAATTTGACATCTCAGAATCCATGTTACCTCCTGTTGTTATGCCTCCAAATATCTGCTTCGATCCGCCTAGTGTCTGTAAGTGATCTTACAATCGACGCCCCACCCCTTTTCCTTCGCTTTACTTTTCGCGGGAGCACGCCGAAAATAGGTACTATACCGGGAGGTTGCCATGAAGCACAGCAGGGCCGGAGATTGGATACGCTTTCTGGGTGCAGTAGCCCTTGCATTAGTGTTAATGTGGTTCGGGTTTATGTTTCTGTCCGCTTCAAGCAATGCGTTCACCCATACACAGCTGCTTGTCTTTGGCTTGTTTACGACTACCGGCGGCATTATCTTACTCACGCTTCCTGATATCCAAAGAAGATGGCTGCCAGGTGTATTGGTAGTGCTCATCGGTTTTTACGGTTGTGCTCGAGCAGCAGGTACCATTACGCAACCCTGGCTTACCAGACTTCTTGGAGCGGCCTGTCTGATTGGCGCTCTATTGCTTGTCTATTTTCACTTTCCGGGCCGACATCGAACCGCAAAAGAAAGGCCCACCGATGCGCCCAAAACCAGATGACGCTGAATACCGCCGTATACTACAGCAGTTCCGCCTCGCAGCCGCAACTTCGGCAATAGTTATCGCCGGCGGAGCTGTCTTTTATCATGTTACCGAGCGGTTTTCATGGCTGAATGCAGTCTATTTTTGCGTAGTAACGCTAGCAACCGTAGGCTACGGCGACATCACGCCCAAAACTAATGCGGGCAAGCTTTTCACCATCTTTTACATATTGGTTGGCATTGGCATACTGGGCACATTTTTTAATCTTGCCGTTCGGCGCGCATCACTGCGGCGACAAGCTAAAAATAAATCGGCTAAACGTTAGCCTAAAACCACTTCTTGCGTTTAAAGTAGAGGTACATCGCGACCGCTGCGGCCATGGAAATGCTTAGTACTATAGCTAGGGTGGTATAGCGCCCCAGGAACAGCCACGAACCGGCCTCAAGTCCGCCGGGCAGGAACACGTTCATGCCATAGAGCGTCCCCAACACCGTTATGGGTATTGTGAACGTAAACACGAGCGTTAGCACGGCTAGCGTGCTGTTGGTGCGCTCGGTGCTCGTGGTAAAATCCGCGTCTTTATAAACTTCTATGGTCTCTCTGGCTTCTTCTATGGCTTCCCAGAGTCGATTTACCATTTTGACATTGCTGGAATAGTATTTGGCAAGGCCCGGACCGGCGAACGAATCAATTTGCCCTGCCAAATCTTCGAACAATGCCCTTTTGGGTCCAATCAGACGGCGCAAGCGAATAATCTTTTGCCGAAGGCGCCCGATCCGCTGTGCGTCGGAGGTGGTATTTTCGAACACCACCCCTTCTATACCATCCAGCTCACTCTCGATAAGGCCGGTCATTCCCTCTATGCTGCCGAGTAGGCGTGCAATGAGCGCATTGAGCAATCTGGCAGAACCCTTGCCAAAGTACTGTCCGGCTTGTTCTGCGCTGCGCTGACAGGTCATAAAAAGGTCATTTATAAACGGGCTCGATTCGGCGTGAATTGTTATCAGGTAGTTTTTACCCAAAAACACTCCCATTTGGCCGGCAAAAATTTTATCGGTATGCGGCTCGAATACCGGAAAATGCAGCACCAAAAACAAATAGTCGCTTTCGCGCTCAACTTCGCTATGCTGCACATTCTGTACGCTCTCGGTTAAATGCACTGGATGCAGCCGATAGTCACGCTCAAGCTGCGCAAGCACCTCACTGTTGGCATGGCGCACATCCACCCACCGTACACCGTGGTGTTCTTGCATCTGTATGCCATTGTTTGTTTGTGTTCCGTCGCCACCCATAATCTACTTCATAATAAGATAAATGTAAGCAAAAGCATAGAGGTCAAACCAGCAATCTCACCGGATCCACACTAGTGAACCGTCCCCAGGTCGGAAGATACACTCTAGCTCCCATTTGGACGGGGTTTAGATAGAAGGTAGTTTCTGTTAGTTTTTGGTTTGTACCTACGTAGGCGTAGGTAGCGTTATATGACAAGTACTATGCGCTAGATTCCTAGTCACTCGTCCAGGGCGTAACATCAAAATAGTCGCTTAGGTATTCCTCAACCGCCTCAATTGAGCCTTCGGGGCTAGCATTAACGATATCAATGACATAGTCTTTTGCTGCCTGTTCATCGTAACGCCCTTGTACAAGCGCTCGACTTATATCTTCTTCCGAGTCAACGCTCACATCCGGATTGCGGACATAGTCCTTAGAGCAAACAAGGAAAAACAATGGTGGTCCCAGCCTTCCGTCTAACCGCCCAGTAAACTCACCGATGGCATGTCTTGCTATCCACTTCCTAACTTTTCCAAATGATGCATAGCGATCGGCGACCTTCTTATCGCCCACTAAAACCTCTAGGTCCACCGCCCATGAGGAGGCTACTTCTGTCATATTTCCCCTAGAATCTACAGCGCTGACATTTATCACATATGGTTTGATCTCGTTCACTACCACCATCCTTCCCTTATCGTAAGATGAGAGTTTGTTGCATTAGGGTAATTCCATTGCTTCTTCTTAGAAACCTGGGTTACTACTTTCTTTTGGAAATTTGATTGTGCTTTCTGTTAGTTTTTCATTAGTACCTACGTAGGCGTAGGAGCCATTGGTGGTGTTCGTTGGGAGAGTACTGCCTTGGATTGCGTTGCCGAAGGGGTCGTAGGTGAAGGTACTAGAGTGTACTCTTTTCTGAGTCGCTGAGAGTCTCTATCTGGTCGACCCACCACCACCATTCGCTATATGGGATCCTGCCCTTCCGATCAACATCTATGATTTGAAAATCGGGTTCTTTCTCGCGTAAGACACGACTCTGCCAATGTTTATCTAGTTCAATAATCCTACTCACTATAGCTGAATCTATTGATTCTCCGAGGTCTTCAATATATCCATGAATATCGGCACGTTTTAACGAAGTTTCCTCAGGAAAATCAAAATGCACGTGCCTGCCATACAAGCCATTTGGTAGTTCTGTATGCGTGAGCCGATCATAGGTATCCACTGCCCGCTCTAACTCGATAGCGAGCGTTTTTACATCCCGTTCATTTACGTCGTCTGTCTTAGATGCGCTCCTTCGTTTTGATGCTCCATGTTTTCGTCTGAACATTTTATCTCTTGAAGAGCTTACGCCAAGAGTTTTTGCTATTATTCTGCCATTTAGAGTACTCTCCGTTCAGAAACTTTGCAGCTATATTAACATTCTTCCATGAATCAAGGATATTATAGGGAGCCTCATAATGTTCATCATATTCAATTCCAGGAATTTTTTGGTCACCAATCACGTAAAGATACGTTTTACTATAGTAGTCGCTTAGAAAACTAACTGCCTCTTGAGACATACCCTCTGAGACTAATTGCCCATCAGATTGCTTGATAAATAGCTCAGTCGGTGACAGCTTCTCTTCTAGGCGCTTGATGGCTCTATACCCTTCTAGCATATCTCCGGAGCGCAACCAATGGTATACAAGAGCAATATGTACCGCTGCCTGAATTTCATTTGGGGCATCACCGGAATGCCAATCTAAATCATCAAATTTCTGAAACGTTTCGGTCATATATTTTGATCCTCAAATGTCATGTCTTTTACTATTAAGCCTAACTGTTCAATTAGCGGTTCCGTTTCAGGATTCTTATACCTTTCTAGAAACTGCTTCACGTACCGCGGATCAATCTCACCCCGAGAGAACGAACCTTTGCCAGTTATTATTTTTTTCGCCAAACGTATGACCGCAGGCAAAGCCACTTCTGTACCAACCTCCCACAAGACAGTCATAGGATACATTTTATCTTTATAGACTGGATCGTCTAATAGGCTTCCATAAAAGTCAGACTCCTGACCTTGGGCTATTCTACCTACGGCGACGACTGCTGTTGTTCTCACGTCTCGACTAGGATAGTTGATGAGGTCCTTGAGCACACGCAAACACTTAGCCCCCCCTAGATCCATGAGACCAATTACAGCATAGTGCACGATCTGCTTGGACTTATTCTCTCTAATTGCGCGAATTAGATCATCTTCCGACCGCCCATAGCCTGCCCTCGTCAAAGCAGGCCAAATAAACGAGCCGTCGAACCTTCCACTTTTCACAAAACCACGCATCCTTGCCAAATGCACTATCCAACTCCTTAAATCGAAAGTCAATCTACTAATTCATTATGGCACACGGTGGACTATTGTAGGTATCCCAAACTGCTCAAGAATATCCGCATCTTTAGCCTGTTGAAGCCGTGAATATGTAGCATTTCCACTCTTAACCTCAACAAAAAAGGTTCCATTTGGTCCATTTACCTTTATATCTGGGAATCTCTTGCCGAGTATTGTATCTACGCCAGACCCCTTGCCATGCATTACTACATTCTTGCTTCCATACTGCTTTGCAAGTTGTTTATAAGCCTGCACTTCAGCAGCCTTACCTCTCTTAGCATTCTCAGCAAGTCTAATAGTCTTAGCCGCCTTTGCTAGCTCTACAGTATGAGCAACCCTAACCCCTTTGCCCAACCAGCCGACACCCGGTATGCAAGTGAGTGCCCACCAGCCATTACCACATGCTACATTCCAGGTCGTTTTAACGGCTTTTCTCCAGGCTATATTACCACTCAAATCAAAATCATTGATTGGATCACTAGGATAGACGTAGTTATTAGGCGTCCCGCCTTGGACAGGATCCACACTAGTGAATCGTCCTAAGGTTGGTAAGTACACCCTAGCTCCCATTTGGACGGGGCTTAGATAGAAGGTAGTTTCTGTTAGTTTTTGGTTTGTACCTACGTAGGCGTAGCTTGAAGGTATTACTGTCTATGTGTTGGTTAAGTTAAAGGGCGCATTGCTCTTGCTATGAACGTTCGGATTAGCCCCCATGTAGCAATTGCTCTAGATGCTTCAAACATGACTTAAGGTCATTTGGGGTAGTCTCCCACTCAGAGATTAGGTTGCCATCATCAGTTGTTTGTACTCGATTTCCAATATATTTAGCAATATCCTCAATTAGAAAAGGGTGTGGTAATTCATTTAAAAACAGTAGCTGATTGCGTATGTAGACTTTCTCACCCTCTTTATAAAGAGGCCAACAGGAAATGAAGTTCGCATGCGCAGGGTCGTACATGTTTGTAACAAGTGCGCCTTTTGTATTACCAATCGTACCAACCACCGTTCCAATGCTCTTCATCCACTGTTGAAGGTAATCTTCTCTTGTCCAGTAAGTCATTGAGGCCGAAAAGCGTTCGTTGAAGTCACCAATTGTAATCTCACCATATACAGCCTTATCTCCTGTCTTAAGGTTGGGAATCGGAATCTCAAAGAGCTGTATATTAAATACCATCTATCTTCCTATCCTTTCAGTTAAATCATTATTATATGTTCCTATACGATTGCCCCGTAGGTCAAACATTTTCCATATGCCACCACTGTGACCATCAACATCTGGACTAATGTAGCCACTCTTACCACGAAAGAGCGGCTGACCATGGGAGTCAAATGGCGCTTTTTGGGCAGGAATTCTAGTGCTGTATCCCAGGTCACGTGCTGTACTCGTCCACTCTTTACCCGTTCTGAGGAACTTCTCAAAGCGCACTGGCTCCTCGCCCGCATTACCTCTGCCCCGGCCTTTTGTAGCAAGCATAAGGACAGCATTGGTAATAGCCGGATGTTTGTCGGAGAATCTTTGTACTTTCCCGATGCCGCTGGCTACATTTCTGTATCTTGATACAAACCACTTCTTCCACCCAATCATTCCACTGAGGTCAAAATCATTCACCGGATCCTGCGGATACACATAGTTATTAGGTGTACCACCCTGCACCGGATCCACACTAGTGAATCTACCCAGCGTCGGTAAGTACACTCTA
>Ga0207705_10000135_pt1 | contig 79350 bp, 80 predicted proteins | sample KBSC13metaG_FD_184314 | JGI IMG/M metagenome (GOLD analysis project Ga0207705, IMG submission 184314) | Corn rhizosphere microbial communities from Kellogg Biological Station, Michigan, USA - KBS C1-3 metaG (SPAdes) (version 2) | ecosystem: Host-associated > Plants > Roots > Rhizosphere > Soil ... | reverse complement strand
AATGGATGCCCTTGGCGTGCGTTCCGGCGATCAACAGGTCCCAGCCCTTCGCCCTTGGAAGCCGGCCGTCTTCGACCTTGCGCAACTCGGGCGCCGACGGCGGCCGGATGAAGATGACGTCGCCGCCGCGAGCCCGGATTCGGCGAACCGCCTCGGCGCTGTTGGCGACCACCGCCCGGGCGATCTCGGGAGGCAGCGGCGGGCCTTTGAACAGGTTCCAGGCGTGGCGGGCGTGCTCGCGAAGATAGGAGTCGGTCTCGATTCGATCCCACATCGCATATTGGCGACTGTCGTAAGTCTCGGAGATTTTCCAGACATCCTCGTACGGGCTGTCGGCGCCCGAGCGGATGCCGTGATCGAAGCGCGGCGCCAATTTGCTCAGCCGATAGTCGGAATCGAGGAAGGCGAGGTAGCGCTGGAGCAATCGGTCGATCCACAGGCCGGAGAGCTGCGCCGGCTTGTCGTTCTTCACGAAGTCCTTGAGATAGTCTTCGCCAAGCCCGACGCCCTCGGGGCGGAAATAGCTCAAGTCGGCGAGGCCGAGGATCAGGAGGCCGTGAAAGCCGGGATCGTTGGCGTAGGTATCGAGCAACGCGCGGGCGTTGGTGCCGACGATGGCGGTCTGGATGGGGCGGACGCCGGTCAGCTTCTGGAAGCGGTCGAGGTCGGTGTCGAACAGGATCCGGCTGTCGCCGACGACCGTGACGGGGGCGAAGTCGGCTAGCCTGCGCTGCTCGGCCCAGGCCTGCGGGCTGTCGTCGATATCGCCGGCATGAAGCCCGAGGCCGGTTCGCGCCTCCCACTCCCACGCCGAGACCAGAAGCGCGACAAGTAGGAACACGGCCGTGCCCATTTTCGCCCACGGGCGGGCGGGAATGTCGCGGGTCGGGACCGGCTGCGCCTGGCCCGGGCGATCGGAGGCGGTCTTCCGCAGGCCGGGCGGAAGCGCGCCTTCGTGGGTGCCGTGGATCTCATGCTTTCGCGCCTTAGAAGGCGAAATAGATGAAGGCATTGCCCTGCCCCTGTTCGACGATCACAGCGAAGAGAAGAACCGTCCAGATCGACACGAGGACCAGCGCGGGCGTGCGCTCGATCACCGCCTCGAGGGTCGTGTTGCGCATCGCAACGTGAGTTCCAAAGATGCCGCCGATGATGGCAAGCGCGAAGATCATCGGCCCGGCGGCGATCAGCGGCTCCGGCTTTGCCGCAAGCCCGCTCATTCCGGTGAGCACCGTTGCCGCTCCGGCGAAGGTTTTCGCCCGGAAGAAGACCCAGGTGACGTTGACCAGGAGGAAGGTGAGGAGCGCGAGCCCGATCAGCGTGAACCGGCCCGGAGCGAAGCCGTTGAACCGGCCCCTCAGCCAGCGCTCGGCGGACAGATAAAGGCCATGGAGGCCGCCCCAGACGACGAACGTCCAGTTGGCGCCATGCCACAGGCCGCCCAGAAGCATCGTCCCCATCAGCGCCATGTAGGTCCGCGCCGGCCCGTGACGATTGCCGCCGAGCGGGATGTACAGATAATCGCGAAGCCAGCTCGACAAGGTGATGTGCCACCGCCGCCAGAAATCGGAAAAACCGACGGCGCCGTAGGGGAAGCGGAAATTGTCCGGCATCGCGAAGCCGAGGCACAAGGCGACGCCGATCGCGGAGGTCGAGTAACCGGCGAAATCGCAGAAGATCTGGCCGGCGAAGGCAAGCGTCGCGACCCAGCTGTCGAGCATTCCGGGGATCTTGCCATGGGCGTCGTAAACGCTCTCCACCACCGGCGCGAGGAAGCCGTCGGCGAGCACCACCTTCTGGAACATCCCGAGCGTCAGCAGGGCGAGGCCGAAGAAGAGCTGGTTGGTGCTTGCCCTGCGCGGCGTTTCGAACTGCGGGACGAGCTCGGTCGGGCGCATGATCGGCCCTGCCACCAGGTGCGGGAAGAAGGTGACGAAAAGCGCGTAGTTGAGGAAGCTCCCGGCCGGGGCCGAGCGGCGCAAATAGACGTCGAGCGTGTAGGACAAAGTGGCGAACGTGTAGAAACTGATTCCGACCGGAAGGACGATGTCCCACGCCGGCGGGTGGTAGAGAATCCCGATGGAGCCCGCGAGCTCGACGAAATTCTGCATCAGGAAGCCGCCGTACTTGAAATAGCCCAGCATGCCGAGGTTCACGACGACGCTGGTCAGCATCCACAGCCTGCGGGTCCGCTCGCGCTTCGCCCGGACCATCCACTGCGCGGCCCACCAGTCGACGACGGTCGAGATCCACAGCAGCACGACGAACGGCGGGTTCCAGGCCGCGTAGAACAGGTACGACGCGACCAGCAGGTTGATCTTCTTCTGATGCCACCTGAACGGCGCGTTGTGGAGCGCCAGAACGACCGCGAAGAAGATGATGAACGTCAGCGAATTGAAGATCATCCGGCGGCCCCCCGCCGGGTACGTCCGGTCCGCATGAACAGCACTCCCCCCGAGAAGCTGTAAGCGTTCGGCCGCGAGACTCGGCGGTCGGACGGGGCGGACCTTGCCTTAACGATAATTTGAGACAACCTTATCTTTCGATAAGGGGCTGCCGCTGCAGCCTAGGGAGCGGCGGGATAAAGAATCTTGCCGTCTTCGGGTTCGGCTCCGGCAGTGAGACGGGCGGGCTCGACCCGGCCGTTGCCCATCAGGTGAAGCACATTGCGCCCGCGCTCGAGCAAATAGTCCGAAATGATCCGGCGATGGCAGCGCCACCACACCGCCTCGGCGCACATGATCGCGCAGCGGCGCTCGGCGCTGAGGTCGAGGAGTTCGTCGAGCGCTTCCGCGAACTCGTCGGACAGCGCGTAATCTGCATAATTGTGGAAGCTCTGGTTGTCCCAGAAGCCGTTCACGTCGGCCGGCACCTCATGCGACTTGCCGCGAAGGCCGCCGAGAGCGGCGATGCGGGTATAGCCAAGCTGGAAAGGCGCAAGTTCTCCGGCCAGCACGTCCTCGTTGTACTGCGGGTTGCGGCGGGACCTCGGGACGGTGCGGACGTCAACGACGAGGTCGGCGTGGCCGCTTCTGAGCACGTCGACAAAGTCGGGGATCGAGCGGGTCGAATGGCCGATGGTGAAGACTGGCGGCAGCTCGCTCATGCCTGCGCAACGCTCCGAGCCGTCGCGATGTGCCGCGGCATCGCCGAGCCTAGTCGATCTCGGGAAGAGTCTCGAACTGGTGGAATGGCGGCGGGCTGGACAGGGTCCATTCGAGCGTGGTCGCGCCTTCGCCCCAGTAATTGCCCGGCGCCTTCCTGCCCGCTGCGAGCGACCAGGCGAGGTTGATGAAGAAGACGCCCATGCTCGCGGCGGTGATCATGAATCCGACCGACGAAACGAAGTTCCAGTGCGCGAAGGCCGGTGTGTAGTCCGGGATTCGGCGCGGCATGCCTTCGAGGCCGAGGAAGTGCATCGGGAAGAACACAAGGTTCACGCCGGCAAACATCAGGAAGAAGTGAAGCTTGCCGAGCAGCTCGTTGTACATCCGCCCGCTCATCTTGCCGAACCAGTAATAGAAGCCGGCGAAGATGGCGAAGACGGTGCCCAGGCTCAGCACGTAATGGAAGTGGGCGAGCACGTAATAGGTGTCGGTCATGTACGTGTCGATTCCGCCGTTGGCGAGCACGACTCCGGTCACTCCGCCGATGGTAAACAGGAAGATGAAACCGATCGCGAACAGCATCGGGGTTTCGAAGGTGAGGCTTCCACCCCACATCGTCGCGATCCAGCTGAACACCTTCACTCCGGTGGGGACGGCGATGATCATCGAGGCGGCGGTGAAGTACATTTTGGTATCGATGCTCATGCCGGTGACGAACATGTGGTGGGCCCAGACGACGAAGCCGATCAGGCCAATGGCGACCATCGCATAGACCATTCCGAGATAGCCGAAGACCGGCTTGCGGCTGAACGTCGAGACCACCTGGCTGATGATCCCGAAGCCGGGAAGGATCATGATGTACACTTCGGGGTGGCCGAAGAACCAGAACAGGTGCTGGTAGAGAACGACGTCGCCTCCGCCCGAGGCGTCGAAGAAGGTGGTCCCGAAATTGCGGTCGGTGATCAGCATCGTGATCGCTCCGGCCAGGACCGGAAGCGAGAACAAAAGCATGAACGCGGTCACCAGCACCGACCACACGAACAAGGGCATCTTGTGAAGGTCCATGCCCGGCGCGCGCATGTTGAAGATGGTGGTGATGAAATTGATCGCGCCGAGAACCGAGCTGATGCCGGCCAGGTGGATCGAGAAGATCACCATGTCCACCGCGGGCCCTGGCGACCCCGACGTCGACAAGGGTGCGTAATTGGTCCAGCCGGTGCCCGCGCCGAGGCCGCTTCCGCCGGGTACCAGGGTCGATCCGAGCAGCAGCAGGAAAGCGGGGATCAGCAGCCAGAAGCTGATGTTGTTCATCCGCGGGAACGCCATGTCGGGGGCGCCGATCATCAGCGGAACGAACCAGTTGCCGAACCCGCCCATCGTCGCCGGCATCAGCGTGAAGAAGATCATGATCAGCCCGTGGGCGGTGATCAGCACGTTCCAATGGTGGGTCCATTCGTCGAAATTGGCCGTTCCCGAACCGATCGGCCAGGCGCGGTTCAGCACCTGGATGCCCGGCTCCATCAGCTCCCACCGCATGATTCCGGAAAGCGTCGCGCCGATCGTCCCCGCGACGATCGCGAAAATAAGGTAGAGGGTGCCGATATCCTTGTGGTTGGTCGACATGAACCAGCGGACGAAGAAGCCCGGCTTGTGGTGCGCGTCATGTCCGCTTGTGGCGGTGGCGCCGGCCGGCTCGAGATCGAGCGCATCGGCGGGGATGGTGCCCATGGCTGCAGATGCGCGACTTCCGCTCCCGATGACAAATGAATATCAATGATAGTTGAAAGCAAGAAATTCGCATCGTGCGCCGCCCACATCGAAACGGGCGGGCGGCGATCGCATTGAATCGGCGCGCCAGCCGACCATTTGGGACGAATGGTGAAACTCTCGATCCTCGACCTCGCGCCCATCGTCGAAGGCGGCAGCGCGGGCGACGCGCTTCGCAACGCCGCGCAGCTGGCGCAGGCCGGCGAACGGCTCGGCTACACGCGCTACTGGATGGCCGAGCACCACTCGATGCCGGGGATCGCGAGCGCCGCGACGGCGGTGGCGCTGGCCTATGTCGGCGCGAACACGTCAACCATCCGCATCGGGTCGGGCGGAGTGATGCTCCCCAACCATGCGCCGCTGATCATTGCCGAGCAGTTCGGGACTCTGGAGTCGCTGTTCCCCGGCCGCATCGACCTCGGCCTCGGCCGCGCACCGGGAACGGACCAGGCGGCGGCCTATGCGATGCGGCGCAGCATGGCGACGGACGAAAACCAGTTCCCCAACGATGTCGTCGAGCTGATGCGCTATTTCCGCGGCGAGAACGGCCGGGTCCGCGCCATCCCCGGCGAGGGGCTGGACATCCCGGTCTATATCCTCGGGTCCAGCCTGTTCGGGGCGCAGCTCGCGGCCGCGCTCGGCCTTCCCTATGCCTTCGCGTCGCATTTCGCGCCGCAGATGATGACCGAGGCGATCGAACTTTACCGGCAGCGCTTCGAGCCATCCGAGCAGCTTGCCGAGCCTTATGTGATGCTGGGGTTCAACGTCTTTGCGGCCGACACCGGCGAGGAGGCTCAGTTGCTCTCCACCTCGGTCCAGCAGGCGTTCGTCGCGCTCCGCACCGGCCAGCCGACGCAGCTTCCGCCGCCGGTCGCTGGTTATGCGGATACCCTGCCTCTGCAGGCGCGGGCGATCCTTCGAAGCGTGCTGTCCTGCTCGGCCATCGGCAGCCCCGAGACCGTCCGGCACGAGGTCGAGGCGTTCGCCGCCCGCACGAAAGCGGACGAACTGATCGTCACTTCGCAGATCCACAACAATGCGGCGCGGCTTCGCTCGTACGAGATTCTCGCGGACGCTGTGCTGGGCTCAAGCCGGGATTGAGGACAGAAGCTTCTTCACCACGTTGCTCGGGATTGCGAACCCAATCCCGACGTTGCCCTCGCCGCCACTGGGGCTGAACAAAGCCGAGTTGATTCCGACGATTTTGCCATCGAGGCCGATCAGCGGCCCGCCCGAGTTGCCGGGGTTGATCGGAGCGTCGGTCTGGATGAACCGCCGGGGGTCGTTTGCGACGAGCGGCCGCGAGGTGGCGCTGACGATGCCCGAGGTGACGGTCTGGCCGAGGCCGAACGGGTTGCCGATCGCGACGACATAATCGCCAACGTCGAGCTTCTCGCTGTCGCCAAGCTCGAGCTGCGGAAGGTGCTTCGCATCGATCCGGAGCACCGCGAGATCGAGTTTTGGCGCCAGCGCCACCGGCTGGGCGGCGACCTTTCGGCCGTCCTTGAGGCCGACTTCGACCGCCTGCGCTTCCTGGACGACGTGGAAATTGGTGATGACGAGCCCGCGCTTGCCGTTGACGATGACGCCGGAGCCGGCGGCAACGGTGGGCTGGAGAGCGGCGGCGTCGGGGACTCCGAAATAGCGGCGGAAGAACGGGTCCTGGAGGAGCGGGTTCTGCTGCGCGGGCGAAGGCTGGAGGACGGCGATCGTGACCACCGCGGGAGCGGTTTTCCTGATCAGCGGCGCGAGCGAGACCGCGTTCGGAGGCGCGACGAGGGCCGGTTGCTGGGACGAAGCCGCCCCGATCGGAAGCAGGCGGGCCACGATTCCGCCGGCGAGCGCGGCGATCACCAGGGCAATGACAAGGGGCAGGAGCGGGAACGTCGATGAGCGGCGGCTGGGTTCGGCCATGTCGCTGAAATTGCCGAGACCGCCCTCGTGTTCCGGCAAAGCGGCTTTGACTCGGGGCGGTGCGGTACCTAAGCGCCCGCCATGACGGTCCACCCCGCTGATTCCATCCTCATCGTCGACTTCGGAAGCCAGGTCACGCAGCTGATCGCCCGGCGCGTTCGCGAGGCGGGAGTCTATTGCGAGATTGCGCCGTTCAACACCGCCGGGGAGGCGTTCGACCGGCTCCAGCCCAAGGGCGTGATCTTGTCCGGCGGCCCGGCGTCGGTCCTGCACCACGAAAGCCCGAAGGCGCCGCAAATCGTGTTCGACAGCGGGCTTCCGCTGCTCGGCATCTGCTACGGTCAGCAGACTCTCCACCAGCAACTTGGAGGCAAGGTCGTCACCTCCGACCAGAAGGAATTCGGGCGGGCGTTCATCGAGATCGTCGCGCCTTCGGCCCTGTTCGACGGACTGTGGAAGGTTGGCGAGCGGCACCAGGTGTGGATGAGCCACGGCGACCGCGTCGAGACGCTGGCGCCGGGGTTCGAGGTCGTCGCAAAGTCGGAAGGCGCGCCCTTCGCGATCGCCACGAACGAAGAGGTGAAGCGCTACAGCCTGATGTTCCACCCGGAGGTAGTGCACACGCCCGACGGCGGCAAATTGCTCGCCAATTTCGCCCGGCACATTTGCGGCTGTTCGGGCGACTGGACGATGGCGAGCTTCCGCGACGCCAAGATCGCTGAAATCCGCGAGCAGGTCGGCAAGGGCAAGGTGATCTGCGGCCTTTCCGGCGGGGTCGACAGCGCGGTCGCCGCGGTCCTGATCCACGAGGCGATCGGCGACCAGCTGACCTGCGTCTTCGTCGACCACGGGCTGATGCGCGCCGGCGAGGCGGAGCAGGTCGTCTCGCTGTTCCGGGGCAGCTTCAACATTCCGCTGGTCCACGTCGACGCCAGCGAGGCTTTTCTCGGCGGGTTGAAGGGCGTCACCGACCCGGAGAAGAAGCGCAAGTTCATCGGCGCCGAGTTCATCACCGTGTTCGAGGCCGAGGCGAAGAGCATCGGTGGCGCCGACTTTCTCGCCCAGGGGACGCTCTACCCCGACGTGATCGAAAGCGTCAGCTTCACCGGCGGGCCGAGTGTGACGATCAAGAGCCACCACAATGTCGGCGGGCTGCCCGAGCGGATGAACATGAAGCTGGTCGAGCCGCTTCGCGAATTGTTCAAGGACGAAGTGCGCGCGCTCGGGCGCGAGCTGGGGCTTCCCGAAGCCTTCGTCGCCCGGCACCCGTTCCCGGGCCCCGGGCTCGCGATCCGGATCCCGGGCGAAGTGACGAAGGAGAAATGCGACATCCTGCGCAAGGCGGACTCGATCTACCTCGAGGAAATCCGCAACGCGGGCCTGTACGACGCGATCTGGCAGGCATTCGCGGTGCTGTTGCCGGTGCGCACGGTCGGGGTGATGGGCGACTATCGCACTTACGACAGCGTCTGCGCGCTTCGGGCGGTGACCAGCGTCGACGGGATGACTGCGGACATCTACCCGTTCGACGCCGAATTCCTGAGCCGTGTCGCGACCCGAATCGTCAACGAGGTCGAGGGGATCAACCGCGTGGTCTACGATTTTACGTCGAAGCCGCCGGGCACGATCGAGTGGGAGTGATGGGGAGCAGGATTACTGCTCCTTCTTGAACACATCCTGGAAGATGAGCGGCCCCCAGGTGCGGCCGCGTGCGTGAACCAGCGCGCCGCCTTCGGCGAGCTTTCCCAGCTTGACGGGGGCGAACCCGAGTTGTTTGGCCAAGGCCTCCACGGGAGCGACCGCGTCCTCGTCGTCGCTCGACAGAAAGACGACCCGGTGGCCGCCTTCGACGGCCGGATCGGCAGCCAGGGTGGCCGCAGCGAGGTGGTTGAACCCTTTGACTAGCTTCGCGCCGGTGAACGCCTTCGCGACGACGGCGGAGGACGGGAGACCGTCCAGCTCCTCAACTGGAACTCCAAACGCGTTCGTCATGTCGATGATGGTCTTGCCTTCCCAGCTCGGCAGGGCCTTCGCTACCTCGGGATGCTCCCCGAACGGGACCGCCAGGAAGATCGTGTCCGCGTCGAGCGCGTCCCGCAGCGACCTGGGGATGACCGTGGGTCCAATCGCCTGGGCCTGCGGGGCCAGCGCTTCGGGCGGACGGCGGCTCGCGACGGTCACGTCGATGCCTTTTCGAGCGAAGGCCTGGGCGATGGCCTGGCCGATCTTGCCGAATCCTACAATTGCATAGCTCATGATATTTTCTCCGATCCGTATCGAGGAGTGAAATAGGTCCGGCTGCGGCAGCTGTTCAGTGCGGAAGGTCGCACATCTGTGGTGCAAAATCGCACCGGGAGAGTTATTAACGTCAACTGTTCGGGGAGGAGGTGCTATTCGATGCTGTTATATACAGCCCTTGGAAGGCGCACCGCGCGGTGCGGGATTGCACCATGATTGACTGGGACGACGTTCGCTACTTTCTTGCCGTCGGGCGCGGAGGCTCGGTGCGGGCCGCCGCCGGGCACCTCGGGGTGAATCACTCGACCGTGCTGCGACGGATCGCTCAGCTCGAGGAACGCCTCGGGGCCCACATGTTCGAGAAGCTGCCTTCGGGCTACCGACTGACGGCAGCGGGCGAGGAGGTCCTCGAGCTCGCGAACCAGATGGAAGCGTCATCGAACCAGCTGGAGACTCGCGTCTTCGGTCGCGACCAGGGCGTGCGCGGACTATTGCGGGTGACGCTGCCACCGACGCTTGCGACACACCTGCTCATGCCGGACCTCGCCGATTTCGCGCGCCTGCATCCGGACGTCGAAATGGAAATCCTGTCGTCCGGCGAGCTGGCAAATCTGACCAACCGAGAGGCCGACCTGGCGATCCGCGTCGTCTACGACCGCAAGACCCTGCCGCTCAATCTTCACGGCCTGAAGGGGCCGGAGCTGTTCGGTGGCGTCTACATGTCCTCCGATCGACTGGCCGCATGGCGTGCGGGTTCGCCCGATCCCATTCGCTGGATCGTCATAAGCAGCGATGGAGTCCCGGGCTGGGCCCGCGAGGGTGAGATTCGCACCACCGGGGTTCCGTTCAGGACCACGGACGGCGAGGCGCAGATCGTTGCAGTACGGCAAGGGCTCGGGATGACGACACTGCCATGCTTCGTCGGCGATTCCGACCCGCTGCTGGCGAGGGTGCCAGGCACCGACCTGCACATGTACGGAACGCTCTGGCTTCTCACGCAGGGGGAGACACGCAAGACGAAGCGCGTTCGGCTCTTCATCGAATTTGTGTCCCGCAGGCTTGCCGCCTACGCTCCGCTGCTCGCGGGGCTGTCCCAATCGCGCGACTGACGCCCGGCAGGCCGCCGGCGACGCTTGCCGCAATCGGTTCAGGACCGAGCGCGGACCTTCGAGTGGGAGTGAGTCAGAGATGCACCGGTCGCGGATCAACGGCATTTTGATCGAGTGCAATGTCGAGGATATCGGCGCGGCGGCGCGATTCTGGGCGGAGGCGCTTGGGCGGCCGGTCGATCCGGACCATCCCGGCACCCGCGGCAATTATGTGATGCTCGAGACGCCGCCCGACGAAATCAGCGTCCAGATCCAGCGCGTCGATCACGAGAGCCGGGTGCACCTCGATATCGAGACCGACGACATTCCAGCCGAGGTGGCGCGGCTCGAAAAGCTCGGGGCCACCGTGGACGAGCGCAAGGAGCGCTGGGTGGTGATGCGTGCGCCGAGCGGGCAGCGCTTCTGCGTCGTGCGTATGCAGCGGGAAGGATTCGAAAAGACAGCGAACCGCTGGGACTGATTTCCACCTGGGGGGCGGCCGATGGAGATGTTCAATTATGTGATGGTGCTCGCCTCGGTGATCATCGGGCTCGGAATCGCGCATCTGCTTCAGGGGATCGGCGGACTTGTCCAGCATCCCCGGCGCGAGAAGACTTACTGGGTGCACCTCGTCTGGGTGGCCGCCATCTTCATCCGGGCGATCTTCTGGTGGTGGTTCGAGTTCGAGCTATCGAAGATCGCGGAATGGACTTTCGCTCTCTATCTCTTCGTCCTCGTCTACGCGGTCTTGATCTATCTCTGGTGCGCGCTGCTCTTTCCGCGCGACCTTGCGGGCTATGACGGCTTCAAGGATTATTTCTATTCGCGAAGGGCATGGTTCTTCGGGCTTCTAGTCGCCGGTCAGGCGGTCGACGTCGCCGACACCTTGTTGAAGGGGCTCGCGCATTTCCGGTCTCTCGGCCCGTCCTATCTGGTCGGGATCGGAACCCTGTCCGTCCTGCTCCTGATCGCAATGCGGACCCGAAACGAGCGCTTCCACGGCGCGTTCGCGATTTGCTCTGTCGTCTATCTCGTCGCCTATCCCTGGTTCGTTTTCGACAAGCTCGGATAGACCTCAGACCGGCTGGGTCTGAAGCCAGCGCTCGAGCGCTTCGGTCCCGCCGATCCGCTTTCCGTTGACGAAGCATTGGGGCGTAGTGTCGACTTCTTGCTCGGACTCGAAGGCGTCGACTTCCGTCCGCGAGCGGAGGATCCGATCCTCGAAATCCACTCCGGCGGCTTCGAGCATCTTCACGCACATCACGCCATAGGGGCAGGTGTGCTCCGGAAGGATCATTCGATAGAGGACGACGGACTGGGACACGGGGCAAAACTCCTGGCTTTGCCTGTGTTAGCGCTGCTGGTGAAATCGAGTTCCTAAGGTCGCTAGACTTCGCGGGTCGCCGGATCCTGTGCCTCGCGCAGGCCGGGCTCCGGCTTTGCGCCTCGTGAGCGGTCGACGGTGCGGACGGAATATCTCGACCGCGCGTAGAAGCCGGCAGCCGCGGCGGCGATGCCGGCGAACGCACCGACCATCAGCGCCCAGCGCGGGCCCGCGGTGTCGACGACCAGGCCGACGATCGGCGCTCCGATCGGGGTTCCGCCGAGCACCACCGCCAAGCGAAGCGCCATCACCCGGCCGCGCATTGCCGGCTCTGTGGACAGCTGCATCAGGCTGTTGCTGGTGTTGAGAAAGGTCAGCGCCGCGGCTCCGATGATCACCAAGGTGAGCGCGAACAGCCAGTAATTGGGAGCGAGCGCGGCAAGGACGAATCCGAGCCCGAAAATCGCCGATCCGTAGAGGAGGTACAGGAACCGCGGCTCTTCGCGTCCGGCGCCCATCAGCGCTCCGCCGAGCGTTCCGACGGCCATGATCGACGACAGCAGGCCGTAGCCGCCGGCACCGCTGTGGAAAACCTTCACCGCCATGGTCGACACGAAGATCGGGAAATTGAGGCCGAAGGTACCGATCAGGAACAACATCACCAGCACCATCGTCAGATCCTTGCGCGCCCAGACGTAGCGCAAGCCTTCCGCCAGGCTTCCGCGCGCCCGGCCTGCCCGTGCACTGGGGCGGAGCTCCTTCACTCGAAGCGCAGAGAGGGAGACGAGGACCGCGATGAAGGAGATGCCGTTGGCGAGGAATGCCCAGCCGGTGCCGATCGAGGCAATGACGAGACCGGCGATCGCGGGTCCGGCCAGGCGGCCGGCATTGAAAGACGTCGAGTTGAGAGCGACCGCGTTCGACAGGTCGGTGTCGCCGACAAGCTCGCCGACGAAGGTCTGGCGGGCGGGCGCGTCGAACGCCGATGCGCAGCCGAACAGCAGGGCGAAGACATAGACGTGCCACAGCCGCACCATTCCGCTGACGGTGAGCAGCCCGAGAGCGAAGGCGAGCAGGCCCATCGTCGCCTGGGTCGCCATCAGCAGCTTGCGCTGGTTGAAGTGATCGGCGGCAAAGCCGGTCCAGGGCAGCAGAAGCAGCTGCGGCGCGAATTGAAGCGCCATCACCACGCCTAGCGCGGACGCATTATTGTGTGTCAGCTGAGTCAGGACCAGCCAGTCCTGAGCGGTCCGCTGCATCCACGTGCCGATGTTCGAGACCAGCGCCCCGCCGATCCACACGCGGTAATTGAAATTCCGAAGCGAGCGGAATGTCGGCGCCTGTGTCAGCCGCACGGCGAGTCCGGCAGGGCGAGGATGACGTTCGGATCGACGGGGACTGGCATCGGCTGTGTTCGCTAATGCCGATTGAACAGCCCGAGGAAAAGCCGTGCGTTCAGCCCGACCCGAGCGTTGCAGCCGAAAAAAGCGCGGTTAACCGCTAAATTCGCGTTTACCGACATATTGACGAATGCGGCGGCTTGGGCTGTTCCACTGGCCGATGAAGACGCTCAACTGGATTCCGCTCGCTACAGCCGCCGCGCTGCTCGCAAGCTGCTCGACCGCGCCGCCGCGGCGCGTCGCCGTCGCTCCGCCGTCGCCGGTGCCGCAGGAGCTCCCCTATCGCTGGACGCAGGGCGCTGCACCGCAGGCGCACGAGGATGCCGCTGCCGCCTTCGGGCCGCTTCACCTCAAGCCCGGCGAATATAAGTGGGTCGCGGACATGCCGGCCGATGGCGATGCGAAGATCGTCATCGATACGCTGACCCAGCGCTTCTACGTCTATCGCGGCGACAAGCTCGTCGGCGTTGCAACGGTGTCGACCGGCAAGAAGGGCAAGGAGACGCCGCTCGGCTTCTGGAAGGTCTTCCTCAAGAAGAAGCTCGGCTATTCGCGCAAGTACGACAATGCGCCGATGCCCTACATGCAGATGTACGACCATGCCGGAATCGCCTTCCACGCGGGGCCGAACCCCGGCTATCCCGCGAGCCACGGCTGCGTCCGTCTTCCAAAGGCTTTCGCGGAGAAACTGTTCGGGCTGACGAAGGTCGGGACCGAAGTCGTCATCGAAGGCTAAGCTCCCCAAAGTTCATTGGGAAGCGCCTTGGCGATGCTGTAGGCCGGGCCGGGCCGCGACGGGGAGCTGGAGCCCGGAAATGCAGATACCCCGGATGATCCTGGATTGCGCAAGCCTCCCGGGAGTGCGCTCGGTGCCGATCTGGCTGTGCGACCAGCGCTTCCGGCGGTGGAAGAAGCGCCATCCGCAAGGCTCCTTCGCCGAATTCTATGTCGCCGATGCCGAGCGCAAGATTGGCAAGGGACGCCATCATTCGACGCTGGGCACGCGCGGATGGGCAACCAGGGGCTCATCCGAGATCGACTGGGACTCCGAGTCCTTTGCCGGGCGCGGGCTCGTCAACTGGCGGCAGATCGTCGATCTGGGGCTTCAGCGGGACATGCGCTGCGTCGACTTCGGCTGCGGAAGCCTTCGCCTTGGCCAACATGCGATCCGCTATCTCGATCCCGCGGGCTACTGGGGCGTCGACCTGACCCAAAGCTTCATGGATGCCGGGATCCGGTTGCTTCCGCCCGAGCTGGTCACAGCGAAACGGCCCAGGTTCGGGGTCATCGCCGACACTTTGCTCGCGGACATTCGCCTGTGGGCGCCCGACTTCATCTTCGCAAACGCCGTGCTCCAGCACGTCCCGCCCGGCGAGTTGCCGCTGTTCTTCCGGCGGATCGAGGCGATGATGACGCCTTCGAGCCGCGCCTATGTGCTGTTCGTGTCCGATAGCCGGATCCGGCGGACCAAGGCGGTGAGCTGGGCTTACCCGCCGGCGCTTCTCGAGCAGCTGGCGCACGCGGCGGTTCCGGGCGCCGGAGTGCGCACCGCCGGGTGCGAAGAAGCCTACCAGCAGATCGCCGGCGCCAACCGCAAGATCCTTTGCATCGAGGGGTTCGGGGCGCCGGCTGCAGACTCACCGGAAGGCTAGAGGTCGGCGCTACGTGAACCGCATTTAATTCGTCCGCCACGCTACGGCGAAGCTCGAGGCGCTAAGTGCCGCCCATCGGCGATCTTGCCGGTAAGGAGACCTGGAATGAAACGCATTCTCGCATCGCTGGCCGTGCTCGGCCTGATGGCCACCCCTGCGCTCGCCGCAACGACGACCGCGAAGCCGGCGACTGCCCAGACCAAGCCGACCAACAGCAAGAAGGCCGACGCGAAAGCCGCCAAGGCCGCCGCGAAAGCCGCCAAGGCCGACGCCAAGGCCGCCGCGAAGACCAGCGCGAAGACCGCCCACAAAGCGAAGTAGCGCCTGTGCCGCCGTCCGTCCGGCGTTCGCTCCCGTACGCCGGACGGCAGTGCGCCCTGGCGCCGACTAACCTGCCGCGGATGAAAGAGATTTAATCACGGATCCACGCCCGTGAGAGCTTCGTTCGCCTACGCGGCAATCCAGCGCATTCCCGCGCAATGGAGGAGAGACAGTGATGAAAACGGCACTGGCAACCCTATCGGCAATCGCCCTCGTGGCGACGCCGATCTACGTCGCCAACGCGGCGCAGACGAAGACGACGACAGCGACCAAGTCGGTCGCGAAGCAAGCGACAGCCGAGGGCGAATCGACCAAGACCGAAGCCAAGGAAGTCCGGCATCACCACGCCGCGAAAGCCAAGGCGACCAAGTCGATCGCCGCGCAGGCGAAGGCCGAAGGCGAATCGGTGAAGACCGAGGCGAAGGAAGTCCGCCATCACGCGGCGATGAAGCATCACGCGAAGCGCCATCACGCGAGGCGGCACCACATGGCCAGCAAGTCGGCCATGAAGGCCAAGACGAGCACGTCGAAGACCAAAACACCGACGGGCACCAAGGGCTAAGTCAGAGCGGCCGTCCGTCCGGCGTCTGTTCTTTCTGTACGCCGGACGGACACCGCCCGTTCATTAACGCGGTTGCAATTGCGCTACCGCCAAGGGACAGCGGGAAACGATGGGCCGCAAAATTCTGCTTGTGGAAGACGATCGCGAGACCGCGGCCTATTTGATGCGCGGCCTTGGCGAGGAAGGTCACAGCGTCGAGCATGTCATCGACGGCCGCGAAGGGCTGTTCCGGGCCAGCGATGGAAGCTACGACCTGATCATCCTCGACCGAATGCTTCCGCTGCTTGACGGGCTTGCCGTCCTCCGCGCGCTCCGCGCCGCGGAGATCGCCACGCCCGTCCTCATCCTGTCGGCGCTTGCATCGGTGGGCGACCGAATCGAGGGGCTCGAATGCGGGTCCGACGATTATCTGGTGAAGCCATTTTCGTTCGCGGAGCTGACGGCTCGCGCCAACGCACTGTTCCGGCGCAATGAATCGCGGCCGACCGCGGACCCCCGGATCACCGTCGCCGACCTGGAGATCGATCCTCTGTCGCGGACGGTCAGGCGCAGCGGCAAGAAAATCGACCTCAAGCCGCGCGAATATCTGCTGCTCGAATATTTCGCTCGCAACGAAGGCAAGATCGTCACCCGGACGATGCTGCTGGAGAAAGTCTGGGACTATCATTTCGATCCCGGGACCAACGTCATCGACGTCCATGTGAGCCGCCTACGGCGCAAGCTCGAAGAGGGCTTCGACCGGCCGCTTCTGCACACCGTCCGAGGGGCCGGGTACAGGCTCGAAGGCTAAGGCTCCGCCGCGGTGCCCACCAGCGTCCGGATCGCGCTACTCGCGGCACTTCTCGCTTTGGCCTCCAACGTCGCGGTGATCGGCTTCATCCACTGGCAGACCTATGACGAGAGCATCACCACGCTTCGCCGCCAGGTCACCGACCAGAACGCCTTCCTTGCCGACATTTACCAGGGCGGCGGCATGGACGCGCTGCGAAGCGCGATGGACGACGTCGATGCCGACGATACCCACGCCAAGACCGGGATTCTCGACTCGCGCGGACGGCCGGTCTTGGGCGATTTCGCGGGCGTTCAGACCGATCTTTCGGAAGGCTACCGGTCGGCCCTCGTTCGCCTGCAGGACGAAGGCGTGTCGCGCGAAGCTGCGATTTACCTGCACCGGCTGCGTGGCGGGCAATGGCTGATCAGCGCGCAAACGGCGGGTGAGGGGCTGGCGTTCCGGTTGACGCTTCAGCGTTCGTTATGGATCGGGCTCGCACTCTCGCTCCTGCTCGGGCTCGCTTGCGGCATCATCGTCGCCCGTTACGTCGGCCGCAGCGTCCGCGCCGTTGCAAAAGTTGCCGACCGCATCGGCAGCGGCGATTTCCGCCAGCGCGTGCCGGTTCGCGGGACCCGCGATCCGTTCGACGCGCTAGCCCGGCAGATCAACGCGATGCTCGACCGGATCAACACGTTGATGGACGAGCTGTCCATCCTGACCGACGCGCTCGCTCACGACCTGAGATCGCCGGTCGGGCGGATCCGCGCGGCGGCGGACGCGGCGCTGACCGCACCCACTCCGGAGCGGCGCGAGCAATTGCTCGCCGGGATCATCCAGCAGGCGGATTCGCTGATGCGGATCCTGACCACGATCCTGGAGATCGGCCGTTCGGAAGCGTTCACCAGCCGCAACCAGTTCGCCTGGTTCGACGCCGGGCAGCTGGTTGCCGAGCTGGCGGAAATGTACGAGCCGGTCGCAGACGAGGCCGGTGCCGAGCTCGTCCTTCGGCGCGCGCGCGGCGACTTGAAGGTGAACGGCCACCGACAGCTCCTGGCGCAGGCGCTCAGCAATCTCATCGAGAACGCGATCAAATATGGCGCCTCCGGCGGCGAAATCGGGCTTGGCGCCGTTCGCAACGGCGACCGCCTGGCGCTGACCGTCACCGATCGCGGCCCCGGAATTCCCGAAGCCAATCGCGACGAGGCGCGGCGGCGTTTCCGGCGGCTGGATTCCAGCCGGTCGCTGGAAGGCGCCGGCCTCGGCCTCGCGCTCGCCGAGGCGATCGCCCACCTCCACGGTGGCGAGCTTCTGCTCGGCGAGTGCACGCCGGGGCTGAACGCGACCATCGAGATCCCGGTCCAGCCGGATCAACATGGCAAGAGCGCCCTTGCGCGGGCCCCGGCGGTGGCGCAGATTCGCGCCAAGTGAGGGGAAGCGAATGATCGACCGACGCTTTTCGCCGCAGCCGCTGGCCGGCTGGTACACGATCGGGGCGATCGCGTCCCTGCTGATCACGATCGCGGCGTGCGCGATGTACGGGTTTCATGTCGCCACCAATCCGCAGTCGCTGCCGGTCGACCAGCGGACGGTGTTCGAGGCCGAGCCGCTGTGGGTGACGAGTGCGTTTGGGCTCGGCGCCCTCGCCGGCCTCGCGGGAAGCGCGATGCTGGTGCTCCGCCGAAGGCTGGCGCAGCCGCTGACGCTGATTAGCCTCGTCGCAATGCTCGCCTGGCTTGCCGGGCTGCTTCTCGCGCCCGGCCTTCGCGACCTGGTCACGACCAACGACATCGCCCTTGGAGTCATCGTCGCCGCGATCAGCTGGACCATCTTCTGGTTCGCTCGCCATTCGAACCAGCGGGGCTGGCTCCGCTAGAACATCAGCAGCATTCCCGCCTCCGCTGCGGCCAGCGCCGGGGAAAAGCGGGCGCGCCGAAGCGCGCCCGAAGGTTCAACGCGGTTTCTTCTTCGATTTCCTGACTGGTTTTTGCGGCTGCTCGGTCGTCGTTGCCGTGGCGGAAGCGTCGTCTCCGCCGGATTGCGCCGAAGGCGTGGCCGGAGTTGCCGGATCGGCTGCAGTCGCGGGATCCGCCGGGGTTGCGGCGGTACCGCTGGACGGATCGGCTGGAGTGGCGGGAGTTGCGCCCTGTGAAGGGGTCGCAGGCGTTGCCGGAGTCGCGCTTTGGGGCGCGCTTTGGCCGGAATCGGGTTGGCTGGCGGCGGCCGCTCCCGCTCCGAGCGCCAGAGCGGCGCTTGCGGCAATCAGCTTCAGCATCATCATTCTTCATCCTTTTCGTTACGCACCCGAGGTGCGGCGGCATCAGCCGTTGACGAAGGAGGGGGTTCCGCGTTGTTGCGCCGTTATCGGCGAACTGTTGGCGGCCGGAGGCTGATCTGGAAAGGCGGTTAACGCCGTTATTTCAGGAGCGGCCGCTGACGCCCCAACGAAGTCCATCGTTCGCGGCAAAGACCATCGGCGTAGCGGGGGCGGGCGGCGCGATCTGGATCGCTGCGCTTCTCGGGCCATGCGACGCGGGCAGAACGGCCGGAAACGCGATCAGGGCCGCGAGCGCGACGTCGGTCACCAATTGGCGATCGAACATCGGACAAACTCCAATTTTTCCATCCACGGCGCGTCGATCGCGCCGCACTTAACCGCTCGACGGCTGTTAATCGCGGAAAGTTCCGCCGGTTACGGTCAAACGATCATCGCGCGGGCTTGGCTGTCCCGTCCGCCAGCCCTAGAAGCGCGGCCGATGTCGAAGGTCACGATCGATACCGGCACCAGCCGGGCAACGCCGTCGCCGGTTCCGGGCAAGCGGATGACGGTCCCGTCGATCCGCGCGCGCAAGGCGGGCGGGAAGACCGAGCAGCCGCTGGTGATGCTCACAGCGTACACGATGCGAATGGCGCAATTGCTCGACCCTTATTGCGACATGCTGCTGGTCGGCGACAGCCTCGGCCAGGTGATTTACGGGCTTCCGTCGACGATCCCCGTAACGCTCGACATGATGTGCGCGCACGGCGCGGCGGTCGTCCGCGGCAGCTGGCACGCCCTGGTCGGCGTCGACATGCCGTTTGGAAGCTACGAGCCCTCGCCCGAATTCGCTTTCGCCAGCGCGTCGCGGATCATGAAGGAAACCGGCTGCGCGGCGGTGAAGCTGGAAGGCGGCGAGGCGATGGCCGAGACGATCGCCTTCCTGACGCTTCGCGGAATCCCGGTGATCGGCCATGTCGGCCTGACGCCCCAGGCGGTGAACATGCTCGGCGGCTATGGGGTTCGGGGCCGCGAGGACATCGAGGCGGAGAAGATCCTCGCCGATGCGCGCGCGGTCGCCGAAGCCGGCGCTTTCGTCATGGTCGTCGAGGGTGTGATGGAGGCGCTCGCAAGCCGCATTTCCCGCGAAGTCGCGGTCCCGGTGATCGGCATCGGCGCATCGGCCGAATGCGACGGACAGGTGCTGGTGACCGAGGACATGCTGGGCCTGTTCGAACGGACGCCGAGATTCGTGAAGCGCTACGACGACATGGCGGAACGGATCGGCAAGGCGGCGCAGACCTATGCCGACGAAGTGCGCTCCCGAACCTTCCCGTCGCCGGACCAGACCTACCGGCCCAAATAGATCAGGCCGCGTGGCGCAGGCGGGCCCGCGCCTGCTTTAGCTCCTCCCAGTCGGGCGCGAGCTTCAGTGCAGCGCCATATTTCGCCAGCGCGTCGCTGCGCTTTCCTTCCGCCGCCAGGACGTCTCCCCAATATTTGAGCGGGTCTGCCCAATTGGGTGACAGCTGCGCCGCGAGCGCCAGTTTCGGGATCGCCGCGTCGAAGTGGCGGGCGCGGATCAGTAGCCGACCCCAATCGACATACGCCACCGGCAAGCGCGGCCCTTGGCGCACTGCCTCCACAAACCAGCGCTGGGCTTCGGCGGCATTCCGCTGCGCTTCTACGACCATTCCGCGGGTGCGGACGCAATTGTAGCAATCGAGCGGAGTCTTCGCGATCAGTGCCGCCGCTTCATCCGTGCGACCGAGTTCGACGAGCGCCTGCGCCTCGAGTGGCCAATAGTCGGTTAGCTCCGACTGCTGATAACCAAGGCCGAAGATGGGATCCGCGATTTCCGCCGCGACCGCCCCACGAAAATCCTGCAGCGCCTGCGCGAGCGCCGGCGACGGACCCCGTTCCATTTGCCCGTAAAGGCGCGCCTCGGCCTCGGATTCGGCTCTTTCGACTTCCTCATTTGCAGGGTTCACCGGCTCGCGATATGCCGCCAGGGGCTGCCAATCATGACGCGCTATCTGCGCAGTCGCGCGCGCCGAAGAAGCGGAGCCTGAATAATCGGGCGCTGCGTCGAGGCAATCGGCCGCGGCGTCGGCGAGTAGCGGATCGCGAATCCACAACGCCAGGCTTTGTTCGGCATTGCACTGAAGGGCCTTGGCGTTCGTCGGGTCATATTCGCTACCGATGGGGAGCTTGAGGAACGGTGCAGCGACGTCAGCCGCCAACTGTTCATGCCCAAGTGCGAATTCGGCGATCGCCAAGCCGTCCACCGCATTGAGCATTTTGGGGTCGATTGCCATTGCCCGCCGATACAGCTGGCTGGCGTAGTGCATGTGTCCCGCATTTCGCGCGTCCCAAGCGAGGCCGACGAATGCCCATTTGCGCTCGCGCGGAGAGGCGTCTGCGGAAAGCTTCTGAAGGAGCGCGCGGCCTTCAGCCGCACGGCCATTGCGGAGCAGGTAAAGGGCCGAGCGGTACGGCTGCGTCTTCTCGTAGATCGCCACCGCGCCTTGGCTTACCAGCGAGTCGAGATCGCTTGTCCTGCTGACAAATCTTTGCCCGGGCATGCTCCCGACACGGGTGGTCAACGCAAGCCCATCGCTAGTCTGGATCACCTCGCCCGAAATGCGCGTTTCCTTGCCGAGCCAGCCGCGAAGCAGCTTCCACACCTGGTCGGCGGTGGCGCCGGTGTTGGGGATGTCGATCTTGAGGTCATCGCCCCAATTATTGTCGTAGCTGCTCGCGCTTCGGGCCGATTGCGTACTCTGGTCGAACGCGGCAATTTTATCGAGCACTTCCTTGGCGACGACTTCGCCGCTCATTCCCTGCGATTCCATGGCAGGAGGTACCCGGAAGCTTTCGACAATGAGCGAATCCGAGCGCGCCGCGTGATAAACCAGCGCGCCGAGCAGTATGACGATTGCCAGCGCCCCGACTGCAAGGAACGCCCACAGCACTGCGCGCACGATATCGCCGACGTGCTTCAAGCGCAGCTCGGCCACCTGGGCGTGGATTAGCTCGGCCTGTTCCTCCAGCACCCGTTTCGCGACGTCCGGAATCGGCTTGCCGGAAACCGCCGCGACCATGGCGATCCCGATCGGATCGGGACTGTCCGGAAGCGCTTCGCGCCGAGGCTTGCGCGGCACCTTTGGTGGAGGTGCGACCTTCGTTGCCATAATGCCCCCTCAGGCCGCGATCGGGAGCGGCGCCCGGAAGCTACGCTATCACACTGCCGCGATTGTCGAAATGCGCTTCTGGCGCCGGCTCCGGCCTGACCCCTTTGCCTTTGGCTTGAGAGCCGCTAGACGATGCGCCGCCAGCTTCCGTTCATCTGCCCTGGGGGAAGGAAGCGGCCGTAGATTCCATCCGTTTTCCTGCTCGAGGCTGGCTTTGGCTCTAACTCCCGATACTCCCGACGAGGCATTCCTGCGCGAGGTCGACGAGGACCTTCGCCGGGACCGGATGGAGCAATTCGCGAAACGATACGGTTCGTGGCTGATCGCCGCGGTCGTGCTCTTCGTCGTTGCCGTCGGAGGCTATCTCTACTGGCAGAACAAGCAGCAGGAGAAAGCCACGGCGCAGTCCGAGGAGTTGATGTCGATCTATAACAATATCGGTGCCGGCAAGATCGACGTCGCCAAGAAGCGGCTCCAGCCGCTCGAGAAAGCGGACAGCGACGTCGTCCGTTCGCTGGCGCTGCTGACCGAAGCGGCGATCGCCCTCGACTCCAACGACCGCGACACCGCGCTTGCCAAATATCGAGCGATTTCCGCGGACAAGGGTATTCCTGAGCCATACCGCAATCTCGCGCTCGTCAGGGCGACGACGCTCGAGTTCGACAAGCTCAAGCCCGAAGAGGTGATCTCGCGGCTCGAGCCGATGACCAAGCCGGGGAATCCGTGGTTCGGGTCGGCCGGCGAGCTCACCGCCATGGCCTATATCAAGCAGGGCCACACCGAACAGGCGGGTCGGCTGTTCGCTGCCATTGCCGGGGACAAGCAGGTTCCGGAAACGATCCGCGGCAGGGCCGTCCAGATCGCGGGAACGCTCGGCGTCGACGCCAGCGCCGCACAACCCGCTCAGCCAGGAAGCAGCGAATGAACGTCAGGCAGTTGAGGTTTGGGATCATTGTCGCGGCGGCCATCGCCGCCGGCGGCTGCGGGGTCTTCGGCCACAAGAAAGCGTCGACTCCGGTGCTCGGCGAACGCATTGCGGTGCTTGCCGCCGAAAGCGACGTTACCGTCGATCCCGCGACCGCGGCGCTTCCGATGAGCCTTCCGGCGCCGATCGTGAACCCGGCGTGGAGCCAGTCGGGCGGCAACGCATCCAAGGTCATGGGCCACGTCGCGCTCGGGGCATCGCTCGCGCAGGCCTGGGAAGTGTCGATCGGCCAGGGAACCTCGCTCGCAGCCCGGCTCGCTGCGGCGCCGGTCGTCGCCGACGGACGGATCTATACCATCGACACTCTGGCGACCGTCCGGGCTTTCGACGCGAAAACTGGGGCGCCTCTGTGGCGCACGCAGTTCGGGACCGAGAAGGGCAATGAATCGGCGCTGTTCGGCGGCGGCCTCGCGTTCAACAACGGCCGGATCTACGCCACCAACGGTCTCGGTTTCGTCGCCGCTCTCGACGCCAGCAACGGCGGCATTGCCTGGCAGGTGCGGCCGGGCGGCCCGCTTCGCGGCTCGCCCACCGTGGCCGGCGACGCCGTGTACGTGATGAGCCAGGACAACCAGATCTACTCGCTCAAGCTGGAGGACGGCTCGACCAACTGGAGCGCCGCGGCCGCGCTCGAAATCGCCGGCATCTTCGGGGTCGCTTCGCCGGCCTATGCGCAGGGCACGATCGTCGCCGGCTTCTCGTCGGGCGAGCTCAACGCCTATCGCTACGAGAATGGCCGGGTCGTGTGGCAGGACGCGCTCGCCCGGACCAGCATCCGAACCAGCGTTTCCTCGCTGTCCGACATCGACGCCGACCCGGTGATCGACAATGGCCAGGTGATCGCGATCGGCCAGGGCGGCCGGATGGTCGGGATGGAGCTCATCACCGGCCAGCGCATGTGGGAGCTCAACCTGGCCGGGATCTCCACGCCATGGGTGGCGGGCGACTGGGTGTTTGTGGTCACAAGCGACGCCAAGCTGATGGCGATCGCCAGGAACAACGGCAAGGTGCGCTGGATCACGCAGCTGCCCGAGTTCCGCAATGCCAAGAGCAAGAACGGGCCGATCAACTATTCCGGCCCGATCCTCGCGGGCGGGCGGCTGATCGTCACCAGCACAAATGGCGCGATCACCTTCGTCAATCCGGATAGCGGGGCGGTCGAGGGGCGGACCAGCGTCAAGCCGAGCATCAGCCTTCCGCCCGTGGTTGCCGACAACACGCTCTACGTGCTCGACGACAGCGGACGCCTTCACGCCTTTCGCTAGGACTGGACGGCTCGCGGCGCGGGCTTAGAGAGGCCCCATGCCGCTTCCAATCGTCGCAATCGTCGGCCGACCGAACGTCGGCAAATCGACCCTGTTCAACAGGCTGGTCGGCAAGAAGCTGGCGCTTGTCGACGACCTGCCGGGCGTGACCCGCGACCGCCGCGAGGGCGAGGCGCATTTGCTCGGGCTCGAATTCCGGGCGATCGACACCGCCGGCTATGAGGATGAGGATCCGGCGAGCCTTCCGGGCCGAATGCGCGCGCAGACCGAGGCCGCGGTGCGCGATGCCGATATCGCCTTGTTCCTGATCGACGCCCGCGAAGGAGTCACCCCGCTCGATGCCGAGATCGCGCGCTGGCTCCGCACCGGAAACACGCCGGTCGTGATCGTCGCTAACAAGGCCGAAGCGCGCGCCGGCGAAGCGGGAGTCCTCGACGCGTACCGCCTCGGGCTTGGCGATCCGGTGCCGCTCAGCGCCGAGCATGGCGAAGGCGTGGTCGACCTGTTCGAGGCGTTGCGGCCGCTGGTGGAGAAGGAAGAAGTCTCCGCGCTCAGCGCCGACGGGCTATCACCTCTCCCCGAAGAAGAGGAGCAAGCCGCGCTGAAGCTGGCGATCGTCGGCCGGCCGAACTCGGGCAAGTCGACGCTCGTCAACCGGATGCTTGGCGAGGAGCGGCTGATCACCGGGCCGGAAGCCGGCATTACGCGCGATTCGATCACGCTGGACTGGGAATGGCAGGGAAAGCCGGTGCGGATCGTCGATACCGCCGGTTTGAGGAAGCGGGCGAAGATCACCGACAAGCTGGAAAAGCTATCGGGCGCCGACGCGCGTCGGGCGCTGGAGCATGCCGAGGTGGTGATCCTGCTTCTCGACGCCACGCGCGGTCTGGAGGCGCAGGACCTTCGAATCGCCGATCTGGTGATCGAGGAAGGCCGCGGCCTGATCATTGCCGTCAACAAGTGGGACGTGGCTGAAAATGCCTCGGCCTTGTTCAACGGAATCAAGGCCGCGCTCGAAGAAGGGCTGGCGCAGATCAAGGCGGTCCCGGTGCTGACCGTGTCGGCAAAGACGGGGAAGGGGATCGACCAGCTTCTGGGCGCCGCTTTCGAGCTTCGCGAGCAATGGTCGCGGCGGATCGGCACCGGCGAGCTCAACCGCTGGTTCGAAACGGCGGTCGAAGCCAACCCGCCGCCCGCGCCCGGAGGAAAAAGGATCAAGCTGCGCTACATCACGCAGGTGAAGTCGCGGCCGCCGAGCTTCGTCCTGTTCGGCACTCGAGTCGGCGAGCTTCCGGAAAGCTATCGGCGCTATCTTCTCAATTCGATGCGGCGCGACCTGGGGCTAGGCCCGGTGCCCCTCCGCTTGACGGTGCGGTCGCCGAAAAACCCCTTCGACAGGTCGCGATAAACGAAATTTTACGTTTTTCCTCGTAGCGGGGGACGTGGAACCACTGCCCAACCACGGGCGCGAGGAGAATTTGGTGAACGACGACCAGGACCTCGTCGACTGGGTGCATTTTGAAAAAAGCCGGCTGGAGCTCGGGCCCGGCTTCATCCGGATCCTCGGCTATTTCCGGGAGGACGGGGTGAAGTCGCTCGGCCAGCTCGAGCTGGCGATGCGCGAGCAGAACACGCCCGGTCTCGTGATTCCCGCCCATACGCTCAAGGGCGAAGCCCGCCAGCTCGGTGCCGAGCCGCTGGCCAAGATCGCCGAACGGATCGAATCGACCGCGCGCTTCTGCGTCGAGAGCCATCGCTTTCCCGACGAGCTGGTGAAGGACGTCGTCGAACTCAGGCAGACGTTCGAGCGCACCGTGGAGCTGTTCGACAAGGCGACCAACCCGCTGATGGCGCGGACCCGACCCGCCGCTGCCGGCTTCGGCCGCAAGGCCGGCAACCAGGATTTCGGCCGGATCTAGCCGGCGAGGACGGCGGCGATGTCGAACCGCCTGCGCATCGGCTGAAGCTTCCACCGCGACAGGCTGCGCCAGGCCCATTCGAACGGGCCGTAGTGGAAGCGCTCGAGCCACGGCTTCGACCACAACAGCATCGCTATCCACACCAGCGGCGCAAGCAGCCACGCCTGCCAGCGCGAGACGCTCCCGTAGAGTCCAAGGCCCCAGCCGTAGTAGACCAGGATGGCGACGATGCTGGTGCCGAGATAATTGGTGAAGGCGCAGCGGCCGGCGGCGGCGATGCGCTGGGCAAGATCGCCGTTGCCGCGCGACAGCAGGATGATCAGCGCCGCATAGCCGGCCGCCATGATGGTCATGAACGGCGCCTCCGCGACGATGAAGGCGCTCATGATGCCGACGATGTAGAAATGCGAGCCAATGTCGTAGGCGACGGTCACCGCCCCCGCAGTCGCGCCGAGCGCGATCGTCGTGACGGCGAGTCGGCGGTAGCGCGAATCCGCCCACTCGCCGGTGAGGAAACCCGACTTGAAGCCGGCCATCCCGATCAGCATCAGCCCAACCGTGTCCATCATCAACGGCAGGGTGTTGCCGAACACGCTGTTCCAGTCGGCAAGATTGTCGCGGACGAAATCGGGATAACTGCCGAGGTGAAGCGCCTTGTCTTTCGCAATCTCGGCGGCTGACGGGTAGAGGGTTCCGAGCCCCTCGTTCCATTGGCGAATTGCCCTGGCGCTCGCGCCCGGTGCGTGGGCGGCGAGGTCGGCCAGATACTGGCCGTGGAGAAACAGCCCGAACAGGACCATGTTGGCGATGACGAGCGCGGCACCGGCCGCGAGGAGCTTCGCGGGCGCCATTCGCCTGAACAGGAAGGCGACGAGGCCGCTCGCCGCATAGAGCGTCAGGATGTCGCCGAACCAGACGAAATAATAATGAAGCAGCCCGAAACCGAGCAGGACGACCATCCGCCGGCAGTGGGTCCACCAACCCGATCGGCCGCTGCGCTCGGCGCGCTCGATGACCAGCAGCATCGAGGCGCCGAACAGCATCGAGAATAGGGTTCGCATCTTGCCGTCGATTGCGACCATGTTGGCGGCCCAGAGCGCGAGGTTCGCGCCCGTGTGCCCGCCAAAAGCGGCCGGGTTGAAATAAGCGGATTCGATCATCGCGAAGCCGATGACGTTGACGGAGAATATGCCCATCACCGCGACCCCGCGGATGACATCGAGAGTGAGGATTCGGTCGGGTGCAGTTGTGGCCATCGTTCAGCCCCCTGGACTCGGCCTAATCCTCCGCGTGTTCCGACTGGAGCTGGATATAGTTCTGGATCCCGATCTGCCCGATCAGCTCGAACTGCTTCTCGAGCGTGTCGATATGCTCTTCCTCATTGTCCAGGATTTCGCTGAACAGGTCGCGGCTGCCATAGTCGCGGACCTTCTCGCAATGGGCGATCGCTTCCTTCAGCTGGGCGACAGCCTCGACCTCCAGCTCGTAATCGGCGTGGAGGATTTCCTCGACCGTTTCGCCGATCCTCAGCCGCCCAAGCATCTGGAAATTGGGAAGGCCGTCGAGATAGAGAATCCGCTCGGCGAGCTTGTCGGCGTGCTTCATCTCGTCGATCGATTCCGATCGCTCGAAACCGGCGAGTTTGTTGACGCCCTTGTTGTCGAGAAGCCGGTAATGCAGCCAATATTGATTGGTGGCGGTGAGCTCGTTCTTGAGCGTCTCGTTGAGGAATTCGATGACCTTGGGGTCGCCCTTCATTCCCGCTCTCCTCGCGTCGCCGGGCCGCCATGCGCCGCAGCGGGAGCGGAGGTCAAGTCAGGCGACGGCGCGGAGGGGAGGGCGCTTGCCTCGTTCGTCATCCATCAGGTCCTGCGCATAGCAGAGGCAGCTGCAGCACTGCGGCTCGCAGCCGAGTTTCTCGTACGCCTCCTCGGGCGTGCGTGCGCCCGCCCGGGCAAGGTCGCGAACCTCGTTTTCGCTGATGGCATTGCAGACGCAGAGGATCATCGCGGCCGGTGTTACTCGATAATGCGAACCATTTGCAACTGGATTCGCAATGCGGCCGAGGGGCGCTCTTATGCCAGAGCGGCGTCCTCGCCCATCAGGCGCGGAAAGAAGCCTTCGAATGCGGCGCGCAGCGCAGCGAGGGTGACGGACTGGCGGCCGCCGCGACCGACCAGATCGAAGGTGATGCAATCGCCGCCGGTAATGCCGATCGGGACGGCGAACAGCTGGGCGGCGTTGGCGGCGGAGCGGACCGAGTCCGGGTCGCCGGTGGTGACGACTAAGCGGCCCTGGTCCTCGCCGAACAGGATCGCCGCGGGATTGGCGATTTCCTCGACGAGGGTCATCTCGAGGCCGATGTTCCCGGCCAGCGCCATTTCGGCGACGGCGATTGCCGCGCCGCCATCGGAGCAGTCGTGGACGGCGCTGACGAGCCCGCTGGCAATGAGGCTGCGGATGCACTCGCCGGCGCGGTGCTCGGCCGCCAGGTCGACCGGCGGCGGCGGGCCCTCGCGGCGGCCGTGGCAGACCTCCAGCCACAGCGACTGGCCGACATGGCCCTTGGTATGGCCGATCAGGACGATGTGCTCGCCCGGTGCCTTGAAGCCCAGGGTCATCATCTTCGACCAGTCGTCGAGCAGGCCGACGCCGCCGATGGCGGGGGTGGGGAGGATGGCGAGGCTGGAGCCGTCGTCGGCCTTGGTTTCGTTGTAGAGCGAGACGTTGCCGGAGACGACCGGGAAATCGAGCGCCCGGCAGGCTTCGGCGATGCCTTCGATGCAACCGACCAGCTGCCCCATGATCTCGGGGCGCTGCGGATTGCCGAAGTTCAGGCAGTTGGTGATGGCCAGCGGCCTGGCGCCGACGGCGGAGAGGTTGCGATAGACTTCGGCGACCGCCTGCTTGCCGCCTTCGACCGGGTCGGCATGGCAATAACGCGGAGTGACGTCGGTCGTCATCGCCAGCGCTTTCCTGCTGCCGTGGACCCGAACGACCGCGGCATCGCCGCCCGGGGTCTGGACGGTGTCGGCGCCGACGGTCTGGTCGTACTGCTCCCAAACCCAGCGGCGCGACGCCAGGTTGGGCGAGCCGATCAGCGTCAGGAGGTCGGCGGCGATATCAGTGCCTTGGGGAACATCGCTCAGCGGCTCCGGGGCCTTGGGGATCGCGTAGGGCCGCTCGTAGCAGGGTGCCTCGTCCGCCAGCGGGTCGAGCGGGATGTCGGCCACCGTCTCGCCGTTCCACTCCAGCACCATCCGCCCGGTGTCGGTGACGGTGCCGATCACCGCGAAGTCGAGCTCCCACTTCCTGAAGATCGCCTCCGCCATCGCCTGGCGGCCGGGCTTGAGCACCATCAGCATGCGTTCCTGGCTTTCGGAAAGCATCATCTCGTAGGGCGTCATTCCCGTTTCGCGGACCGGCACCTTGTTCATGTCGAGCCGGATCCCGACGCCGCCCTTGCTCGCCATCTCGACCGAGGACGAGGTTAGGCCGGCCGCGCCCATGTCCTGGATGGCGACGATCGCGTCCGACGCCATCAGCTCCAGGCAGGCTTCGATCAGCAGCTTTTCGGTGAAGGGATCGCCGACCTGGACGGTGGGGCGCTTTTCCTCCGAATCTTCGGAGAAGTCGGCGCTGGCCATGGTCGCGCCGTGGATCCCGTCGCGGCCGGTCTTCGAGCCGACATAGACGACCGGATTGCCGACACCGGCGGCGGCCGAGTAGAAAATCTTGTCGGTCTTCGCGACTCCGACGGTCATCGCGTTGACGAGGATGTTGCCGTTGTAGCTGGCGTCGAAATTGACCTCGCCGCCGACGGTCGGAACTCCGACGCAATTGCCGTAGCCGCCGATGCCGTGGACGACTCCGGCGACGAGATGCTGAGTCCTGGGATGGTCGGGCGAGCCGAAGCGGAGCGCGTCCAGATTGGCGACCGGGCGGGCGCCCATCGTGAACACGTCGCGAAGGATGCCGCCGACTCCGGTCGCCGCGCCCTGGTAGGGCTCGATGTAGGAGGGGTGGTTGTGGCTCTCCATCTTGAAGATGGCGGCATCGCCGTCGCCGATGTCGATGACGCCCGCATTCTCGCCCGGGCCGCAGATTACCCAGGGCGCCTCCGTCGGAAGCGTCTTCAGGTGAACCCGCGAGCTCTTGTACGAGCAATGCTCCGACCACATCACCGAAAAGATGCCGAGCTCCAGAAGGTTCGGCTCGCGGCCGAGGGCCTTGAGGATTCGGCCATATTCCTCGTCGCTGAGCCCGTGCTCGGCGACGATTTCGGGTGTGATTCGTGAGGCTTCGAGAACGTCCATGCGCGGCCCAATAGCCGCCCAGGCGGGCTGGGGCTAGGCTGGCTCAGACGTCCTGCCGTGCGAACTCCACGCCCGAGTAAATGAACGTCTGCGGCTTGCCGTTCATGACATTGGCGAAGGATGCACGCTCGGGCGACCAGGCCTCCTTACCGACGCGCCACAGGTTCTTCCCGATCGGCGTCAGCGGAGTCTCGGTCCCGCCCCACAGCTTCCCGCCGCGCTCGACGATGACGGTCGCTCCCAACCAGGGGCTGTCGTTGACGTAGGTCCCGGCCAGCCGCGCGAGCGCCGGATTGCTCGGCGGAACGTGCATCGCGGCGCCGTCGCGGACAAAGCTGTCCGGTCCCCATTCGGCTCCCACGATTGCCTTCCCGGAGCGCGCAAAGCCAATCCGGAAGTTGCGGAAGTCGGGATGCAGGGTCGCGAACAGATCGTCGCCGTTCGGCTCCAGCGCGGCTTCGGTGCCGTTCGAGACGATGGTCAGGCGCGAGCCCGAGCGGACTTCGAACGAGCGCGAGCCGCCGGAATAGCGGCCGGCATAATCGCCCGGCTGTTTGAGCGGGCTTTCCAGCGGGGGCGGGTCGGGAATCCGCTGGCCTGCTTCCGCGGCGGCGAGGGCCTGGACCGCGAACAGGGTGACCTTGCGCGGCCTGTATTCGGGAAAGGCGCTGAGGTTGGTGCTTGCGAAGGCGCCGATTCCGCTCGCGACATCGACATGAAAAGAGGAGCTGAACGAGACCATTCCGCCGGTGTGGTGCAGATAGCGCCGTCCCATGTCCTCGACGTGCATCAGGCCGTTGCCGTAGGCCATATCGGGGGAGCCGCTCGAAACGCTGTGGCTGATCCAGGCGAGACCCGCCTTCGAGCCGAGTCCCATGCCGCCGCTGCCCCGCGCCGCTTCCGCCAGCCCCTGAAGGTAGCGCATCATGTCGGCGGCGGTCGATGCCGTGCTTCCCGCGGCGGAGGTCGAATCCACCCAGGCTGCGGGCCTCAGCGCCGATCCGCGAATGAAAGGGATGGAGAGATCGGACGGTTCATAGCCCTGCGCATAGAGCAGGCGGTCTGCCGACTTCAGAGCGCCGCGAGTGCGAACCATTCCGAGCGGGTTGAAGAGACGCTCGGCGAGCAACCGGTCGAGCGGCTTGCCGCCGACTCGCTCGGCAAGATGGCCGAGGAGCTCATAGCCGGTGTTCGAATAGAGCCAGTGCTTGCCCGGCGCATAGGCGGTCCACAGCCCACCTCGGACGGACAGGGGCGCATCGCCGGGAATTCCCGCGACATGGTCGAGCAGATGCTGGACCTCGATCGGGCTCGAGGCGGGCAAAGGTGTGCCCGGAAGGATGGCGGCGATCCTGTCGGAGAGCTTCAGCCGCCCCTCCGACACGAACTGGTGAAGCAAGGCTGCGGTCAGCGACTTGCTGATCGAGCCGATCTGGAACAGCGTATCGGCGGTGATCGGGGCCTGGGATTCCAGGTTGGCGAAACCCGTGTTCACCACTGATGAAAAGCCGCTTGGGCTGGTGACGCTCAGAGTCATGCCGGGCAATCCGAACCAGCGTCGGTGCGCGTCGGCATAATCTTCTATGGCGCCCATCGCCCGCTGCTTCGGCGACAGCGCCGGCGCGAGCTGCGCGAGTGCCCGTCCGCCCAACGCTCCCGACGCGCCGAACGCAACCGCGCCCTTCATGAAAGTCCGCTTGTCGATCCGCATACCCGTCCCCCTCGTCGGCAACTGTGCGGCGGGATTTAGGCGAGTCAAGAAGCCCAAAAGAAAACCCCCGGCGGCAGGCCGGGGGTTCTCGAATTCAATCGATATGAAGCGGTCAGGCGGTGCAGGCCTGCGAGCCCTTGCCCGGACGCTCGAGGGTGACCGTCTTGCCGCCGGGCGCGCCGCTCAGCGAATAGCCGTCTGCGACCATCGCCTTGCCGGGTTCCGGAGCGGTGAGCGCGATCGGGGTCGCGTCCTGCCTGGTGCGGAAGTTGGCCGACTTATTGTCGGACAGCCAGTCGATGTAGACGACGCTGTTGTCCTTGCAGCGGTAGATGTTGCTGGACGCGATCGATGGCGGAAGGGTTACCGCCTCGTTCGTTGCCGGGGCGTTGCCTTCGTCGCCCTCGGGGCCGGCAACGATGGTGTGATTTTCCTTGTTGCAGCCGGCGAGCGCAGCGGTTGCGGCAAGGACGAGCAGAAGCGGGGTGCGAGTCATAGGCGGCGCTTCGCGTTTCGGCGGCGCTTCGTCAAGGGCGAGACACGCACTGCGTCGAAGTGGCGCATGCCTTCGTCGATGCCGCGGTCGCTTGCATATCGTCCAAGGCAGCCATAGCTTCGCCCGGTGCCGCACCTCGCTCAAACGACCGCCCAGCGGGTTCGGATCGGCCTGACAAGCCTGGCGGTGGTTTTCCTGTTCGTTCTGCTGGGAAGCATCATCAGCCATTCGGGCCGCGACGAAAATGTTGCCGCGACCGCCAACGAATCGGCGAACCAGCCCAAGGAGCCGTTGGCCGAGCTCGGAGTCGCACCGGGTCCGGAAACCTCCGACACGGAACGGAACAACACCAACCAGTCGAAGTGACGGGACAAGCCCGGCGGCGAATGGCTGCAGGCGCTCTCGGCGTGGTGCTGATCGTCGCCGCGATTATCGCAGCGGTGGCGATGGAAGGGCCCGGCACGAGCCTGCCGCCACGCCCGGCGGGCGAACGGCCGCAGCTTGTGTTGCTGACGAGCCTTCCGATCCTCTTTCCCGAAGAGCTGACTCTGGAAGCCCGGCCGCTGCCGGTGCTGGCTGCGCTGAGATCGCGCTACAGGCTGGTGCCCATCAGCCTTGCCGACCGCGCCAGCCTCGACTCCCACCGCCTGCTGCTGATGGCGCAGCCGCAGGCGCAGCCAGCCGAGGTGCTGGTCGAGCTCGACGCCTGGGTTCGCGGCGGCGGGCACGTGCTCCTCCTCGCCGATCCGGCGCTCGAATGGCCGAGCAAGCGGCCGCTCGGGAGCGTGCTTCGCCCGCCGCTGGCTTTTGCCGACACCGGCCTTCTTGGCCATTGGGGGCTTCGGCTCGATGCGCCGGAGACGCCGGGCGCAACGACCGTGCGGATCGGCAAGATGGACATCCGCACCGCCGCGCCCGGCGAGCTGGTCGCGACGGACGGCAATTGCCGCGTCGAGAGCGGCTTCGTCGCCCGTTGCCGGGTCGGCGCGGGCGAGGCGACGGTGATCGCCGATGCCGACTTCATCGCCACCGCCGATTCGCGATCGCCGAATCTCGATCTGTTGCTTCGCGAGCTGGGCCGGCTCGAGCGCTGATTCGCGGCGCGACGCCTTGCGCACAGACTTATCCACAGCCCGGGAAAGAGGGAACAGGGAGTGAACAAGGCGCGAAACTGAGGCAAAAAAGTCGCGAAAATCCAAGCGTCGGCATAGAATCCCGCTTGGTGGCATGAAAATCCATTGTATCCCGCGCCGGGGTGAGTTACCAACATCGGCTGTAGCGCGGGGCTAAACCCTCATTGGTGAATCCGGCGCGGGACCGGCGGCGATGCCGCGCGCCCGCGAACGGGAAAGCTTTGCGCTGCGAAGGGGATGGACGTGGCGCTTGAGCATCTGTTTCAGGGCAGTGCTTTGAACGCGGTGGACGCGAAGGGTCGCGTTTCCGTGCCCGCCTTCCTGCGCTCGGTCATCGAGCGGCGCGGCGACGCCCGCACCATCACTCTTGCCAAGCACGAAGCTTTCCCGGCGCTGAGCGCCTACGACCCGGCTTACGCGGCGCTCAAGCACGCCAAGCTCGAACGCTTGTTCGAAAAGCAGGAGGGCGATGCCGACTCCGCCCTCGAATACCAGCAGCGCAACCTGATCGCTTTCGCCGCTACCGAGGAAGTGCCCTACGACACGTCCGGCCGCATTGTCCTTCCCCCGATGATGCGCCGGAAGGGCGAGATCGGCGATCTCGCCCTCTTCCTCGGCGCCGGCGAGACGTTCCAGATCTGGAACCCGAAGCTGTTCCTGGCCGAGCCGAAAATCCCCGAGGACATGAAGGACATCGCCCGGTTCCGGCTGGAAGAGCGGGGGCTGAAGGCGTGAGCGCGCGCGCCCAGCACACGCCGGTTCTCCTCGACGAAGCGATCGACGCGCTTGCCCTGCAGCCTGGCGACACCGTCGTCGACGGCACCTTCGGAGCGGGTGGCTACACCCGCGCAATGCTTGCGGTGGGGGTGGGACGGGTGATCGGTTTCGACCGCGATCCGGATGCGATCGCGGAAGGCCGATCACTCGTCCCTGACCCGCGCCTGGACCTGGTCGAAGAGCGCTTCAGCCAGATGGACCGGGTGCTCGCCGAGCGCGGGATCGACGCGGTCGACGCGATCGCCCTCGATATCGGGGTCAGCTCGATGCAGCTCGACCGCGCGGACCGCGGCTTTGCCTTTTCCGCCGATGGGCCGCTCGACATGCGAATGGACCAAAGCGGGCCGACCGCGGCGGAGTTCCTCAACCAGGCCGATGAAGCGGAAATTGCCCGCATAGTCCGCGAATACGGCGAGGAACCCCGCGCGCGGACCATTGCCAGGGCGATCGTCGCTGCCCGTCCGATCGAACGGACGGGCGAGCTTGCGGCGATCGTTCGCCGGGCGCTGGGCTATCGCGCCGGGCAGAAGAGCGATCCGGCCACGCGCACCTTCCAGGCAATCCGGATCCATCTCAATTCCGAGCTCGACGAGCTCGAACAGGGGTTGGTGGCGGCCGAGCGTTCACTGCGCCCCGGCGGACGCCTTGCGGTCGTCACCTTCCACAGCCTCGAGGACCGAATCGTGAAGCGCTTCTTCCGCGACCGAAGCGGGGGAACGCCGGCCGGTTCGCGCCACCGACCCGAGCTTGCCGATCCGAACGAGCCCACGTTCGAGCGGGTCGCTAAGCCGGTTTCCCCGTCGGAGCGCGAGCTGGCCAGCAATCCGCGGGCGCGCTCGGCGCGGCTGAGGAGCGCGACCCGGACCTCGGCCCCGTCCAGACCCCTCAAAGGAGACAGGAAATGAGCGTCCGAAGCTTCCATTCCGTGTTCATGGCGAGCGCCGTGGCTGGAGCGGCGCTCGGGTGCTACCTCGTCTCGCTCCGGGTCGCTTCGGAACGCGCGGCGCTCGAGACCGTCGAGACCAGCATCGTCGCGACCCAGACCGACATCCGGCTGCTCCAGACCGAGGTCGGGACCCGCTCCCGGCTCACCCAGCTGGAGCGGTGGAACGCGAGCGCGCTCGACCTGTCGGCTCCGGCGGCGAGCCAGATCCTCGGCGACAAGTTCCAGCTCGCCAGGCTGGTCAGGCCCGAGCGCAAGCCGGAGGTCGAGGCGCCTGTTGTGCTCGCGACCGCGCCGGCGCCGCCGCCCAGCCAGCCGCTCGCGCAGGATCGCGATCCGGACGTTGCGGCAGCGCCCGCCACCGAGCTCCTTCACACCGCCAGCCTGAAGGTGGAGCAACGCCAGATCCTTGCCGGTAAGCCGGCCGCGCCAGCCAAGGCGGAGCCGTCCAACGCGCAGCCGCGAAAGGCGGTCGCAGCCGCCGACCACATCTCGGTCAAGAAAACTGGGGAAAAGGCCGCCGGGCCCGAAACGAGGCCGGTGACAAGGCCGGTGCGCACCGCCAAGGTCGATCCGCTCGCGCCGCTTGCGTCGGGCAAGTCCACAGCCAAGGGAACGCGCGCGGATCGATGAACGCCCCCACCGCAGCCCTCGTCGCCCCTCGCCCCGAGCGGCTTCGGCTTGTCGGACAGCGCCGGCGGATTCTCTCGGTCATGCACCAGCGCCTGATGCTGGGGATGCTGGTCTATGCCGGCGTCGTCGCTCTGATCGTGCTCAGGATCCTCTATCTTGCGGCGTTCGGCGACCATGCCGGGAGCCGGCCGGGAGTCGCGGCCTACGTTCCCGAGCGTGGCGACCTCGTCGATCGCGACGGCCAGCCACTCGCGCGCACGATCGACGCGTGGAGCATCGGCCTCCACCCCAACAAGGTGATCGGCGACAAGCTCCAGCTCGCTCGCACTCTGGCGCAGCTGATGCCCGAGAAGAGCGAAGCCGAATATTTCGCAATGCTTCGGTCGGGGAAGAACTTCTTCTATTTGCGCAGGCGCGCCGCTCCCGACCTGGTCGAAGCGGTGAATGCGCTCGGCGAGCCCGGGATCGCGCTCGGCCGTGAGCCCGAGCGGCTGTACCCGCAGACCTATCTCGCCGCCCATGTGATCGGGTTCACCAATATCGACGGCCACGGCGCCTATGGGGCCGAGCGCGCGTTCGACAAAGCCCTGTCCGATCCGGCGTTGCGCGGGCAGCCGGTCCAGCTGTCGATTTCGATGTCGGTCCAGCAGGCGCTCGAGCACGAGCTGCAGGACGCGATGACCCACTTTTCGGCGATCGGCGCCGCGGGCGTGGTCATGGACGTCCACACCGGCGAAGTCCTGGCGATGACCTCGCTCCCGGCGATGAACCCCAACGCGCCGGGCAACATCACCCCGGACCAGATGTTCAACCGGGCGACTCTGGGCGTTTACGAGCTCGGATCGACCTTCAAGCCGTTCACTCTGGCGATGGCGATGGACTCGGGCGTCGTTTCGGGGCCCGGCCAGATGTACAATTGCCCCGACGCGCTGCCGGCCTACGGGCACATCATCCACGACACGCACCCGTTCGGCCGCCGCTGCTCGGTCGCCGAGATCATGATGGAAAGCTCGAACATCGGAATGGCGCAGATGGCCGACCAGGTCGGCGCCGCCAGGCAGCAAGCGTTCCTCAAGAAGATGGGCTTCCTCGACCGGGTCGAGATCGAATTGAAGGAACGGGGGCGGGCGCTGACCCCTTCGACCTGGGGGCCGTTCGAGACGATGACCGTCGGCTTCGGCCAGGGGATCGCGGTCGCTCCGCTGCAACTTGCGATGGGCTATGCGACCTTGTTCGACGGCGGCATCTACCACCCGCCGACGATCCTGAAGATCGGTCCCAACCACCCGCTTCCGCCCGGACGGCGCGTGTTCACCGCCGACACCAGCTACCGCATGAGAGCGCTTCTGCGGCTGGTGGTGATGAAGGGCACCGGCAAGAACGCGAATGCGCCGGGCTATCGGGTCGGCGGCAAGACCGGGACCGCACAGAAAGTGATCAACGGCCGCTATAGCCAGTCGATCAACATCACCAGCTTCGCCGGTGTGTTCCCGATGGACGACCCGCGCTATGTCATAGTGGTGATGCTCGACGAACCAAAAGCGACCCCCGAAACCTACGGGTTCACGACCGCCGGCTGGAACGTCGCTCCGGTGGTCAGCAAGACCGTGAGCCGGATCGCGCCGATGCTCGGCGTCGCCCCGAACATGAACCGCGAGCCGGACATGTCCGAGGTGCTTCCGTACGTCCAAGAGGACAAATAATCGCGATGCGCCTGCGCGACCTCGCCGACGTCGATAGCGATTCGCAAGTGACCGGCTTCGCCATCGATCACCGCAACGTGACCAGGGGCAACGTCTTCGGAGCGTTCCGGGGCGCGCTGTTCAACGGCGAGGACTTCATTCCAGCCGCGGTCTGCAAAGGCGCTGTGGCGGTGGTCGCTTTGCCTGAAACGACGGTCGAAGGCGCGGTTCACCTAAGCGACGCGCAGCCGCGGCGGCTGTTCGCGCAAATGGCGTCGCAATATTTCGCTCCCTACCCGGACACCGTGGTCGCGGTGACCGGCACCAACGGCAAGACCTCGACCGTCGAGATGACCCGCCAGATGTGGCGGATGCTCGGCCACCGCTCGGCCTCGATCGGGACGCTTGGAGTCACCACGTCCGACGACCAGGTGAAGACCGGGCTGACGACTCCCGACATCGTCACCTTCCTCAGCAACATGGCCGGGCTGAAGCGGATGGGGATCAGCCACGCCGCCTACGAGGCCTCGTCGCACGGGCTCGACCAGTATCGTGCCGAAGGGGTGCCGCTGGCCGCCGCTGCCTTCACCAACTTCAGTCGCGACCACCTCGACTATCATCCATCGATGAATGCCTATTTCGAAGCCAAGATGCGGCTGTTCGACGAGATCATCGAGCCGGGGCGGACGGCGGTCGTTTGGACCGACGACGCTAGGTCGGACGAGGTGATCGCCCGGGCGAAGCGGCGCGGGCTCGAGGTGATGACGGTGGGGCGCAAGGGACAAAGCCTGCGCCTCGTCGAGCAGAGTTCCAGTCCGCTCGGGCAGGCGCTGGTGCTGGAGCATGACGGCAAGCAGTATCGGTTCGCGATTCCGCTGATCGGCGCCTACCAGGCTGCCAACGTGATGACTGCGGCCGCGCTGGTGCTGGCGACCGGCGGCGAGTGGCGCGCGGTCTTCTCGGCGATGGGGCGCGTGTCGCCCGTTCGCGGACGGCTCGAGCGGGCGGTGATCAGCCGCGCAGGGTCGCCGGTCTATGTCGATTATGCGCACACACCGGACGCGCTCGAAGCCGCGATCGAGGCACTGCGACCGCATGTGGAGGGAAGACTGATCATCGTGTTCGGAGCCGGCGGCGACCGCGACCAGGGCAAGAGAGCGGCGATGGGCGAAGTCGCGATTCGGCTGGCCGACGTGGTGATCGTCACCGATGACAATCCCAGGAGCGAGGACCCGGCGAAAATCCGCGCTGACATCCTGGCCGGGGCATCCGGAGCGATCGAGGTCGCCGGACGCAAGGATGCGATTGCCCGGGCGCTGGAAATGGCCGGGGCGGGCGACATCGTCCTTCTCGCCGGCAAGGGGCACGAGACCGGGCAGATCGTGGGGACCAAGGTGCTTCCGTTCGACGATGCGCTGGTGGCCCGGGAGTGCGCGGCATGAGCGTGCTGTGGACCTCGGACGAGATCGCCGCCGCGACCGGCGGAACCGCTCACGGTCGCTTCGAAGCGACGGGGGTGACGTTCGACAGCCGCGAAGTCGGGCCGGGGGACCTGTTCGTCGCGATGCCGGGTACGGTTCACGACGGGCACGAGTTCGTCCGCCAGGCGATTGCGGCAGGGGCCGCCGGGCTCATCGTATCGAAACCGGTCGATCATCCGCACGTGCTGGTCGAGGACACGGCCAGGGCGCTCGAGGGCCTCGGAACGGCAGCGCGCCAGCGCAGCGCCGCAACCATCGTCGGGGTCACCGGATCGGTGGGCAAGACCAGCACCAAGGAAGCTCTGTTCGCCGCGCTCGACCGCTGGCGGCCGGGCCGTGTCCACCGCTCGGTCAAGAGCTACAACAATCACACCGGAGTCCCGCTCAGCCTTGCCCGGATGCCGCGCGACGCGGAGTTCGCGGTCCTGGAAATGGGGATGAACGCCAAAGGCGAGATCGCGGCGCTGACCCGGCTGGTGAGGCCGAATGTCGCGCTGATCACCGCAATCGCTCCGGCGCATATCGAAAACCTCGGTTCCGAGGAGGCGATCGCCGACGCCAAGGCGGAGATTTTCGAGGGGCTGGAGCCGGACGGGATCGCCATCGTCCCGAACGACACGCCGCATCGCGACCGGCTGGTGCGGGCGGCGCGGCGCCATGCCGACCGAATCGTCACGTTCGGAAGCGGCGATGCGGACGTCCACGCGTTGCACGCCGTCCGGGCCGACGACGGCGGAAGCCTGATCACCGCCGCCTTGCTCGACCGCGACCTCACCTTCACCATCGCCCAGCGCGGCGAGCATTGGGTGTCAAACGCGCTCGCGGTGCTTGCAGCGGTGGAGGCGCTCGGCGGCGATGTCGGACTTGCCGGGCTCGCGCTTGCCGAGCTCGGCGGCCTGACGGGGCGGGGACAGCGCCACCGGATCGAGATCGAAGGCGGCGAGGCGATCCTGATCGACGAAAGCTACAACGCCAACCCCGCCTCGATGGCGGCGACCCTCAAGAGCCTCGCCAGCGAAACCGGCATCGAGCGGCGCATCGCGGTCCTGGGGCCGATGCGCGAGCTTGGCGTTCACAGCGATCAGCTTCACGCGGCGCTCGCGCCGGCGGTGCTCGCCGCCAAGGTCGACGAGCTGGTGCTGGTCGGCGAAGACATGCGCCCGCTCGCCGACGCGATCGACGGGCAAGTCCACGTCACCAGGGTCGCCGACGCCGATTCCGCCGCCGATGCGGTGGCCCGGCTGCTCCATCCGGGCGATGCCGTCCTCGTTAAAGCTTCGAATTCGGTCGGCTTGTCCCGAGTGATCGAGCGCCTCACCAAGGAAAGCGCGGAATGCTCTACCTCCTAGGCCAGCAGTTCGATTTTCCGGGCGCCCTCAACCTCATCCGCTACCTGAGCTTCCGCGCCGGAGCGGCGAGCGCGACCGCGCTTCTGATCGGGCTGCTCCTGGGCCCGTGGTTCATTTCCTACCTTCGGGTCCGGCAGGGCAAGGGGCAGCCGATCCGCGAGGACGGGCCCGTCGGCCATCTCGCCAAGCGCGGGACTCCGACAATGGGCGGCCTGCTCATCCTGATCGCGGTGATCGGCTCGGTGCTGTTGTGGACCGACATCAAGAGCACCTACGTCTGGGGCTGCCTGATCGTCACCGCCGGCTTCGGGCTGATCGGCTTCCTCGACGACTATGCCAAGGTGAAGAAGGCGCACCACGCGGGCCTGTCGGGCAGGACCCGGCTGGCGCTGGAGTTCGTCGTCGCCGGTTTCGCGACCTGGCTGATGGTCCGCTACAGCGGGACCGAGCTTCACCTGCCGTTCGTCAACCACGCCGTCGCCGACCTCGGCTGGTTCTACGTCCTGTTCGGGGCTTTCGTGATCGTCGCCTTCGGCAATGCGGTGAACCTCACCGACGGGCTGGACGGACTCGCAACGATGCCGGTGATCATCGCCAGCCTCGCCTTCCTCATCATCACCTATGTCGTCGGCAACGCGAAGTTCGCCGCCTATCTTGGCGTTCCCCACGTGCCCGGCGCGGGCGACCTCACGGTGCTGTGTCTCGCCATCGTCGGTGCGGGCCTCGCCTTCCTGTGGTTCAACGCTCCGCCCGCCGCGGTCTTCATGGGCGACACCGGCAGCCTTGCGCTCGGCGGAGCGCTCGGAGCGATCGCGGTCGCGACCCATCACGAATTCGTGCTGGCGATCGTCGGCGGGTTGTTCGTGGTCGAGGCGCTCAGCGTCGTCATCCAGGTGTTCGTCTTCAAGCGAACCGGCAAACGCGTGTTCCTGATGGCGCCTATCCACCATCATTTCGAGCATATCGGCTGGTCCGAGCCGACCATCGTCATCCGCTTCTGGATCATCAGCTTCGTGCTGGCCCTCGCCGGCCTCAGCACGCTCAAGCTGCGGTGATCACGGCCAGGGCCTTCGCCGGCAAGCATTACGCGGTCTACGGCCTCGCGCGGAGCGGGATCGCGACTGTGGAGGCTTTGCTTGCGAGCGGCGCGAAGGTGACCGCGTGGGACGACCGGCTGCTCCGCGGCGAAGGCCGGAGCCCAGGGCAGCGGGAACCGCTGCTTAGCAGCGGCCTGGACCCCGGACTCCGCCGGGGAACGGAAATTGCCAACCTCAATGAGATCGACCTCTCTCAATTCGACTCCCTCGTCGTCACTCCGGGCCTGCCGCTCAACCGCCATCCGATCGCGAAACGCGCTCGTGACGCGGGCGTGGAGATCATCGGCGATATCGAGCTGTTCGCCCGCGCGCGAGGAGAGCTTCCGCCGCACAAGGTGGTCGGGATCACCGGCACGAACGGCAAGTCGACCACGACGGCGCTGATTCATCACATCCTCGAGACCGCGGGCGTTCCGACGACGATGGGCGGCAATATCGGCCTTCCGATCCTGGCGCAGGACCCGCTGCCCGAAGGCGGGGTCTATGTGCTCGAGCTGTCGAGCTACCAGATCGACCTGACGCAGAGCCTCGATTGCGACGTCGCCGTGCTGCTCAACATCACGCCCGACCATCTCGACCGGTACGAGAGCTTCGAGGCTTATGCGGCGTCGAAGGCGCGGTTGTTCGAGATGCAGCGTACTGGGATGGCCGTGATCACGGATGTCGAAGGGCCGACGCGCGATATCTTTCGCTCCCTCACAAGCCGTTCAGTGGACGGCTACCGTTACCCGCCAAACGACATCCATCGTTTTGGGCATGCCCGTACTGAGGGTGGGCGCACCTGGCATCCGATCGTCATTCCGGGCGAAATGCCTGTGGGCCAGGATGAGTGGCCAAGTTTGCAGGGTCCGCACAACCTACAAAACGCCGCCGCTGCCATCGCGGTGTGCGGCATTTTAGGGTTGCATTACGACGAAGTAAAAACGGGCCTCCGCACCTACCCCGGCCTGCCGCACCGCATGGAGCGCGTCCGTGAGAAGGCTGGGGTGCTCTTCGTCAACGACAGCAAGGCGACCAACCCGACCGCGACGGCGCCTGCGCTGGCCGCGTTCGACAGCATCCGCTGGATCCTCGGCGGGCGGGCGAAGAGCGACAAGCTGGACGAATGCGCGCCCTATTTCGGGCATGTCCGCTCCGCCTACACGATCGGCGAGGCGGCGGATCTGTTCGAGAAGCTGCTGGCGCCGCACATGCCCGTGAAAAATTGTGGAAAACTCGACGAGGCGGTGCGGCAGGCCGCGCGGGATGCGGAAGGCGGTGATACCGTCCTTCTGTCGCCGGCGTGCGCGAGCTTCGACCAGTTCCGGGACTTCGAGGATCGCGGCGAGCAATTCAAAGCCTTGGTGGGGGCTCTATGAGCAAGATCATTCCCGAGCGGCTGAGGGCCAGGATCACGGTCGACGCGAACCGATACGGCCGGTCCGACCAGTCGACGGTTGGCCGCTGGTTCTGGGAAATCGACCGGGTTCTCCTGCTTCTGATCGCGGTTCTGATCGGGATCGGGCTGATCGCGGTGGCCGCGGCATCGCCCGCGGCGGCGGTGCGCTATTCGGGCGGCAACGTCCGCTTCCCCGAGCTTTATTATTTCTATCGCCAGATCGCGTGGATCGCGGTCGGCGTGCCGGTGATGATCGGGATTTCGATGCTGTCGAGGGAGCGGGCGCGGCGCCTTTCGCTGGCCGGCGCGGCGATCTTCTTCGTGCTTCTGGCATTGGTGCCGATCATCGGGCCGGAGGTGAACGGAGCGCGCCGCTGGATCGGGATGGGAATCGGCCAGCTCCAGCCGTCGGAATTCCTCAAGCCCTTCTTCGTCGTCGCGATGGCGTGGCTGATGAGCCTTCGCGAGAGCGACAAGTCGCTTCCGGTGTTCACCTTGTCGGCCGTGCTGACCGGCGCGGTCGCCTATTTGCTGATGAAGCAGCCGGACTTCGGCTCGACCATCATCTTCGTCGCGGTCTGGGTGACGATGCTGGCGCTTGCCGGGGTTTCGCTGAGGATGCTGGCGATCATCGGCGTCGCGGGGCTGATCGGGATTGTCCTCGCCTATTTCTTCTACAGTGTGGCGACGGCGCGGATCGACGGCTTCCTGTTCGGCCAGGGCGACACCTTCCAGACCGACAATGCGATGCGGACGCTGACCGCCGGCGGGCTTTTCGGCATGGGGCCGGGGGCGGGCACAAGGAAGTTCGGCCTTCCCGAGCCGCACACCGATTACATCTTCTCCGTCATCGGCGAGGAGTTCGGCCTCATCGCCTGCCTCGCCATCGCGATTCTCTACCTGATCATCGTCGCCCGGGTGCTGGTGAAATTGCTCGACGAGGATTCGCCGTTCGCCATCCTTGCCGGCGCCGGGCTGGTGATCGAGTTCGGGCTCCAGGCGCTGATCAACATGGCCGTCAACGTCCAGATCGCTCCATCCAAGGGCATGACCCTGCCGTTCATCAGCTACGGCGGAAGCTCGATGCTGGCGCTGTCGATCGGCATGGGCCTGCTTCTCGCCTTCACGCGGCGAAACCCCTATCTGACCCGCTCGCCCTACGTGGTGAAATGGAGCGGAGAGGCGGCCGAAGCATAATGGATTTCGTACTCGCCGCCGGTGGAACTGGCGGGCACATGGTCCCGGCGCATGCGCTTGCCGCGGAGCTCACCGCTCGCGGGCACGGCGTGCTGGTGATTACGGACGCGCGCGGCGCCAGGATCCCCGGCCTGTTCGACAAGATCGCGGTGCACGTGCTCCCGGCGCGCCAGCTCGGGCGCAATCCGTTCAGTTGGGCGAAGGCCGCGCTGGCAATCCTCGCCGGCCGCCGCGAGGCGAAGACGATCTATCGCGACCACCGACCCGACGCGGTCGTCGGCTTCGGCGGCTATCCCGCGTTTCCGGCGCTGCTGGCGGCGAGTGCGGTGGGCATCCCGAGCGTCCTCCACGAGCAGAATGCGGTGATGGGGCGGGTCAACCGGATGCTCGCGGGCAGGGCCACCGCCATCGCGACGGCGTTCTCGCAGATCGGGCGGCTCAAGCCCCGCTATGGCGACAAGGTGGTGCTGGTCGGCAATCCGGTACGCGAGCAAATCGCGAAAATCGGCGAGATGCCGTTCCCCGCCTTCGACGAGACCTCGCCGCTCCGAATCCTGGTGACCGGCGGAAGCCAGGGCGCGACCATCCTCGGGCGGGTCGTCCCGGGCGGGCTGGGACTGCTCGATCCGTCGCTCCGGCACCGGTTGCAAGTGGTGCAGCAGTGCCGGCCCGAGGATATCGACGAGATCCGCGCTCGCTATGCCGAGCTGCAAATCCCGGCCGAGCTGACGACCTACATCGTCGACATGCCGGGCAAGCTTGCCGACGCGCAACTCGTGATCGGACGGTCGGGAGCCTCGACCATCGCCGAGCTGACGGCGGCGGGGCGGCCGGCGATCCTCATTCCATTCGGAGCCGCCACCGACGACCACCAGACCGCGAATGCGCGCGAGATGGTCCGCGCCGGCGGGGGCCGAGCAATCGCGCAGGACGCCTTCACTCCGGAAGCGCTGGCCCGGCAGATCGAGGCGATCGCCTCCGATCCGCAGGCGCTCGCCAATGCCGCGGCTCGGTCGCTGTCGGTCGGACGGCCCAACGCTGCCCGCGACCTCGCCGATCTCGCCGAGCGAGTCGGCGGAGGACTGTCGCCGCTTCCGGTTGGCCTGGAGCCGCGCAGGGCCGCGGCTTACGCAGGCCCGGGAGTGCCGGCATGAAGGCCCTGGGCACCGACATCGGCACCATCCACTTCGTCGGCATCGGCGGCATCGGAATGTCCGGAATCGCGGAGGTGATGCACCAGCTCGGCTATTCGGTGCAGGGATCGGACCAGGCCGACAGCTATGTCGTCGACAAGCTTCGCAAGGCCGGAATCCCGGTCACCATCGGCCACTCTGCGGGCAATGTCGGCGATTCGGCGGTAGTGGTCGTCTCGACCGCCATCTCGCGCGGCAATCCCGAGGTCGAGGCGGCGATCGAGCGGCGGCTCCCGATCGTCAAGCGCTCCGAGATGCTCGCCGAGCTGATGCGGATGCAAAAGACGATCGCGGTCGCCGGGACTCACGGCAAGACGACGACGACGTCGATGATCGCGGCGATGCTGGACGCCGGCGGAATGGACCCGACGGTGATCAACGGCGGGATCATCAACCGCTACGGCTCCAACGCCCGGCTCGGAAAGAGCGACTGGATGGTCGTCGAAGCCGACGAGAGCGATGGAAGCTTCCTAAGGCTCGACGGGACGATCGCGGTCGTCACCAACATCGACCCCGAGCATCTCGAGCATTGGGGAAGCTTCGAGGAAGTGAAGCGCGCCTTCTGCGAGTTCATCGAGAACGTGCCGTTCTACGGGCTCGCCGTGCTGTGCGTCGACCATCCCGAAGTGCAGAGCATCCTGAGCCGCATCCAGGATCGCCGGATCGTCACCTACGGCTTTTCTGCGCTCGCCGACCTGCGCGCCGAAAATGTTCAGCCCAGCGGCACCGGAAGCACCTTCGACGCCGTGGTGTTCGAGCGCGACGGCGAGCGGCGGACGATCGAGCGAATCCACATTCCGATCCCTGGCCGCCACAATGTCCAGAACGCGCTTGCGGCGGTCGCGGTCGCGCTTGAGCTCGGGATTCCCGACGACAAGATCGTCGTTGGCTTCGAACGGTTCGAAGGCGTCAAGCGCCGCTTCACCAAGGTCGGCGAAGTCGACGGCGCCACCGTGATCGACGATTATGCGCATCATCCGGTCGAAATCCGCGCGGTGCTGGCCGCGGCCCGGGAGACCGCGTCGTCGAAAGCCGCCACCGGGGAGGCCGCCGGTCGCGTCATCGCCGTCATGCAGCCGCACCGCTACACCCGGCTGCAGTCGCTGATGGAGGACTTCCAGGCCGCGTTCAACGATGCCGACATGGTGTTCGTCGCGCCAGTCTACGCGGCCAATGAGGAGCCGATCGAGGGCGTCGATTCCGAGGCCCTGGTCGAAGGGCTCCGAGCCCACGGCCACCGGATGGTGAAGGCCGTTTCCGACCCGCAGGACCTGGCGGAGAGCCTCCGCGACATCGCCGCGGAAGGCGACACGATCATCTGCATGGGCGCCGGGGACATCACCAAATGGGCGGCCGGCCTCGTCGACGGAATTTCCAGAGCGAGGAATGCCAGGTGAGCGGGGCCGACGCAATCACTCTCCCCACCCTCGACGGCACCGCCGAGCGCGGTGGAAGCCTCGCCGACTTCATCTGGTTCCGCACCGGCGGCCCCGCGGAATGGCTGGTGCGCCCTAAGGACGAGGCCGATCTAGCGCATTTTCTCGGCGGACTGGACTTGACTGTAGCCGTGACCCCGATCGGCGTCGGCTCCAACCTCATCGTCCGCGACGGCGGGGTCGAGGGAGTCGTGGTTCGGCTCCCCAAAAGCCTTGCCAGGATAAAAATCGAGCCCGGCAACCGGGTCCGGGCGGGCGGGTCGGCGATGGGAATCACCGTCGCTTCGTCGGCCCGCGACGCCGCAATCGCGGGGTTGGAGTTCCTTCGTGGCATCCCGGGCACCGTCGGCGGTGCCGTCCGGATGAACGCCGGCGCCTACGGCCGCGAGGTGAAGGACATCCTCGTCGAGGCGCGGCTCGTGCTTCGCGACGGCAGCATCGAGACCTGGCCGCTCGACAGGCTCGAATACACCTACCGGCACAGCGCCGTCCCCGCGGGCGCGGTGGTCGTCGAGGCCTTGTTCCAGGGCGTTCCCGGCGAGCCGGCGGACATCGGCGCCGAGATGGACCGGATCGCTGCCGAGCGTGAGGCGTCGCAGCCGCTTCGGAGCCGCACCGGAGGCTCGACCTTCAAGAATCCGCCCGGCCACAAGGCGTGGGCTCTGATCGACTCCGCGGGCTGCCGCGGATTGCGCATCGGCGACGCGCAAGTTTCGGAAAAGCATTGCAATTTCCTGCTCAACCTAGGCAATGCGACAAGCGCCCAAATCGAGGATCTGGGAGAGCAGGTGCGCCGCCGCGTGATGGAGACGTGCAACATCCTCCTCGAGTGGGAAATCCAGCGCATCGGGAGCTACGAGTGAACCGCGATCTCCACGTCGTCGTTCTGATGGGCGGCTGGTCGGCCGAGCGCGAGGTGTCGCTGATGAGCGGGCGCGGCGTGGCGCAGGCGCTTCGCCGCAACGGCTGGAGCAGGATCACCGAGCTCGACATGGGCCGCGACGTCGCGGTCCGGCTCGCCGAACTGAAGCCCGACGTCGTCTTCAACGCGCTCCACGGCACTCCGGGCGAGGACGGAAGCGTCCAGGGCATGATGGACCTGATGGGCCTCCGATATACGCACAGCGGCCTCGAGACGTCGGTGATCGCCATCGACAAGGAGCTGACGAAAATGGTGCTCGTTCCGCACGGCATCCGCATGCCCGCGGGGCGCATCGTCGCCAGCGAAAGCCTGTTTCGCGAGGACCCCATGCCTCGCCCCTATGTGGTCAAGCCGGTCAACGAAGGCTCGTCGGTTGGGGTCGCGATCGTCACGGAGGACGGCAATACCGGCTCGCCGATCGGTCGCGACGTCGAAGGCCCGTGGCATCATTTCGACCGGCTGCTGGCCGAGCCCTTCATCCGCGGCCGCGAGCTGACGGTGGCGGTGGTCGGGGACGAAGCGCTCGGGGTCACCGAGCTCAAGCCCGTCGCCGGCTTCTACGATTATGACGCCAAATATACCGACGGGCTGACCGTCCACGTCTGTCCGGCGGACGTGCCGGACGGGATCGCTCGGGCGATGATGGCGATGGCGCTCGAAGCGCACCGGCTGCTCGGCTGCCGCGGCGCGTCGCGCTCCGACTTCCGCTGGGACGACAGCGTGGCCGAAGCGGGCATTTACCTGCTCGAGGTCAATACCCAGCCGGGGATGACCCCCTTGAGCCTCGTGCCCGAGCAGGCAAAGCAGCGCGGCACTAGTTATGCCGAGCTGGTCGAGACATTGATTGCCGAGGCGCTCGAGTGACGGCGGCGCGGCTGAGGCGGGGGACAGCACCCAGGGCGCCCAAGCCGGCGCCGCGCGTTTCCATGCCGCGGAAGTTCGCCAGACGCCTGCCGGTCAGCGAGGCTCGGGTGAACCGCTGGGCAGCGATCGCCTTCGCCTTGTTCCTGGCGCTGATCGCCGCGGTCGTTCTGGTGGCGCTCGATGTTCCGCACCGGGCGATGACGTCGCTGGGGGAGGCGATCGGCCGCGCCGGCTTCACCGTCAAGCGGGTCGATGTCGTCGGCATCCGGCATCTGGACAGCGCCGCGGTCTATCGGATCGCCGCTGACCAGCCGTCGATGGCGATGCCGCTCGTCGATGTCAGCCACATCCGGCAGCAATTGCTCAAGTTCGGCTGGGTCGAGGATGCGCGCGTGTCGCGGCGGCTTCCCGACACGCTCGTCGTCGATATCGTCGAACGCAAGCCGGCGGCGCTGTGGCAAGGGCCGGACCAGCTTGCGCTGATCGATTCGGACGGCACCGTCATCGACCGCGTTCCCGTCACTCAGATGCCCGACCTGCCGCTGCTGATCGGTCCGGGGGCGAACCTCCACGAGCGCGAGCTGAATGCGCTTCTCGAAGGGGCGCCGACCGTGAAGCCGCAGCTGGTATCGGCAAGCTGGATCGGCGGCCGCCGGTGGGACATCACCCTGCAGACCGGCGAAACCATTGCTCTGCCCGAAGGCCAGGAGGCAGCGAAAGCGGCGCTCGCCAAGTTCGCCGACCTCGACAAATCCACCGGGCTTCTCGGCCGCGGGCTGGTCCGCTTCGACCTCAGGCTTCCCGGCAAGATGGTCGTTCGTTTCCCGGCCCCGCCGGGCGACTCTCCGGCCAAGACGACGCAGGGCTGATTCCTTGGCAGCGACCAACGACCAGCCGCTGATTGCCGCCCTCGACATCGGCTCGTCGAAGGTAAGCGCGCTCATCGCCACGCGCGATGGGGAGGACCGGCTGCGCGTTCTCGGCACCGGCCAGCGCGAAAGCCATGGCGTCAAGCGCGGCTACATCACCGACATCGAGGCGAGCGAGTTCGCGGTGCGCGAAGCGGTCGAGCAGGCCGAGCGCATGTCGGGAGTCACCGTCGACGACGTGCTGGCGAGCTATGGCGCCGGCGGGCTGACCAGCGAAGTCGCCAATGTCGAGGTCGAGCTCGGCGGCCATCAGATCGAGCCTTCGGACATCGAGGAGCTGCTGACCGCAGGCCGCGAGGCGATCGACCGCGGCGGCAAGGTCGTTCTCCACGCGCACCCCGCGCTCTACACGATCGACGGAGCGCAGGAGGTGCAGCAGCCGGTCGGGCTCCACGCCGAGCGCCTCGGAGTTGACATCCACGTCATTGCCGCCGATGCCCCGCCGCTTCGCAACGTCGATTACATCATCCGGGCCGCGCACCTCGGGGTCAAAGCCATCGTCGCCTCGCCGATCGCCGCCGCGCTCGCCTGCCTGTCGGAGGAGGAACGCGACCTCGGCGTTGCTCTCGTCGAGCTCGGCGCGGGCGTGACCAACGTTTCGCTTCATTATGGCGGAATCCTCGTGGCGCTTCGCTCGATCCCGCTGGGCGCCAAGGACATCAGCGACGACATCGCCGCGACCTTCGGGGTCAACCGGCGCGATGCCGAGCGGCTGAAATGCTTCTACGGGTCGGCGATGACCAGCCCGCGCGACAATCACGAGCTGATCGACGCCAATCCGATCGGCGCGGAAGAAGGCGCGGAGCCGGTCCGGATCACCCGCGCGCAGTTGATGACCGTCATCCGCCACCGCGTCGAGGAACTGACGGGGGAGGTGGACTCGGCGCTCAAGGAGCTCGGCTTTTCGGGTCCCGTAGGGCGCCCGGTAGTGCTGACCGGCGGCGGCGCCGAGCTCAAGAACATCGCTGATTACATGCAGGGCGTGCTCGGCCGGACGGTCCGTGTCGGCCGTCCTCGAACGCTTGCGGGCCTTCCCGACGCGCATGGCGGTCCGGCCTTCTCGACGCTGGTCGGGCTCGCCTGCCTGGCGGCGTCGAGGAGCGGCGACATCCGCGACATCGCGTTCGGTACGACGATCGGCCAGCCGCCGCCCAAGACGATGCTCGGCCGCTTCATCTCGGCGATGAAGCGGGATTACTGACCCGCTTCAGCCAATTACCGCGGGCGCGGATAGACGATGTACGGCCGCAGGTTCTGGACGACCTGCGAGGCGTTGAACGTCGCCGGACCGGTCGCGCAATTGTTGCCAACCGCGATGTCCGCCATCGCCTGGTAGCGGTCGATCGTGTTCACGTCGTAGGAACCCGGGAAGAACGGCTCGCCGAAGAACGGGTCGTAATTGTACCAGCCAAACGGGCCGTGCATGCTCCAATAGGGCCTCCAGCCCGAATAGAAGCCGCCTCCGCCGAACGGGCCGTAGGGGTTCACCTGGACCGTCGTTCGAACGCCGGTATCGTGATTGATCATCGTGAAGCAGCTGAAGCCGTGCGCAAGAGTCAGCTCGGCGGCCCGATAGATCAGGTAATTCTCGACCTGCTGGCGCGAGGTCAGGCTGTTGCCGAAGAAATTGACCCGGTAATGGGTCGCGTCCAGCTGCTGGTCGGTGAATCCGCCCTGGACGTTGGTCGCTCCGAGCGGCTGATACGGAGTCGCCGTGGTGCAGCCGGCGACAAGGGCCAGCGCAGCCAGCGCCGCGGCAACTTTCAGATGCTTTTTCAAACGAGTACGCATTGCTGCCTCCATTGGAGAGCCATTACTGAAGCAACGCATGCACAAAAGCGGGCGTTCCAACGGCCGCCGCTCCACAAGCATCGCTTGGGGTGGCGCCAAGCTGCTCCTGGCTGCATGAACGGCCGCTGTCTGGAAGCGGGCGAGGATTCGTAAAAATGGCCAGCAAGGCTGCGGGACGGAACGGCATCGCAACGCTGGTCGCGCTGCTCGGCGCCGCGGTGTTCCTCAATTACGTCGACCGCGGAGCGATCGGGATCGCGGCGCCGCTGATGACGGCCGAGCTCAGGCTCGATCCGCAGGCGTTCGGCCTAGTTCTCTCGGCTTTCTTCTGGGTCTATGCGCCGGTGCAGCTGGTCGTCGGCTGGCTGTGCGACCGCTTCTCCGTCTATCGGATGATGGCGGCGGGCGTGCTGCTCTGGGCCGCGGCGACCCTGGCTACCGGCTTCGTCGCCGGCTTCGCCTCGCTGCTCCTGCTCCGTGTTCTGCTGGGAGTCGGGGAGACGATCGCCTTCCCCGGAGCCTCGAAGATCATCGCCCGCCACGTGCCGGCGGAGCGGCGCGGGATGGCCAATGCGGCGCTCTCGCTCGGAATCGCGCTCGGGCCGGCGGCGGGAACCCTGGCCGGCGGGCTCATCCTGGGTTCGCTGGGCTGGAGGGCGATTTTCATCGCCTTCGGAATCCTGACCCTGCTGTGGCTTGCGCCGTGGTTCGGCACGACGCGCAAGCTCGAGTCCGCGGGAGCAGTCGCCGAACGCCGCGTCCCGGTCCGCGCGCTGATCGGGAAATGGCCGCTCTGGTCGATGTCGGTCGCGCACATCGCCAGCAACTACGTTTTCTATTTCCTTCTCGGCTGGCTGCCCTTGTTCCTCGTCACTTCGCGAGGGCTGACGATCGCCGAAATGACTTTCCTGGCAACGCTCGGCTACGCCGCTCAGGCTGTCGCTGCGCTCGGCTTCGGGATGCTTTCCGATTCCTGGACCAGGGCGGGCAGGCCGGAGGCGCTGATTCGCCGCTGGATGATGATCCTGGGGCAGCTCGTGGCAGGCGTGTCGGTGCTCGCGATTGCATTTGCTCAAGGGCGGGTGGAGCTTGGGATCCTGCTTTGCCTCGTCGGCACCGCCACCGGCGCGCTGTCGCTCAACACCTATGCCGTCGCGCAGATGTTCTCCGGCCGGCGCGCGGCGGGGACCTGGGTCGGAATCCAGAATGCCATCGGCAACACGTCGGGCATCTTCGGCCCGATCGTCACCGGGATCATCGTCAAGCACATGGGCTATACGACCGCCTTCGCCGTCACTGCCGCGGTCGCGATTGCCGGCGCGCTGTGGTGGGTCGCCGGCGTTCCCGCGATCCGCGAGGTCGAGCTCGACTGAGCCACGATCACGCGGCCTCCGGCCCGGAGTCGCCGACGCGCAGGATCCGGATCGGCCGGACGTTGCCGTCGAGGTCGGGCCATTCGATGCACTCGCCTTCGGCAAGGCCGTAAAGCGCCGCGCCCATCGGGGTGAGGATCGAAATCCGCCCTTCGGCGATGTTGGCCTCGCCGGGAAGGACGATCCGGACCTTGCGCATCTGGTGGGTCCTGTCGTCGACGAAGGTGACGTCGGTGTTCAGCAGGACGTGGCCGGCCGGCATGTCGGCCGGCTCGTGGAGCTGCGCCCGGTCGATCTCCTCCAGGAGCATCGCCGCGACCGCCGGCTGCCGGTCTTCCGTCTTGAGCGCGAGGCCGGCGACCAGCTCGGATTCCGACGCCAGCAAATGGATCGGCGGCCGGCCGTCGTTGGCGGGGACGCTGGGAAGCGCGCTCACGCGAATGCCTCCCAGACGAGCCACAGGATGGCGATAACGCCAGCGATGGCGGCGATAACGAGCGCGCCTTCACTCCACTTCACCTGGAAGTGGCTTTTGTGGTCGTCCATGAACGCGTCGAGGTTCGGCTTCAGTTTCTCGTTGCTCGTCAGAAGCCCGACGTCGAGATGCCGTCCGGTGCGAAGGAAGGTGAGGATTTCCTCCGCCTCGCCGGCGGAAACCTTCGGGTAGCGCGCAAGCAGGTCGGCGACCCGCTCGCGGTCGGCGCGGAGCGCCCGCACCTCTTCATGCATTGCTGGATAATTCATTGCGATCTCCTTTGGATCTTGGACGGAGGCGGTCGAGCAACGCTCACGCGAGCGACGGGCTGGCTTCCGCCGCCCGGCCGGAGCGCTTGCTTCGCTTGACCACCCTCCTCAACTCGCGCTCGATGGCGCGGGCCCGGGGGAACATTTGCCCGTCGACTTCCTCGAACCGATCGTCGGAGGAGTAAAAAATGAACCCGCCCGGGACCCGAACGGCGATGCCGACGGTGCGCCGGTCGAACTCGACTGTGAAACGCTGCGTAATCACGATCCTGCTCCCGAAGGGCGCGGGGCGCGGCTGTCCTGTCCGCAATTGGCCCGTCGCCCGATGTTGAGAAATTGCGCGCGCTCGAAAGCGACGCGCGGCTGATTTTGGAAAAGGGCCCCGAGCGGCACCCGCGCGCAAGGGCGCGGACGCTCAGGGCGCTAGAGTCGTGCCGTACTGCTGCCTGGATGCAGCTGGGACCGTCTGTGCTGGGAGTAACCCGTCATATGGTCAATATGGACGTTTGCCGGGACTAATCAAGCGGATGGGAAGGGCGTGGGCGCCCGCTCACGAACCACTGTCCTGCGGCCGCGCGCCCGGGTGGCCCCTTTGCGTTCGCGACATTGAGCGATGGCCACGTGAGTCCCAGGAGTCGCGTTCCCCACATTTTTTCGCCGAAGTTAACTTTTCCGCTTGGCTTGCGACTCGCAATGATTCAAAGATTCACATTGTGGGTTCAAAACGTTGGCTGATTTGGGGGTGGGTCCAATGAGCATCGATTTCATCAGGCCGGAAGTCGACGAACTTCGGCCGCGGATCAGCGTCATCGGAGTGGGTGGCGCGGGCGGCAATGCCGTTGCCAACATGATCCGGGCCGACGTCCAGGGGGTCGACTTCATCGTCGCCAACACCGACGCTCAGGCGCTCAACACCTCGTCGGCAGACCGCCGAATCCAGCTCGGGCTCAAGATCACCCAGGGTCTCGGCGCCGGATCGCGCCCCGAAATCGGGCGCGCCGCGGCCGAGGAATCGCTCGAGGACATCGAAAAAGCGCTCGAAGGCGCACACATGTGCTTCCTCGCCGCCGGGATGGGCGGAGGCACCGGCACCGGCGCCGCTCCGGTCATCGCCAAGGCCGCTCGCGACCGGGGAATTCTCACCGTCGGAGTCGTCACCAAGCCGTTCGCGTTCGAAGGCTCGCGCCGGACTCGCTCGGCCGACAGCGGGATCGAGGAGCTCCAGCAGCATGTCGATACGCTGATCGTCATCCCGAACCAAAATCTGTTCCGCCTCGCCAATTCGGAGACGACCTTCAAGGAGGCCTTCGAAATGGCCGACGAGGTGCTCCAGCAGGGAGTCCGCGGGATCACCGACTTGATGGTCATGCCCGGCCTTATCAACCTCGACTTCGCCGACGTCCGCTCGGTGATGGGCGAGATGGGCAAGGCGATGATGGGCACCGGCGAGGCATCGGGCGACAATCGCGCCATCGAGGCCGCCGAAAAGGCGATCTCAAACCCGCTCCTCGACGGAGTCAGCATGAAGGGTGCCAAGGGCGTGATCATCTCGATCACCGGCGGCGAGGACATGCGCCTGATGGAGGTCGACGAGGCGGCCAGCCACATCAAGGAGCTGGTCGACCCAGACGCCAACATCATCTGGGGCTCGGCGTTCAACAACGATCTCGACGGCAAGATCCGGGTGTCGGTGGTCGCCACCGGGATCGAGGCGGAGACCGGCATCCAGGCGCAGCCCGCGAAAGTCTTCACCTTCCCCGGGCGCCACGCCGCTTCGTCGTCGCCCGCCGCTCAGGCCACGGACGAGGCGGACAGCGAGGAGAACGATGCGCTCGACCTCACCGAGGAGCTTTCGACCGACGACGGCGAGGGCGAAGAGCTGCTGCTCGACAGCGAGGATATCCTGACCAGCCCGGTCGGATCGGCTCCGATCGCTCCGCCCGACGACGACAGCGCGTTGTCGGACATCGAGGACGACAAGGCTGCCGAGCAGGCGCCGAAGGCGACCGGGGCAGCAACCGGGAGCGGCGGAACTTTGTTCGAGCGCATGTCCAGCATGGCTCGCGGCGCTCCGAGGGCACAGATCGACGAGGACAAGCCGGCGCCGAGCTTCAGCCAGCAGCCGATCGACATCCCGCGCTTCCTCAATCGCCAGAACAACCAGTAATTCGGGGCTCGGGGCGCGTTAACCGCCCCGCTCACCGCCGCTCCCGCACGGCTCGTCGTTAAGCGGCTAGGCAGAAAGCTTCGGGTAAGATTCTCTGTCCCACGGGGATCGAATGGCGGTGGGAAAACTCTGCTCATGATACGTGCGCGCGCATTGGCGCTGGTCCTGGCGAGCGTCGGAATCGCTCTCGCCGCGGTGCCTTCGGCAGCGGTCGCCCAGGCGGTGCCGCATTATGCCGAGAGCCCATCGGATGCGCTCGCTCGCAATGTCCGGATCCTTACCGACAGCCCCAAGAATTTCGAGGCGTTGGTCGCCGCCGGCAAAGCCGCACTTCAGCTGGGTGAAACGCAGGCCGCCGCCGGCTTTTTCGGGCGCGCCGGGGAAGTCAGCCCCACCAGTCCGCTTCCCCAGGCCGGGATGGGCGCGGCGCTGACCGCGACTGGCGACCCACAGGGGGCGCTGACCTATTTCGCCAGGGCGCTGCATTATGGCGCCACCGTCACCAGCATCGGCAGCGACCGCGGCCTCGCCTACGACCTGCTTGGAAACCAGGTCGCGGCGCAGGCCGATTATCGCGCCGCCCTCAACGGCGCCGACCGCGACGAAGCACGGCGCAGGCTGGCGCTCAGCCTCGCGATCAGCGGCCAGAAGGCGCTTGCCCTTACCACGCTTCAGCCCCTGCTCCAGAAGCGCGACATTGCGGCGCAGCGGGTGCGGGCGCTCGTTCTCGCCGTCGACGGCGATCTCGGCGGCGCCAAGGGTGCGCTGGATTATACGATGCCGGGAGCCTCGGCCCGGATGGATCCGTTCTTCCGGCGGCTTCCGGCGCTGACCAGCGCCCAGAAGGCCGCGGCCGTGAACCTCGGCATTTTCCCGGAGAGCGGCGTCACCGTGGCTTCGGCACAGACGGCATCGCAGCCGGACCAGGATCGGCTGGCGTCGATCGATGCGCTTCTGGCGCAGGGCGATTCCGGCCAGGTGCAGTCGGCACAGCCGGCGGTGCAGCAGGCGCCGGTTCAATATGGCTATGCAACGCCGTCGCCGGCCGTGGCTCGGCAGCAGCCGGCGCAGGTGCAGCTCGCGTCGATTTCGCGCCCGGCGATCGAGCGCGCAGCCTCACCCAACACCAGCCTCATCCAGACCGCGCGGGTCGAGTCCGACCCGGGCGGCAGGAAGATCTGGCTGCAGCTTGCAAGCGGCGATGACTCTGGCGACCTGCCGCAGCAATTCCAGCGAATCCGCTCCAAGAAACCGGCGCTGTTCACCGGCATCGGCGGCTTCGTCGCCCAGACCGGCTCGCGGACGCGGTTGCTGATCGGGCCGTTCCACACCCAGGAAGACGCGCGGCTGTTCGCCGATGCCTTGCAGAGCGCGCGCATTGACTCGTTCAGCTGGACGAGCCAGCCGGGACAGGTGATCCACAGCCTTTCAAGCCGGTGAGCCTGCAGCTTTCGCTCGCAGCGCAGCCATCGAGCTCGCGCGGCCGGGCCCATGCGCAAAGCGACAACGGACAGCGCGGCCCGCGCGACATCTTCCAGCGCGACCGCGACCGGATCATCCACTCGGTCGCCTTCCGCCGCCTGAGGCATAAGACGCAGGTGTTCGTCGCACCGGACGGCGACCATTACCGGGTCCGGCTGACCCACAGCCTAGAAGTCGCGCAGATCGGGCGGACAATCGCCCGGGCGCTGGGCCTCAACGAAGATCTGACCGAGATGCTGTGCCTTGCGCACGATCTCGGCCACCCGCCGTTCGGCCACGCCGGCGAGGATGCGCTGCGGGAGGCGATGGGAGACGTCGGCGGCTTCGACCATAATGCCCACACCATCCGGATCGTGACCAGGCTGGAGACGCCCTATGTCGGTTTCGACGGGCTCAACCTCAGCTGGGAAGCGCTGGAGGGGCTGGCCAAGCACAACGGTCCGGTTCGCTCGCCGACCTGGGCGCTTGCAGAAGCGAATGCCGAGTTCGACCTGGAGCTTGCAAGCTGGCCGGGCCTGGAAGCCCAGGTCGCGGCGATCGCCGACGACATTGCCTACGACAATCACGACATCGACGACGGGCTGCGGGCCGGGCTGATCGACTTCGACGCCCTGATCGCGCTTGCGCTGGTGAACCGCCACTGGCGCGCGATCCGCGAACGCTCGGGAGAGCTTCCGCCCGACAAGATGCAGCGAGCGCTGGTCCGCGACATGATCGGGACGATGGTCGGCAACGTCATTGCCGAGGTCGAGCGGCGGGTCGACGAGACCGGCGTCCGAACGATCGAGGACGTACGGTCGGCGGGGCGGCCGCTGGCGGGCTTCTCTCCGGAGATGGCGGAAGAGGAGCGCGAGCTCAAACGCTTCCTCTACGCCACCCTCTACAATTCGCCTGAGCTGGTCGCGGTGAAGGACGAAGCGCAGCGCGTCGTCACGGAGCTTGCCAAAGCCTATCGGGCGGAGCCGATGCTGCTCCCGCCGGAATGGCGAAGCGACGAGGGCGAGGTCGACCAGGTTCGCCGGATCGGCGACTTCATCGCCGGAATGACCGACCGCTTCGCGGTTCGCCAGCACGAGGAGCTGATCGGGCCGGCGAAGCTTGCCGACCGCTTTTGAAGAGGGTGACGAGGCGGTGACGCTGCGCTAGACGCGCGGCTTGCGTTCACAGGTGAGAAATTGAGCCTCCACGCCCAATATTCCGCGCTCCTCGACGGAGTGCTCGACGAGCTTCAGTCCGAAGGCAGGCTTCCGGCCGAAATCGACCGCAAGTCGGTCGCTGTCGAGCCGCCGCGCGACCCCGCGCATGGCGACCTCGCGACCAACGCGGCGATGGTGCTGGCGACGCAGGCACGGACGAATCCGCGCGCTCTTGCCGAGATGATCGCGCCCAGGCTTCAGGCGGTTCCGGCGGTCACGTCGGTCGAGGTCGCCGGGCCCGGTTTCATCAATCTTCGCCTGTCGCCGGATGCGTGGCGCGACGAGCTGACGACGATCCTTCGCGAAGGCGAGACCTACGGCCAGTCGGAGATCGGCGGCGCCGAGCGGGTCAATGTCGAATATGTCTCCGCCAACCCGACCGGGCCGCTGCACATGGGCCATTGTCGCGGAGCAGTGGTCGGCGATGCGCTGGCGCGGGTGCTGGAGGCGGCGGGCTTTCGGGTCACCAAGGAATATTATGTCAACGACGCGGGCGGCCAGGTCGACACGCTCGCCCGCTCGGTTCACCTGCGCTATCGCGAAGCGCTTGGCGAGGCCATCGGCGAAATCCCGGAAGGGATGTACCCGGGCGACTATCTCAAGCCCATCGGCGAGCTTCTCGCGGCCGAATTCGGCGCCAAATATGTTGGCGAGCCGGAGAGCGACTGGCTCGCGCTGTTCCGGGCGCGCGCGGTTGCGGCGATGCTCGATCTCATTCGCCACGATCTGGCGCTGCTCGGAATCCACCACGACCTGTTCGCGTCCGAAGCCGAGCTCCAGAAGGAGGGGGCGGTCGAAGCGGCGATGGAAACGCTTCGCTCCAAGGGTCTCGTGTACGAGGGCACGCTCGAACGGCCCAAGAGCCTGGATGAGCATGACGAGTGGGAACCGGTCGAGCTGACCCTGTTCAAGGCGGCCGAGTTCGGCGACGATCAGGACCGGCCGATGAAGAAGTCGGACGGGAGCTGGACCTATTTCGGGTCCGACGCCGCTTATCATCTGCGCAAGGCGCTGACTGCCGACCACCTCGTCAACATCTGGGGGGCGGACCACGCCGGGACGGTGAAGCGGGTTCAGTCCGCGGTGACGGCACTAACCGACGGACGCGTCGATCTCGACGTCAAGCTGGTGCAGATGGTGCGGCTGTTGCGCGCCGGCGAGCCGGTGAAGATGTCGAAGCGCGGCGGCACCTTCGTGACCCTTGCCGACGTGGTGCGCGAAGTCGGCAAGGACGTCGTCCGCTTCATGATGCTGACCCGCCGGGCCGACGCCCCGCTCGACTTCGACTTCGCCAAGGTGGTCGAAGCCTCGAAGGACAACCCCGTTTTCTATGTCCAGTACGCGCACGCGCGGATCAGCTCGCTCAAGCGCAAGGCGGGGGATGCGGGCGTCGATCTCGGCGCGCCTGCGGACCTCAAGCTCCTCGATGAGGAGGAGCTGGCGCTGGTCAAGCTCGCGGCGCAATTCCCGCGCACGGTGGAAAGCGCGGCGATGGCGCACGAGCCGCACCGGATCGCCTTCTATCTTTACGACCTGGCGGCGGCGTTCCACGCACTTTGGAACCGCGGCAACGACGATCCGGATCGCCGCTTTCTGATTGAGAACGATCCACAACTTTCGCGTGCCCGTCTGGAACTCGCGCTCGCCATCGGGCAAATCATCCGTAGCGGCCTCGACCTGATGGGCGTCGAAGCCGCCGAGGAGATGCGGTGAGATGACCGACCTTCGCAGCGGCCATGACGACGACTCGCTGCCGTGGCTCCAGGAGGTGGAGGACGAGGACGGCCCGCGCGGCATTTCTGCGCGAACGATGCTCGTCGGGGTTGTTGTCGTTCTCCTGATTGCTGCGGTGGTTGCGGGGGGCTTCTACTGGCTCGGCAGCCGCAGCGGCGGGATCGCCGGGCAGCCCGAACTGATCCGGGCGCCTGCAACTCCCTACAAGGTGAAGCCGGAGAACCCCGGAGGCCTCGACATCGAGGGCCAGTCCGAGACGACGTTCCAGACAAGCGCCGGGCAGGACGTGGATTCGCGGCTCAACCTCGGCGCCACCGGACGCGAAGATGTCGCTGCCCAACAGGCGCAGCCGCAAGCGGCGCAAGAAGCGCCTGCCAAGATTCAAAAGCCGACCGAGGCCGCGCCGCCGCCGGCCGAACCCAGGCCATCGGGGGCAGCGGGAGCGGTGATCCAGCTCGGCGCCTTCAAGAACACCGCGCAGGCGGAGCGGGCGTGGGCGGTCCTCAGCGCGCGCTTCGCGGCGCTGGCCGGGATGACCAAGATGGTCGTTCCTTATTCGGTGAACGGGAGCAACGGCTATCGTCTCCGTGCGGCGGCCTCGTCGCCCGACGCCGCCCGGCAGGCCTGCCAGGCCATCCAGGCCGGCGGCGAAAGCTGCTTCATCGCGCGCTGATGCAAGCGGCGATCTACGGCCTCTCCGGCCCGGCCCTCACCGACGACGAGCGCGACTTCTTCCGCGACTGCGATCCCGCTGGATTCATCCTGTTCAAGCGCAACTGCGTCGATTCCGCGCAGCTCAAAGGGCTGACGCATTCGCTCCGCGAGCTTTCCCGCAGCGAGAACCTGCCGATCCTGATCGACCAGGAAGGCGGGCGAGTGGCCCGGATGAAGCCGCCCCAATGGCCGGAATTCCCCGCCGCCTGGGCGTTCGCCGAGTTGTACGACAAGGCGCCGATCTCGGCGATCGAGGCGGAAATGGCCAATGCCCGAGCGCTTGCGCTGATGCTTCGGACACACGGGATCAACGTCGACTGCCTGCCGCTTCTCGACGTTCGCCGGACCGACGCAGATGACATCATCGGCGATCGCGCTCTGGGCGCCGAGCCGATGCAGGTGGCGGCGCTCGGCCGCGCCGTGCTCGACGGCTTCGCCGCCGCGGGCGTGGTCGGAGTCGTCAAACATATCCCCGGCCACGGGCGGGCGCTGTGCGACAGCCACAAGGCGCTTCCGGTGGTCACCGCGAGCGCGCAGGAGCTGGAAAGCGATCTCGAGCCATTCGAGCGGTTGAACTGGGCGCCGATGGGGATGATGGCGCACGTCGTCTACACCGCCTGGGACGCCGAGCGGCCGGCGAGCCAGTCACCCGTGGTGGTGAGCGAGATCGTCCGCGGCCGGATCGGCTTCGACGGCTGGCTGATGAGCGACGACATCGGGATGGAGGCGCTGAAAGGCGGATTTGCCGAGCGCGCGACGGGGGTGATCGCGGCCGGGTGCGACGCCGTCCTCCATTGCTCCGGGACGATGGCTGAAATGATCGCGGTTGCCGGTGCGGTTCCGGCGATGGCGGCCGAGGGCGAGGAGCGGCTCAGGCAGGCCATGGTGATTGCCGAATCATCCGACTCCGGTCCCGATTTCGAGCAATTGATCGCCAGGCGCGACGAGCTTCTGGCGCTGGCCTGACGAGTTCCGGCGCTCGCAGACAATGGCCGCCCGTTCGTCGACGGGCAGGGTTGCACCGCTTGAGCCGTTCTTGCTTTACCTTGGACGGATTCCCGAACTCGCCCGGAAAGACTCGCCCCATGCGCATCCTGCACGCTTTCTCCGCACTCGCCCTCATCGCGGCCGTTCCCGCCGCTGCCCAACCGGACCCCGGCCCGGACAAGGGCAAGAGTGTCGAGGACATGCACAAGCAGGCGATGGCGCAGGCGGTCACGGATGCCTGGAAAGGCGCTCCGGTCGAAGAGCAGACGGTCTCGAGCCGGCACAGCACCAGCGTCGACGGCCGTACATTGAAATATATGGCGACGGCCGGAACGCTCACCATTCGCGACGATGGCGGCAAGCCGGTCCAGAGCATGTTCTACACCGCCGACACGCTGGATGCAGCGCCGGGCTCGAGGCGGCCGGTCACCTTTTTCTACAACGGCGGCCCCGGTTCGGCCTCGCTTTGGCTTCGGATGGGCTCGTTTGGCCCGACTAGAATCCAGACGGGGAGCCCGGAGACGATCCGCCCGGCGCCGTTCGGTTACGCATCCAACCCCGACACACTGCTCGGAGCGACGGACCTCGTGTTCATCGACGCTCCCGGCACCGGCTATTCGCGGGCCCTTGGCGATGCCAAAGGCTCCGATTTCTATGGCGTCGACCAGGATGCCGACGCCTTCGCCCGAGCGATCATAAGGTATGTGACGAAGTTCAGCCGATGGGACAGCCCCAAGTTCCTGTTCGGCGAAAGCTACGGCACGACCCGCTCGGGCGCACTTGCCTACCAGCTGCAGGATCGCGGAGTGGCGCTGAACGGCGTCGTCCTGTTGTCGTCGATCATGAATTACGGGCGCCGTCAGCCCGGGCTCGACCAGGATTATCTCAATTACCTGCCCAGCTACGCCGCCACCGCCTGGTACCATCACAAGATGGCGAACCCGCCGGCGACGGTCGCCGAGGCGGCGGCCGAGGGGCGGGCCTTTGCCCAGGGGCCGTACGCGGCTGCGCTCGCCAAGGGTCAGACGATCAGCCCCGAGGAAGAGAATGCCGTCGCCCAGCAGATGAGCCAGCTGACCGGTTTGCCGTCCGAGTTCATCAAGCAGGCGAACCTGCGCGTCGATCTGTCGCGCTTCCGCAAGGAGCTGCTTCGCGACGAGCGCAAGACCGTCGGGCGCTACGATTCGCGCTACATGGGCGTCGATAGCGATGCCGCGGGCGAAAGCCCGGACTATGATGCCTCCGACACGGCCATCAGCGGAGCCTTTGTCGGAGTCCTGCACAATTACCTCAATGACATCGGCTACCACACCGACATGCAGTACCGCCTGAGCGCCAGCGAGGAGAAAGGCTTCTCCTGGGACTGGAAGCACAAGGCGCCGGGCCGCGGCTTTCCGATGAACAATCCCAACACCGCGCTCGACCTTGCCGCGGCAATGCGCGAGAATCCCTACCTCAAGGTGCTGTCGCTTAACGGCTGGTACGACATGGCGACGCCGTTCTACGGCACCGAGTTCGACCTCGGGCACATGATGCTCGATCCGGCGCAGCAGCAGAACCTGGAGTTCCGCTACTATCCGTCGGGGCACATGGTCTATCTGAACCCCGAGGCGCTCCACGCGATGAGGCTCGACGTCCAGCGCTTCATCAACGAGGCCGCCGCCGGGGCGCGTTAATCGTCACAAAGCTGTGGATTGGTGCAGGTTCGCGCACCGTCCACAGCGACGATTCCCTTACAATTTCCGCCGTTTGAGCTAATCTTCGAACCGTGGGGGTGGTGACGCTCAACAGCGCGAGCCGTGATGGCGACGAGCTCAACCTCAGCCTCGACGGCTGGGAGGGACCGCTCGACCTGCTCCTGAGCCTCGCTCGGGCGCAGAAGGTCGACCTCGCGCAGATCTCGATCCTCGAGCTGGTCGAGCAATATCTCGCCTATCTGCATGAGGCGCGGACGCTGAAGCTCGAGATTGCCGCCGATTACCTGGTCATGGCGGCTTGGCTCGCTTACCTCAAATCCTGCCTGCTTCTGCCCAAGGACCCGGAGGCCGACCCGAGCCCCGAGGAAATCGCGTTCCGGCTGCAGATGCGGCTGCAGCGGCTCGATGCGATGCGCGAGGCCGGAGCACGGCTCCTCGGCCGCGACCGGCTTGGCCGCGACGTCTTTCAGCGCGGCGCTCCCGAAGGCCTGAGGCTGGTGCGCAAATCGGCGTGGCAGGCGGCCGCGTTCGATCTTTTTGCGGCGTACGGTGCGGTCAAGGCCCGCACCCAGCCGCCGATGCACGTCGTCCATGCGCGGGCGGTGATGACCCTCGACGAAGCGCTCGAGCGGGTCAGCCGGATGCTCGGCGTTGCCGTCGACTGGACCGACATCGAGACGTTCCTTCCCGCCACCGATGATCCCCGGCTCCGGCGCTCGGCGCTGGCCTCGAGCTTTCTCGCCGCGCTCGAGCTCGCCCGGCTCGGGCGGGTCGATTTGATGCAGGAGGAGGCGTTTGCGCCCCTACACCTGAGGGCCGCGGCCTGATGGACGAGTTCCTGCGATCGGTCGAAGCCAGTGTTTTTGCCTCGGCGGAGCCGCTCAGCATCGCCGAAATCGCCGTGCATGCGGGCGAGGGCGACGTCGCCGCGGCTCTCGCCGAACTTGCCGGGCGCTACCAAGGGCATGGGATCGAGCTGGTCGAGCGCGGCGGGCGCTGGCATTTCCAGACCGCACCGGACCTCGCGCATCTGCTCCGCCGCACCCGGGAGGAGCCGCGGCGGCTGTCGCGGGCGGCGACCGAGACCCTGGCGATCATCGCCTATCACGAGCCGGTCAGCCGGGCCGAAATCGAGGCGATCCGCGGCGTCCAGATCTCCAGGGGCACGCTCGACGTGCTGATGGAAGCCGGGTGGGTGAAGACCGCCGGCCGCCGCGAGGCGCCGGGCCGGCCGTTGCTTTATGCGACGACCGGCGAATTCCTGACCCATTTCGGCTTGGGATCGCGCAAGGACCTGCCGGGAATCGACGATCTCAAGGCCGCCGGGCTGCTCGATCCGCTCGACGAGGCGGCGCTCCAGCTGGACCTCGACACCGATTTGGACGAGCAACTGGAAACGCAGGCCGAGGAAGACTAGATAGCCGGCAACCTATCGGAGTGTGCTCATGGGCTCTTTCAGCCTCATTCACTGGATCATCCTCGGCCTGTTCCTGCTGCTTCTGTTCGGCGGCAATCGTTTCTCGTCGATGATGAACGACGTCGCCAAGGGACTCAAAAGCTTCAAGCAGGGCATGAGCGAGGACGATAGCAAGCCCGAGGACAAGAAGCAGCTTCCGCCGCAGAGCCGGGCACCCGAGCAGCCGATCGACGTGACTCCGGAACGCCGTCCGAGCGAGGACGAGCAGCCTCGCGGCTAAAAGGGGGCAGCCGGGCCGATGTTCGGCGTAGATTCAACCGAGCTTATCATCGTCGCGGTCCTGGCGCTGCTGTTCATCGGCCCGAAGGAGCTCCCCTCGACGATGCGGACGGTCGGCCGCTGGGTCGGCAAGATCCGCGCCGTATCCCGCCACTTCACCAGCGGGATTGAAGCGATGATCCGCGAGGCCGAGCTCGAGGAAATGGAAGCGAAATGGCGCGAGGAGAACGAGCGGATCATGCGCGAGCATCCACAGCTCGAGCCGCCGCCCACCGAAGCCGCGCCGCCGGCCACCGAAGCCGAGCCGCCGCCCGAACCCTCTCCTGACGAGCCGCGCCTGCCGCTTGGCGAGCCGGACAGGAACGAGTTGCCGTGAAGGACATCGACCAAACCAAGGCGCCGCTGCTCGAGCATCTGGTCGAGCTCAGGCGAAGGCTGCTGTGGTCGGTCGGCGTTCTTGCCGTGCTGTTCTCCGTCTGCCTCTATTTCGCGCGGTCCATTTTCGCGTTCCTGGTCCAGCCTCTGCTCCAGGCGGGCCAGGGCCGGATCATCTACACCGACGTTTTCGAGGCCTTTTTCGTCGAGGTGAAGGTCGCTCTGTTCGCGGCGCTGATGCTCGGCTTTCCGTTCTTCGCGATCCAGATCTGGAAGTTTGTCGCGCCCGGCCTCTATGCCAAAGAGAAAAAGGCGCTCCTGCCGTTCCTGGCCCTCACCCCCGTCTTCTTCATCGCCGGGGCGGCCCTTGCCTATTACGTGGCGATGCCATGGGCGCTCCACTTCCTGTTGAGCTACCAGGGCGACATCGGCGGAATCAAACAGGAAGCGCTGCCCGGGGTCGGCAATTACCTGGCCTTCTGCACCCGTTTCCTCTTCGGATTCGGAGTCGCGTTCCTGACACCGATCCTGCTGATGATCCTGGAGCGGACGGGGCTGATCACGCTCCAGCAGCTGACCAGGCACCGGCGCTACGCAATCGTCGTCTCGGCGGCCGTCGCCGCGGTGCTGACACCGCCGGATGCGGTATCGATGATGCTGCTGCTGGTGCCGCTCTACTCGCTCTACGAGCTCGCGATCCTCGCAATCCGGATCACCCACTGGCGGGCGGCGCGCGTTGCCGCGGCGGCTTCCTCTGGCTCAGCTGAAAAAAGTGAGGGCCCGGAAGCGCCACCGGGGGGGGGGAGGGTTGGCGGTTCCGGGCCCATTTAGATGGATAGCGAGAGCGGGGGGGCAAAAGGTCACTATCCGAATTGCACAACGCGCCTTCTTTTCGCTCGGTTCCGAGAGCGCGAAATTTTTTTGGCCGGCAGTCTTCCGAACGAACCGCTAGGTCGGCGGAAACACCGGCAGTTCGACGCTGTAGCGGCCGAGCTTGCGGTCGAGCGTCGACCGCAGCTGCTTTGCAAGCCCGCCGATGATCCGTTCGAACTGCACCTTCTCCTTGTCTCCGTCGCCGTCGCCGTCGCCGTCGGGGACGAGCACCGGGCTGGTCAGCGCAAGGCGGGCGGTCAGATCGCTCGTACGCCGAAGCGAGATCTCGACCGGCTGGTCGGGCCGGTTGAGCATCGCGAATTCGACGGCTTCGGTGATCAGGAAGGCGACCGACACCGCCACGTCCTGGGTGGTATTGAGCGGCTCCACCTCGAGCTCGATGCGCAGGCCCTTGGCGGCTTCCGGCGCCGTCGAGCGGAGTTCGGCTCCGAGCTCGGAGAGCAGCGGCCGCATCGAAATCCCGCGGTTCTCCTCCATTTCCGCATAATGGTTGCGGTGAACGATCGACAGCGCGCCGACCCGTCGGCCGATCGAGCCATAGGCATCGCGGCCGGCCTGTGAGCCGGCGGTCCTTTGGTGAATGTTGAGAAGCGAGGCGATGACCTGGAGATTGTTCTTCACCCGGTGGTGAACCTCTCGGACGAGGCGTCTCTGGCCGTCGAGCGCGCTCGCCATCTCCTGCTCGGAATCGCGGACTCGAGTCACCGCCCGAGCGAATGCATCGCGGAGCTCTTGGATCTCGGTCGCCGGGCCGAGCTTGCTCGGAAGCTCCGCCGCCGGGTCGCCCGGCTCGTATCGGGACACCGCTCGCTGGAGCCGGCGGAGCGGCTGGATCAGCAGCCGGTGGACCATCAGCCAGGTCATCAAGGCAGCGATGAACCACATCATCACCGGAAGCACGATGACGATCCGATCGAAGGTCGTGATCTTCGGCACCCGCCCCTCGATTTCGACGAACAGCCGGTGATTGCCGATCGCCCAGCGGGTCACCGAAGGTTCGTGACCGGCGGGGGCGGAGACGTCGAAGGCGATGAGCGCGATCTCGCGCTTGCCGTCGCTGAGCGAGAGCCCCTGGATCGACTGGCTCTCGGCGGCGGCGGCGGCGCGCATTTCCTCGGTGGTGAGTGCCGTCGTCGCCATTCCGCCGATGACTCCGACCCTGACGACGAGCGAATCCGCGCTCGGCGCGACCCGGAGCTGGATATCGCCAGGAGCGATCGGCGGAAGCAGGCCGGTGTCGCCGATGTCGCCGACGTTGCACAGCTGGTTGCCGTCCTCGGTTTCGAGCCGGAATTGCTGGTCGACCGCCGGAGCGATGTTGAGCGAGCGGCGAACGTTGCCGCAGGGATCGGGGCCGTGGATTCGGCCGTTGGAAGCGATCCGGAGCGCCAGCGCGTTGCGGGCGATCAGGCTCTCGATCGCCTGTGCGGCGACCCGGGCCTGTTCGTCCGACTGCGCCTTGAGCGCCGCATTGGCTTCCTTGATTCCGTCATAGGCGACCCACACCAGGCCGAAGCCGATCGGAAGCAAGGCTGCAGTTAGGATCAGCAGGAGCTTGGCGGGAGTCGAAAGTCTTGCGAACCGTTCGGCGGCGGTTGCCATCGCTCACCTCACCAACGGTCGGCGCGGCTTAACTGAGCTTGCCGAGCAGGTTGAGGAAATCGTCGGGAACGTCTTCACGAAGCGTTTCGTCGTAAACCGAGCGCAGCGCGCGGCCAATATCGCCGGTCTTCTGGCCGCGCGGGCGCGCGCCGGCGGGCGCCCTGGCCGGCGGCTTTTTCGGTTTCCTGGCGTCGGGGCTGTTCGGCTCGCCCACGTTCTTGTCACTCAACCTGTCTTCCCCCCTCGCGCGGGTGCCGGCGCTCTACGTCCCTGGGGCTAGAAAAACCACTCGCTTCACGGAGGCCCGTGAGAATGTGCGGCGCCCTATCGCCAGCGCGCCCTTCTCGTCAACGACCAGAGAACCCCGCCACAGGGGCGGAAACCAAATGGCCGATGCTTTGTTCCAACCGGGAGAAATCTCTGTGGGGGAGCGCGCCGGACAAGCGAACTCGATCCTTCCAGGGTTGCAACGAACCCGCGCGTCCCCAATAGGCGGGATGCGCCTTTGATCAGGAGAAGCACGGCTTATGTCGCTTGGACAGGAACTCGCCCCGCACTTGCCTTTTCTGCGCCGCTACGCGCGCGCGCTCACCGGCAGCCAGGCCCACGGCGACGCGTTCGTTCGCGCCACGCTCGAGGCGATTGTCGCCAAGCCCGATGAGTTCCCCCGCGACGTCGATCCGCGGCTGGGGCTCTACAAGACGTTCCACGCCATCTGGTCGAGCGCCAATATCGAGGAGGGCGAGGAGCCGTCGCGCGACATCTCGGGCGCGGAGAGCATCGCCAACGCACGGCTGTCGAAGATCACCCCGCTGTCCCGCCAGGCGCTTCTCCTGACCTCGCTGGAAGGCTTTTCCCCCGAAGAGGCCGGCTATCTGATCGGGGCGAGCCCCGAGGACGTGGATTCGCTGGTCAGCGAGGCGCTGAGCGAGATCGAGCGGCAGACCCTGACGGACGTGCTCGTCATCGAAGACGAGCCGATCATCGCCATGGATATCGAAACGATCGTTCGCGATCTCGGCCACAACGTCACCGGCGTCGCCGTGACTCGCGACGAAGCGGTGTCGATGGCCCGCCAGCACCCGCCGGGGCTGGTGCTCGCCGACATCCAGCTCGCCGACGATTCGAGCGGCATCGACGCGGTGCGCGACATCCTCGCCGAATTTTCGGTGCCGGTCATCTTCATCACCGCTTTCCCCGAGCGGCTTTTGACCGGGACCCGGCCCGAGCCGACGTTCCTCATCACCAAGCCGTTCCAGCGCTCGACGGTGAAGGCCGCGATCGCCCAGGCCCTGTTCTTCGACGCGGCCACGGTGCCGGCCTAGGGAAGCGGGTCCAATCGTTGCGGGCCGGGAACATGGTTCCATAAGCCGCGTTGGCCTCGGGGATATCCTTGCGAGCTGAGGCGATGGAAGAAGAGCCGATCGAACATCTGACGACGACCGAGGCCCGCGAGGGCGTAACTCCGCACGTGACCCGCTATGTGCTGGGTTGGGGCCTAGGGCTCGTCATCGTGATCTTCGTCGTCCTGTTTTTCATCTTTTGACCCAGGTTTGGGAAAGCGTCGCAAGGATCATGCTAAGATCAGGTTCAGCATACCGGCTCCAGGAGCGCGTGCGAGCAAGAGCAGCGGGGCAGGGATGAGCGTACGCGACAAAGACGACGGCGAAGCCAGGCCGGAGCCGGTTCCGCTCCCCGATCCGGAGTTCAAGGACCAGCTTGCGGCGGTGATCCCGCACCTGCGCGCGTTCGGCCGCTCGCTCTCGGGCAGCCGCGACCTCGCCGACGACCTGGTGCAGGAGACGCTTCTGAAGGCCTGGGCGGCGCGCAAGCGGTTCCAGGCCGGCACCAACATGCGGGCCTGGACCTTCATCATCCTTCGCAACCTGTTCCTGAGCCAGATGCGCCGGGCGCGGTTCAAGGGCGAGTGGGACGAGCTGACGGCATCGAAGATCCTCGCTGCTCCCGCCAGCCAGGACCGGCACATCGAGCTTGCCGACATGCAGCGCGCGCTGATGCACCTTCCGCAGCCCCAGCGCGAGGCGCTGATCCTGGTCGGCGCGGGCGGCTTCGCCTATGAAGAAGCGGCGGAAATCTGCGGCTGCGCGGTGGGGACGATCAAGAGCCGGGTCGCTCGCGGCCGGGTTGCTCTCGAAGCGCTTCTGTCGAGCGGCAAGCTGCCGTCGCGCCGCCAGCACAAGCAGGACCCGAACAAGTCGGCGCTTCAGACCATCATGGGCGAGGTGGACGAGCTCAGCCGCGATCTATGAGCTCGCAATTCCCGGATCACCTCCGGGAACCGCGGGCGGTCAGTTCAGCTTTCTGAGAAGCTCCGCGAAATCGCGATCGCTAGGCTCGTCGGCCGCAGCCTGAAAGGCGCGGCGAAGCGCGACCATGACGCCCACGTGCTCGGGCGGTAGGTCAACGCAGATCGGCCGCCGATCCAGCTCTGTGAACGTTGTTGCCATCGACTTGTGACTCTTCATCTATTTTCAAAACGATGAGTGATGGGGGAAGTTTCCTTGTCCTGCCGATTGAGGCACAGACGCGCTGTGACAAAAGCGGGATCGCGAAGCCGAATGGGGGCGATCGAGCGTGCCGGGATCCATGCGCCTTTCCTTCGCGAGGCGATGGCGTTGCGGCCCGACATCGTCGAGACGTTCCTCGCCAACGGGCCGCAAACAGCCGCGGAACAGGCGCTCCAGTTCGGCGGCGAAACGGTCGATGCGGAGCTTCGGCGGCAGCGGCGTGCGCTTTCGCTCGCCGTCGCTCTGGGCGATCTTGCCGGTGAGTTGCCGCTCGAACGAGTGACGGCGCTGCTGTCGGATTTCGCCGACGCCGCAATCGAGCGCGCCATCGAAGCGGCAATGGCCGAACTTTGCCCGGACCAGCAGCCGGGCGGCCTTGCCGTCATCGCGGTCGGCAAGCTTGGAAGCCGCGAGCTCAACTTCTCGTCCGACGTCGACCTCGTTCTTCTGTTCGACCCGCGATCGCTTCCGCGACGCCAGCGCGATGAGCCGGGAGATTCGGCGGTCCGGATCGGGCGCCGGATCATCGAAATCCTGCAGAAACGGACCGAGGAAGGCTTCGTCGAGCGGGTCGACCTCAGGCTTCGGCCTTCGCCCGAGGTGACCCCGATCGTCCTGCCGGTGAACGCAGCCATTTCCTATTACGAATCGGCCGCAGTGGGGTGGGAGCGCGCCGCCTTCATCCGCGCGCGCTGCTGCGCCGGCGACCGCTCCGTCGGTGACAAGTTCCTCCAGGCGATCGAACCTTTCGTCTGGCGCCGGGCGCTCGATTTCGGGGCGATCGAGGAAGTGCGCTCGATCAGCGAGCGTATCCGCGACCATTATTCGAAGGGTCAGCGTTTCGGGCCCGGATTCGACCTGAAGCGCGGCCGCGGCGGAATCCGCGAAGTCGAGTTCTACGTCCATGCCCAGCAACTCGTTCACGGCGGTCGCGATCCGGAGCTTCGGGCCGGGGCGACCCTCGATGCCATCGCCGCGCTCGAGCGGGCAGGGCATTTTTCGTCTGACCTCGCCGGCGATCTCGCCGAAGCCTACCGGCGTTTAAGGACGGCCGAGCACCGCGTTCAGATGATCGACGACCAGCAGACCCACCTGCTTCCGCCCGGAGAAGCGGCGCTGGACAATGTCGCGCAATTGCAGGGCTTTGACATCGGTTCGGAGCTTCTCGACTGGCTTCGGCCGTCGGTCGAGCGAGTCGGCGCGGCTTTCGACGAGCTTGCCGGAAGCGAGGGCGAACGGCTTCCGGCCAACGCCGAGCTGCTTCGTGAGGCGATGGAAAAGCTGGGCTTTGCGGACCCAGATTCCGCGGTTCGGAGGGTGTCGGAGTGGCGCTCGGGACGGCCGCGCTCGCTGCGCTCTTCGGCTGCCAAGCAGGCGTTCGAGGCCATGCTTCCCGCGCTCCTTCGGGCAATCGGCAAAAGCGACGACCCGATGCGGGCCCTCAACCGGCTGAGCGATGTTGTCGAGCGGGTGCCGAGCGGCGTCAATCTCTACCGGCTGCTCGAGGCGCGGCCGGGGCTGACGACGTTGCTCGCGCGGATCCTCGCGCATGCGCCGGCCTTGTCGGACCAGCTTGCCCGCCGGCCGGAGCTTCTCGACTCGCTGCTCGACTCCTCCTGCTTCGACCCGCCGCCGCCGGTGGCCGAATTCGCCGAGTTCCTCGAAGCCGAAATGAAGGGCCATCCGTTCGACGTCGCGATCGACCGCGCGCGGCGCCTCATCAACGAGCGCCGCTTCGCACTGGGGTTGCAGTTGATCGATCTTCGCGAAGACCCGCTGACGGTCGGCGAGGGCTATGCACGAGTCGCCGAGGGTGCACTCGACGCCCTCGCGAGTGGCGCGGTCGCCGAGTTCGAGGAAATGCACGGCCAGTTTCCAGGAGCCGAGCTTCTCGTCCTTGGCCTCGGGCGTCTCGGCGGCGGCGTGCTGACCAACGCGTCGGACCTCGATATCATCTATTTATTCACCGACCCGAAGGCCGAACAGTCGGACGGGCCCAAGCCGCTCGGCCCGGCCAATTATTTCAACCGGCTGTCGAACCGGGTGACGGCGGCGCTCAGCGTCCCGACCTCCGCCGGGCCGCTGTACGACGTCGATACGCGGCTCCGCCCGCAGGGCTCGAAAGGCATGCTCACCGTCTCGCTCGCGGCCTTTGCCGGCTATCAGCGCGACGAGGCATGGACGTGGGAGCATATGGCGCTGGCGCGGGCCCGGCCGGTGTTCGGGTCGGATCGGGCACGGGCGAAAGCGTCGGCGCTGATCGCCGAAATCCTCAACCAGCCGAACGATTCGCAAAAGGTGATCGCCGACGCGGTCAGCATGCGCGACGAGATTGCGCGCCACAAACCGCCGTCGGGTCCGCTCGACGTGAAGCTCGGGCCGGGCGGCCTCATCGACCTGGAATTCGCGGTGCACGTGCTTCAGCTGACGAATAAAATCGGCCTGTACCCGCGACTTGAGAGGGCCGTTGACGAATTGGTCGCCGCGGGTTTTATCGATGCAAAAGTTGTGCATGCGCAACGCTTGCTGACGCAAATGCTCGTCACGATCCGGCTCATTGCGCCCGAATCGACGATGCCCAGCGACGAAAGCTGCGAGTTGATGGCAAAGGCCTGCGGGTCTGACAGCTGGAACGCGCTCCTTGCCCGCCATGATGAGGCGCGCCACAGCGTTTCAGCATTGTGGAACAGAGTGAAGGGAAGCTGAGATGGTATCAGAAGGCGACCGGGCACCCGACCTGGAGGTGAAGACGAGCGACGGGCGGGCAGTGAACCTGTCGAGGCCCGAACACCCGCTGGTGCTCTATTTCTACCCCAAGGACGACACCTCCGGCTGCACTCGCGAGGCGCAGGATTTCACGTCGCTCGCGGGCGATTTCGAGCGTTCGGGAGCGATGATCGTGGGCGTCTCGCGCGATCCGATGAAGAAGCACGAGAAGTTCATCGGCAAATATGAGCTCAAGGTGCCGCTCGCCTCGGACGAGGACGGCCGGATCTCCGACGCGTTTGGAACCTGGGTGGAAAAGAGCATGTACGGCCGCAAATATATGGGCATGGAGCGCTCGACCTTCCTGATCGGTGCGGACGGCACGGTGCTTCGCGTCTGGCGCAAGGTGAAGGTCCCCGGTCATGCCCAGGAGGTTCTCGACGCGGTCCGCGAGCACGCCGCGACGGTTTGAAAGGGCGGCGGCGGCGTGATAGCGCGCTGACAACCGAGAGGAGCACCAGCGTTGGCCGAGTTCACGCTTCCGAAGAACAGCAGGATCACCAGGGGCCGCACCTACAAGCCCGAAGCCGGTGATAAGCTGAAGACCTTCAAGATCTACCGCTACGACCCGGACAACAGCGCCAATCCCCGCTGGGACCGCTACACGATCGATCTCGCGAAATGCGGCCCGATGGTCCTCGACGCGCTCATCAAGATCAAGAACGAGATCGATCCCACTTTGACCTTCCGGCGCTCGTGCCGCGAAGGCATTTGCGGCTCCTGCGCGATGAACATGGACGGGACCAACAGCCTCGCCTGCACGACCCCGATCGAGAATCTGAGCGGCGAAGTGCAGATCACACCCTTGCCGCATATGGAGGTCGTCAAGGACCTCGTTCCGGACCTCACCCATCAATATGCCCAATATGCGTCGATCCAGCCGTGGCTGAAGACGGTGACGGCGGCGCCTTCCGGCAAGGAGCGGCTGCAGTCACCGGAGGATCGCGCGAAGCTCGACGGGCTTTACGAATGCATCCTGTGCTTCTGCTGCTCGACGGGTTGTCCCAGCTATTGGTGGAACGCCGACAAGTTCCTCGGCCCGGCGGTGCTGCTGCAGGCCTATCGCTTCATCGTCGACAGCCGCGACGAGGCGACGGGGGAGCGGCTGAACGAGCTGGAGGACCCGTTCCGGCTGTATCGCTGCCACACCATCATGAATTGCGCGAACGTCTGCCCGAAGGGCCTCAGTCCAGCCAAGGCGATCGCCGAGACGAAGAAGCTGATCGCGGAGCGGGCCGCTTGACGGGTCGCGACCAGCAAAAGGAGCGTGCCGCTTGAGTGACGGCGACCGGCCCGGCACTGCGGCGGGCCTGGAGGATGTCGGTCTTCCCACTGGAGCAAGGGAAGACGCGGACAATCCCGGATGGTTCAGCTGGGGCGAATTCCCGCGAAGCTCGTTCGCCGCGGCGACCGGCCGGCTGCTGTTCAAGCCGGACGGACCCGGGCGCGGGATTTGCCGGATGCTCCCGACCGAAGCCCATATGAACATGGGCGGCTCGATCCATGGCGGCGCCGTCATGAGCTTCATCGACATGAGCCTGTTTGCGGGCGGCCGCTGCGCGGGCATGGCGCAAGGCCATTACGTGACGCTCGACATGACCACGCATTTCCTGGCGCGCGGCAAGGCCGGCGTCCCGCTCGAAGCTCATGTCGAGCTCGTGAAGCAGACTCGAGGGCACGTGTTCCTGCAGGGCGTCGTCAGGCAGGAGGGCGAGCCCTGCTACAGCTTCACCGGCACGCTGAAGCGAATCCGGGACCGAAACGCGCCGGCATGACGGGGCCGGTCGGCGCGGCCTACGCGCGGCTCCTTCACGACCAGGAGCTCAGGGTCGATCCGGCGCAGGAGCGGGCGGTGGTGGCGCTCGACCGGCTGGCGCAGGCGCTGAAATCCAACGGGCGGGGAATTCTCAGCCTGTTCGGCAAGGCCAAAGCGGGGCCGGACGGAGTCTATCTGTGGGGCGGAGTCGGCCGCGGCAAATCGATGCTGATGGATCTCGCCTTTGCCCATATCGACATCCAGCCGAAGCGGCGGGTGCACTTCCATGCCTTCATGCTTCAGACCCATCAGCGGCTGAAGCAGGCCAGGAGCGACGAAGAGGGCGATCCCATCGACGAGGTCGCCGACATCGTCGCTGACGAGGCGAAACTGCTCTGTTTCGACGAGATGCAGGTCACCAATCCCGCCGACGCGATGATCCTGTCGCGGCTGTTCGAAAAGCTGCTGGAGCGGGGCGTGCGGGTGATCGCAACCTCGAATCGCCCGCCCACGCACCTGTACAAGGACGGGCTCAACCGCGAGCTGTTCCTGCCCTTCATCGCCACGCTTGAGACGCGCTTCGACGTGGTCGAGGTCAACGGCCCGACCGATTATCGGCTCGACCGGCTGGCTGGTGTCGACGTCTGGCATGTGCCGAACGGCCCGGAGGCGACCGAGGCGCTGAGCAAGGCCTTCTTCCAGCTCACCGATTATGCAGTCGAGGATCGCGCCAAGGTGCCGACCGAGGAGCTGGAGGTGGGCGGCGGGCGCAGCCTGCACGTGCCCAAGAGCTTGAAAGGAGTCGCGGTCTTCTCGTTCAAGCGGCTGTGCGGCGAGCCGCGCGGAGCCGCGGACTATCTCGCCATCGCGCAGCGCTTTCATACGGTCATCATCGTCGGAATTCCCGTGATGGGGCCGGAGATGCGCAACGACGCCGCTCGCTTCGTGACTCTGATCGACGAGCTTTACGAGCATTGCGTGAAGCTGCTCGCCGCGGCCGACGCGGAGCCCGCCGGTCTTTATCCGTCGGGCGACTCAAGTTTCGAGTTCCAGCGCACCGTCAGCAGGCTCGAAGAAATGCGAAGCGCCGAATATCTCGCGCAAGGCCACGGCCTCTCGGCTTGACGCGCGGCCGCGGAAGGATAGCTTCGACAGTTCATCCGCGAGAGGATTTCAAATGCGCCGTTTTGCACTTGTGCTTGCCTGCCTTTCTGCCTCCGTGTCCGCGGCGGCGACGGACCCGCGGACTGTTCCGACCAAGCTGGAGCCGGCGTGGCAGGCAAAGACCAGAGAACTGTTCAAGCAGGCTATCGAGATTCCGACCGTGCACCATCGCGGCGAGGTGCCGCGATTGGCCGAGCTGTTCGCAGCCGAGCTCGAAAAGGGCGGCTTCCCCGCCTCCGACATCAAGATCATGCCCTATGAGGGGCTTCCGGGCGACAAGACGGCCGCTCTGATCTTCCGGTGGCGAGCGGAGCATCCGACGAGGAAGCCGATGCTGTTGCTCGGCCACATGGATGTCGTCGAAGCCAAGAAGGCCGATTGGAGCTTCGATCCGTTCGTCTTCCGCGAGCAGGATGGCTATTTCCTCGGCCGCGGCACGTCGGACATGAAGAACGGCGACGTCGCGATGATCGAGGCGATGCTCAAGCTCAAGTCGGAAGGGTTCAAACCGGACCGCGACATCATCCTGTTCCTCTCCGGCGACGAGGAAACCGAGGGCAAGGGCGCGACTCTCGGTTCAACCGAGTGGCGCAACCTCACGGACGCCGAATTCGGGCTGAATGCCGATGGCGGCTGCGCGTCCTATGACCGCAACTTCAAGCCGCTCGGCTGCGGGATTTCGACTGCGGAGAAGACCTTCCAGACGTATTTCTTCACGACCCATAATCCCGGTGGTCACAGTTCGCGGCCGCGGCCCGATAACGCAATCTACGAGTTGGCCGACGCGCTGAAGGCTCTCCAGAACTATCGGTTCCAGCCGATGATGAACGCGGTGAGCCGCGGCTATTTCGAGGAACGCGCCAAGCAGGAGGGCAATTCGCCGCTCGGCCAGCAGATCCGCGCCTGGCTTGCCAATCCGAACGACGGAGCGGCCGCCGATGCGATCGAGGCCAATCCGCTCGAGGTGGGGCTGACCCGCACGCGCTGCGTGGCGACGATGCTTCAGGGCGGCCATGCCGACAATGCGCTCCCGCAATCGGCGACGGCGACGGTCAACTGCCGGATCATGCCCGGTGTCGACCCGAAGACGGTGCAGGCGCAGCTTCGGCAGCTGGCCGGGCCCAAGGTCGAAGTGAAGCCGGACCCGAACTATATCGGCACGCCAACGCCGGCGTCGCCGCTACGGCCGGACGTGCTGGCCGCGGTCACCAAAGCCATTCACACGATCCAGGGCCCGGACATGGATGTGTTCCCGATGATGTCGACCGGCGCGAGCGATGGAAGCTTCTTCCGGGCGCAGGGAATCCCGGTATACGATGTCGACGGAAGCTGGGGAATTTCGCCCGACGACGAGCGCGCCCACGGACTCGACGAGCGGATTCCGGTGCGGGCGATGTACGACGATGTGGTGCATTGGCAGATGCTTCTGAAAGACCTTGCCGGCAAATAAGCGCAACGAAAAAGGGCCGGGGCATCGCTGCCCCGGCCCTTCGTTTCGACTGAGCGCCGCGTGGACTAGAAGTCCATTCCGCCCATTCCGCCCATTCCGCCGCCGCCCATCGGCATGGCCGGCTTGTCTTCGGGAAGCTCGCTGACCGCCGCCTCGGTGGTGATCAGCAAAGCGGCGACCGAAGCCGCGTCCTGGAGAGCCGTGCGTACGACCTTGGTGGGATCGATGACGCCGGCCTTGACCAGGTCCTCGTACTGATCGGTCTGGGCGTTGAAGCCCTGCGAAGGATCGTCGCCCTCGAGCAGCTTGCCCGAAATGACGGCGCCGTCATGGCCCGCGTTCTGGGCGATCTGCCGGACCGGCGCGTAGAGCGCCTTGCGGACGATATCGATTCCGCGGGTCTGGTCGTCGTTCGCGCCCTTGACGCCCTTGAGAGCCCTGGTGGCGTAGAGCAGAGCGCTTCCGCCGCCCGGGACGATGCCTTCCTCGACCGCGGCCCGGGTCGCGTGGAGAGCGTCGTCGACGCGGTCCTTGCGCTCCTTCACCTCGATCTCGGTGGCGCCGCCGACCTTGATCACCGCGACTCCGCCGGCGAGCTTGGCCAGCCGCTCCTGCAGCTTCTCGCGGTCGTAGTCGGACGTCGTGTTCTCGATCTGCTGGCGGATCGCTTCGGTCCGGGCCTTGATCGCGTCGTGGGTGCCGGCGCCATCGACGAGCGTGGTATTATCCTTGTCGATGGTGACCCGCTTGGCGGTGCCGAGCATTCCGACGGTGACGTTCTCGAGCTTGATCCCGAGATCCTCGCTGATCATCTCGCCGCCGGTGAGGATCGCGATGTCCTCGAGCATCGCCTTGCGGCGATCGCCAAAGCCCGGGGCCTTGACCGCCGCGACCTTGAGACCGCCGCGAAGCTTGTTGACGACGAGCGTGGCCAGCGCCTCGCCCTCGATGTCCTCGGCGATGATCAGAAGCGGACGGCCCGACTGGACGACGGCTTCCAGGATCGGGAGCATCGCCTGCAGGTTCGACAGCTTCTTCTCGTGGATCAGGATATAGGGGTCGCTAAGCTCGACCGACATCTTCTCGGGATTGGTGATGAAGTAGGGCGAGAGGTAGCCGCGGTCGAACTGCATGCCTTCGACGACGTCGAGCTCGAACTCGAGGCCCTTGGCTTCCTCGACGGTGATCACGCCTTCCTTGCCGACCTTCTCCATCGCTTCGGCGATCTTCTCGCCGACGACGGTGTCGCCATTGGCCGCGATGCTTCCGACCTGGCTGATTTCGTTCGAACCGGAAACGTCTTTCGAGCGCTTCTTGAGGTCCTCGACGACCTTGGAGACGGCAATGTCGATGCCGCGCTTGAGGTCCATCGGGTTCATTCCGGCGGAAACCGACTTCATGCCCTCGCGGACAATCGCCTGGGCCAGCACGGTGGCGGTGGTGGTTCCGTCGCCGGCCACGTCGTTGGTCTTCGAAGCGACCTCGCGGACCATCTGAGCGCCCATGTTCTCGAACTTGTCCTTGAGCTCGATTTCCTTGGCGACGGTGACTCCGTCCTTGGTGATTCGCGGAGCGCCGTAGCTCTTGTCGAGAACGACGTTGCGGCCCTTGGGTCCGAGCGTCACCTTGACCGCATCGGCGAGGATGTCGACGCCGCGAAGGATGCGCTCACGCGCCTCGCGGCCGAATTTCACGTCCTTGGCTGCCATTTGGCTACCCTTTCATTTGCTGGAAGTTCGCTAAGTTGACTGCCCAACGCGCGAGCGCGCGGGCCGAAGGTCAGCCGACGATCCCGAGGATGTCGCTTTCCTTCATGATGATGAGGTCCTCACCGTCGATCTTGACCTCGGTGCCCGACCATTTGCCGAACAGGATCTTGTCGCCGGCCTTGACGTCGAGCGGCGTGACCTTGCCCTCTTCGCTGCGAGCGCCGGT
>Ga0207705_10000134_pt1 | contig 79513 bp, 78 predicted proteins | sample KBSC13metaG_FD_184314 | JGI IMG/M metagenome (GOLD analysis project Ga0207705, IMG submission 184314) | Corn rhizosphere microbial communities from Kellogg Biological Station, Michigan, USA - KBS C1-3 metaG (SPAdes) (version 2) | ecosystem: Host-associated > Plants > Roots > Rhizosphere > Soil ... | reverse complement strand
GCCATGTGGTCGACCAGACCATCGCGTGGAGCGCGATCGAGCGGATTTCGATCCGCGAAATCCGGCGCCAACGCTTCGCGTGCTTGTTCCTGCGCGATCCTCGGGCGTTCCCGTCGACCACATGGCTGGGGAAGCGAGCGCATGCGAACAAGGCAATGGGCTTTGGCGACATCGCGCTCAACATGACTGGCACCGACCAATCGTTCGTCGCGATGATGGCGGCGATCACCAGGTTCGCGCCGTCCGGCTTATTGTCCTAGCCCAGCTTCCCGAACTCGGCCTCGTACGCGGCGGTGTCGCCGGTCGCGAGCAGCTTGGCCTGTTCGATCCAGCGATCGCGCCCCATCCGCCCGGTGAACGCGCCCAATTGCACGTCGAGCGCGGACGCTTCGTCTGGGGATAGCGCAGCGAGCTGATCGACCTGGGTCATACCGCGCTCGGCTAGCATCGCGGCGACCTTGGGCCCGAGCCCCTTGATCGTCGTCAGTGCGAGTGCCCCCGCGACATTGGGCGCAGGCGGCGATGGCTCCGGCGGTGCGGCGACAGGTTCCGGCACCGGCGCAGGTTCCGGCGGCGGCGGGGCTGGCGGCTCGGTCAGCGCTTCGGCCGGCGCCACGGCGGCCGGCTCCGGCGTCTGCGCAACCGGTTCGGGTTCGGTTGCCGACGCGGCGATCGGCTCCGGCGCGAGTTCGCGTGCCGCTAACGGTTGCGGTTCGACGTCACGGACGGGCGGCGGGCTCGGCGGGGTTTCCGGCTCCGGCTGTGGGCGCGGTTCATCCCGTGGCAGGCCGGTATCGGCATCCGTCGATGGTGGCGGGGGAGCGGGAGGCAGGGTCGTCCCCGCTTCCGCGGCGCGCTCCTCGGCGGCTTCCTCGACACGGTGGCGCTCGCGCGCTTTCTTCTGGCCCCAGATCATGCCGGCGATCACCAGCACCGCGAACGCCGCGATCAGGATCAACACGATCACCGTCCAATCCTGAAAGATATAAGCGGCGGCGCCGACCGGTGGCGGATTAGTGGAGTCCATGAACAGATTTTCCCGAACGACGAAACGCCCGCTATCCTAGAGGGAGCGTGGCCGTTTCGCCAGTGATGGGGATTGCGTCGGTAACCGCTTGGCTTGCCCTCGCCGATCAGCCCTCGCGGGCAATCTCGCGCCAGCCAATGTCGCGGCGGCAAAAGCCGCTCGGGAAATCGATCGCGTCAACCGTGCGATAAGCGGCGGCCTGCGCCGCGCGGACGTCCGCGCCGCGCGCGGTCACCGCGAGGACGCGGCCGCCCGATGCGACCAGCCGGCCATCGGCGAGCCTGGTGCCAGCCTGGAATATTTTCGCCCCTTCTGCCTCGGCGGCCTGGATTCCGCCGATCGCGCCGCCGGTCTCGGGTGTGCCGGGATAGCCGGCCGCCGCCATCACCACGGTCAGCGCGACATCCTCGCTGAAGACGGGGGAGGGCGCCTCGGCCAGCCGGCCTTGCGCTATGGCCAGAAGCAACGGCAGCAGGTCGCTGTCGAGCCGCATCATCAGCACCTGGCATTCGGGATCGCCGAACCGCGCATTATATTCGATCAGCTTGGGACCGTCGGCCGTCAGCATCAGCCCGGCATAGAGCACGCCCGAATAGGGCATGTCTTCCGCCGCCAGTGTGGCGATGGTCGGTGCGACGATCTCGCGCAGCGCTTGCGCTTCTAGGTCGGGCGTCAGCACGCGGGCGGGACTATAGGCGCCCATGCCGCCGGTATTGGGGCCGGTATCGCCGTCGCCGACACGCTTGTGATCCTGCGCCGACCCGAATGCGACCATCGCGCTGCCGTCGGTCAGCACGAACAGGCTGACTTCCTCACCCTCGAGGAATTCCTCGATCACCGCGCTGGCGCCCGGCTCGGCGAACAATGTTTCGACCGCATCCTCGGCCTCGGCGGCGGTCATCGCGACGACGACGCCTTTGCCGGCCGCCAGCCCATCGGCCTTCACTACGACTGGCGCCCCGAATGCTGCGAGCGCGGCGCGAGCCTCGTCCAGCGAGTGGACGGCGCGATAGCCCGCGGTCGGGATATGGGCGCGGTCGCATAAAGCCTTGGTGAAGGCCTTGGAGCCTTCGAGTTGGGCCGGCGCCTTGTCGGGGCCGAACACCGCGAAACCGGCGGCGCGGAGATCGTCGGCTATTCCTGCGACCAACGGCGCCTCGGGACCAACCACGATCAACTCAACGTGGTTCGCACGGCAGAAATCGACCACCGCGTCATGATCGGTAACGTCAATCGCGACGAGTTCGGCGGTTTCCGCTATGCCCGGATTTCCGGGCGCGGTGTAGAGTTTGGTGAGCAGCGGCGATTGCGCCAGCTTCCACGCGAGGCCATGTTCGCGCCCACCCGATCCGATCAGCAGGACGTTCATGCCCGACCCTTTTCCAGAAGATTCGCCGCGGCTGGTAGCCGAGGCCATGCCCGGCGACAATTCCGCCGCCGAAAGCGTGTCCGAACTGTCGGGGCGATTGAAGCGGATGGTCGAGGGCGAATTCGGTCGCGTGCGGCTGCGCGGCGAGATTTCGGGATGGAAGCGCGCCGCGTCGGGCCATTGCTATCTGAGCCTGAAGGACGATCAGGCCGTCATCGACGGCGTGATGTGGAAAGGGCAGGCGGCGTTGATCCCGTTCAGCCCCCAGGACGGGATCGAAGTGATCGTCAGCGGCAAGCTGACCACCTATCCCGGCCGATCCAAATATCAGATCGTCGTCGATCGCATGGAGCTGGCGGGCGAGGGCGCGCTGATGGCGCTGCTCGAAAAGCTCAGGGCGCAATTGAGCGCTGAGGGCTTGTTCGACCAGGGCCGCAAGAAGCCGCTGCCGTTCATGCCCCGCGTGATCGGCGTGGTCACCTCGCCGACCGGCGCGGTGATCCGCGACATCCTGCACCGGCTCGCCGATCGCTGCCCGACGCATGTCCTGGTGTGGCCGGTCAAGGTGCAGGGCGATGGTGCCGCGCGTGAGGTCGCTGCCGCGATCGCCGGGTTCGATGCCATCGCGCCGGGCGGACCGGTGCCGCGCCCCGACCTCGTCATCGTCGCGCGCGGCGGCGGGTCGGTCGAGGATTTGTGGGCGTTCAACGAGGAAGTCGTGGTCCGCGCGATCGCCGCCTGCTCGATCCCGCTGATCTCGGCGGTCGGGCACGAGACCGATACCAGCCTGTCCGACCACGCCGCCGATTTGCGCGCGCCGACGCCGACCGCGGCGGCCGAAATCGCGGTGCCAGTGCTTGCCGATTTGCGGTTGGGCCTCGATTCGTACGCGCAACGCGCCGAACGGTGCGCCAGGCGCTATGTCGAGCGCGGGCGCGAGCAGAGCGACTCGCTGGCGCGGTTGCTGCCCAAGCGCGATGCGCTGCTGGGGCCGCAGCGCCAGCGCGCCGACGATAATGCGCAGCGGCTCGACCGCGCGCTCGAACGGCGCATCACCCTGGCGCGCGGCCAGCTCGACCGCAGCGCCGGCGCGTTGCGGCCGGCGATGCTGGCGCAGCGCCTGTCCGCGGCTCGCGATCGGTTGGCGGGCGCCTGGAAATTGGTCGAGGCGCTCAATCCCAGCCATGTGCTCGACCGCGGCTATGCCTGGGTCGAGGCGAAAACGGGCGGTGTGCTGACCAGCGCGGCGGCGGCGCGCAAGGCCGGAGCGTTGGTGCTCCATTTTGGTGACGGTGACGTCGCGGCGCGGGTTGAGGGCGCGGGCGGCAAGGCATATGTAAAGGACAAGCCGGACCAGCCCACTTTGCTGTAACGCTAGCCGGGGCCGGTCTGACTTTTTTTGAGATTTCGAGGATCGCTGCAATGCTGATGTCCAATACCGATCGGCCGGCGCGCCTCCATTATATGGCCAATGGCTTTCGCGTCTTGGTGCCGGGGGGCCATGTGACCTGCGCGATATCGGGCGTGCCGATCGCGCTCGACGATCTGCGCTATTGGAGCGTCGCGCGACAAGAAGCCTATGCCAGCGCCGAGCTCGCGCTAGAGGCTGAAGGACGGAAGTGAGGCGCGCGCGGCGCTGGGTCCTCGGCCTCGTCGCGTTGAGCATGCTGGGTAGCTGCGTCGAGCCGGGCTCGCCGCCCGCCCCGCGTCCGGCGCCCGTCGTCGTCACCACACCGCCGCCGCCCGCGCCGCGCATGCCGACGGTCCCGCTCGGCGATTTCAGCTTCAAGGGCAGCATGATCCAGGGTGGCCTGCTGATCGGCACCGCGCCCGCCGGCGCCCAGCGAGTCAGCTTCAACGGCGATGACGTGTCGGTGGCGCCCGATGGCCGCTTCGTGATCGCGTTCGACCGTGATGCCGGGCCGGCGGCAACGGTGGTCGCAACGCTGGATGATGGCCGCTCGGTCTCGCGCACGCTGACGATCAATCCGCGGGCATGGGACATCTCGCGCCTGTCGACCTTGCCAAAATATCCCGTGCCGATGCCGCAATTCGAGAAATTGCGCCCGGCCGAAATCGCCCAGATCAACGCGGCGCGGCGGCAGGATACAGGGTCGACGGGATGGCGCCAGCCATTCATGTGGCCGGCGACGGGACACATCTCGACGCTGTTCGGATCGCAGCGCATCTATCGCAACGGCGAGGCGGGATCGTACCATTCGGGCACCGACGTAGCGGTGCCCGCGGGAACCCCGGTGCTGGCGCCGGCCGACGGCGTCGTCATCCTGGCCTCCGATCATCCCTTCCTGCTCGAAGGCAATCTGCTGATGATCGACCATGGCATGGGGCTCAACAGCGCGCTGATGCACCTGTCGCGGATCGTCGTCACGCCCGGCCAGGCGGTGAAGCGGGGACAATTGGTCGCTTATTCCGGCGCGACCGGGCGGGTGACCGGCGCGCATCTCCATTGGAGCCTGCGCTGGCGCAATGCCAAGATCGATCCGCTGCTGGTGGCGGGCCCGATGCCGGGGACGAAATGAACCTACCCGACACTGCGATGCCGCGGCGGATCAATAGCTTGGGCTCCGTGGTTGGAAGAGCAGACTCACGCCTGCGGTGGGTATGCCGTTCGGTGTGACTTTCGTGTAACTCTTTGCCGCAAATCGGCAATTATTCCGCCTTCCGGCTTTACAACGATCTTGTCGGGCCTCACCGGTCGCGCCATTCCGGATAGGCGTAGGTGTCTGCCGGCAAATGGTGGCACATCATTCGCGCCGGTAAACGAGCGCGAGCGTAGCCCGTACATGGGGATTACACATCAATGGTATCTTTCCGAACGACGTCCAAGCTTCGTCTGCTTGCGGCTGCGGCTCCGCTCGGCCTGCTCGCTCTGGCTACGCCCGCTCAGGCCCAGGACACGCCGGCTTCGCCGGCGCCTGCTCCGACTGCGGTCGGCAACGACCAGACGGCCGATAGCAGCGCGCCTGATATCGTCGTCACCGGCACCCTGTTTCGCCGCACCGACTCCGAGACTCCTTCGCCGGTCAGCGTCCTGACCGCAGCGACGCTTGAGCAGCGCGGCCTGACGACGATCGCGGATGCGATCAGCACCATCTCTGCCGGTAACGGCGGCAGCGTACCTCAGGGCTTCCAGAACGCATTTGCGTCCGGCGCCCAGGGCGTGTCGCTGCGCGGCCTCACGGTCAATTCGACGCTGATCCTGTTCGACGGCTTGCGTCCGGCCTATTATCCGCTCGCCGACGACGGCCAGCGCAGCTTCGCCGATCTCAACACGATCCCGTCCGCGGTCGTCGAGCGCATCGAAGTGCTGCGCGACGGTGCTTCGTCGACCTATGGTGCCGACGCGGTCGGCGGCGTGGTCAACGTGATCATGAAGAAGGAGATCACCGGTCTCCAGGGGCGCGTCGAAGCCGGCACTTCTCAGCGTGGCGACGGCGGCGGTCAGCGTGTCCAGCTTACGGCAGGTTATGGCAAACTCAGCGAGCAGGGCTTCAACGTCTATCTCAGCGGTGAATATCAGCACAGCGCCCCGATCTGGGCGCGCGACCGCGGCTTTCCGCTCAACACCAACAACCTGTCGCGGATCGATGCCGGTGGTGGTTTCACGGGCGCCAATGGCGACGTAGACTTCCTTCCGCCCAGCGTCAGCAGGGTTGACAGCTCGACCGTTGCGGTGGTGCGCCCGGCCAATCAGGTCACGCCCGGTAACATTCTGAGCGGCGTTGCCGTAAGCGGCGGCCGTTACCAAATTCTCGGCCGTACAGATTGCGGCGACGGCCTGACCACGCGGACCAACTCCGCCGGTCAGTATTGCGAGGAAGACCAGGTCAATAAGTACGCTCAGCTGATGCCCGACCAGACCCGATTCGGCGGCACGGGGCGTCTGACCGTCAACGTCGGCTCGAATGCGCAGGCTTATCTCGCTGGCACCTACTATGAAAGCATCATCTTCCAGAAGCGCGCGCCCAACAGCCTGCGCTCGAACAACCCGGTCTTTACCTATGGTCTGGTGCTTCCGGCACGGTTGTCGAATGGTGCGTTAAATCCGCAGGATCCTTATGCGGCAGCCGGCCAGGCGGCGATGATTTTCTATTCGTTCGGGGATATCCCCGTTACGCTCAAGAACACCTCGAAAACCTACCGCATCGCGAGCGGCATCGACGGCAAATTCGGCGATGGCTCGTGGAATTACACGTTGAGCGGCAGCTATATGCGCACCAGCTTGACGCAGGATCGGACCGGCTTCATCAATTTGGCCGGGCTGACCAAGGCGATTAACGAGGGCACCTACAACTTCATCAACCCGTCGTCGAACAGCCAAGCGATCCGTGACCAAATTTCGCCCAACCAGCAGAGCAAGGCGCATTCTGAGCTGGGCGAGATTCAGGGCATTGTCACCCACGATGTATTCCAGTTGCCGGGTGGCCCGCTGAGCGTCGGCGTTGGTGGCGAGTTCCGCTACGAAAACATCTACGATCCGACGCCCAATCCGGGCAATCAGTTCCTGACGATCAACGCCTTCGCGGCGATCGGGCATCGCTATATCACGTCGGCCTTCTATGAAGTGCAGGCACCGGTGGTGGATATGCTCGAACTCAATGCGTCGGGCCGCTATGACCATTATTCTGTTGGTTTCAATCACTTCTCGCCGAAGTTCGGTTTCAAATTCAAGCCGATCAAACAGCTCGCGATCCGCGGTACCTATTCAGAGGGATTCCGTGCGCCGTCGGTGCCGGAAACCAGTGGTAATGTGGTCGGCTTCGTCACCTACACACCGAACGCGACGGTCTCGGCAGCGCACGGCAACAACGCATACGTGCTGCCTTATTCGCTTGGTCTGAACTCGGTAGGCAATCCCAACCTGAAGCCCGAAACGTCGCGGAGCTTCACTGTTGGCGGTGTGTTCCAGCCGACACGCTGGATCAGCTTCACGGTCGACTATTACAATATCAAGAAGAGTAACGTGATCTATAGCCCGGCGGACTCGACCTTCGCCACGCTTTATCTGGGCAACGGTGTCACCGCGGGTACGCTGCCTTCGGGCATCGGTGTTACCCTCAACCCGGTCGATCCAGAACATCCGGGTCTGTTGGCGACCCCGCTGTTCGTCAACGGCTCCTACCAGAACGGCCAGTCGCTCAAGACGTCCGGTATCGATGCACAGCTTCAAGCGACCGTGAATTTAGGCGGTGACTTGAAGTGGACGACCAATCTCGAAGGTACCGAGATTCTCGAGTATAAGCAGGTCAACGCCGACGGGACGGTCTATGACTATCTCGGCACGTTGGGCTCATACAACGTGACCTCGGCATCGGGCACGCCGCGCTGGCGCGCCACTTGGCAGAATACGCTTGAAGCCGGTCCCTATGCTTTGTCCCTGACCGGTTATTATACCAGCGGGTATAAGGGCTGGGCGGCCGACTATAATGGTGTCGGAAGCTGCGGCGCCGGCGCTACGCCCGAATCGTCGGTGAAGTACAACGCCGACGGTACAGCTCGTACGCTCGGGTCCGCGCTACAGTGCACGGTGAAGCATATCCTGACGTTCGACCTCAATGCGAACGTGAAGATCAATGATCAATTCACGTTCTACATGAACGTCGCCAACCTGTTCGACGTCAAGGCGCCGTTCGATCCGAACACCTATGGCGGCAACAACTACAATCCGGCTTGGGGTGCCTCGGGCATGATCGGCCGGTATTTCAAGGCTGGTGCTACGTTCAAGTTCTGATCCTTCGGAATGACGAGCATTTGGGGCGAGGCTGCGAGGCCTCGCCCCTATATTTTCGGATACTACTCCATTCCGGCCAGGCCCGAATCCTGCGTCCCTTTGCACAGCCTCCGCTATTGCATAAACCGGCGGTCGCGAAGGCTGCGCGTCTGCAATGGTGGCCGGGCCGACGCGAAGATCGACCACTGCCGGTCCCGGAGGCGATGCTAGCAAATGTCGCGCACTCAGCCGTGGTCGCGATTATTCGCGGCGCTGTACCTTGAACGATGGCCGTCCAGGAATTGTCGCGAAATAGGCGCCCATCGTGCCACGGCTGATCGTCACTTTGTCGCCCGGGCGGATCTTGCCGACGATCGCGCGGGAGTCGGTCTGAATCCATCGCGCGCCACCATCGACGGCCAGGACCAGGCCGCCGTCATAAGACCGCGAGACGCTGGAAATCGTCGTATCGAGCCGATCGAGCTCATCGTCATCCTTGCCGCCGGACAGCAGGGAAGGCAGGCGGAAGCCGAATAGCGAGCGCCGCGTCTCACGTATCTGCTCGCGGTCGCTGACGACGATCTCGTGAGTTTCCTCGCCTTTACCCAGCGCGGCCACGGTTCGATCGTAGCAAGCCAGCCGTTCGGCGTCGGTCTTGATCGCTATGCAATCGAGTGTTTGCTGCAGCAATTTGGCGCGCGGCTTGGCCTCGTCACGTGCGTCGGCCGCCGTCGCCACAAGCAAGATGGCCGTGACGACCGCCGCTCTCTTCAGGATTCCCTGCATCGCCTTCCCCCCGATAAAGAGTGTTGCAACGGCGCTACACTCGGACAGTTGATTATCTTCCGGCCCTATCTGCGCGTTTACAAGCGACCGCAGTCGTTGCAAGTACATCACATTAGACGTGCCTTAGCCATGGGGAAGTAAAGTGGCGGGGATATCAGAGCGTCAGAATTCGGGAAGGAAATAGGGTTGACCAACAGGACCAAGAACGCACTGCGAGGCAGTGCGGCCCCGCTCGTGCTTGGCGCGGCGCTTTTCGCTACTCCGGCATTTGCTCAAACCACACCTGCTCCGGACGCGCCGGCCACCTTGCCGGCGAACCCGCAGACGGAAGCGGCGCCGGACAGGGACATCGTCATCACCGGCTCGCGCATTCCGCAGTCGGCCAACATCACCTCGGTCGCGCCGGTGACCGTCGTCAACAACGAAGATCTCAAGCTGCAGGGTACGGGCCGGGTCGAGGATCTGCTCAACACGCTGCCGTCGGTGTTCGCCAGCCAGGCGTCGTCGATCTCGAACGGCGCGGACGGCACGGCGACGATCGACCTTCGCGGTCTCGGCACGACGCGCACGCTGACCCTGGTCAATGGTCGCCGTCTGCTTCCGGGCGATCCCAGCCCCACAAGCGGCTCGGCGGCTGACATCAACATCCTCCCGGCCTCGATGATCAAGCGCGTCGAAGTGCTGACCGGCGGCGCGTCGTCGACCTATGGCGCGGACGCGGTCGCGGGCGTCGTCAACTTCATCATGGACACCAACTTCACCGGTGTCCGGTTCGATGGCCAGTACAGCTTCTACCAGCACGATAACCGCGACACGTTCCTGACGCCGCTGCTTAACATCCGCCAGGGGCAAGGGTTGTCGGGTTATGGCTACCCGACAGGTCCGTCCGCGGACGGCGGCCAGTTCGACGGTACGATGTCGATCGGCTCGGGCTTCGACGACGATCGCGGCCACGCAGTGGTCTATTTCGGCTATCGCAAGGTCAATCCGGTCGTTCAAGCCAATCGCGATTATTCCGCGTGTGTGCTTCAGAATACCGGTGGCGGCGTCCCGCGTTGCGGCGGCTCGGCGACCTCGAACAATGGTAACGCCATCGTTTTCGCCGGCGGTACGTCGACGATCTTCACCTTCAAGCCGAATGGCGGGTTCGCGAACTCGACCAGCCTCTACAACTTCGCGCCGGCTAATTATTACCAGCGCAATGACGAGCGTTACACGGCGGGCCTGTTCGCGAACTATGAGATCAGCGATGCGATCAAGCCGTATCTCGAGTTCATGTTCATGGACGACCGCACCAACGCGCAGATCGCGGAATCGGGCGACTTCGGCAACACGCTGACGATCAATTCGGACAACCCGCTGATTTCGCCGGCGCAGCGCGCGGTCATCTTCGCGGGCGAGAACCTGATCAACGGTTCACTCGGCGGCTTCCCGCTGGCAGCCGGCGCACCGTACAACCCGAATCCGGGTGCCGCGCCGCTCACCTTTATCGATCCGGTCACCGGCGCGACCTACAACAAGGGGTTCTTCCAGTTGTTGCGGCGCAATGTCGAAGGCGGCCCGCGTAACGCCGATCTGCGTCACACCAATTATCGTGGTGTGCTCGGGTTCAAGGGCGACCTCGGCAAAGCGTGGTCGTACGATGCCTATTACCAATATGGTAAGACCGTCTATTCGCAGGTTTATTCCAACGAATTCTCGGTCGCCCGCCTGCAACGGGCGCTCGACGTCGTTGCCGGCCCTGGCGGCACGCCGATCTGCCGCTCGGTGGAGGACGGTACGGATCCGACCTGCGTTCCCTACAACGTCTTCGGCGGCGCCGGTGCGGCGAGCGCCGCAGCGGTGAAGTATCTGTCGGCGACTGGGTTCCAGCGCGGGCAGACGACCGAGCAGATCGCCGACGCTTCGTTCACCGGCCGCCTTGGCGAATACGGTATCAAGACGCCATGGGCGACTGATGGCGTCGGCGTGAACTTAGGTTTCGAATATCGCAATGAAACGCTCGACCTGCAGACCGACCAGGAATTCCAGACTGGAGACCTGACCGGCCAGGGCGGCGCGACCTTGCCGATCAAGGGCGCGTTCCATGTTTACGAGTTCTTCGGCGAAACGCAGGTCCCACTGGTCCAGGACAACTTCTTCTACAATCTGAGCCTCAGCGCGGGTTATCGTTACTCGTCGTACAAGACGAGTGCAGGCAATACGTACAAGACTGATACCTACAAGTTCGGTGTCGATTTCGCGCCGATCCGCGACATCAAGTTCCGTGGATCCTACAACCGCGCGGCGCGCGCTCCGAACATCCAGGAATTGTTCGCGACCCAGAACGTCGCGCTCGACGGCTCGACCGATCCTTGTTCGGGTAAGGTGATTGCGGCGACCGATTACGGTTGCCGTGCGCAGGGGTTGCTTGTCGGCCAGAAGACGGCGTCCAATCCGGCCGGCCAGTATAACGGCCTGCTTGGCGGCACGCCGACGCTGACACCGGAAAAGGCGACGACGAAGTCTTTCGGTGTCGTGTTGCAACCGCGCTTCCTGCCGCGCTTCGCGTTGAGCGTCGATTGGTTCGACATCAAGATCAAGAACGCGATTCGCTCGTTCGGTCCGGATGCGGTGCTGGCCGACTGCGTCTCCAAGGCGACGGCGACTTCCACGCCGGAATCGTGCAGCTTGATCCATCGTGACGTTTCGGGGTCGCTGTGGTTGACGCCGAACGGCTTTGTCAATGACTTGCCGACCAATGTCGGGCAGGTGGAAACGCGCGGTATCGAAGTCAACGGCTCGTATTCGCAGCCGATCGGCGGCCTCGGCAACCTGTCGCTGAGCTTTGTCGGTACCTATCTCGACGCTTATAAGGTGAATAACGGGCTATCGCCGACCTATGATTGCGCCGGGCTCTATGGCCCGACCTGCAGCAAGGGCGGAACCACCGACGCGGGTTCGCCGTTGCCTCGCTGGCGGCATAAGGCGCGTCTGACCTGGCAGGCTCCGATGGGCCTCGGCTTGTCGGCACAATGGCGCTACACCGGCCCGGTCAAGGCCGAGACGCTGTCGCAATATGCCGTGCTCAACTCAAACGTCACAACACCGGGATCCGGATTTAATTTCGATCCGGGCCTGCACATCAAGTCGTACAGCTATTTCGACCTCGCATTGACTGCGGCGGTGGGCAAGAGCTTCAACTTCCGTCTCGGCGTCAACAACATTTTCGACAAGCAGCCGCCGTTCGTTACCAGCGGCAACGGTAATCGCGCGGGCTCGAACCTGTGCCCGACCGGTCCTTGCAACGGCAACACTTATCCGGCGGTCTACGACGCGCTGGGACGGTACCTGTTCGCCGGTGTGACCCTCGACTTCTAAGTCGGGTTCTACCTGCAACGAAGGGCGGCTGATCCTCGGATCGGCCGCCTTTTTCGTGCACGGCGAACAAATCGAAACCGGATTGCAAGACGGTGGAGCGGGGGTACAACAAGCGCGGTGGCCAGCGTAAACACACTCGATCAACAGACCGCCGGCGTCATCCGGCAGGCTATGGCGGCGGCGCAGGCGGGCGATGTCGCCAATGCCCGGCGCCTTGCCGAGGGCGCGTTGGTGCGGGGCGGTGATGTCGTCGCGCTCAATGCCTTTCTCGGCATGCTGCTCGCCCGTTCGGGGGACATTCCGGGCTCGATCCGGCATTTGCGCGGGGCGCATCAGGCGCGGCCGGGTGATGTCACGATTGCGTGCAATCTCATCGCGGTGCTGATCGAAACCGGCGATCAGGCCGCCGCGCTCGAGGTGGCGACGCGCGACCTGGCGCTTGGCGACCCGACGTTGCGCGTCGCGCGCTATCGCGGTTTCCTGGCTCAGTCTTTGAACCAATTCGGCGACGCGGCCGAAGCGTACGACTATGTCGTCGCGCAGGTGCCAGACGATTTCGAAAGCTGGAATAACCTCGGCAATGCTCGCGCGGCGCTGGCGGACGAGCGCAGCGTCGACGCGTTGCAGCGCGCTGTCGCGCTCGATCCGCGTGCGGCACCCACTCGGCTCAATCTCGCCACCGCGCTACGCGCTGCCGGGCGGAGCGCGGACGCCGTCGATACGCTACGTCAGGCAGCGGCCGACTTTCCCGATGATGCGCGCCCGCTGCACGATCTCTACGTGCTGTTGAAGGAGAAGGGCGACGACCACGCCGCACTCGCAGCGCTCGAACAGGCGATCGAGCGCGACCCGACCAACGCCAACCTGCAGTTCAAGGCGGCGGTCGAATATGGCCTCTTGAGCCGTCTCGATGATGCCGAAGCCGCTTATCGCAATGCGATTGCGTGGGATCCGTCGTTGAACGACGCGTGGCTCGGCCTGGCGATCCAATATGAGCATACCAATCGCGAGGAGGAGTTTCCCGCGCTGATCGCCGAGGCCGAAGAAAAAGGGGTGAGCATCGAGGCGCTCGGCTTCCTGCGTGCGCTCGATCATCGCCGCGCCAAAAGGTTCGAGGAAGGGCTGGCCAGCCTCTCCGAAGTACCCGCCTCGGTCGAGCCTGAACGCAGTGCCCATCTCCGCGCGACATTGCTGGACCGGTTGGGTCGGACCGACGCCGCGTTTCAATGGTTCGCGGAGGCCAATCGTCTCCACGCCGCCAATTCCGACGATCCACTGAAGCAGGCTGAAGCTTACCGTCAGACGCTGAGTCAGGAGATCGCCACGATGACGCCGGCGTGGTTCTCCAGCTGGTCCTCCGCCGATCCGGCGCCGGTCCGACCCGATCCGGTGTTCCTCATCGGCTTCCCGCGTTCGGGCACGACGTTGCTCGATACGATCCTGATGGGACATCCGGGCGCAACCGTGCTCGAAGAACAGCCGCCGCTCTATCTGGTCGATGGGGCGATCGGCGGATTCGCCGCCATTCCAGCGCTCGACGAGGCGGGCATCCTTACTGCCCGGGCGCGCTATTTCGAGGAAGTGGTGAACATCGAGCCGCTCGATGCCGGGACCTTGCTGATCGATAAATCGCCCCTGTTTCTCCACAAAGCGCCGCTGATCCAGCGGCTCTTTCCCCGCGCCCGCTTCATCCTCGCCCTGCGCCACCCCTGCGACGTCGTGCTGAGTTGCTTCATGAGCAACTTCAAGCTCAACGACGCGACGTCGAGCTTCTTGCGGATCGAGGACGCCGCGGAGCTTTACGACCTCGCCTTTCGTCATTGGGAAACCGCTCGCTCGCTGCTGCCGTTGAACGTGCATCCGATCGTCTATGAACGCCTGGTCGAGGATGTCGAAGGCGAGGTTCGGCCGTTGTTCGACTTTCTCGGGCTCGATTGGCGCGAGGAAGCGCTCGACCACACCCGGACCGCCAAATCGCGCGGACTGATCACCACCGCGAGCTATTCGCAGGTCGCCGAGCCGATCTACAAACGGGCCGCGGGGCGGTGGCAACGATATCGCGCGCATCTCGAGCCGATCCTGCCGGTGCTCGAGCCGTGGGTGGAAAAGTTCGGATACACGCTTTGAACAAGGCGCCCCAGCTCGTCGCCGAAGCCGATCGTGCCGCCGCCGGTCGCGATTTCGCGCGAGCTCAGGCGCTATTACGCGAGGCGTCGGCAGCGGATCCCGGCAATGGCGCGATCCTGCTTCGGCTGGCGAGTATCAGCCGCGTGGCGGGCCAACCTGACGCGGCACTCGACGCGGTACATCGCGCGCTGGCGGTGGCGCCGCTCGATTTCACCGCGCTGATGATGCGCGCCAGCCTGCTCGATGCGGCCGGCGATCCTCGCGCGGGCGAAGCCTGGGGCCATGCGATCGCGCAAAAGCCCGATGGCGACTTGCCCCCGCAACTAGCCGCGGCGCTGGCTGGGGGCGAGAGGCGGCATGGCGCGTGGATCGATCAGCGCGCGGCAAGGCTCGAAGCGGCGATGGCGGCGGCGGAAGAAGCTGCGAATGCCGATGAGCGCCGCCGCATCGCGCGTTTTCGTAGCAACGCGCTGCGCCGCACGCGGGTCTACCACAGTGAGCCGACCCACTTCTTCTTTCCCGAGTTGAGCGAGCGCGAATTCCACCCGCGGGCTCGCTTTCCATGGCTTGCCGGGCTCGAGGCGCAAACCGAAGCCATCGCCGCCGAGTTCGAGGCGCTGTTGGCGAGCGAACGCGCCGAATTGGTGCCTTATATCCAATATCCCGATCATCTGCCGTTGCGGCAATGGCAACCGCTCAACCGCAATCCCGACTGGACCGCGATCCATCTGTGGAAGAATGGGCGGCGGGTGGAGGCCAATGCCGAACGTTGCCCCCGTACGATGGCGGCGATCGAGGCGATCGATCAACCGGTCATTGCCGGGGCGTCGCCCAACGCGATGTTCTCGCTGCTCGCGCCCGGCGTCGCGATCCCGCCGCATGTCGGGGTCAGCAACGCGCGGCTTGTTTGTCACTTACCGCTGATCGTTCCGACGGGCTGCTGGTTTCGCGTAGGCGGCGAAACGCGCGAATGGTGCCGCGGTGAAGCGTTTGTGTTCGACGACACGATCGAGCATGAGGCGGCCAACCCGTCTTCGCAGCTACGCGTCGTGCTGATTGTCGATCTCTGGCATCCCGATCTCACCGCCATCGAGCGCGCCGCGGTCGCCGCGCTGATCGGCGCCGAGGGCGGAACGCCAGGCGGCCTATGATCGTCGATCCGGCTGCGCTGGAGGATCTGGCGCGGAATGCGCTCGAAGCCGGCGATGAAGAGACTGCGCTCGAGACGCTGGAACGAGCAGCCGTTGAAATCGGTACCGCGCGGTTATGGCAATGGGTCGGTCTGCTCCAGCGCAGCCTCGACCGGCAAGATGCGGCGATCGGCGCGTTCGCGCGCGCGGCGCGGCTGGCGCCGGGGGATGCCAGCATCGCGCATGGCCGCGCTCATGTCGCGCTTGAGGCCGGACTGCCGGCAGTCGCGCTGTTCGAGGCGGCATGGCGGCTCAATCCCGGTTCGGGCGAGGTTCTTACCGGACTGACCTCGGCGCGCTTTGCTGCCGGGCAGGCGGACGTCGCAGCCGATCAACTGGCTCTGGTGGTGAAGAACAATCCCGGTTGGATCGAGGGGCATCGGACACTGGCGCAGGTCCGTGCCTTGTTGTCGGGCAAGGCAGCAGCGGGACAATCGTTCGCCGAGGCCGCCGCGACGATACCCGATCAGGCGGCGGTGTGGGAGGCCTGGATCGCGATGCTGGTCGCCGGCGAGTTGTATGGCGAGGCGCTGGACGTCGTTCGCCGCGCGCGACGACGATTGGGCGCGTCGCGATGGCTCGATCTGCACGAGGCGATCGCTTTATCCGAACAAGGGGAGGTGGATGCGGCCGAGCCGCTCTTCTCGGCGATCGGCGATCCGGCCGCAATTATATGGCGCGTTCGGCACCTGCTGCGGTCGGGGCGGATTGCGGAAGTCTTGCCGCTGATCGACGCCTGGCTCGATCCCGCCGACCCGGCTTTGTGGCCCTATGCGGCGATCGTCTGGCGATTGACCGGCGATCCGCGTTGGGAATGGCTGGATGGCCAGCCGGGACTTGTCTCGGTAGTCGACCTGACCGGCGACCTACCGCCGCTCGACCGGCTGGCGGACATACTCCGCAGTCTGCATTTCGCTCGGGCGGAACGTCTCGATCAATCGGTGCGGGGCGGAACGCAGACCGACGGGCCGCTCTTCTCCCGGATCGAGCCCGAGCTACGTGCATTGCGCGCGGCGATCGTGCGCGCCGTCGAACGGCATGTCGCGCAATTGCCCGCGATCGATCCACGTCACCCGACGCTGGCCAAGGCACGCGACCGGCGCATACGCTTCGCAGGATCCTGGTCGGTGCGGCTTGCCGGGCAAGGCCATCATACCAATCACGTCCATCCGCAAGGCTGGCTGAGTTCGGCTTTCTATGTCGCTTTGCCCGACGAGGCCGAGCGGGGCGGCGGCGAAGCAGGCTGGTTCACGCTTGGGCAACCGCAATCGGGGTTGGGGCTCGACCTCCCATCCGTGCGGACGATCGAGCCCAAGCCCGGCCAACTCATCTTATTTCCCTCGACCATGTGGCACGGCACGATGCCGTTTGCGTACGGGGAGCGGCTGACCGTGGCGTTTGATGTCGCGCCGCCGCGATGACGCTCTGACATTCTTGCCGATCGGCGAGCGCGGCGCGCCGGAAAGCGCCATCCGCCTCAGTGAATGAGCTCGCGTTGTCCGAACCGGACATCTGGTGACGGCGTCGTCCCTCGCCGGACGATATATGCTTCAGCGGCGGCGATTTCCGCTTCGAGCTCGCGTTCGGTCGCGGCGGCTAGTGCAATCCTGGCCGCGTTGTCGAATGCGATCGACGGGTTTTTCGAATGAGTGGAGAAGAGCGGGCCGGCGACGGTCGCCTCGAGCGTTTCGTCCGATATCGGTATCCCGAAATGCCGCGTCGCGGCTTGCAGGACGTGGAGCGGGTCCGCGAAGAGCCGCTCTGCATTGAGCGCGGCGGCATTAGGCATGGCCGAGAGAGCTCGCGCGAATGCCTCTATTTGGGTGAGCCAGAGCGTCGCAGCGCGTTCGGCGTCGAGCGCCAAGGACAGATCGCCAAGATATGGCTTGAGCTGACCGGTCACGTTGCGCACCCAGGTGCGATGCGCTTCGCTGCGCAATATGGCGAGCAGATAAGGCCGGAACGGGAGGTAAAGGAATATCGCGCAGGCGCCCGGATCGGCTTCTGCCAGCTGCGGTAACAGGAAGTTGACCGGCACGTTCGCCTTCACCAGTGTCGGCGCATCGGCACGGTATCTTTTGCCGAGCATTGCCAGCACCAAGTTCAATCGGTCGGTATCCGGTTTCAATCCGATCTGGCGCAGGGCAAACGGTTCGCGCAGCACGAGGCTTGCCATTGGATCATCGAGCGCGCGCGCGAACAGCGTCGACCCGCAATGCGCCATATGAAAAATCCAGGCGGTGGACGCGGCCGCCGACGGGCGTTGCATGAGTGACCGGACGGCCCACGCTGTCGTCTGTGGGCCGGCCGGCGAAATCCGTCGGTCGAGAAAGATCGAACGGTGGTAGGCGGCTCGATCCATCGGGACGAATATCGCGGCATCCCCGTCGAACGAATGGAGATAATGGTCGGGGGAGGCGAAAAGGTCCTCGACGGTCAGCGGCACGGGCCCATCCTATAGCCTAGCGCGCATTCGACGGCTATTCCGGCAATCATGCCCCATATCCACCTTCCCGTGATGGGTCGACCACACGTTGTGATCGAAGCCGCGGAGGAGCGGGCGATCGCCGACCTCGACCCGGCCGCGATCATCGATCTCTACAAATCTCACGGTGCCATTCTGTTTCGGGGCTTTGGCGTCGATGTCGGACATTTCGGCCGGTTCGTTCGGCAGTTCTGTACTACTTCGGTGACCAACGAGAGCACCGGGCGGCGGATGATCGATGCCGACGCCAATATTCACACGGTCGATGGCGGCGTTGGCGAATTTTCGCTCCACCCCGAACTGTCGCGCGAGCCGTGGAAGCCCGATGTCGCCTTTTTCGGATGTCTGTCGGCGCCAAGCTACGGCGGACGGACGACGATATGCGATGGTGTGGCGCTGGCGCGGGAAATGCCTGAGCGGGTGCGGCGCGGGCTGTCCGACCGACGACTGCTGTACCTCAAGCCGACTTGGCCGTCATTGCTGGAGTATTGGCTGGGAACGGCAACGCCGACAGCTGAGCAACTCGCGACCCCGCCGGAGGATTGCCCCTATCAATTTCGTCGTTATCCCGAAGGCGAGATCGTCCGATCCTTTTCGCGGCCCGCGCTCCACCGGCCGATGTTCATCGACGCGCCCGCGTTCGGGAATTTCCTGCTGTTCGCACGCTTCAACCACGGTCGTTCCGATCATCCCGTCCTCGACGACGGCAGCTTGGTGCCCGAGGCGTGGTTGCAGGATATCAAGGCGACCAGCGACCGGCTGAGCGTAGCGATCGGTTGGCAACCGGGCGATCTCCTCATGCTCGACAATACGCGTTTCATGCATGGGCGAACGGCGATCCTCGATCCCGGCGAGCGCGTGATCCAGACCTATTTCGGCTATCTGAGGTTCGCCATCCCCGACCCCGAAGAGCCAGTCGATGCCATTTGGCGCCGGGAGAATTTCGTGCCTCCGGCGCCGCCGGATCATCCGTAGCGTGTGGGGAGTGGCTGACCCTGGCGTTCGACATCTCGCCACCGCGATCACGGTGTTGGCTTTCTCGCCGATCGCGAGCAGGATATGCCGAGTTCAGGGAGAATGAGAATGCGCATAGCTGTCATCGTCGCACTATTGCCCCTGGCCGCCATTACCTTCAGCTCACCGATTTACGCGCGGCCGGCCGACCAGCAGGAACAATCCAAGAAGAAGGCTCGCGATCCGAACGAGACGGTTTGCGAGACGGAAGATGTACTCGGCAGCCGGCTCGCCACGCGCCGCGTCTGCATGACGCGTGCGCAATGGGCGGAGAAGCGGCGCGACGATCGCGCGCTCGTCGACCGTAGCCAGACGCAACTTTGCGTCGCAAGCGGGGGGCAATGTTCGCGGGGTAATTAACGCCCCGATTTTTGCGGTCGGCATGATTGCGAACAGCCGGTTGCCATCTGTTCGCCGCTTGGACCGGCCCGGGGTTAATTCTCGCGGACCGTCGTGCAGATCAAGATCCGAAATGCATTGGGGAAAGAGGGGCGTTATCGGCTGCCTTGTTCGTTGCGCCGGGCTCTTCGTCCAAGGGGCCGTTTGCCTGAACAATCGAGGCGGACCTCTTTAACGTCCCTCGCTTCAGGTCCGCGCCATGCCGCCCGGCAGCGCCTGTGGCCATTTTGCTACAGGTTTCGACAAAGCTTCAAGTGGCTGTGCGGACTGGCTTTACAGCTCTCCGAAGGCGGCGCATTTGCCCGCCCCTGCCTCGAACGTACCTGGGAGGGTGGTTCGCAGGGGCTTGGCACGCTCGACCGCGATGGGGACGGACGGGCCAGGCAAAGGGACTAACTCGTGATCTCCAATTCTATTGTTTCGCGTTCGCTTCGCGGGGGTGCAGCGTTGCGCGCATTGACGCTGTGTGGTGCCGGCGCGTCGGCCGCCCTCTTCGCCACCCCGGCTTTTGCTCAGGACACGCCCGCTCCGCCGGTTGCCGCCGCGCCCCAAGCCGACGAGTCTGCTCCTACGGGCGATATCGTCGTCACGGGCACGTTGTTCCGCCGGGCCGATACGGAGACGCCGTCGCCGGTGACCGTTTTGTCCTCCACGGATCTCGCGCGCCGCGGCATCACCACCGTGACCGACGCCATCCAGTCGCTTTCCGCGAATAACGGCTCCAACCTGCCGACGGCTTTCTCTGCCAACGGTGCATTTGCCGCCGGCGCATCGGCCGTGTCGCTGCGTGGCCTGACCACCGACTCGACGCTGGTCTTGTTCGATGGCCTGCGTGCAGCCGACTATCCGCTTGCCGACGACGGCGTGCGTAGCTTCGTCGACCTGAATACCATTCCGCAGTCTATCGTCGACCGCGTCGAAGTGCTCAGAGACGGCGCATCATCGACTTATGGCGCGGACGCGGTGGCCGGTGTGGTCAACGTGATCGTGAAGAAGCAGATCACCGGTATCGAGGGAATTGTCGAAGGCGGCATCTCGCAGCGGGGTGATGCGGGGCATCAGCGTCTTAGCCTCACCGCTGGCTATGGCGATCTGCAGTCGCAGGGCTTCAACGTCTACATCAATGCCGAATATCAGCGCGACGATATGCTGATGAATTCGGATCGCGGATTCCCCTACAACACCAACGACCTTTCGAGGCTGATGGCCGATGACGGCCAAACGCCTGACGCCAACACCAATTCCGGTGCTACCGGCATCGACATCCACGCTAATACTGACGCCGCGGTCGTGCAGCCCGCCAGATTGGCTCAAGCGGGTAATATCTGGACCGGCCAAGCCATTAGCGGTGGCGCGCCGTCGGTCATTCTGGCTGGCAATTGCGGTACGGGCCTGATCCAGCATAGTGATAGCAGCGGCGCTTGGTGCGAGCAGAACAATGCCGGCCGTTATGGCGTGCTCCAGCCGCAACAGACGCGGTTCGGTGTCACTGGCCGCGGCACCGTTAAGATTAGCGATACTGTCGAAGCCTATCTGATGGGCACCTATTATCAGAACGAGGTGTTCTTCACGGGCGCGCCCAACGGTACGCGTGCCAGCCAGCCGACGACGGCGCGGTTCCTGACGCTGCCGGCTCTCTTACGCGACGGATCGGTCAATCCTTATGATCCCTACGCGAACATCATCGATCCGGTTTCGGGCCAGCGTGAATCGGCGCTGCTCAACTATCAGTTCAGCGACATCCCCTCGAGCACCAAGGTGTTGTCGACGACCTATCGCATCGCCGGCGGCCTTACCGGCTCGTTCGGGGGCGGCTGGAACTTTGCGCTCGACGCCACCTATATGAAGAGCAAGGTGAAGCAGACCCAGCTCGGCTTGCTCGATTATGCCGGTCTGGAGGATGCGATCGAGACGGGCGCGTATAATTTCGCCAACCCATCGGCCAACAGCCAGGCGGTGCGCGATCAGATTTCGCATCCGTTGGTCGGCAGTTCCAGTTCGCAGCTGTGGCAGGTCCAAGGCACGGTGACCAAGGATCTGCTCCAGTTGCCCGGTGGCGCGCTGAAGCTCGGCGTCGGTGGCCAAATCCGCTACGAGGAGATCAACAATCCGGTGCAGGATCCGATCAATCCGAACGGGACCTATTCGCCTTATCAGTTCCTCAACGTGAACCTCTTCACGGCGGCCGGTCACCGCTATAACGAATCTGCCTCGTTCGAACTCGATGCGCCGATTGTGAAGGAACTCGACGTCAATGTGTCGGGCCGATATGACCATTATTCGGAGGGCTTCTCGCACTTCTCGCCCAAGGTCGGCGTGAAATTCTCACCGATTCCGCAGCTTGCGTTGCGCGGCACCTTCTCGAAGGGGTTCCGGGCACCGAGCATTCCGGAAACGTCGGGGCAGGTCATCGGCTTCGTCAATACGACGCCGCCGGCGGATGTCGCTGCTGCGCATGGGAACGACGCCTATGTGCAACAATACGCACTTGGCGAGTTCAATACCGGCAACCCGAACCTGAAACCGGAGACCTCTACATCGTTCACGGGCGGCGCGATCGTTCAGCCGGCGCGCTGGCTGAGCTTCACCGTGGATTATTATCACATCAAGAAGAACAACGTCATCGTTGAAGGGCCGAATGCTTCGGATGCGATAGCGGCTTATTATGCGAGCGGCGGCACTAATCTGACGCCCATCCCAGGATATACGATCACGCAGAATCCGGCGGATCCAAACTTCCCGAACGCCATTCGTACCGTCGATATCGTAAGCGCGAGCTTCGTCAACGCGGCGTCGCTAGTGACGTCCGGTCTCGACATGTCGGCGACCTTCACGAAGCGGCTGGGCTCTGACGTGAAGCTGACCAGCACGATCGAGGCGACGCGCGTCTTCGAGCTCAACTTGACGACCGATGGAAGCGTGCAAAAGTTCGCCGGAACGGAAGGGCCGTATATCAATACGTCGGATTCCGGGACGCCGAAATGGCGTGGCAATTGGTCGACGACACTTGAGGTCGGCAAGTTCGCGCTGACCGGCACCGCTTATTATACCAGCGGTTATAACGGCTACGCGCCCGACTACGCGGAACCTGCGAATTGTGACAATGCAATCGGAGTCGCCTCGGACGGCGCGACAGCGGAGCAGTGCCATGTCAAGAGCTTCATCGATGTGGATCTGACCGGGCAGGTGAAGGTGACGGACAAATTCACCTTCTACATGAACGTGCTGAACCTGTTCGACGCCAAGGCGCCGTTCGATCCCAATACCTATGGCGGCACCAACTACAATCCGGCCTTTGCCCAGGCTGGCGTGCTCGGACGCATGTTCCGCGCGGGGGCGAACTTCAAGTTCTGATCCCAGCCAGAAGCCAAAAGAATGGGGCCGCTCCAGCGATGGAGCGGCCGCATTTTTGCCAGTCGACGGCGGCCCGGTCAGACGACCGTCAGCGTAAGCTTGCCATCGCCTTCATCAACCTGGACGGTCTGTCCATCCTTGACCCCGCCCGACAGGATCAGGTCGGCGAGTGGGTCCTGCAGATAACGCTGGACCGCGCGCTTCAGCGGACGCGCGCCATAGACCGGATCGTAGCCGACGCGGCCGAGCCAGTCGCGTGCGGCCTGGGTCAGGTCGATGACGATCTTGCGGTCGGCGAGCAGCTTGTCGACGCGCGCGACCTGGATGTCGACGATCGGCGCCATCTCGCTCTGCCCAAGCCGGTGGAACAATACGATCTCGTCCAGCCGGTTGAGGAATTCCGGGCGGAAATGGCCGCGGACGATCTCCATCACTTGCGGCTCGACCGAAGCGACGCTCTCGCCGTCGCCCAGGCTAGTCAGGAACTGGCTGCCGAGATTGGAGGTCAGCACGATGATCGTGTTGGTGAAGTCGACCGTGCGGCCCTGGCCGTCGGTCAACCGACCATCGTCGAGCACCTGGAGCAGGATATTGAAGACATCGCCATGCGCCTTTTCCACCTCGTCGAACAACACGACCTGATAGGGGCGCCTGCGAACCGCTTCGGTTAGAACGCCGCCTTCCTCATAACCAACATAGCCAGGAGGCGCGCCGATCAACCGCGCGACCGAGTGCTTCTCCATGAACTCGCTCATGTCGATCCGCACCATCGCCGCGCTGTCGTCGAACAGGAATTCGGCGAGCGCCTTGGTCAGCTCGGTCTTGCCGACACCGGTCGGGCCGAGGAACAGGAAGCTGCCGAGCGGCCGATTGGGATCCTGCAGGCCGGCGCGCGCGCGCCGCACCGCGGTCGACACGGCGCGGACGGCATCGGCCTGGCCGATTACGCGCTTGCCCAGCTGTTGCTCCATCTGCAGCAGCTTCTCGCGCTCGCCTTCCATCATCCGGTCGACCGGAATGCCGGTCCAGCGGCTGACCACGGCGGCGATATCCTCCGCCGTCACTTCCTCGCGCAGCATCGCGCCCTCGGTCGAGCCTTGGGCCTCGGCGAGCTGCTTTTCGAGCTGGGGGATGGTGCCGTAGGAAAGCTCGCCAGCCTTGGCGAGGTCGCCCGCGCGCTGAGCCTGCTCAAGCGCGACGCGCGCCTGGTCGAGCTGCTCTTTGAGCTTGGCCTCGGCGCCGATCTTGTCCTTTTCGGCTTGCCAGCGCTGCGTCAGTTCGCTCGACTGCTGTTCGAGATTGGCCAGCTCGCCTTCGAGGTTGGCGAGGCGATCCTTGGATGCCGCGTCGGTTTCCTTCTTGAGCGCCTCGCGCTCGATCTTGAGCTGGATGATACGGCGATCGAGCGTCTCGATCTCCTCGGGCTTGGACTCGACTTCCATGCGAATACGGCTCGCCGCCTCGTCCATCAGGTCGATCGCCTTGTCGGGCAGGAAGCGGTCGGTGATGTAGCGGTTGCTGAGCGTCGCCGCCGAAACCAGAGCCGCGTCGGTGATCCGCACGCCGTGGTGCAGCTCGTATTTCTCCTTCAACCCGCGCAGGATCGAGATCGTGTCCTCGACCGTCGGCTCGCCGACGAAGACGGGCTGGAAGCGCCGCTGCAGCGCCGGGTCTTTCTCGACATATTTGCGATATTCATCGAGCGTCGTGGCGCCGACGCAGTGCAGCTCGCCACGCGCCAGCGCGGGCTTGAGCAGGTTGGATGCGTCCATCGCGCCATCGGTCTTGCCGGCGCCGATCAGCGTGTGCATTTCGTCGATGAACAGGATGATGTCGCCCTCGGCGGCCTTCACCTCGTCGAGCACGCCCTTCAACCGCTCCTCGAACTCGCCGCGATATTTGGCCCCGGCGATCAGCGATCCCATGTCGAGCGCCATCAACCGGCGGTCCTTGAGCGTGTCGGGCACGTCGCCATTGGCGATGCGCAGCGCGAGGCCTTCGGCGATCGCGGTCTTGCCGACGCCGGGCTCGCCGATCAGGGCGGGGTTGTTCTTGGTGCGGCGCGCCAGGATCTGGATCGTGCGGCGGATCTCCTCGTCGCGGCCGATCACCGGGTCGAGCTTGCCGTCGCGCGCGGCCTCAGTCAGGTCGCGGGCGAACTTCTTGAGTGCGTCGTAGCGATCCTCGGCGCCCGCGGTGTCGGCGGTGCGCCCGCCGCGCAGCTCGTTGATCGCCGCGTTGATGCCCTCGGGCGTCGCGCCGGACGCCTTGATCGCCTTGCCGGCGGCCGTGTTGAGGCTGAGCGCGAGCGCGACGAGCAGCCGCTCGACGGTGACGTAGGAATCGCCGGCTTTCTGCGCGATCTGCTCGGCCTGATCGAGCACGCGCACGGCGTCATTGTTCAGCCCCGGCTGGGTCTGCGCGCCGGAACCTGAAACGGCGGGGATCTTGGCCAAAGCGAGATCCGTTTCGCTGGTGGCCTTCTTCGCGTCGCCGCCGGACTTCTGGATCAACCCGGCGGCCAAACCCTGCTCGTCCTCCAGCAGCGCCTTCAACAGATGCTCGGGAGTGATCTGCTGGTGGTTCATGCGGATCGCGACGGTCAGCGCGGATTGCAGGAAGCCTTTGGCACGGTCGGTAAATTTTTCGAGGTTCATTGGTCGTCCCTGATCAAACTTGCCACGAATTTAGTGTTGCAACTTTGCAACACAAGGCTTGCCGTCGCAATTCGTAACTCCCCTAGCTTGCGATCGTCACGGGTCCGTCACGGACCTTTCTCCGGACTGCAACCCAAATGCCGCCATTGTGCAACGCGGCATGCCTAGGCGCGAGCCCAGAGGGAACGATCCACGTAACCCCAAAAGGGAATGTTTCATGATCCGCATCGTATCCGCCTGCCTGCTTGCCGGCACCGCTTTGTCCTGGCCGCTCGCCGCTCAAGCCGCGGACAAGCCAGTTGCTGGCGACAAATCCGCAGCCACGGCCCCGGCGGCCGACGATAGCGCGCCTGCCGCCGCCGACGCGACCGACATCGTCGTCATTGGCCGCGGGGAATCGCGTCAGGTGCAGCGCATCGGCGCCGCGGACATCGACATCCTGGCCTCGGGCACCAGCCCGCTCAAGGCGATTTCCAAGCTGCCCGGCGTCAATTTCCAGTCGGCCGACCCGTTCGGTGCCTATGAATGGTCCGAGCGCGTCTCGATCCGCGGCTTCAACCAGAATCAATTGGGCTTCACGCTCGACGGCATCCCGCTCGGCGACGGCAGTTACGGCAACGTCAACGGTCTCCATATCAGCCGCGCGATCAGCTCGGAGAATATCGGCGAGACCCGCGTGTCGCAGGGCGCCGGATCGATCGGGACACAGGCGACCAACAATCTCGGCGGCACGGTCGAGTTCTTCTCGTCCGATCCGACCGAGACGTTCGGCGTCACCGCCAACGGCACCTATGGCAGCAACAATGCGGTCCGCGCCTTCTTCCGGCTCGATACCGGCACACTCGGCGACAATGGCCCCTCAGCCTATGTCTCCTACGCCTTTGGCGACACCGACAAATGGAAGGGCTGGGGTTCGCAACGCCAGAGCCAGGTCAACGCCAAGTTCGTCGCGCCCGTCACGCCCGGCGTGCGGCTGGTCGGCACGTTCGATTTCTCTGCGCGGCGCGAGAACGACTATCAGGACATGTCGCTCGACATGATCAAGCGGCTCGGCTGGAATTGGGACAATATCAGCAATAACTTCCCGTTGGCGGTCAAGGTTGCGCAGGTTGGGGCGAACACCGGCTATACCGGCGCGCCCGTGACCAATCCGGCGGCTGGGACGACTTGGCCGGCGCCGTTCGCCAATGCCGACGATGCCTATTTCGACGCGGCGGGCCTGCGGAACGACTATCTCGCTTCGCTCGGCGCTGAAAGCAGCGGGGACTCGAAGATCAAGTGGAGCCTGAAGGGCTATTACCATTCGAATCACGGCCAGGGCATCTGGTTCACGCCGTATGTGCCCTCGCCGTCAGGCGTGCCGATCTCCGTGCGCACGACCGAATATGACATTCGCCGCAAGGGCGTGTTCGGCTCGGTCGGCGGCGATCTCGGCGCATTCGGCGAACTAACCGTCGGCGGCTGGTACGAGCGCAACGATTTCCGCCAGGCGCGCCGCTATTACGGGCTCGACAGCCTGACGGCCTCGACCCGCGACAGCCTGGATTTCCAGGACTACCCGTTCGCGACGCAATGGGATTTCCAGTATCACACCGACACCGTGCAATATTATGTCGAGGACAAGTTCACCTTCGGCAAGTTGACGGTCAATCTGGGCTGGAAGGGCTATGACGTTCGCGCCATCGCCACGCCGATCGTCTCGGGCGGGCTGGCGCAAGGCAAGATCAAGACCACCGACTGGTTCCAGCCGCATGCCGGCTTCGTGTACAAGCTCGGCGGTCAGGCCGAGGTGTTCGGCGGCTTTACCGAAGTGACGCGTGCGTTCGTCGCCTCGGCGACCGGCGGTCCGTTCGCGACGACGCAGGTCGGCTTCAACAATCTCGGCAACCTCAAGCCCGAGACGTCGGACACGTACGAGCTCGGCGCGCGCGTGCGGTCGGGACCGTTCACCGGATCGATCGCGGGCTATTATATCGACTTCCAGAACCGCCTGATCGCGTTCGCCAACGGCGCCGGGATCATCGGCAATCCGGCGATCCTGCAGAATGTCGGCTCGGTCCGCTCGTACGGCATCGAGGCGACGGGACAGGTCAAGCTGCCTTACGGCTTCGGGCTGTTTGCCTCCTACGCCTATAACGATTCGACCTATCGCGATAACGTGTTCAACGCGAAGGGTGTGCTGATCGCCAACACCGCGGACAAAACCGTGGTCGATGCCCCCAAGCACATCGCCTCGGGCGAGATCACCTATGATGGTCAGCTATTCTTCGGTCGGATCGGCGCGAATTATATGTCGAAGCGCTTTTTCACGTACGAGAACGACCAGTCGGTCCCCGGCCGCGTGCTGGTCGACGCGACGGTCGGCGTCCGTCTCAATATCGACGGCCGCAAGTTCGAGCTGCAGGGCAATGCGATCAATCTGTTCGACAAGAAATATATCGCCACGATCGGCTCGAACGGCTTCGGCAATCGCGGCGACAACCAGACGCTGCTGGTGGGCGCGCCGCAGCAATTTTTCGTCACGCTCAAGACCAAGTTCTGAGGACGGGGTTCGAGAAAAAAAGGGAAAGGGGCGCGTCCTGGTGGCGCGCCCTTTATTTCAGTCATCTCCCACAACCTCTCGCAAGGAGACGAACATATTGCTCTTCAGTTCAGTGCATCGGTCGCTTCCGCGCCCATCATGCCGGCATCAGCATCAGTCCCAACAGGGTAAAGGCTGACCACAGCGGGATTTCGGCGGTCTCCGTCCACGGCTGCTCCCGACGCCAAAATCCGTAGCAATGGAGCAGCACCATCGTTGCGCAGAAGACCGTGACTGGCGCGACATAGGCGATCAGCAGGTCGGGCCGATATCGCGTGGCCCAAAGGCCCATCAGATTGAAGCTGAGCGACAGACAGCCCAGGCAGCGGGCGTAATAGGCCATGAGCCGACGCTCGTCGGGCACCGGCCATTGCATCGCCGAGCCCCATTTGGCCGGCGCCACGACGAATGGCACGGCAAAGACCAATGTCGACGAAATGGCGAAGATCTGCACTGCCAGCGCGGCGTGGCTGCTCCAATATCCGATCACCGTTGCTGCCCCTCCTTGACGCCAACGCTAGCGCTCGGGTGGCGATCTCGACACTGCACCAAAGGCCAATGGCGCCGGCGGCAGGCTCCGTTGCCAGCTATTCCGTGACAAACCTTGCCGCTTCGCGCACACCCCCGCGCCGACACACCGTGGGGAGCGCGGGGATTTGAGGATTCTGAAACGGATCGGCCTGGGTCTGGCCGTGCTGCTGGTGCTCGCCGCGATTGGGCTCGCGACCTGGGAGCCGTTGACTGCACTCCGCGCCGAGGCGCCGCCCGAGCATCATTACGACACGGTGATCGCGCGGGATAAATTCGGCGTCCCACACATCTTCGGCGCGACCGATCCCGACGTCGCCTACGGCATCGCTTATGCTCATGCCGAGGACGATTTCTCGACCTTGCAGGAGGTAGTCGCCATGGCGCGCGGGCGGCTCGGTGCGCTCGATGGCGCCGATGGGGCGAAGACCGACTATGTGCTCCACCTGCTCCATGCGCGCGAGACGGTCGACCGCGACTATCTGAAACAGCCTGCCGATGTCCGCGCGTTGCTCGATGGCTATGCCTCGGGTCTCAACGCTTATGCCGCGCGGCATCCGGGCGAGGTGAAACTGGCCAGACTGTTTCCGGTCAACGGACAAGATATCGCCGCGGGCTTCGTGATGCGCTCGCCCTTTTTCTTCGGGCTCGACGCGACCTTGGGCGCATTGGTCGGCGACACCGCGCTGCCGAAGGAAAATGCCGGGCCGCAGCCGGACGCGCCCGACGTCACGCCGGTCGGTCCCGATGGCCGCGACAACGGATCCAATGCCTTCGTTGTCGCACCGAAAAGGTCGTCGGACGGGTTCACGCGGCTCGTCTCCAATTCGCACCAACCGTGGCGCGGCGCGGTCGCCTGGTACGAGCTCGTCGTCCATTCGAAGACCGGCTGGAATTTCGCCGGCGCGATGCTGCCGGGCGCGCCTTATCCGCTGCTCGGGCACAACGAGACGCTGGGCTGGACCAATACGGTCAATCGTCCGGACCTGATCGATACCTATAAGCTCGTGCTCGACGGTGACGGCACGCATTACCGGTTCGACGGGCAGTGGCGGCCGCTCGAGAAAGAGACCGTCTGGCTGCCGGTCAAAACGAACGGCCCCCACATTTTGACCGGCAGCCAGACGGCACGCATTACCGGTTCGACGGGCAGTGGCGGCCGCTCGAGAAAGAGACCGTCTGGCTGCCGGTCAAAATGTGGGGGCCGTTCGTTTTGCCTGTGCCCAAGACGGTCTATCGCGCGGTGCAGGGACCGGTGGTCGAGGCCAAATCGAGCGCTTATGCGATCCATTATGCCGGTGCCGACCAGCTCAGGATGGTCGAGCAATATTACCGCCTCACGCGCGCCAGGACGTTCGACGACTGGCAGCGCGCGATGGCGATCCAGGGCGTGCCGGCGACCAACTTCCTCTACGCCGATGCGGCCGGGAACATCGCCTATTTCTACAATGCCTCGTTCCTAAAGCGGAAGCCGGGCTACGATTATTCGAAAGTGCTGCCGGGCGACACCTCGGCTGATTATGCGCCGGGAACGGTCCCCTGGGCGATGGTGCCGCGCAACGTGAACCCGCGATCGGGCTTTCTCGTCAACGCCAATTCGACGCCGTTCCTGTCGGCGGGCGTGGGCTCGGAGATGAACCCAGCCGACTGGTCGCCGCTACTCGGGATCGAGACCGACACGACCAACCGCGACAACCGCGCACTCGAACTGATGAGCGCCAACCCGGCGATCAGCCAGGCCGATCTCAAGCGTATCAAGTTCGACACCGGGGTCAGCCATCGCGGGATGACCGCCAAGTGGTTCGCCGACCTGATCGCCACGGATCCGAAAGGCGACAAGCAGGTCGCCGCGGCGCAGGCGCTGCTCCGGCGATGGGACTGGAACCTCGATGGGAGGGGGCCGGCGGACGCCCTCGCCGCGTTGATGATGAAGACGTGGCAGAAGTGGCATTATAACCGCCAGCCCGAAGCCGATCCGCGCGCCACGTTGGTCGAAGCAACCGCCTATCTGCGCCGCGTGTTCGGCCGGCTCGACCCACCGCTCGGCGATATGCTGCGGCTGCGTCAGGGCAAGGTCGATTTGCCGCTCGACGGCGGACCCGAAGTGTTGCGCGCCGCAGCCAATTGGGACGAAGCGCCCGACGGGCGGCTCGCGGTCAAGCACGGCGACAGCTTCGTGATGTTCGTTCAATGGGACAAGACCGGCCGCGTCTCGTCGCGATCGATCCAGCCGTTCGGGGCCGCGACGACGCGGCCCGACTCTCCGCATTATACCGACCAATCGGCCTTGTTCGTCGCGCACAAATTAAAACCAGTATGGTTCTATCCGCGTGATCTAAAAGGAAATATCGAGCGCCTGTATCGCCCGTGACTTGCCAGTGCCGCGAAGCCGACTTAGCCTCGCGTCATTCGATTTCCTTCCCGATCGATCAGGGGCATTCATGACCATCAAGCTTTTCGCGCTTTCCGGCGTCGCGTTGCTCGCGATCGCTGTTCCCGATCTTGCCGCCGCACAGACCAGGCCCGCCGCCGCCAAACCCGTCAAGCACATCGCGCCGCCGCCGGCCGCGCCGGTAAGCGTGCTCGCCAAGTCCGTCGACATTCCCTTCACCGAGTTCACGCTCAAGAACGGCTTGCGCGTCATCGTCCATACCGACCGCAAGGCACCGGTGGTCGCGGTCAGCATCTGGTACAATGTCGGATCGAAGATGGAGCCCGCGGGCAAGACCGGCTTCGCGCATCTGTTCGAACATCTGATGTTCAACGGCAGCGAGAATGCGCCGGGCGATTTCTTCGTGCCCTTGAAGAATGTCGGCGCGACCGATTTCAACGGCACGACCTATTTCGACCGCACCAATTATTTCGAGACGGTGCCGACCCCGGCGCTCGAACGCGCTTTGTTCCTCGAGAGCGATCGCATGGGCTATCTGACCGGCGCGATCACCCAGGCCGTGCTCGACGAGCAGCGCGGCGTCGTCCAGAACGAGAAGCGCCAGGGCGACAACGAACCCTATGGCCTGTTCGAATATCGCCAGCTGAGCGGCCTGTTCCCCAAGGGACACCCGTACGAGCATTCGACGATCGGCTCGATGGCCGATCTCGACAGCGCCAGCCTCGCCGACGTGAAGGGCTGGTTCAAGGAACATTACGGCCCCAACAACGCCGTGCTGGTGCTGGCCGGCGATATCGATGCCGCCGCGGCCAAGCCGCTGGTCGAGAAGTATTTCGGCGGCATCCCGGCGGGACCCAAGACGGCGCTGCCCGATGCGCCGGTGCCGACGCTGCCGACCGCGAAATACGAAGTGATGAAGGATCGCGTTGCGGCGACCCGGATCACTCGGTCCTGGGCAGTGCCCGGCCTCAACGACCCCGACAGTGTCGGGCTCGACGTCGCGGCGGGTGTGCTCGGTGGCGGCGGTAGTTCGCGGCTCTATGACGCACTGGTGCGCAAGGAGAAGCTCGCGGTGCGCGTCAGCGCGGGCAATCAGAGCTTCAGCCAGGTCGGCATCTTCGAGATCAATGTCGATGTGCGCCTGGGCGTCGATGCCGAGGCGACCGCCAAGCGGCTCGACGCGATCGTCGCCGATTTCCTGGCGACCGGCCCGACCGCCGACGAAGTGCAGCGCTATCAGGTGCGCAGCATCAGCGGCCGCGTGAAGGGGCTGGAATCGGTCGGCGGGTTCGGCGGCAAGGCCGTCACCCTGGCCGAGGGCGGACTCTATTCGAACGATCCCGCGCATTACAAGAAGGAGATGGCCGAACTCGCCGCCGAGACCCCGGCCAAGGTCAAGGCGGTCGCCGGCAAATGGCTCTCCCGCCCGGTCTATGGCGTCGATATCGTGCCGGGACCCCGCGATGCCTATGAAGAAGCGGCGGTGCCCAAGCCCGTTGCGGTCAAGGCCGCCGACGAACCCGCCGCCAAGGGCACGCGCGGCGCGCTGCCGGACGTCGGATCGATCGCCAACCTGACCTTTCCCAAGGTGGAGCGCGCCAAGCTGGCGAACGGCGTGACCCTGATTTACGCACAGCGCACTGCGACCCCGGTCACCCGGATCATGGTTAATTTCGACGCCGGCGTCGCCGCCGACGTGCCGACCGCGCTCGGTACGCAGCAACTCACCCTGGCGGCGATGAGCTCGGGCACGACCAGCCTCGATTCGCTCGATTATGCCGAAGCGCAGGAGCGGCTGGGCGCCAACATCACTGCCGGGATCGACAGCGATAGCACGGCCTTTTCGATCGACATGCCGAGCCCCAATCTCAAACCGGGCGTGGCCCTCTTCGCCGATGTGCTGCGCAACCCAGCGTTCGCGCCGACCGAGATTGACCGCCTGCGCAACCAGCAGCTCGCCGGGATCGCTTCGGAACTGACCAATGCCAATGCACTGGCCGGCCGCGCCATGGGCCGGCTGATCTACGGTCCCCAATCGCCTTACGCCAAATCGTTCGGCGGCGGCGATGCCAATGCGGTCGCCAAACTGACTCGCGACGACTTGATCGCTTTCCGCCAGGCATGGCTGCGCCCCGACAAGGCGACTCTGTTCGTGATCAGCGACCGTCCGCTCGACGAGGTCAAGGCGGCGCTCGATACGGTTCTTGGCGACTGGACCATGGATGGCGCGGCCGGGGCCAAGAACGACGTCGTCAAGATCGCGCCCGCCGCGCCGAAAATCCTACTGGTCGATCGCCCGGATTCGCCGCAATCGGTGATCTATGGCGGCATCCCGACCAGCCTGGTCGGGACCGATGAACTGCTCCCGGTCAACACCGCCAATGACGGGTTAGGCGGCGGTTTCCTCGGCCGGATCAACATGGACCTGCGCGAGGACAAGCACTGGACCTATGGCGCCAGTGGCCGCTTCTCCCGCGCACAGGGCGCGACTCCCTTCATCATATCGGCGGGAGTCCAAGCGGATCGCACCGGCGACTCGATCGTCGCGGCGATGGGCGACGTCACCTCCTACGTCGGCGACAAGCCGATGACGCAGGAGGAATATGATCGCGCGATCGCCGGGGCGATTCGCTCGCTGTCGGGCAGCTTCGAGACTTCGCGCGCGGTGATGGGGGCGATGGTATCGAACTTTATCTATAAACGGCCGGACGATTATTATGCGACCATCGCCGACCGATATCGCGCGCTGACTTTGCCCCAACTCCGTAGCGTCATCGCCCAGGCGATCGACCCCAAGAAGGTGGTCTGGGTCGTGGTCGGCGATGCCAAGACGGTTAGGCCCCAGCTTGACAAGGTCGGGCTGCCTGTCGAGGTCGTGCCTGCGGCGTCGCTCGGCGCGCGCTGACGGAATTCACAGGAGAGAGACGATGGCAGTCGATGGCGTGTACGAGACGGTCGTGAAGTCGCCGATGGGCGACCAGAAGGCGACGCTGACGGTGAAGTCGGACGGCACCAGCTGGACCGGCACCCAGGCGGGCGCGATGGGCACCGCGGAGATCACCGACGGCGTGGTCGACGGCAACACGATCAAATGGTCGATGAACATCACCGTGCCGATGCCGATGACCCTGACCAACGAAGCGACGATCGACGGCGACACGATCACCGGATCGGTGACGGCCGGCGCGTTCGGCAGCTTCCCGCTGACCGGCACGCGCGTGGGCTAACGGCGTTGGCCCACGGTCCGCGCAGCGGACGCGGGCTGGCGACCGACGGCGCGGAATTTACCTCCGCGCCCCCGCCTGGATAGAAGGCCCGCCTCCTGTTGTGGAGGCGGGCCTTTTCGTTGCCGGGCTGTCTCGATTGTCGGCCAGGGAATGGCCGCATTCGGGCCGATGACCGACCCTGGGTGCGGCAGGTGCCCGACCTCCGATATCGTCGTTCCCCGGCCCCGCCAGGCGGATGTCGCCGGGCGGGGCCGGGCGATGTTCAACGTGTGGCCAATTCGGCCGCTCCGGGCTTTGCCGGCGCGAGGGGCATGCTGTAGGAGATGGGGTAGGAGACATATACGCCATCGACAGTGCCCGTTACTTTATTTCCGCGCACGATCAGCTGGAAGCGGTTTCCCGTCGGGAAACGGCCATTGAGGATGACCAGGCCAGCCTTTTCGGTCTTCGTATAGGTATAGGTTTCACCATCGCGCTGGAAGGTGATCTCGGTCGGCTTTTCGCCGGCGAAGGCGGGAGCGGTCGTGACGAGAAGCAATGCGGCCGAAGCGAAGAACGTCTTAGTCATGATCTTTCCTTTCGTATATCGAAAGCCAGATCAGCATCCTCGCCGCCAGTCATATTGCAGCGCAGCAAAATGCCAATCGCAAAGATTGCGCGACCGGTTGCATAATATGAACGCAGGATACGCGTTCATCGCGAAGCCGCGATCGGCGCGCCAGGCCGCGCGGCACGCGCGACCAGCGGCGCGCGGTTCATCGCAATTGGTTTGTCGGTCTTCGCAACGCACTGATATTCTCAACCCCAAATGTGGGAGGGAATAGTGCCATGAAGATTAGCCCGTTGCTCTGCGGGGCGATCGTCGCCGCGATGGTGCCGGCCGCCGCTTTGGCCGACGATCCGCGCGATCCCTCGATGCGCAATGCCGCGGCAAGGGCGCGCGACAGTGCGAGAACGCGCGAGCTCAACCGTCAGGAAAATGCGCGGGTCCTGAAGCGCGGCGTGACCTGGCGGGTGGTACGTGGGGCCGGGCGTGACGAGGCCGACGATGGCGGCTATGCCGCCGCGTCACAAGACCATGAGCGCGATATGGCTGAGTACCGCCGCAGTCGCGCGCGATACGAGCGGGAGATGGCCGAATGGCGCCGCGCCGTGGCCGCATGTGATGCGGGTGATTATGCCGCTTGCGACAATTGATTTCCGAAATCCGACCGTAAGTACCTGAACGCTTCCCTCGAGGAGCGGGTGGCGCGCGACGCCGTAGCGGACCTTCGGAAAAGGCGCTAACTTGATATGTACTCCTAGGGCCGTTGTCCCGTGGCGGGCACAATAAAGGGGGCGCGAGTAATGAAAATCGCATTTGGGCGGTGCCTCCGGTGACATTTGCTGGTTTCGTCGCCAGTGCTGCCGCGGGCTTGGCAAGCTTCAGTGCCTCAAACGCGCAGTTGGATTCTATCGCAACTGGCGACCCTGCAATTGATGCTCTTGTCAGCGACATTGTCGCGGGTCAGCGTGAACAAGCAATTGACCGAATTGCGAGCGTGAGCTCCATGGCGGGCGATCCTAAACGGCTAGTTAGGACGCCTACCCAATTTGTCGACCGGCTGCTGAGATGTGTGCCACTCGCTGGTAGCGCTAAGCCGATTTACGGTCGCATGGTCCAACTAATGTGGTCATGTGGCGAAGTGAAGTATCGAGCCATTTTCGAATCGAAAGTTTCTAAGCCCTATATCGTCGTCATGTTAGAGGATAAGGCTATGATAGCGATGCGCGCGGTAACGCCGCCGCGTGCACCGTCTCCGCCCATACCCATCCCTCAGGGCAGCTTACCTGTCTCACCCTATTCGCCGTCTCTTGCACTGCTAAACACAATTGCGGCGGCAGCGGTCTCTGGTAAATTCGGCCCAGTACACGGGATTATCCGGCCACAGACCAGCATTCGAGTGGCGCGGCGTGACCTCGCGGCCAATGTAACGATTGACCAGCTGGATGATGACGGACTGGAAGCCTTCGTTGCCTATACTCAGGTAGTCTTCCGAAAGGTGGGGCGGCCGACCGGATTCAATTGTCGATCTGAACAATATTCTGGGACTTGCGAATTCACGTTCAAGGATTCCCGAAGCGTCTTGAGTGCGGATGTGGGTGCCAGGAATGACTCGGTAAATTACGTTAGTTACACATGGGTGGCTGCTGAATAGACGCGCTGCATAACCAGCTCACCGCAATTCAAAAGTTGCACCCGAAACGACTCCGGCCCACGATCCCCCGACATCGGGCGAGGGGGAAAGAAGCATGCGCTGGCGGCTGGCATTGACGATCGGGCTGGCGGCGCTCGCCGCTTCGGGTGGGACTGCGCAGACCTATGACGATCGCTCGGCGAAAGCGGTCGCGCCCAATTACGGCTTCAACTATGACCTCGAGATCCCGATGCGCGACGGGACCAAGCTCCACACCGTCATCCTGACGCCAAAAGGCGCGAACGGCGCGCCGATCCTGCTGACCCGCACGCCGTACAATGCCGAGGCGCTGACCACCAACCGCAAGAGCGGCGATCTCGGCACCGCGCTCTACGGCTACGACAATGCGACCGACGTGATCGTCGATGGCGGCTATATCCGTGTCATCCAGGACATTCGCGGCAAATACGGATCGGGCGGCACCTTCGTGATGAACCGCGCGCTGGTCGGCACGGCGGAGAACCCGACCAAGGTCGACGACGCGACCGATTGCTACGACACGATCGATTGGTTGGTGAAGAATCTGAAGGACTCGAACGGCAAGGTCGGCATTCTCGGCATCAGCTATGACGGTTACGAGCCGCTCGCAGCTTTGGTGAACCCGCATCCGGCGCTCAAGGTGTCGGTGCCGATGAACCCGATGGTCGACGGCTGGATGGGCGACGACTGGTTCCACAACGGCGCGTTCCGCCAGATGGGCATGGATTATATCTGGGAGCAGGAAGCGACGCGCGACAACAGCCTGCCCTGGGTCAGTTCGAGCGACGACGTCTACGATTTCTACATGCGCGCGGGATCGGCGGGCGAGCTCGGCAAGCGGATGGGGCTCGACCAGATCGGCTTCTGGAAAAGCATCCTGGCGCATCCTGCGTACGACCGCTTCTGGCAGGATCGCGCGATGGACGCCTACCTCGCCAAATTGCCGCTCAAGGTGCCGGTGATGCTGGTCCACTCGCTATGGGATCAAGAGGACAGTTATGGCGCGCTCGCGGTCTATCGCGCGATCGAGCCCAAGGACGCCAATAACGACATGGTCTATCTGTCGATGGGGCCGTGGCACCATGGGCAGGAGATCGAGGACGCCGACACACTCGGTCAGATGCGCTGGGGGCAGGATAGCGGCACGTGGTGGCGCAGGAACGTGCTGGGGCCGTTCCTCGCGCACTACCTCAAGGGCACGCCGATGGACGTCGCGCCGGTCACCGCGTTCGAGAGCGGGAGCAACGAATGGCGGCGCTTTCAGTCCTGGCCAAAGGATGCGGGGGAGGGCGATCGGCTGTATCTGAAGCCGGGCGCTGCCCTGGGCTTCGAGGCCGCGGCGAGTGGCGACGAGACCGCCGACTATGTCTCCGATCCCGCGCATCCGGTGCTGTTCCGCAACCGCCCGGTCCAGGCAGTCGGCTATGACAACAATCCCTGGCCCAATTGGCTCGCCGACGATCAGCGCGCGGTGTCGAGCCGGCCCGACGTGCTGACCTTCACCAGCGAGGTGCTGACCCAACCGCTCAAGATTTCGGGGCGCCCGATGGTCAAGCTGACCGCCTCGACCAGCGGCACGGATAGCGATTGGGTGGTGAAATTGATCGACGTCTGGCCCGACCAGGTGCCGGGGCGGTCGGGGTTCGGCGGCTATCAGTTCGCGGTCGGGATGGACATCTTTCGCGGTCGCTATCGCGAGAGTTTCTCCGATCCCAAGCCGCTCACGCCGAACGCGCCGCTCCAATACAGTTTCGCGCTACCGGCGGCGAACCATGTGTTCCTGCCCGGGCACCGGATCATGGTGCAGGTGCAATCGAGCTGGTTTCCGCTCTACGACCGCAATCCGCAGACTTTCGTCCCGAACATCTTCCTCGCCAAGCCGGCGGATTATGTGAAGGCGACGCAGCGGGTCTGGGTGTCGGGCGCGAAGGAAAGCTATATTGCGCTGCCGGTGGTGAAGTAGCCTGCCCAAATCCTCCCTGTGCCGGGGAGGAACTTTTCAGGCCCGCTTCAACCGCGTCACGTGCCCCATCTTTCGCCCCGGCCGGGCATTGCCCTTGCCGTAGAGGTGCAGATGCGCGCCCGGCTCGGCCAGGATCGCCGCCCAATCGTCCGCCTCGCCGCCGATCAGATTGACCATCTCGATCGCGGGGGCGGTCAGCGCGGTGTCGCCGAGCGGCAGGCCACAGATCGCGCGGATATGGTTCTCGAATTGAGAGCAAACCGCGCCCTCGATCGTCCAATGCCCCGAATTGTGCACGCGCGGCGCCATTTCGTTGAACACCGGCCCCTCGGCGGTGGCGAAGAATTCGCAGGCGATCACGCCGACATAATTGAGCTGGTCGGCGATCCGTCCGGTCAGTGCCGCGGCGACACCCCATTGATTGGCGATCTCGGCCGGCGCCGGCAACGACGAGCGCGCCAGGATGCCATGCTTATGCTCGTTCCACGGCGGCGGATAGCTGACCATCGATCCGTCACGTCCACGCGCGAGGATGATCGAGAATTCGTGGCTGAAATCGACAAAGCCTTCGAGGATCGCCGGGCGCTGGCCGATATCGCTCCACGCTGACTCGGCCGCGTCGCGTGCCGCGATCCTCACCTGGCCCTTGCCGTCATAGCCGAGCCGCAGCGTCTTGAGGATCGCCGGCGTCCCGATCTCGTCAAGCGCGGCGTGGAGTTCGTCGAGGCTGGCGACGCGCCGCCAGGGCGCGGTGCGGCCGCCGATCGTGTCGACGAACGCTTTCTCGCTCGCGCGGTCCTGCGCGATGCCGAGCGCTTGCGGGGCGGGGTGGACCGGCACTTGGGTCGCCAGATAGGTGACCGGCTCGATCGCGATATTCTCGAATTCGTAGGTCACGACGTCGCAACGCGCCGCCATCTCGTCGAGCACGATGCGGCTGTGATAATCGGCGCGAGTGAAGCTGGAGGCGGTCTGTGCCGCGACGCTTTCGGCATCGGGGGCAAGGATGTGCGTGTGATAGCCGAGCTCGGCGGCGGCCGACGCCAGCATGCGCCCGAGCTGGCCGCCACCCAGGATGCCGATGGTCGAACCGGGGGGGAGGGTCGTCATTCGGGATCGATCGCCACGCTGTCGGTCTGTTTCGCGCGCCATGCCTTGAGCCGCTCGGTCAGCGCCTCATCGCTCGTCGCCAGGATCGCGGCGGCGAGCAGTCCCGCGTTGATCGCCCCGGCCTTGCCGATCGCCAGCGTGCCGACGGGCACACCGCCTGGCATCTGGACGATCGAATAAAGGCTGTCGGCACCCTTTAATGCCTTTGACTCCACGGGCACGCCGAGCACCGGCAGATGCGTCATCGATGCCGCCATGCCGGGCAGATGCGCGGCGCCGCCGGCACCCGCGATGATCACCTTCAGGCCACGATCGGCCGCGCTGGTGGCGTAATCGTAGAGCCGCTGCGGCGTGCGATGCGCGCTGACCACCTTGGTCTCGTGCGGCACGCCGAGTTCCTCGAGCTTCTCGGCAGCATGACGCATCGTCTCCCAGTCGGAAGTCGAGCCCATGATGATGCCGACGAGCGGTTGCATCGCCCGCCCCTAGCCAAGGGGGCGAGGCAGGGCAACCGCCTGTGGCAAACCAGGGCTAGAGCGCGTCGCGGCAGCCGCGGGTCTGATGCACGCCGCGCAGGAAACCGCGCCGGGCGAAGCCGGCCTGGGTCGCCGCGGCGAGGCGGCGGTCGGCGGCGGCGGCGCCCGATACTTCGCGTACTACCCCGCGAAACGGGATCAGCGAATTGACTACCGCTCCGCCCGCCGCCTTGCCGACGCTCATCTTGTCGTTGGGGCCGCCCGCGCTGTAGTCGGGGCCGAGCGCCGCATCGAGCACGCGCACCGCATCGGCGATCTGGCGGCAGGTCCTCAGCCCGGCGAGCGAATAGGGCGCGTTCGACGCTTCGACCAGCGAGGGCGGGATCTTGGTCTTGGCGATGCCGACATCCTTGGCCGGCTGGCTGACCACGTCCTTGGTATCGTCGATCGTCTCTTTGCGCTTCTCGTCGCGCGTCGATTGCGGCGTAGGATCGACGGTGGTCGGCGCGGTGGTGGTGACGGGAGCGGCGGGTGCGGTGCTCTGTGCCATTGCCGCGTAAGGCAACAGCACCGCGCTCGCCATGCTCAACGCCGCGACAAATTTCTTCCGATGGCTACCCGCCCGCATTGATTCCTCCATTCGGGCGATCGCCCGATCGTTACGCTTGGAGAAGAAACGCGCGTCGCGGGTGGTCGATCCCTTGGTGGCGGTTAATCAGCGGTCGTGGGATCGATTACATTGCGCACCTCGGCGATCGAGTTGGCCGGAAAGCCTGCGGTTTCGGCATGCTGGCGGATCAGGTCGGCCGATGGGGCGCGATAGATGCAATAGATCTTGTCGTCGGTGACATAGCTGTGGACCCATTGGATCTCGGGCCCCAAGTCGCGCAGCACGCTGCACGAAGTCTGTGACGCGCCCTTGAGGTCGGCGGCGCTGGCGCCGCCGATCCCCGGCATATCTCGTTCGATGACGAATTGCGGCATGGCGATTCTCCCAATGACCAACCGGAGGCTGCGCCTTTGCCGGGACGGGGGATAGGAAAAATGCGTCCGCGCTGTCGATATCGGCCGTGCCAGTTCGTCGACTATAATGGGCGAGGCAATCACGCGGCGATGGCGCCGCGGCTCGACCCAGGAGTTTTCCCGATGCGTTTCATGTCCATCGTCACCTCGCCGCGATCCGAGACATACGGCAATCCCACCCCCGAGCTTCTCGAAGCCATGGGCAAGCTCGCCGATCGCGAGATCAAGGCTGGCCGCATGATCGACAATGGCGGGCTGATGCCGATCGAGCAGGGCGCTCGCATCACCATCAGGAACGGCGAATTGAGCGTGCTCGACGGTCCGTTCGTCGAGGCCAAGGAAGTCATCGGCGGCTACGCGATTTCGGAGTTTGCGAACAAGGAAGAGGCCGTCGCGCTGGCAGTTGAATTCATGCAGCTCCACAAGGATCACATGCCCGGCTGGGAAGGCACATGCGAAGTCCGCGCGTTCGCCGGCCCGCCCACGGCTTGATCGCGTCGCACCCTGCACGGCGTCGGCGGCCATGACGACTACCGACGCCCATCGCACGATCCTGGCCGTCTGGCGGATCGAGCAGCCGCGGCTGATCACCAGCCTGGCGCGGATGCTGCGCGACGTGCCGTTGGCCGAGGAGCTGACGCAGGAGGCCCTGCTCGCGGCGCTCGAGCGTTGGCCGCAGACAGGCGTCCCCGAACGCCCGGGGGCCTGGCTGATGACGACCGCCCGGCGGTTGGCGGTCGATCACATCCGGCGATTGCCGATGCTCGACCGCAATCACGCCTTCCTCCTGCATGAGCTGGAGCAGGAACAGGCGGAAACGCCCGATTACGACGCGTTGCTCGACGATGATATCGGCGACGAGATGCTGCGACTGATCTTCACCGCGTGCCATCCGCTTCTACCCTATGACACCCGGCCTGCGCTCGCGTTGCGCATGATCTGCGGGCTGACCACGGCCGAGATCGCGCGCGCTTTCCTGGTATCTGAGGCGACCGTCGCGCAGCGCATCGTCCGCGCCAAGCGAACCCTGACCGATTCGGGCCTGGCCTATGAGACGCCACACGGCGAGGAGCTGGCCGAACGATTGTCGTCGGTGCTCGAGGTCATCTACCTGATCTTCAACGAAGGCTATACCGCGGCGCGCGGCGACGATTGGCTGCGTCCCGATCTGTGCAGCGAGGCGTTGCGGCTGGCGCGTGCAGTCGTCGCGATCGCGCCGTACCAGCCCGAGGCACACGGGCTGCTCGCCTTGATGGAGCTCAACGCCTCGCGCACCGCGGCGCGGACCGATCCGGCGGGCGAGCCGATCCTGCTGCTCGATCAGGATCGTGCATTATGGGATCGCGCCCAGATCCAGCGCGGGATGCGATCACTGGCGCGCGCTGAGGAACGGGGTGGTGCCGGCGGGTTCTATACCCTGCAGGCAGCGATCGTGGCGTGCCACGCACGCGCCGCGCGCGCGGCCGAAACCGACTGGCTGCGCATCGCGTTGCTCTATGCGGAGCTGTCCGCCGTCACCCGATCGCCGATCGTCGAACTCAACCGCGCGATTGCGGTCGGCATGGCGGAAGGTCCCGCCTCTGGGCTCGTCATCCTCGACCGCATCGCCGATGCGCCCGAATTGGCCGGCTATCATTTGCTGCCGAGCGTGCGCGGCGATTTGTTGCGGCGGCTCGGGCGTCACGAGGAGGCGCGGGCTGCGTTCGAGGCAGCGGCGGCACTTGCCGGTAACAAGCGCGAGCGTGAGTTGCTGCTGAAGCGGGCTCGGGAGATGGAATAGCCTAAGCCGTTCGTCTGTTTTGACGCTTCCCCGGCGAAGGCCGGGGCCTAGTTTCGCGCACCTGGAGAAGGCGTTCAACTGCTTTGAGTACGTAGCAACTGGCCCCCGGCCTTCGCCGGGGAAGCGTCATCCTGGATCAACGGGATGGAATACCAACCGCGCAGGTAGCGATCGTAGGGTGCGCCGGGCGCTACCGCTCGCTCAAATAGTAGCGGTCGGTCGCATTGAGCGCGTCATCGAGCTGATAGACGATCGGCTGGCCGGTGGGGATTTCCAGGCCGGTGATCTCGTCATCGGGAATGTTCGACAGATGCTTGACCAGCGCGCGGAGCGAATTGCCGTGGGCGGAGATCAATACGCGCTGCCCGCTTTTCAGTGCCGGGGCGATGCGCCCTTCCCAATAAGGCAACACGCGCGCGATCGTGTCCTTCAGGCTCTCGGTGTTCGGGATGGCGATGCCGGCGTAGCGGCGATCCTTCGATAGATCGTACTCACTGCCCGCTTCCAGTGGCGGCGGCGGAATATCGAAGCTGCGGCGCCAGATATGCACCTGCTCGTCGCCATGCTTTGCGGCGGTCTCCGCCTTGTTGAGGCCAGTGAGGCCGCCATAATGCCGTTCGTTCAGCCGCCAGTCCTTCTCGACCGGCAGCCACAGCCGCCCCATCGCCTCGAGCGCGAGGTTGAGCGTCTTGATCGCGCGCGTCTGGAGCGAGGTGAAGCACATGTCGAAATCGAGGCCTTTCGCGGCCATCAGCTCGCCCGCCAACCGCGCTTCCTCGGCACCCTTTTCGGTCACGTCGACATCCCACCAGCCGGTGAAACGGTTTTCGAGATTCCAGGCCGACTGGCCGTGGCGGATCAGGACGAGCATGGGCACGAAGCTACTCCTTGCGGGGGATCGGGCGGCTCTGTAGCGCTTCAGGCGGCAACGGCAAACCTGGAGAGCGAGTCATGGCGATCGTGCGGCAACCCATGGTGTATGACGGCCCGGGCGGCCCGTTCGAAGGCGTGTTCGCCTATGATGACGAGGTCGAGATCGCGCGGCCGGGCGTGATGGTCGTGCCCAACGTGTTCGGCCAGAAGGAATCGGACAGCATCACCGCCGAGAACATCGCCAAGCTCGGCTATGTCGGCTTCGTCGCCGACATGTTCGGGCAGGGGCGGCGCAAGACCTTCACCTCGGAAAATCCAGCCGAATATATGAACGAGCTCAACGCCGATCGCGGGCTGTTGCGCGAGCGGTTGAAGGCGTCGCTCGACGTGCTCAAGGGCTTCCAGTTGGTCGATCCGGCGCGGACCGCCGTCTTTGGCTATTGCTTCGGCGGGAAGTGCGCGCTCGACGTGGCGCGCGCCGGACTCGATGTGCTGGGGGTGGTGTCGTTCCACGGCGTCTACGACAAGCCGGACTATGCCAGCGTCACGCCGATCAAGGCGAAGGTCTTGGTCTGCCATGGCTGGGACGACCCGATCGCGCCGCCTTACGTCATGGTCGGGCTGGGGAAGGAATTGAGCGAGGGGCAGGCCGATTGGCAGATCCACGCTTATGGTACCGCCGGCCATGCCTTCACCGATGTGGATCGCAAGGGCGTGCCGCCGGTGCGTCCGGGCGTTGCCTACGAGGAACGCGCCGATCGTCGCAGCTGGAAAGCGGCCAGCGACTTCCTCGCGGAACTGTTCGGCTGAGCAGGATGGAGACGGCCTGATCGATCTTAGTCACCCTCACCCTTCCGGCGCTTCGCGCCTCCCTCCCTCTCCCAATGGGAGAGGGAAGGGTGAGGGTGACATGCGCGGTGGGAGCCCAGGTAATTGCCTGGGCTTCGGCCACTCAGATCCCGTCGATCACCTCTTCGATCGTTTCAAGGCATGCCACCGCGAGCACCTTGCAGCGATCCGGCGACCAGCCGAATTCGGGGTCGGGATTGGGGTCGTGGTCCTTGAATGGCATTTCCAGCGTCATCGACACCGCGCCGAATCGTTCGGCGAGCTGGTTGGTCGACATGGTTAGATTGGCCTTGCCCGGAGCAGACTTCTCATAGCCTTTGGCGGTCTGGAATTCGGGCGTGCGCGCGGCGAGGCGGCGGCCGAAATCGTAGAATTTCTCGCCGAAATCGTCGGTCCAGCTCGGGATGCCTTCATAGCCGGCCAGGAAATTGGCCGGGATCGCCTCGTCGCCATGGACGTCCATCGCCAGCTTGACCCCGGTCGCGTCCATCGCGTCGCGCACCAGTTTGACCTCGGGGCTCTTTTCCATCGAGGGCTCATGCCATTCGCGGTTGAGGTTGATCCCCGCGGCATTGGTCCGAAGGTGCCCGCGGAAAGTGCCGTCGGGGTTCATGTTGGGAACGACGTAAAAGGTGCACTTGGCCTTGACCGCGTCGGCGGCCGGGCTCGCCAGCCATTCGAGCGCGCCTTCCATCCACCATTCGGCCATGCTCTCGCCGGGATGCTGGCGCGCGTAGAGCCAGACCGGCTTGTCGCCTGACCCGATCGTCAGCAGGTCGATCGCGCGGCCATCGAGCGTGTGGCCGAGCTCGCGATGGGTCACGCCCGGCGTGGCGGCATAGGTCGCGATCAGATCCTCGTGCCGTTCCATCGTGTAGGGCGCGAAATAGGCGAACCACGCGATCTGCGCGTCCGACTGCCAGTCGAATTCGAGCACGCCGTTGTCGTAGCGCGTGGGGATCATCCGCCAGCGGACGCGATCGGTTGAGGCGCGCGCCTTATAGCCCGGCCAGCCGAACGGATAGGCCGACTTGCCCGCGTTCAGGATGCGGAAGGTCAGCTTGCGCCCGGCCGCATTGGCGACGCGGAACGAGAACCATTGATAGAAATCGGACAGATGGTCCTTGGCGATCTCCAGGTCGACGCGGTCGCCCTGGATCTCGACAACGCGGATATTGCCGCCGTCGAACGCGGCGGTGATGGCGGGAGAGGAATCGATCATTTGACCTCGATAGTCCGGCCCGACTCGCCAGGGAACCCGGTGAACAACGCCGTCGCCAATTTGGGCGCGAGCTTGTCCGCGACCGCATTGCCGACCACGCCGATCGCTCGCGACTGGGCGCGGCCTTCCCACACGCCGAGATCGCCCTGGCGCTGGTTGATCTTGACCGACAGCATGCTGAGCGCGTCCTCGCGATCGCGGCCGCGGCCGATCGGGAACGAGACGCCACCGCCCAGGCCGACGCCACCGCCGTCGCGATTGCCGCTCCACGTCCCACCGCCCAGGCCAATGCTGAACGGCGAGCGCTCGCGCACCGGCCGCGCCTCGGTATGGAAACCGATCTTGGCGACATAAACGCTCTTCGACCCGTCGGGGACTAGCGTATAGCCTTGCTTGGCCAGCGCATCGCCAACCGCCAGGGCATAGACCTGATATTCCGGACCGTTGTCGACGCCCTCATCGGGCACCAGCGCGATCGTGCCGCGGCCGACCTCATCGGCGCGATAGCGAGTCACTTCGGTGGGGAAGGAGGCGGGCGCGGTCGCGCACCCCGTCACCATCAGGGCTGCTGTCAGCAGGATCGCTTTACGCATTCACTCTTCTCCACCATCGCGTTGCACGGGTATGTTGCCTTCTAGTCTGTTTCAGCAAGGCTGAAACAGGTGCGGTGCCGCCCTCCGCAGCTATTCCAACGATGCTGCGCATCGCCGGAACCTTGAGCTGCTCCGCCCGCTCCCCCACCCGACCTCCCAATCAGTTTATTCTATGGGAGGTCGGGTGGGGGAGCGGGCCGGCACCGTCTCAGCGAAAGCTGACAACGACTCTAAGACGTAGCCGGTTTTCCCTGCCCGTGGGTTGACTTCGGGCAACCCCCACTATAGGCGGCGCGCTTCCCAGTTTCACTGCAATCTTAAAGAAGCGAATCGATCATGAAGATCCGCAATTCACTGAAGTCGCTCAAGGACCGGCATCGCGATAACCGCGTGATCCGCCGCCGTGGCCGCACCTACGTCATCAACAAGACCAATCGCCGCTTCAAGGCCCGCCAGGGCTAAGCTGCGGAAGGCTTTCGCTGTCGTCGTTCGCGACGCCGGCGATATGTTGGACGACCGGAACTCCGAGTTCCTGATGAGCGCCTGATCGATGAGATCGGGCGCTCTTCGTGTTTCTGCGCGATTCGTCATGCCGGGCTCGTCCGGGCATCCAACGTGCAACGTCGGCTGGAGTCCGTTGAGGAGGGTTCGATCCCGGGACAAGCCCGGGGTGACGGCGGTTGGGACAGTGAGACGACATCTCATCTGTACCCCTTGAATCGTTGCCAGACGGCGATCCCGATTCCGATCAATATGACGTAGCCGACGATCACCGCGGCTCCTGAGGTCCTGTTCGCGATAAGCAGGCATGCTGCGCCCAGCGCGGATACCGCAGTCAGAATAGTGATCGCTTTTCGAGTCACATTCAGCCGCCCTTTCGCCGATCTTCCGCAGGGCCGGCACGCCCGCGCGCCTCAACTATACCCCTTCAACTCGTCGCCCATGATTCGCACGACGTGAAGCACGTTGGTCGATCCCGGCGTCTTGAACGGTACGCCGGCCATCACGATCACGCGGTCGCCTGCCTCGGCCAGATGATGACGCAGCACCATGCGCTTGGCCTTGGCGACCATTTCCTCGAACGAATCGACGTCGCGGGTGTGGACGGCATAAGCGCCCCATAACAGGCCCGATCGCCGCGCCGTCTCCATCTTGGGAGTCAGCACCATGATCGGCACGCCGGGACGCTCGCGCGCGATGCGCCGCGCGGTCGAGCCGGAAGTGGTGAAGCAGACGATCGCCTTGGCCTCGATCGTCCGCGCGATATTCTTTGCCGATTCGGACAGCGCGTCGGCGGTGGTCGGGTCGGAGCGAATCACGGTGAAGTGGATGCGGTCGCCATGCGCCGGGTCGCTTTCGACCGCTTCGCCGATCGCGTTCATCATCGCGACCGATTCGATCGGCCATTTGCCCGCCGCCGATTCGGCCGACAACATGATCGCGTCGGCGCCGTCATAGATGGCGGTCGCGACGTCGGAGACCTCGGCGCGGGTCGGCGAGGGCGATTCGATCATTGATTCGAGCATCTGGGTCGCGACCACCACCGGCTTGCCCTGGCGGCGCGCTGCCTCGACGATCCGCTTCTGCAGCGGCGGCACGGTCTGGGGAGGCAATTCGACGCCCAGATCACCGCGCGCCACCATCACGCCGTCGCACGCCTCGATGATCTCCTCGAGCCGCTCGATCGCGGCGGGTTTCTCGATCTTGGCGAGCAATGCCGCCTTGCCGCCGATCAGCTTGCGCGCTTCCCACAGGTCGTCGGGCCGTTGCACGAAGCTGAGCGCGATCCAGTCGACATTCTGATCGACCGCAAAGGCCAGGTCGCTGCGGTCCTTCTCGGTCAACGCCGCCATCGGCACGACCACGTCGGGGACGTTGAGGCCCTTGTTGTTGCTGAGCGGTCCACCGACCTCCACATTGGTGACGATGCGCTTCTCGTCATGCTCGATCACGCGAAGCACCAATTTGCCGTCGTCGAGCAGCAAGCGCGCGCCCGCTTCCATCGCCGCGAAAATCTCCTTGTGCGGCAGTTCGACGCGCGTGGCGTCGCCCGGAGTCTTGTCACGGTCGAGCACGAACATCGAGTCGGTCTCGAGCACGACCCGTCCCTCGGCGAACTTGCCCACGCGGAGCTTGGGTCCTTGCAGGTCGGCTAGAATAGTGGTCGGTCGGCCATATTTCTTTTCGAGCCCGCGGATCGCCTCGATCACGGCGACCTTGGATGCCTGATCGCCATGGCTCATGTTGATGCGGAACGCGTCGGCGCCCGCCTCGAACAGCTTGCCGATCATCTCGGGCGTATTGCTCGCCGGGCCCAATGTCGCGAGAACGCGAACCTTGCGCGAGCGAGGAGCGATGGCCTTGGTCATCCTGGGGAGGTTCCTCTGCTTGTCGAGCGGTGGCTCTAGTCCCTATCTCGGGAGGATCAACCGTGGAGCATATAATGGATAAGCTCGATCAACTCGATGACGCATCTGCCGCGGCGGCGTTCCGCCGCCTGGTGCGTCTGCTCCGGCATCGCGAGGATGCCCAGAATATCGATCTGATGGGGCTTGCCGGCTTCTGTCGCAATTGCCTGTCGGACTGGGTCGGCGAGGCGGCCGGCCTGTCGAAGGCCGAGGCGCGCGAGATCGTCTATGGCGAGCCCTATGACGCGTGGAAGGCGCGCCAGCCCGAGGCGACAGCTGAGCAAGTGCGGCGGATGGACGAGAGCATGGCGAAGAATGCGGCGCTCGACCAGGCACTCGAGGATAGTTTCCCGGCGAGCGACCCGCCGGCCATGACCGAGCCCAATCGATAGCGTCGTGTGGAATTGCGGTTGAGGGTCCGGCCTCGACCGCTTAGACGGCGGCGCAAGCGCGCTGGCCGCGCCAATGCGATATCGCAATCCATTCGAACAGGCGGGGCATGACGCTCGCCTCACAGTGAGGACTTATGGCTGAAGAACGTGTGGCTGAAGAACGTGGCGAGGGCATGGGTGGCGGACGCGTCGCGGCGGACGAGCTTCGGCTGCTGATCGAACGCGCCGAGCGTCTGGAAGAAGAGAAGAAGGGCATTGCCGACGACATCAAGGACGTCATGGCCGAGGCGAAGAGCCGTGGCTATGACGTCAAGGCGATCCGCAAGATCCTGGCGATCCGCAAGAAGAAGCGTGAGGAATATCAGGAGGAAGAGGCGATCCTGGAGACCTATCTGCACGCGCTGGGCATGCTCTGATCGGCGATAGCGTCCCCTTCGCCGCACCCCACGCCTCCCCGGCGAAGGCCGGGGCCCAGCATCGGGCCGGCCGATTGTCTAAGGCCACCCTTTCCTTGCACCCTCTTCGCAGCTGGGCCTCGGCCTACGCCGGGGAGGCGTGAAGGGGTGAACTCATCGGCAACCCATGACGCGATCATCCTCGGTGCCGGTGCCGCGGGGATGATGGCGGCCGCGGTCGCGGGGCAGGCCGGGCGGCGCGTGCTGCTCGCCGATCATGCCGACGCGCCGGGCAAGAAGATTTTGATCTCGGGCGGGGGGCGGTGCAATTTCACCAACATCCGCACGGCGCCCGATTGCTATCTGTCGTCCAATCCGCATTTCGCACGCTCGGCGCTGTCGCGCTATACGCCTGCGGATTTCATCGAACTGGTCGATCGCTATGGCATCGCCTGGCACGAAAAGACGTTGGGCCAATTGTTCTGCGACGGCTCGGCCAAGCAGATCGTGGCGATGCTGCTCGATCAATGTGAGCAGGGCGGGGTCGACCTCAGCCTGGGGCGCGCGGCAGGCGAGATCGGCCATTCCGACGGGATGTTCAGCATCGCGCTGGGCAATCGCACGGTGTCGGCGCCGAAACTGGTCATCGCGACCGGCGGGCCATCGATTCCGAAAATGGGCGCAACCGGCTTCGCCTATGACGTTGCGCGGCGATTCGGATTGAAGATAATCGAGCCGCGCCCGGCTTTGGTGCCACTAACCCTCGGCGGCGACGACGTGTTGTTCCGTGACTTATCGGGCGTTGCCACCGAAGTGGTGGCGAGCGCAGGACAAGGACGCTTCCGCGAGGCCGCGTTGTTCACCCATCGGGGACTGTCGGGCCCGGTGATCCTGCAAGTCTCATCCTATTGGCGAAGCGGTCAGGCGGTAACGATCGACTTCCTCCCCGATCGCGATGCCGGCTGGCTGCTCGCCGAAAAACGCGCGCGACCGCGCGCGACGGTGCGTTCGGCCCTGGGACAGGCATTGCCCGACCGCCTTGCGGAAACGCTGGCCGAGCGGCTCGCGCTTTCCGGCAATCTCGCCGACCTGCCCGACAGGGCGCTGGCCGCGGCGGAGGCGCAACTCGCCGGCTGGGTCTTCCATCCCAACGGTACCGAGGGATTCGCCAAGGCCGAGGTGACGATCGGCGGCGTCGCAACCGACGGTCTCTCGCAGAAAACGATGGAGGCAAAGGCGGTGCCCGGCCTCCATTTCATCGGCGAGGCGGTGGACGTCACCGGCTGGCTCGGCGGCTATAATTTCCAATGGGCCTGGGCCTCGGCCGTTGCCTGTGGGGAGGCGCTCTAAAAGTTTGTTCGCGCGGAGGCGCGGAGGTGCTGGAGGTGCGGCGGGCGCGGCGCGCCTTTTCGAATCTCCGTGTGTCTACCGACCGCTAAGCCGGTCCCATATCTCCGCGCCTCCGCGCCTCCGCGTGAATCAAATCGAACCGCGCTTTGACCGCACACGCCGCCGGGTTTAGAGACCCGCGCATCATCCAAGAGGACCCGATGGCAGGCCATTCCAAGTTCAAGAACATCATGCATCGCAAGGGAGCGCAGGATAAGAAGCGCTCGGGCATGTTTTCCAAGCTCAGCCGCGAAATCACCGTCGCCGCGAAAATGGGTCTGCCCGACCCCGACATGAACCCGCGCCTGCGCGCCGCGGTCAATGCGGCCAAGGCGCAGTCGATGCCCAAGGACAACATCCAGCGCTCGATCGACAAAGCGAGCCGCGGCGACGCCGAGAATTACGAGGAAATCCGCTACGAGGGTTTCGGCCCCGGCGGCGTGTCGCTGATCATCGAAGCGCTGACCGACAATCGCAACCGCACCGCGACCAATGTGCGCACCGCGGTCAGCAAGAACGGCGGCAATCTCGGCGCCTCGGGTTCGGTCAGCCACGCGTTCGACCGGATGGGCCTGATCACCTATCCCGCGAGCGCGGGCGATGCCGACAAGGTGTTCGAGGCGGCGCTCGAAGCCGGTGCCGAGGACGTGAGCTCGTCGGAGGACGGGCACGAAATCTGGACGTCCAACGAATCGCTTCACGAAGTCGCCAAGGCGCTGGAGCCGGTGCTGGGCGAGGCGGAGAGCGCCAAGCTCGCCTGGCGACCGCAGACCATGGTCGATGTCAGCGAAGGCGACGCCGCAACCCTGTTCAAGCTGATCGACGCGCTCGACGACGATGACGACGTCCAGACCGTGTGGGGCAATTACGAAGTGTCCGACGCGGTGATGGAGAAACTGGGTTGAGCCAATTTCCCTCTCCCGTCGGGAGAGGGAAGGGGCCCGCTCGCGAAGCGAGTGGGAAGGGTGAGGGCAATGATGCCACAGCACCTGCCCTCACCCTTCCGCCGCTTCGCGGCTCCCTCCCTCTCCCAGAGGGAGAGGGATTTTGATCATCCTTGGCCTCGATCCCGGCCTCGGCACGACCGGCTGGGGCGTGATCCGGGCCGAGGGCAACCGCTTGTCACACCTAGCCAACGGGCAGTTGAAGACCGACGCCAAGGAAAGCCTGCCGCGGCGGTTGGCGCATCTCGACACGATGCTGGCGGCGCTGATCGCCGATCACGCGCCCGACGCGGCGGCGGTCGAAGAAGTGTTCGTCAACATGAACCCGCAATCGACGCTCAAGCTCGGCCAGGCGCGCGGCGTGGTGCTGCTCGGTGCCGCGCGCGTCGGGATCGATGTCGGCGAATATGCCGCGCGGCTGGTCAAGAAAGCGGTGGTCGGGGTCGGCAATGCCGAAAAGGCGCAGGTCCACGCCATGGTTGCGCGGCTGCTGCCCGGGGTGAAAATCGCCGGCGCCGACGCCGCTGATGCGCTGGCGGTAGCGATCTGCCACGCGCACCACCTCGCGAGCGCGCGACGGCTCGGCTAGTTCCTTGCGACGATGTCAGCGATGACCTGATCGATTGAGGTTGTCCCCTTGCGGGCATGAGCACCCCTGTCGGGGAAGTCGACCCAGCCTTGGTTGAAACCATCGATCATCTGCATCCGAGGCAGCGGATTGGTCATGCCTGCGACGCGGAACTCGGCCTCCCACGCGTCGCGCGGCACGGCGACGGCGCGGACATCGTGGCCAAGTGCTTTGGCATAGGCAGCCGCAATGCGATCGGGCGAGACGCGGTCTTTCGCCTCGAGTTCGACAATCCCCGGCGCCTCATCCGTCAGCAGCAGATCGGCGGCGCATTGCCCGACGTCGCTCGATGCGACCATCGGGATGGCGCGACCGGTCGGCTGTAAATGGCTGCGGATTGCTCCGCGCCGCGCGTCCGCCAAATCGCCAGCGGCGTTGTCCATGAACCAGGCGGCGCGGAGGAAGGTCGTGCGGGATGGGAGATCGGACAGCGCGGCCTCGAGCATTCCTAATTGGTTGAGCAGGTTCGGTAGAGCTGCGTCCGCCCCGACCGTCGATAGCGCCACCAGCCGCTCTGGCCGCGCCGTTGCCAGCGCATCGTGCAGTGTCGCAATCATCGCGCGGCTGGCGGGGAAACCGGGCGCCGGATCGAATTGCGGCGGGAGCATCGCGAACACACCGCTTGCGCCATCGAATGCCGCCGCCAGCGATCGCTCGTCGTCGAGCGTCGCGATCGCTACCTCACATCCCGCCTTGCTCCAGACCGCGCCTTTCGCCTCGTCGCGTACGATCGCGCGGACAGGTGCGCCTGCCGCCAGCAGATACCGCGCGACCGCGCCGCCGACTTTTCCCGTCACTCCCATCACCGCGAACATGATCGCCTCCTCGATTGCAGGATCGCGACGTGGACCTGCAGCACTGGTGATTCAAACGCGCTTATGTCAGATCATTCGTGCGTTATTGGCAGGAGTGCGCAATGCCCTATGATGGACGGCTGATTGCCGGCGCGACCGTGTTGATGGCGGTGGTCGAGGCGGGATCGATCGCGCGTGCCGCCGCCGCGCTCGGCCTGTCGCCATCGGGCGCGAGCCGGGCGTTGCAGCGGCTCGAGGCGCGGATCGGCGTGCGGCTGGTCGACCGCACCACACGGGCGCTGTCGTTGACCGATGAGGGACGGCGCTTCTACGAACAGGCCGGACCGCTGATCGAGGGGATCGAGGAAGCCGCGCTCGACGTCGCGGGTGCGGGCACGAGCGTGCGCGGGCGGCTGCGCGTGAATATCGACGCCTTTTTCTCGCGCGCGGTGCTGGCCGATCACCTGGCCGGCTTCCTGGCGCGCCATCCCGAACTGAGCGTAGACCTGGTGATGCGCGACCGCACCGGCGACCTGATCGCCGACGGGTTCGACCTGGCGATCCGCTTCGGCGACCCGCCGTCGGGGCGGCTGATCGCGCGCAAGCTGGCGGAAACGCGCGTACTGACCGTCGCCGCGCCAGCCTATCTCGCCGGGCATGGCGAGCCGCGGCATCCGCGCGATCTGATCGACCACGCTTGTATCGATTTCTACGACGCGGCGAACGGCCGCCCCTATCCGTGGGAATTCCGGCGCGGGAACGACATGGTGCCAGTGATCCCACCGGCGCGGCTGATGGTTTCGGACAGCGGGACGATGGCGGGTGCCTGCGTCGCCGGCGTGGGAATCGCGCAATTTCTCGAACTGGGAACCGAGGATCTGGTGGCGAGCGGCGCGGTGGTGCCGATCCTGACCGATTGGGCGGACGAACGCTTTCCGCTCTATGCCTTGATGCCCTCGCGGCACCAACGCGCGGCGCGCGTCCGCGCCTTCGTCGATTTCGTGGTCGCGGTGATCGCGGCGCGGCGGGCGGGATGAATTTCGCTTCCCTAGGTACAGTTGTTCCGGATATGTCCCGCGCATGATCGCACACCTTCGTGGCCGCCTCGAAGCGACCGGCATCGACTATGCGGTGATCGATGTCGGCGGGGTCGGCTATCTGGTCGGCGCCTCGGCCAAGACGCTGGCCGCGATCGGCCCGATCGGCGAGGCTGCGACCTTGTTCACCGAGATGCTGGTCGCCGAGGATTCGATCCGACTGGTCGGGTTCGCCCGCCCTGACGAACGCGACTGGTTTCGCTTGCTGACTGGCGTCCAGGGCGTGGGCGCGCGGGTCGCGCTGGCGATCTTGTCCGTGCTCGAACCGGTCGAACTGGCCAAGGCCGTGGGCGCGCAGGACAAGGCGATGGTCGCCCGCGCCAACGGCGTCGGCCCCAAGCTCGCCGAGCGCATCGTCCGCGAGTTGAAGGACAAGGTCGGCGGCGTGATCCCTGGCAGCCTGACCCCGGTCACGGCGGCGATGGGGGCGGCGCAGGACGCGGTGTCGGCGCTGCTCAACCTCGGCTTCCGCCCAGCCGAAGCCAATGCCGCGGTCGGTGCCGCGGAAGAGGAACTGGGTGCCGGCGCCGGTCTGGACGCGTTGGTGCGGCTGGCATTGCGGAAGGCAGCGAAGTGACGGACGAGACGATGGTGCGCCGCGCCACCTGCGCCTGCGGCCAGCTCGCGATCGAGTGCGTCGGCGAACCAGTCCGCGTCTCGGTCTGCCATTGCCTCGACTGCAAGCGGCGCTCGGGCAGCGCGTTCGCGGTGCAGGCGCGGTTCCCCAATGATCGCGTCACCATTTCGGGGCAGTCGAAACAATGGACGCGGGTCGGCGATGAGGGCGGCAAGGGCGTCATGGATTTCTGTCCCGATTGCGGCTCGACCTTGTTCTATCGGGTCGAGTTCGACCCCGATGTGGTCGCCGTGGCAATCGGCGGCTTTGGTGATCCGAGTTTTCCGACGCCGATTTATTCGGTTTACGAGACGCGCAAGCATCGCTGGCTGGAGATCGTCGGAGACGGCATCGAGCATTACGGATGACCGCTTATGTCATTTCCAGGGTGACGATGAAGCCCGGCCCCGCGCTCGAAGCGTATCGGCGGCTCGCGGCGGCGTCGATCGCGCGGCATGGCGGGCGGTATCTGGCGCGCGGCGGAGCGATGACCGTGCTCGAAGGCGAGTGGCGCGCGGGAGCGGTATTGGTGGCTTTCCCGAGCGTGGAGGCGGCGCGTGCCTGGTATGCCTCTCCCGATTATGCCGAAGCGCTGGCGCATCGCGAGGACGCGGTCGAGCGCGATCTGATCGTCGTCGAGGGGATTGAGTCCTGACCACGGCGCGGCAGAGCGTGCCTAGCGCGTGACGAGCAGTTTATTGATATAGCGAAACAATTATCCGGCCGGGCGATCGGGGCGTAGGCTGTCGCTCCCGAACGATGGGAGGACGTATGAAGCGACTTCTGTTGGCTACCAGCGCGTTGCTGCTGATTATACCCGATATCGGTGCCGCCTTCGCTCAGGTGGGGCCCAAACTGCCCCCCGGTGCGACGACCAAGCCAGGCCGTCCCGGCGGTCCGCAGATCCAGCCGCCGCGGCCACAGCCGCCCAAGCCACGGCCTCCACGGCCTCGCCCGCCGAATCCAGGCAATGGCGGCGGTGTCGTTCGCCCGCCCCGGCCTCCGCGGCCGCCGGTGACCAAGCCGCTGCCGCCGCTGCCGCGGCCGCCCAAGCCCGGCAAACCGCATCGTCCCGGCGCCGGCCGGCCGCCCAATTTCCGGCCGATCCACCGGCCGGGCTGGGTCTATCCGCCGGGCTGGCATTATCGCCGCTGGACGATCGGCCTGCTGCTGCCAGCCATCTTCGTCGGTCATCATTATTATTACGACGATTGGTGGCAGATGGGCCTCGAGCCGCCGCCTCGCGGCTATCGCTGGGTGCGCTATGGCCCCGATCTGCTGTTGGTCAATGTCCGCACGCGGCGCGTCGCCGACGTGATCTACGGCGCATTCTACTGACCGCGTGACAAATGGGGGCGTGAACAGGTAGGGAACGTTCGATGGACGAACCCGCCCGCCTGATCACGCCCCAGCGTCAAGCCGAGGATGTCGACGCGGCGCTGCGTCCGAAGACGCTCGACGAGTTTGTCGGGCAAAAGGCGGCGCGCGAGAATCTGCGTGTGTTCATTTCCGCGGCGAAGGCGCGCGGCGACGCGCTCGACCATGTCCTGTTTTTCGGGCCGCCCGGGCTGGGCAAGACTACGCTCGCGCAGATCATCGCGCGCGAAATGGGGGTGGGGTTCCGCGCCACCAGCGGGCCGGTGATCGCCAAATCGGGCGACCTCGCCGCGTTGCTGACCAATCTCGAAGACGGCGACGTGCTGTTCATCGACGAGATCCACCGGCTCCAGCCAGCGGTCGAGGAAGTGCTCTATCCAGCGATGGAGGATCGTGCGCTGGATCTGATGATCGGTGAGGGGCCATCAGCACGTAGCGTGCGGATCGACCTTCCCAAATTCACCCTGGTCGGCGCGACGACGCGGCAAGGATTGCTGACGACGCCGCTCCGCGACCGTTTCGGCATCCCGGTGCGGCTCAATTTCTACACGGTCGATGAGTTGGAAGCGGTGGTGACGCGGGCGGCGCGCTTGCTCGGCCTCCACGTCTCGGCCGATGGCGCGCAGGAGATTGCGCGGCGTGCACGCGGGACGCCGCGCATTGCCGGGCGGCTGCTGCGCCGTGTGCGCGATTTCGCCAATGTCGCGGGGCGAGAGACGGTCGATGCCGTCGCCGCCGACGCCGCGCTCAACCGGCTCGAAGTCGACAAGTTGGGGCTCGACGCGATGGACCGCCGCTATTTGATGATGATCGCCGACATCTATCGCGGCGGCCCGGTCGGCGTGGAGACGCTCGCGGCTGGTTTGAGCGAGCCGCGCGACACGATCGAAGAAGTCGTCGAGCCCTATATGATCCAGCTTGGCCTGATCGCGCGCACCGCACGCGGACGGTGTCTCAACCCATCCGGTTGGAAGCATCTCGGCCTCAACCCACCCGCCGGCGCGCAGGATGGTCTGTTCGATCAGCCGATGAAATAGACGATCGCCGCGGCGCCGCCGCCAAAGATCGCGGCGACGATCATCCCCAGGATGCCGGCAATCGCGCTACCACCGCGCCGCTTGGCGAATGCCGAGCGTTGGCCCGGCTTGGCCAATTTGAGTTCGATATAGCCCGCGATCGTTCCTCCGATCGCGGTGGCGACCAACGACACCAAGGCACCGAGCGGCGATCGGCCCACCGTCGCGATCGCGATCGGCAGCAAGGTGGCGATCGGTGCCGCCATCAGCAAGGCAGCGGTGAGCTTGGCCTGGTCGACGCGTGCCTTGTCGACCGGCGCCACCGCGATCAATTCGGGCGCATCCTCGCCCGACACGGCCAGCCAGGCAAAGCTGCCGGTGAGCTGGGTCGCCACCAGCACGCTGGCAAAAGCGAGGCCGGGCGCGATCAGCCCGCCGCCGCCGCGAAACGCTACCAGCATCAGCGGGATCAGATAGACCAGGCGCAGGATGATCTGGAACACCAGGCCGGGATCGCGCGTGAGCAGGCGCCACTCCTTGGCCAGGACGGGTCGAAACAAGCCGGCATGGAATAATCGAGCGCTTGCCTTGCCGGTCGGCCGCGACCGGCTCAGTCGCATTCCGGCATCCTGATAGCCGCTCAGGAACAGGCGCTGCAGCACCGCGCCGGTGCCCGCGAACAGCGCGACGCCGATCGCCAGCAGGATCGCGAGCGACACCGGATCGCCGAACGCGGCACGGCCGGGCACGCCGCTCCAGCCTTTTTCGCCCCACCCCCAGGCGTGCAGATCCTCGAAGATCACGACAAAGGACGACTGCCGGCCCTGAGCGCCATGCGACAGCTGGCTGAAGAGGAACAAGGCGCCGCCCAAAACGGCCGCGGCGACCTGACCGACCGTGCGGGCGGCGCGGGGGCCGGCGATGCTGGCGAGCGCGAGGGTGATGGCGATGCCGATCGCGGCGGCGGTCAGTGCCAACGCCACCAGCAGCGCGACGACCCCGAGCAGATGCGGATGACCCAGGATCGCGACCGGCACGACCACCGGCAGCAACAGTCCGGCATAGGCCAACAAGATCGCGCCGGCGATTGCCGCCAGCTTGGCGAGCAGCACGATGCGGCCCTCGATCGGTGCGGTCATCAGCAAATCGAGGTCGCGGCTTTCGTACAAGGTCTGCTGGCTGCCCAGGATCGCCTGCGTCGTCATGAACGACAGGGCGACGACCGACGCAGCCAGGATTCCGATCCCGATCTCCGCGCGATAGTCGATCGGCACGCCCATCACGAAGTACGCGAACGTCGTGCCGGCCACGAGGTAGAGGCCGAGCAACACGAGGGCGAGCACCTGACGCTTGCCGCCGCGTCTGCGACTGCGCCAGGCGAGCCGCAATTCGTGCCGGGCCAGCCAGGCAAAGCTTCCGGGAGCCAATCGGGTCACGCCCCGCTCGTCAGCCGGATAAAGGTGTCTTCAAGCGTCATGCCTTCGGTCCCGGCGCGATCGCGCAATTCGTCGAGCGTGCCTTCGGCGAGCAATTTGCCGCCGCCGATAATGCCGATGCGATCGGCCATGCGCTCGGCGACTTCGAGGATGTGGGTGGTGACGATCACCGTCTTGCCGCGATCGACCTGTTCGCGCAGCGCGTCCTTGACCGCGCGCGCCATCGCGGCGTCGAGCCCGGTCAGCGGCTCGTCGAGGATCAGCAGCTTGGGATCGTGGATCAGGGCGGCCGCCAACGCGACCTTCTGCTTCATGCCGCGCGAAAAGCTCTCGCACCTGGTGTCGCGCTGTTCCCACAGATCGAGCCACTGGAGCAGCCGTTCGGCTTCTTCGGACGCCACCTGCGGGTCCATCCGCCACAACCCGGCAACGAAAGCGAGATATTCGAGCGGGCTCAATTTGTCGTAGAGCATCGGCTCGTCGGGCAGCCAGGCGGTAATCGCCTTGGCCGCGATCGGATCTGCCAGCGCATTCACCCCGAAAATCTCAATGCTGCCCGCATCGGGCCGGGTCAGGCCGGTGACCATCCTGAGCGTGGTCGTCTTGCCCGCGCCGTTCGGGCCGAGCAGCGCATAAAGTTGGCCACCCGCGATATCGAGGTCGAGGCCAGTGATGACGGGTTTGTCGAACGCCTTGGCAAGGCCGCGAATCCGAAGGGCTTCTGTCATTGGCGGCTGGTTTAGTGCGCCGTCAGGTCTCGTCCAGCGCGAACAGCGCCTCGACCGGCTTGCCGATCGCGGCGGCCAGCTTGAGCGCAAGCACGGTCGAGGGGACGAACACGCCGTTCTCGACCGTGTTGATCGTCTTGCGGCTCACCCCGACACGCTCGGCCAGTTCGGCCTGCGTCCAGCCGAGCCGCGCGCGCTCGTCGCGCAGGCTGTTGGTCAGGCCGGTGCTCACGGCTTGAGCGCGCGCCGCTCGAGCATGCCGAAACTGATCCACGCCGCGGCAATGCCGGCGCTCATCACCACGTGGATCACGTCGCGCGCGCTCATCGGCTCGAACAGGGAGAGGATGTAGAGCGCAATTGCCGCGACCATTGTCGCGAGGAAGCCGTATCGGAACCCTTCCGCGCGATGTATTTGCGCGCTTTCGTCGTTGATCAGGGCGCGAACCTTGGCGCCGCGAAACCAGCCGCCACCTGTTGCGTACGCGAACAACAGCACGATCGAGAGTACCAGCCATGCGCTGACCGCGATATGATCGACGAGCCGCGACCCGTCACCCAAACGACGACCGCTGAAATAACTTCCCTGCTGGGCCAGAAAGATCGCTGCCATGGCTGGCATCATCCGCGCGCGACGGTGCACTAGCCGATCGGCTGTTTCGGCATCGGTCATCTCGAATATCCCTTCACATATGTAACCTATGCTACTCATGTAACCTACGGGTTACATCGACGCAAGGGGCGAAATCAGAGACGAATGGGTTTGCCTCGTCGCTTCGGACCGCTAGGGACTTAACCATGACGGCAACCGGTATCGACCAGCCGGTCGAAGGACGCTTCGACGGATGCGAGCACCGATTCCCGGTGCGCGTCTATTTCGAGGACACCGATCTGTCGGGCGTGGTCTATCATGCCAATTACCTGCGCTACATGGAACGCGCGCGGTCGGACATGCTGCGGCTGGTCGGGGTCGATCAGCGCGCGACGATGGAAGCCGGGGAGGGCGCCTATGCGGTGTCCGACATGGCGATCAAATTTCGCCGTCCGGCGAAACTTGACGACGCGTTGGTGGTTGTTTCGCGACTGATACGGATTCGCGCCGCGGCGGTGCATATTCATCAGAGAGTCATGCGAGGGCCTGAATTACTGGCAGAGGCAGACGTGACCGCAGCATTGGTCGCGCCCGACGGACGCCCGAGACGCCAGCCGGCGAACTGGGCGTCGGCCTATGCAGGGCTGATCTGGACACCCGAAGAACAAGGGGACTGAAGACGTAATGCATTGGAGTTTGGACCTTTCCCCCGGATCGACCTCACCGCTCGCGCTGCTGCTGCATGCCGACATCGTGGTCCAGATCGTCATGGCCGGTTTGCTGCTCGCCAGCATCTGGACCTGGGCGATCATCATCGGCTTCTCGACCAAGGTCGGCGCGACCCGGCGCAAGATCGACAAATTCGAAAAGGATTTCTGGAAAGCAGAGGATATCGACGCTTTCTACAAGCTGCACGGTGATGACGAATTGCCGGTGGCGCGCGTGTTCGCGGCCGGCGTGTCCGAATGGCGCCGCTCGACCGCCGGCGGCGTGGTCGATCGCGAAGGTATCCGCGAGCGCCTCGCCACCGCGATGGGATCGGCCGTGGCGGGGGAGGCGGACAAGCTCGCCGACCGGCTCAACATCCTGGCGACGGTTGGCGCGGTCGCCCCGTTCGTCGGTCTGTTCGGCACCGTCTGGGGCATCATGTCGAGCTTCACCGGCATCGCCGCGGCGCAGAATACCAGCCTGGCAGTGGTCGCCCCCGGCATCGCCGAGGCGTTGTTCGCGACCGCGATCGGCCTGTTCGCAGCGATCCCCGCGGTGATCGCCTATAACCGCTTCAGTCACGGCGTGAACCGGATCGAAGCGCGGCTGACGCGGTTTGCCGATGGGTTCCATACGACCTTGAGCCGCCAGTTGGAGGCGAAGCGGTGAGGGTGACGGCCTTTTCTCTCCCCTCCCTTTCAAGGGAGGGGATCAAGGGGTGGGTCGCGAGCGCAGCGAGCGTCCCGCGGCCGATCCAAGCGACGACGGGGGCATCGAGCCCCCGCCGCCGCTCACCCACCCCTTGCCCCTCCCTTGAAAGGGAGGGGCTATAAAGTGGCCATGAACCTCCCCTCGAGCCGCGCCAAGGGCCGCCGCGCGCCGATGGCGGACATCAACGTCACGCCGTTGGTCGACGTCATGCTGGTGCTGCTGATCATCTTCATGGTCACCGCGCCGCTGATGACCGCCGGGGTGCCGGTCAACTTGCCCGACAGCCGGGCCAAGGCGCTCGACCAGGATCAGAAACCGGTCGATATCGCGGTCGATCGCGACGGTACGATCCATATCGGCGAAGACGCCGTGACGATGGACGAACTGCCCGATCGCCTCTCGGTCATCGCTAGCGAGCGCCGCCAAGGCGACAAGCCGCCGCAGGTCTTCCTGCGCGCCGACAAGGCGCTCGATTATGGCCGGGTGATGGAAGTGATGGGCGAGCTCAACCGCGCCGGCCTCAACCGCGTCGCGCTCGTCTCGAACGCCAAGGAGCGCCGGTGAGCGGCATCGCCGTTTCTCCTATCCTGCGCCCCATCCCCCAGGAGCGCGACGACCGGTTGTGGATCGCGATCGGCGTGTCGTTGCTCGCGCATCTCGTCCTGTTCACGATCCTGTCGCTGCTGCCGCCATCGCCTCCGCCGCCACCGGTCGTGCCGATGGACGTGACGATCGCCGACGATGTCGGGCTGAAGGCCGGCGCGCCCAACACGACGGTCGACCCCGCCGAGAGCAAGGCACCCGATATCGGCAATCCCGAGGATTCGGCGCCGCCCGCGCCGGCCGAGGACAAGGCCGAGCCGGCGCCGCCCAAGCCCCAGCCCGAAGCCGCGCCGCCGCCCAAGCCGGCGCCGGTCGCCAAGCCAGAGCCCAAAAAGCCCGCGCCACCCGCGCCCAGACCGGCGCCGAAGGCACAGCCCAAGCCGGCCGTCGCGGCACCCGCCAAGCCCGCTGTCAAGCCGGGCAAGGGCACCGGCAGCACCGCCAACGCGATCAAGCCTAAGGCGCGCGGGCTCAATTTCGGATCGGACTATTTCAAGGGCGCTTCGAGCAAGCCGAGTCCCGCCACCGGCACCGCGCCGAAATCGGCGACGATGAGCCAGCAAGCGGCGATGGATATCGGTCAGAAGATCAAGCAGCAGGTGCAGCCTTGCGCCAACCGCCAGGTAAATCCCGGCCCGGGCGCGGAGCGGATTCGCGTGACCATCCGGCTCAAGATCAACCGCGACGGTACGCTGGCGTCGCGGCCGGTGATCGTCGGGCATGACGGTGTCGACGACGATAATCGCCGTTACCAGCGCCAGGTCGACGATCGCGCGATCGCGACCTTCATGGGCTGCCAGCCGCTGCGCGGTCTGCCGCCCGAATTGTACGATGTCCCCAATGGCTGGAGCGATTTCTCGCTCCGCTACAAGCTTCCGGGTTGAGAGAGAGATGATGACCAAAGGCTTCCCGCTAATCGCGCTGATGATGGCATTGGCGCCCGCCGCCAATGCCCAGACGACCCCGCCCGTGCCGGAACCCGCGCCAACTCCGGCTCCCGCTCCCGGTGCGACGCCGGCGCCCGGCCAGTCGGGCGGCCTGGTGGTCGATGTCGAGGGCGGCATTTCCGCCCCGATGGGGATCGCGATCCCGGCGCTTCCGACTCCCGAGGTGGCGTCGACCGCAGCGGGATCGACCGATCAGCTCGGCAAGCAATTGTCCGACGTGATCACCGCCGACCTCAAGAACTCGGGACTGTTCAAGCCGCTTCCCGCCGGTCAGTTGATGCCGGTGCCGTTCGCCCAGGCGACCGCTCCCGATTTCGGTGGCTGGACGTCGCGTGGCGCGACCGCTCTGGTCCAGGGCTATATCCGCGCCAACGGCAACGGCACGGTCACCGTCGGCTGCTATCTCTACGACACCGCGGCGCAGCGCGAGCTTGCCCGCCAGGGCTATGTGCTCAGCGTCAACGAGTGGCGCCGCGCCGCACATAAATGCGCCGACATGGTCTATACAAGGTTGACCGGCGAAGGGCCCTATTTCGACAGCCGCGTTGTCTATGTTTCGGAGACCGGGCCCAAGGGCAAGCGGATCAAGCGGCTGGCGGTGATGGACCAGGACGGCTTCAACGGCCGCTTCCTGACCAACGGCCAGACGATCGTGCTGACCCCGCAGCTGTCGCCCGATCAGCGCCGCGTCGCCTATCTGTCGTACCTCGACAAGAAGCCGACCATCTACGTGCTCGATATCGCCTCGGGCAAGCAGCACCGGCTGGTCGACAATGTCAGCCTGGCGCTGGCGCCGCGCTTCTCGCCCGATGGCCGCTGGATTCTCTATTCGATGTCGCAGGCGGGCAATACCGATCTCTACAAGATCCCCGCCGATGGCGGGACGTCGCAGCGGCTGACCAGCGCGCCGGGCATCGACACCGGCGGCAGCTGGTCGCCCGATGGCAGCAAGATCGTGTTCGAAAGCGACCGTTCCGGCACGCAGCAACTCTATGTGATGAATGCCGACGGATCGTCGCAGCAGCGGATCAGCTTCGGCTCGGGTCGTTACGCGACCCCGGCCTGGAGCCCGCGTGGCGACCTGATCGCCTTCACCAAGATCGGCGGCGGCTTCCATGTCGGAATCATGTCGCCGTCGGGCGGCGGCGAGAAGATGCTGACCGACGGCTGGCAGGACGAAGCGCCGAGCTGGGCGCCCAATGGCCGGGTCATCATGTTCTTCCGCTCTACCGAAGGCGGAAGCGGTGTCGCGGACTTGTGGTCGGTCGATCTGACCGGCGTCAACGAGCGCCGTCTGCCTACCCCGTTCGACGGATCGGATCCGAGCTGGGGACCCATTCGCAAGGACTAACGTTTCGTATCCGGACCGAATACGCCCCCCAGGCATTTAACAGCCAAAAGTTAGGGAGAACCAACAATGGCACGCATGACGACCAAGCTGATCCTGCTCGCGACACTCGTTGCGGCCGCGGGCTGTGCCCATAAACGCCCGCCGGTCCTGCCGCCCGCCGCGGGCGACCAGCCGACGGGGTCGACCGGCAACGGTGATGCCGGATCGATCGTCCCCGGCTCGGCCGAGGATTTCAAGCGCTCGGTGATGAGCGACACGATCCACTTCGCGCTCGACCAATATGACATCGACGCGACCTCGCGCTCGATCCTTGACAGCCAGGCTGCCTGGCTGATGAAGTGGCCCGACCGTCGCATCACGATCGAGGGTCATGCCGACGAACGCGGCACGCGCGAATATAACCTCGCGCTCGGCGATCGCCGCGCCAACGCCGCCAAGAACTATCTCGCGGCGCGCGGCGTCAACGCGGCGCGGATCAACACGATCAGCTATGGCAAGGAACGCCCGATCGCGCTCGGCTCGGACGAGGCAAGCTGGGCCCAGAACCGCCGCGCGGTGACGGTCGTCCTGCAATAGCAATGCACGACATTTCGATTGCGAACGAGGCCGGGAAGCGATTCCCGGCCTTTTTCGCAGTCATGCTTCCCATTTATCCAGCGCGCGGCGATAGGAGGCTTCCTTCGTCGATCGCTCCTTTTCCAGTCTGTCGATGTCGGCCTCTTGCGCCCTGGCAAACTTGCGCCGTTTCTCCTGCAGGGCAGCCAGCTGATCGTCGATATCGGCGAGGTCACGGTCATACTTCTCGCGGGCGGCGCTCAACGCCTGCTCCGCCGTTTCCAACGGCTTGCGATCGGGCGGCGGCTTGCGTTTGGCAGGCTTGCGCTCGGGCGTCGATATCGGGTCGCCCGCCGGCCGTTCCGCCGACCGGGCTGCCTTGCGATGCTCCGCGGCCGATCCCCTCGGCCGCTTGATGACCTCACCTGGACTGGCGAGCGGCTCCTTCGTCAGCTTGCGATCGGTGACCAGTTCCGCCGCGCCGCGCGAGAACAGATTCTTCTCGGTACCCCAGGCCCTGAGCGCGGCCTTCATGCTCGGCGCCGCGACATAGGCGTCGTGGAACCCGATCGGGGTGCGATAGACCTTCAGCTTGGGCATAGCGCATGGCCAACGCGGCGCGCGCGAGTTCGTGCCGAGGAGCCCGTCACTAGGTCATCGAATCCGCTTGCGACTCGCTTGAAACCAATATAAATATGATATCATCTTTAACGGGAGGGTCCCATGGCTATCCAGGCCTCGGATGCGAATGTGAACGGTATCGGACTGACCTTGTCGCGCGAGCGTCCGGCGGCGACGTCGAGCGGCTATCTGATGCTGCTCGTGCTGCTGATCGCATTGGTCACGGCAATCTATGGCGGGACGACGGTCGACACCAATGCCGCGCTTGGTGCGCTGCTGATCGTCGGCGGGACGATCGTCTTCGCCTTCGTGCTGTGCGGCTTCTACATGCTCCAGCCCAACCAGGCGGTGGCCGTTACTCTGTTCGGCAGCTACCAGGGCACCGACCGCAAGACCGGTTTGCGCTGGCTGTTGCCCTGGCTCGGCCGCAAGAAGATCTCGGTCCGCGCCAACAACATCATTTCCGACAAGATCAAGGTCAACGACCTGCGCGGCAACCCGATCGAGATCGCGGCGCAAGTGGTGTGGCGGGTGACCGATACCGCCCAGGCCTTGTTCGACGTCAACGATTACAAGGCGTTCGTGATGGTCCAGATCGAGGCCGCGGTGCGCACGATCGGGTCGCGTTACCCCTATGACGATTTCGCGCACCAGGAAGTGACGTTGCGCGGCAATCACGACCAGGTGGGTGTCGAACTCCGCCAGGAACTGATCGCGCGGTTGGTCATGGCCGGGATCACGGTCGACGAATGCGGCTTCACCCACCTTGCCTATGCCCAGGAGATCGCGGGCGCGATGCTTCGCCGGCAACAGGCCCAGGCGGTTGTGGCGGCACGCCAGACCCTGGTCGAAGGCGCGGTCGGCATGGTCGAAATGGCGCTCGACCAATTGAGCAAGAAGGGTGTGGTCGAACTCGACGACGAGCGCCGCGCGGCGATGGTGTCGAACTTGATGGTCGTCTTGTGCGGCGAGCGCGACACCCAGCCGGTCGTCAATACGGGCTCGCTCTACCAGTAAGGCGGCACGATGGGCGCTCCTCCCAAAAAGGCGTTTCCACTGCGCCTCGATCCCGCACTGTACGCGGCGATCGAGCGCGCGGCGGCAAGCGACCTCAGGAGCGTCAACGCCCAGGTCGAATGCCTGCTGCGCGAGGCGCTTGCCAGGCGCGGGGTGAAGCTGGCGGATCCGGTGCGGCCGAAGCGTGGCCGCCCGCCCAAGCAAGGAGATCAGGAATGATCGGACGGATGACGAGCCGCGAGCGGCTGCCGATCCTGATGGCGCTGTCGGTATTGGCGCTCAGCATCGGTATCTCCATGGTGCTGGCATGAGCGAAGGAGACTGGTTCGCGCCGAAGAAGCTCGGTTACGGTTCCGGCCTGCCGATCACCTGGCAGGGATGGGCGGTGACGATCGGCTATTCGGTGTCGGTGATCGTCGCTGCGATGGCGTTGATGCCACGGCATCCCGGGATCGCCGTCGGAGTCATCTTGCCGTTGACCGCGGCATTCCTGATCATCTGCGCCCAGCATACGCGCGGCGGCTGGAAGTGGCGCTGGAAGGGCGAAGAGTGACCTGAAGACGGCCCTGCGCCTGCCGCAAAGAGCAAGGCCCGCATATGGCGATCAGGGAAACGACATCACGCTTCCATCGAGCGGCAGGGCATTCCGCCGCACGCCAGCCGGCACCGGAGCGAGCACCACTGGCTTCGCCGGATTGAACGTCTGTTCGATATTGCTCCGGCCCAGCATGGTGAAGGCATCGATCACATAGGGCAGTCCTTCGGATTGTTCGAAGGTCGCGCGGTTGCTGAGGTGGAAATGCAGGTGCGGGGCGCCCGCCGCGCCACTTTGGCCGAGACGGCCAATCACCATCCCGCGGCGGATTTGCTGGCCGACCCGGACCGTGACGCTGCCGCGATCGAGATGTGCGTAATGCGCATAGATGCCGGGGGCGATCCGCAGCACGACGAAATTGCCGTAGAGCGTCCGCGCCGTGAGATCGTCGGGCGTGGCCATCGGCGCCAGCGGCTTGCCGTCTGGCGCGCCGTCGCGTGTGTCGACCACCACTCCATCGGCGACCGCCAGCACGTCATGGCGATATCCGACCCAATCCTCGTCCTTGGTCGCCGCCAGGCTGTCATGCGCGCCGCGCACCGAGTGATTGCCGCCATCGAGCCCGAACCAGTCGATCGCGAAACGCTGCGGGATGCTGAGCGTGCCATCGATCGCCACCATGCTTCCCCAGTGGTGCGACAGATGATTGCCCGGTCCCTCGACCGCTAGCCAGCGCCCGCCGCGCAGTGGCGGCGCGATGACAATTGGCGACGCGGGCGCAAGGCGCAGGCGGACATCGTCGGCGCGTTCGATGCCACCACCCGGCTCGGCAAAGGTCAATTGATGGCGAAGCGACGCCGGTCGCGTGCCCGGCGGCAAGGTTATCCACAAGAACAATGTCTGGGTCTGTCCCGCGGCGATCGAAACGCCGCCTTCATCCACTTGATCCGGCGGTTGCGACAGTAACGACGAAAGAGCGGCGCCTTCGATCGTCTGTAGCGGACGTGTATCGGCGTCGGCATAGATCGCGATACCGGTTAATTTTAGCGGTCTGTCGCCCGCATAGAAGCTCGCGACGCGCAATTCATACGCCAGATGGGTCTGGCCGTCGCTGCCGGGCACCGCCTGCGGCGCAGCGAGGAAGCGGCATTCGACCTGCGCCTGATGGACAATCGAGGCGGCGGCGGGCCGCGCGGGTGATTGCAGGATGATGCCGGAGCTTGCGGCCAGCGCCAGGGCCGCGGCGATCCTGCTCGGCGTGCGGGTCAACCCAGCGCCTGGTTGAGCAATTTGGCCAGCCGCAAGCCCCCGCGCTCGACCTCGAGCCGTACGGTCGGCACCAGCGACTGGATCGTGGCATTGTCCAGCTTGACCCAGGTCGGCGTGGGCCCGCACGGATCGCCGCCGATCGCGGTCCGATAGGTCACGTCGCGGGCGACTGCCCAGCTTTCGCGGCTCCAGTCGAGGACGGTGCCGGCGGCGATCCGTTTGCGCTGGGCGAACGGATAACGATGCACCAGGCTCGGCCCGGTCGAGATCGCGCGTTCGGCGAGATAGCCGTCCCAGATCGAATGGAGGTTGAGCCGACTAGCGGCATAGGTGCCGTACACCGCCTTCACGTCGTTACCGCCCTTGTCACCCTTTTCGCCGGCATGGAGCGGCTGATGCAGGTCGCCGACGAAATGGATCAGGAAGACGAGCGCCTCGACGCGCTGTTTGGTCGGGGTGCGGCGGTCCTTGAGCAGCTTCACGTCGCGGACGATCTGCGCCGACACGCAATTGCCGTCCTTGCACACGCTGTCGACGTCGAACGGCGAGCAGATGTTGACGTCCTGATAGTGCCAGGCGCTGGTGTAGCCGAACTTCTGCTTGCCGTTCTCGTCCTTGATCCCTTTGATGCAATCCGCCCAGACCGCGGCGTCGTCGAGCGTGCCCGCTTTGCATTCGGGAGTGCCGAGCAGCTTCTGCTGGCGGAGCAGTCGCGTGATCTCGCGCCGCGCCTTGGGCTTGATGTTTGCCCAGGCGATCTGTGCGACCGTCTGATGGCCATATTCCCAATATGCGTTCGCGGGGGATGCAAGGACGAGCGCGGCCAGCGTGGCGGCGACGGGGAGGAGGCGCTTCATGGGCGTTGCCTTAGGCTTGCGGGCGGGTGCTTCCAACTGAAATGGAGGGGGTGGCGCGCCCTTTTCCGACCGTCACCCCGGCCTTGTGCCGGGGTCCACTCCTCCAAAACCGAGCTGAGGCATGGTTGCGCGGTGGATGCCGGGACGAGCCCGGCATGACGACTGAATAGACCTTATCCTTCATCCTCATACAACGCCACCTTGCGCCTCCCGTTCGACGCCGCACACCCACGATACATGCTCGCCGTGGTGAAGCTCCACGCCATGGCGCCGTCGGTCGCGGTGACGATCACCCCGCCGGTGCCGCCGAGCGCCTTCACTTCGGCCATCACCGTGTCGGCCGCCTGCTGCAGCCCTTCGCCCAGGAAACGAACGCGCGCGTTGATCTGGAAAGCGACACTTTCGCGGATGAAGAACTCGCCCGCGCCGGTGCACGACACCGCGGCACCGCGATCGTCGGCATAGGTGCCGGCGCCGATCAGCGGCGAATCGCCGATTCGCCCCCAGCGCTTGCCGGTGACGCCGCCGGTCGAGGTCGCCGCGGCGATGTGCCCGGCCTGATCGACCGCCACGGCGCCGACCGTGCCATATTTCATGTCGACGTCGAATTTGCCGCCGTTCGAGAGCAATTCGTCGAGCTGGCGCCGCCGTTCGGGAGTGGCGAACCAATCGGCATCGGCTTGCTCGAGCCCGTGTTCGCGGCTGAACGCGTCGGCGCCTTCGCGGCCGAGCAGGACGTGCGCGCTTTGCTCCATCACCGCGCGCGCCAGCGTCACAGGGTTCCGGGTCGCGGTAACGCCGGCGACCGAACCGGCGCGCAGGGTTGCGCCCTCCATGATCGCCGCGTCGAGTTCGTTCTTGCCCTCGAAGGTGAACGCCGATCCGCGCCCGGCGTTGAAATGCGGATCGTCCTCGAGCACGCGGACCGCCGCCTCGACCGTGTCGAGCGCTGCGCCGCCCGCCGCCAGGATCGCGCTGCCCGCATCCAGCGCGGCGTTCAGCGCGGCGCGAACGCCGGCATCGGTCTCAGGCCGGGTCTGGCTGCGTGTTATCGCGCCGGCGCCGCCATGGATCGCCAGCGACCAGGGTGTCGGAATTGTCGTCATGCCGCGAAGCGGTAGCCTTGGCGGGGCGCCGTCGCAATCCGATCAATGGCCGCAACCAAGTCACGTCGCGCCCGATCAGATAGAAGGCCCAGCACCCCGCGACCGTCGTCGGCACCAGGATGAGGAATTCGCCGAGCGCGCCGATCCCCAGCGGCCGCAGCCAATATTCGACCACGACGATGATCGTCTGGTGGATCAGGTAGAAGGGGAAAACCGCCTCGGTCAGCGTCGGGCGCCACGCGCCGTCGCGGTTCCAGAAGCGTTCGGCGATCCCGATCAGCGCGGCGACCGCCGACCAGCATTGGATCTGGTGTGCGACGAGCATCTGGTCGCCCAGCCATTGCGGCGGGACGAGGTCGCCGGGATAGACGATCTCGACGCCGGCGCCGAACGCGTAGCTCAGCACCGCGATCAGCGCCGCCGGCTTCCACCAGCGCACGAACGCAGCGAGCACGATGGACGATCGCGCCAGGCCGAAACCGAACAGGAAGGCGGGGAAATAGGCGAGGTGCGCGACGCCGTCGTTGATCACGTCCTGGGTGTCGGTCCAGCGATGGAAGATGATCACCTGGGTCAGCACCAGATAGACGATCGGCAGCACGAGCGCGCGCCAGCCGCGGAACGCCACGTCGAACCAGCGCTGCAGCCGTTGCGGGCGGGGAATCAGAAGCGGGAGCGCCAGCGCCGCTGTATAGGTCCACAGATAGCCGACGAACCAGAGATGGTTCCAGGTCGGCAGGAACACGCCGTCGATCGACCGGAAGCGAAAATAATCCTGGGTCAGGAAAGTCCCGAACCCTTGCGCATAGCCATGCTGGGTCACCAGCTCGACCCAGCTTTGCGGCGGCACCATAACGGCGATGCCGAAGGCGAGCGGGATGAGCAGACGGCTCGACCGGCTCGCCATGAACCTGGCGACACCGCCCGATTTGGCGAGCAGCGCGCGGCTGGCATAGCCCGACACGACGAACAACAGGGTCAGCCGCCACGGGTTGGTCAGCAACATCACGACCGACAGCCACTCGACCGGCTGGGCGGTCTTCACGTGGAAACCCCAGGGCGTGAACACCATTGCGGCATGATACAGGATCAGCAGGGCAAAGGCACCCACCCGAAGCCAGTCCATGCCGTAATGTCGAACCATGCCAGTTCATGTAGCGATTGAGGGCGCGATGGCTACCCATCGCGCCCTCAGGAGTTCCCCGGACCGGGCTGGAAAGACGGTCAGGCGATGTCGGGCCGTGCCCGGACCTGATCGATCCAAATCCTCGGACGGGCCGATTTGGCGGTCCTGGACCGGGCCTTGAGACCGATCAGCGGGCGCAGCCAGTTCACCTCGCGGCCGATCAGGTAGAAGGCCCAGCAGCCGGCGATCGTCGCCGGAACAAGGACGAGGAACTCGCCGAGCGCGCCGATTCCGAGCGGACGCAGCCAATATTCGACCAGGATGATCACCGTCTGATGGATGATGTAGAAGGGGAAGGTTGCCTCCGCGAGCGTCGCGCGCCAGCGATGGTCATGGTTGAGGAAACGCTCGGCCACGCCGATCAGCGCAGCGATCGAGGCCCATAGCTCGACCTCGCGGGCGAGGCGGTAGGCCTGAGCGACCTGGTGGCTCGGAAAGCTGAAATCGGGATAGACGATCAGGAGCCCGGCAATCAGCGCATAGCTGGCGACGGCAAGCACTGCCGACGGCGCCCAAAAGCGGCGCAGGCCCGCCATTGCCGTGCGCGATCCGGCCAGCCCGAAGCCGAACAGGAAGGCGGGGAAATATTGCAGATGGGCGATGCCGTCGTTGACGAGGTCGTGCGTGTCCTCCACGCGGTGGAACAGCCAATATTGCGTGACGAACAGGAAGCCGAGTGGCAGCCAAACAGCGCGGCTGCCGGCGAAGGCGCGGTCGAACAGCGGCTGGCAGCGGCTGCTGCCTGGGATCGTCATCAGCGCGGCGAGCGCCAGCGTGTAGACGAACAGATACAGCACGAACCACAGATGGTTCCAGGTAGGCATCATGATACCGAACAGCGTGCCGAAACGGAAATAGTCCTGCGTCCAGAAGGCCAGGAAGCCGCGGCCATAGCCGTGCTGCGTTACGATCTCCACCCAGGTCTGGGGTGGGACGATGATAGCGATGCCGAACGCCAGTGGGATCAGCAGCCGTGCGCTGCGGTTGCGCAGGAAGGCGCCAATTCCGGCCGATTTCGCAAACAGTACGCGGCTGGCATAGCCCGAGACGACGAACAGGAGAGTCAGCCGCCAGGGATTGGTCAGCAGCATCGGGATCTCGGTCCAGATGATCGGTTGCGCGGTCTTCACCTGAAAGCCCCATGGTACGAAGACCATGCCGATATGATAAAAGATCAGCAGCGCGAACGCGCCGATCCGCAGCCAGTCCATGCCGTAATGCCGTTCCATTGTTCACCTCCGTCGTGGGGATGCGGTGACGGCTAGTCGCGGCTCGTCAGGGCCGGTATCGGAGAGGGTCGGAAGGCGGCTTCACGGGGACGATCGAAAGAGTGGCTGGGACAAGCGGCGGGTGGCGCGGGATGAACGGTACGCAGCGCAGGCTGGCGCTCGGCTCGGCCGCGGGATTCCTGCTGCTCATCGTCGTCATCATGATCGCCAACGCCGAATCGTCGATCGCCGATCTCCAGGCGTCGGGGGTGCATGTCCGGGCGGATCTGATCTGGTCATGGGAATGGACCAGCATGCTGGCGTGGCTCAGCGTCTATCCGCTGCTATGGGCCGGCGTCGCGACGATCCGGCCGCCGCGCTTTTCCTGGCCGCTGGTCGCCGCCGCGCTGGTGGTCGGCAACGTGATCGCATCGGCTTGGCATATCGGCGTGATGATCGTGTTGCGGCGGATCTATTACGATGCCGTGGGGCAGGGCCCCTATCACTTCTTCGGCGTCATCCAGGATCGCCTGCTCTACGAATTTCGCAAGGATGTCGCGACCTACCTGCAGTTCGTCATCATTGCCGCGGTCGTGCAATGGCTGATCGCGCGGGCGGCGACGCCACCGGCCACGAACATGCCCGCGAGGACGCTGGCGGTCGCCGATGGTGCGGTCACCCATCTGGTCCCCGTCGAGGAAATCGAATCGATCGCCTCGGCGGGCAATTATGTCGAGATCGCCTGGGGGCCGCGTACCTTGTTGCATCGCGCCACGCTGGCGGCGGTCGAGGCCGAGTTGGGAGACACCTTCCTCCGCATCCATCGCAGCCGGCTGGTGCGGCGCGCGGCGATCCGCCGGATAGAGACCGATAAATCGGGTGACTTCACCGTCGAGTTGGCGTCGGGTGCCAGCCTACGCGGAAGCCGGCGCTACCGTCCGGCGGACTGATCTCGGGCTGAGTCCGATCAGCGGGCGCAGCCAGTCGACCTCGCGTCCGATCAGATAGAAGCTGACCGCGAACGAGAAGGTGCCGGTCAGGATCAGCGCGAACTCGACGAAGGGGTTGAGGTTGAGCGGCAAGGTGTACCAGGCGAGCAAGATGATCGCCGGATGGTGCGCTATGTAGAGCGGAAATACCGCTTCGGCCAATGTCGCGCGCCATTTGTGATCATGGTTCAGGAAGCGCGTCGCGAGCTGGAACAGCACCAGCATCATGCTCCACGCCATCGTCAGGCGCGCCGCACGATCGAGCATCATGATGGCATGCGGCGGGACATTGTGCCCCTCATAAGCGAGCTCGATGCAGACCACGACGATCCCGGCGATCAGCGCGACCGCCGCTGCCGGCCATTGCAGGCGCGCGATTGTCGGCCACAATTTGCTCTCGCCCGCCAGCGCGAAGCCGAACAGGAAGATCGGGAAATAGGCGAAATGGGCGTTCCAATCAGTGAACAATCCCTGCTTTTCGGAAATCACGAACATGACCGACAGCTTGAGCAGGACCAGCACGGCGATCGGCGCCCAGAGCAGCCGCGTGCCCGGCGCCAATCGGTCGGCGGCGCGGGTCAGCCGCTCGGCATTCCAGCCTGGCACGAGCAACAATGTCGCCAGCACCATCGTATAGGCCCAGAGATAGACGATGAACCACAGATGCTCCCAGCTCGGGAAGCCATGGCCATAGACTGGCGTGACGCTCCAATAATCGCTCAGCCAGAAATGGAGCAGGCTGCCCGGATAGCCCTGCTCACGCGCCCTGACCCACATTTCGGGCGGGATCAGCGCGACCATCGCGAACGCCCAGGGAATCAGCAGCCGGCGATTGCGCGATTCGGTGAAGGCGCGGACGTCGCCCGACTTGGCGAACAACATGCGGCTGGCATAGCCCGACACCGCGAACAACAGCGGCAGGCGCCACGGCGTCAGCAACGCCATCGGCGCGGTCAGTTCGTGATAGGTCACCGGCGATTTGATCACCCAGTCCCAGGTCGAAAAGACCATCGCGACATGGTACACGATCAGCAGGCCGAAGGCGCCGATCCTGAGCCAGTCCAGGCCATAATGTCGTCGCTGGGGATTCATTGACGCCGTTCGTGTCCGAGTTGATCCAGCTCATAACGGACCGGCCCTGACCAAAAGGTTATCGCGCGCGAAACCTCTATTGCCCAAAATGGGTGTCGCCGGCTTTTATCGCCGCGTATCACCGCGTTGCCGGGGGACGGCCGATCCGGTCATGTCTGAACACCGATCCGCGCAAGGGTGCTAGGTTTCTCAGGCTCCCGCCGCTATATGGCGGGCGACCCAAGAGGATTTCGAATGTCAGTCCGTCCCTGGCGCGACATTACGCGCCGCAAGAGCCGCCAGATCATGGTCGGGAACGTCCCTGTCGGGGGCGATGCGCCCGTCACCGTCCAGACGATGACCAACACGCCGACCAGCGATGCCAAGGCGACGATCGACCAGATCCGTCGCTGCGAGGACGCCGGCGTCGACATCATCCGGGTGTCGTGTCCCGACGTCGAATCGACCGCGGCGCTCAAGCAGATCGTCCGCGCCGCGCGCGTCCCGATCGTCGCCGACATCCATTTCCACTATAAGCGCGCGCTCGAGGCGGCCGATGCCGGTGCTGCGTGCCTGCGCATCAACCCCGGCAATATCGGATCGGCCGAGCGGGTGAACGAAGTGGTCGCCGCGGCCAAGGCCAATGGCTGCGCGATCCGCATCGGGGTCAATGCCGGCAGCCTCGAACGCGACTTGCTCGAAAAATACGGCGAGCCGTGCCCCGATGCCTTGGTCGAAAGCGCGCTCGACCATATCAAATTGCTCCAGGACCGCGACTTCCACGAATTCAAGGTCGCGGTGAAGGCAAGCGACCTGTTCCTCGCGGTTGCCGCCTATCAGCAGCTCGCCGAGGCGGTCGATTGCCCGCTCCATCTCGGCATCACCGAAGCTGGCGGGTTCGTCGGCGGCACGGTCAAGTCGGCGATCGGAATCGGCAGCCTGCTCTGGTACGGGATCGGCGACACGATCCGCGTCTCGCTCTCGGCCGAGCCCGAGGACGAAGTGCGCGTCGGGTTCGAGATCCTGAAGGCGCTGGGCATCCGCAATCGCGGCGTCCGCGTCGTGTCGTGCCCGAGCTGCGCGCGCCAGGGCTTCGACGTCATCCGCACCGTACAGGCGCTCGAGGAACGGCTCCAGCACATCCGCACGCCGATGTCGCTGTCGGTGCTGGGCTGCGTGGTCAACGGGCCGGGCGAAGCGCGCGAGACCGATATCGGTATTACCGGCGGCGGCAACGGCAAGCACATGGTCTATCTGTCGGGCGTGACCGACCATCATGTCCAGGACGCCGACATGATCGAGCATATCGTCAAATTGGTCGAAGCCAAGGCGGCCGAGATCGACGCCGCCGACGAGGCGAAAGCGGCGGCATGAAGATCGCGCTCGGGCTCGCCGCGGCGGCGATCACGCTCGTCGTGCAGCCCGGAGCAGCGGACACCGCGGCACCGACCACAGCGCCTGCCCATCCCGAAGCCCGGCCGTTCGGCGATCCCGATCGTGCCGGCCGCGACGTTGCCGACGCGATGGAGCGCGCCAAGGCCAACGGTCATCGCGTGATCCTCGTGTTCGGGGCGAACTGGTGCCACGACAGTCGCGCGCTGGCCGGCTGGTTCGCCAGCCCGCGCTTCGCCGCGATGCTCAGCCCCCGCTACGAAATCGTCTGGATCGATGTCGGGCAAAAGGACCGCAATGTCGATCTCGCGCGCCGGTTCGGGCTCGACGGGATCAAGGGAACGCCGACCGTGCTGATGCTCGATTCCGCCGGGAAGCCGCTCAATCTCAAGGACGCGCCGCGCTGGCACGATGCCTCGACGCGGAGCGAGGACAAGATCTATCGCTATTTCGACCGCTAGCGGCGCGGGGAGGGGAGAGAGGTCATGGCCGACGGACGCTTTCGCTTCGCGCAATTGCTGGTCGGTCTGGCGGCGGTCTTCGCAATCGGGTTGGGCGCGTACATGCTCGCCCAACCTTTGCTCTGGTATCGCGCACTGCCGACAGTGGCGTTCACCGGCCCGTTCAACCAGCATTTCGTCCGCGACATCGGCGCGGCCTATCTGACATGCGGGCTGCTGCTCGGTTGGGCGGTGCTTGACCTGCGCGTGCGGCGACTTGGGGCGCTGGCCGGGGCATTGTGGCTGAGCCTGCACGCGCTGGTCCATTTGTACGAAGTGATCACCGGCATTTGCGGCGTCGCGATCTTCTGGCGTGATTTTCCCGGCGTATTCGGGCCGCCGGCCCTGGCGCTGCTCGGCTGGAGGCTGGCGCGGCGGTAAGCTCTTCTTAGCCATCACCATTAGCCAAGCCGCAATCGCCATGCGGTAGAAGAATAGCCATGAAATTTGCGCTGCTCGCGGTGACCGTGATCGGGATAGTGATCGGCCTCGCCCTGCCGGGGGCGAAGCGCGCGCCGATCGCCGCAGCTCCGCCGGCCGCTGCAGTGCCCGCCGACCAGCCGCAGCCGACCGTGCTCGACCGCGCCGATAACGGCCATTTCTTCACCGTCGCCGACGTCAATGGCGAGCCGATCAAGTTCGTCGTCGATACCGGCGCGACCGAAGTCGCACTGACTCAGGACGATGCGCGGCGGGCCGGGGTAAAGTTCGACCCTGGCCAGTTCGATGTGGTCGGCACCGGAGCGTCGGGCGATATCAGGGGACAGGAAGTCCAGCTCGAGGACGTCGTGCTCGACGGTAAGCGCGTCAGCGGCATCCATGCCGTGGTGCTCGACGGACTGACCATCTCGCTGCTCGGGCAGAACTATCTGCGTCGGCTCGACAGCGTCTCGATCAGCGGCGACCAGATGACGTTGAAGTAAGGGTCATTATTCCCCTCCCATTTATGGGAGGGGCTAGGGGAGGGCATGTCGAGACAGTCGATGCTGCGGTAAACGGACACGCCCTCCCCCAGCTCCTCCCGCGAGCGGGAGGGAAGGCTTTTCCACAAGCCCACCTTCTCAACTCATGAGGGAAGCGGCTGATGACGTAACGATCGCGTCCGGCTATCGCCCGAAACATGCCGCGCAGCCCCGCCTTCGTGTTTTCCGTCGCGGTGCTGGGGATCGCCGTCTTCTCGTCGATGGACGCGGTGATGAAGGTACTGGTTCGGGAGATCGGCACCTACGACACTTTGCTATGGCGGACCCTGGCCGGCGCGATCCTGACCGGGTTGATCTACCTGCCGCAGCGGCGTGGCTGGCCGTCGCGGGCGACGATCCGAGTCCATTTGATTCGCGGAACGGTGTCGGCGGTGATGGCCGTCACGTTCTTTTGGGGTCTCGCCCGCGTGCCGATGGCACAGGCGATCGCGCTCACCTTCATCGCTCCGTTGCTGGCACTGTTCGGCGCGGCGTTCCTGCTCAAGGAGCATATCTCGCGCCGGGCCATCGTCGCCTCGCTGGTCGCCTTTGCCGGTGTCGGGGTGATCATGCTTGGCCAGGCGGCCTCGGCGCCGTCGCCCGACCGATTCCGGGGCACGATCGCCGTGCTGCTCTCGGCGGTCTGTTATGCCTACAACATCGTACTGATGCGCCAGCAGGCCCTGGTCGCGGGGCCCAAGGAAGTCGCTTTCTTCCAGAGCGTGATCGTCCTGGTGATCCTGGCCGCCGCGGCGCCGTTCATGGCGCACGTGCCCGATCTCCGCCATGCGCCCGCGATCGTCGGGGCGGCGGTGCTGGCGACGGTGTCGCTGCTGCTGCTTGCCTGGGCCTATGCGCGCGGCGAGGCTAACTACCTGGCGCCGACCGAATATACCGCCTTCATCTGGGCGTCATTATGGGGCTGGGTCGTGTTCAGCGAGCGAATCGCGCTCTATACGCTCGCCGGCGCCGCGCTGATCATCGCAGGTTGCCTGATCGCCGCGCGGCGGCGGTCGATCGAGACTGTGGAGGCTGCATTTTGACCCTTACCATCCGTCCGGCCACGCCACAGGACGTCGCGCTGATCTTGCGCTTCGTCCGCGAACTCGCCGAGTTCGAGCGTGAGCCCGACGCAGTGAAGGCCACCGAAGAGAGCCTGAACCACGCCTTGTTCGGCGAGCGATCGGCCGAAGCAGTGATCGCCGAGCAGGATGGCGAGCCGATGGGCTTCGCCCTGTTCTTTCACAATTTCTCGACCTGGACGGGCCTCAAAGGCCTGTATCTCGAAGACCTCTACGTGACGCCCGAGGCACGTGGATCGGGCGTCGGAACGGCCTTGCTACGACATTTGGCAGGCATCGCGCTCGATCGCGATTGCGGACGCTTCGAATGGGCGGTGCTCGACTGGAACACGCCGGCGATCGATTTCTATACCGCGATGGGCGCCGAAAGCCTGGACGAATGGCGGATCCGGCGCGTCACCGGCGACGCGCTGGTCAAGCTCGCCGGCCGCGGCTGATGGCCTGGGCTTGGTTGATCCTGGGCGGCTTGTTCGAGGTCGGCTTCACCACTTGTCTCCGCCACGTCGACGGTTTCCGCAATATTCCCTGGACGCTCGGCTTCCTCGGCTCGGTCGCGCTGTCGATGGGGTTGCTCGAATATGCGTCGCGCTCGATCGCGATGGGCACGGCCTATGCCGTGTGGGGCGGGATCGGCGCCTTGGGTACGGTCATCGTCGGCATTGCATGGTATCAGGAACCGGCGAGCCTGCCGCGACTCCTG
>Ga0207705_10000132_pt1 | contig 81270 bp, 74 predicted proteins | sample KBSC13metaG_FD_184314 | JGI IMG/M metagenome (GOLD analysis project Ga0207705, IMG submission 184314) | Corn rhizosphere microbial communities from Kellogg Biological Station, Michigan, USA - KBS C1-3 metaG (SPAdes) (version 2) | ecosystem: Host-associated > Plants > Roots > Rhizosphere > Soil ... | reverse complement strand
ATCATCTTGCCCGACAGGATCGTCGCGCCTAATGCCCACTTCTCCTTAGTCAGTGATCGCATGCGCCCCCATAGGTCTGTTTTCTTGAGTCTTAATTCCATTGTTGCTTTGTTTTTAGTTTGATTGAATTGAATGATTTAATATATTTTAGTTAAAAAGAGGATAATTCATCATTTGTGAACACATTTTCATTAATAAAATCATAAAAAGCATAATTTATAATGTTATTTTCTTAATATTTCAGTGAAATTATGTATGTTTTAATATAAAAACAAATTTATAACGGTAAAAATTGCATAAAAACTGAAAGAATTATGAAAATTGTAAATTTTTAATCTATTTATATGTTAATTTTATGTTATTAATAATCACAAATTGAAGTCTGGTCGCGATAAATTGTATTAATCGCAATAATTATTAAAATTATTTAAGAAGTTTTGAGTTTCGTATTGTTTTTTTGAAAAATAGTCAATAAAAAATACACTAATAGTGAGATTTAGTGTCATAAAAACAATAAGTGGCTATTTTTAGGTGAGTATTTAACAATATATGCCTGTTTCAAAAAAAAATGCCTGGGTATTTTAATAAATATGTGGTTAAATTTTTAAGATAATTATACATTTGAAGCAAACCCTCTTTTAAAACTGTAATTAAGCATGTCAAATTTCAGATTTCAGGCTCTTGAAGCTGTCTTAAACCGAACAATTCCTGAAGTAAAGCTCCCTTCAAACAAAATATCGGATTATTTCAATTCAAATGTTTTCGATAAGCAAAAAATGAAAGAATATCTTTCAAAGGAAGCTTTCCAGGTAATTATTAGTTCGATCGACAAGAACGAGCCTATACCACGTGACATGGCTGAGCAGGTTGCGTCCGCAATGAAATCATGGGCCATCAGCAAGAGCGCTACACATTACACCCACTGGTTCCAGCCTTTAACCGGCACGACGGCCGAAAAGCATGACGCTTTTTTTGAACCACTTGAAGACGGAAGCGCTATCGAAACATTCTCCGGTGATGCGCTGGCTCAACAAGAGCCGGATGCCTCGAGCTTTCCAAGCGGCGGCCTCCGTAATACTTTCGAAGCACGGGGTTATACGGCATGGGATCCCTCCTCGCCTGCATTTATAATGGGTCGTACATTATGTATACCTACGGTATTTGTTTCGTATACCGGCGAGGCTTTGGATTATAAGGTCCCTTTACTAAAGGCATTGATCGCGCTGGATAAAGCCGCGGTTGATGTGTGCCACTATTTTGATAAAAGCATTGAAAAGGTTAATGCCTCACTGGGTATCGAGCAGGAATATTTTTTGGTTGATATTGCCCTGTTTAACGCCCGCCCAGATCTATACCTTACAGGGCGTACGTTGTTTGGACACATGTCGGCTAAAAACCAGCAGTTGGAAGACCATTATTTTGGTTCGATACCCGAGCGCGTTTACGCTTATATGCAGGACCTGGAGACGGAGGCGCTGCAGTTGGGTATACCATTAAAAACACGCCATAATGAGGTGGCTCCCTCGCAATTTGAATGCGCACCAGTTTATGAAGAGATCAACCTGGCTATAGATCACAACCAATTATTGATGGATTTGATGGACAGGGTCGCGAAGCGTCACAACTTCAAGGTGTTGCTGCATGAAAAGCCCTATGCGGGTATCAACGGATCGGGCAAGCACAATAACTGGTCGATGATCACCAATACAGGCAAAAACCTGTTGTCTCCCGGCAAAACACCAAAGAACAACCTGATGTTCCTCACGTTCTTTGTGAATACCATCAGAGCGGTGTATGAACATGCCGATCTGCTGAGGGCCTCGATCGCTTCGGTCAACAACGATCACCGCCTGGGAGCTAACGAAGCGCCGCCGGCTATTATATCTATATTCCTGGGCAGCCAGTTGAGCGATGTACTGGATGAAATTGAAACTTCACGCATCAGCAAAAAAATAAAGGATGACGCACTGCTATGGCAGGGCATCCCTAAAATACCGCAGATATTAAAGGACAACACTGACCGGAACCGTACTTCTCCATTTGCCTTTACCGGTAATAAATTTGAGTTGCGCGCGGTTGGCTCTTCCGCCAATTCGGCTTACCCGATGACCATCCTGAATATGATCATGGCCGAGCAGCTAAAGAAATTCAAGTATGATGTGGACAGGTTGTTACGCAAAGGTGAGAAAAAGGACGTTGCTCTGCTCATGGTGATCAAAAAGTATATCAAAGAGTCAAAAAATATTCGCTTTGAAGGGAATGGCTACAGCGCCGAATGGGAAAAGGAAGCAGAAGAACGTGGCTTGTCGAACTTCAAAACGACACCTAAAGCATTGGATGCTTTCTTGTCCGAAAAATCCACGATACTGTTCGAAGACTCCAGCGTTTTCAGTCCAAGGGAGGCCCATGCGCGGCACGAAGTGCTTTTAGAGAGTTTTTACAAGAAGCTGCAGATCGAGGCGCGCGTTATCGGCGAATTGGTAACCAACGTCATCATCCCCACCGCGATAAACTATCAAACCAATTTGGTAGAAAATGTGAGAGGCTTGAAGGACCTGGGATTTGATGCCGCAACCTACGCAGCACAGATGGATATCATCACTAAAATATCCGAGCACGTTAATTTTATCAAATCAAACGTAGGATATATGATCGCTGAAAGGAAACAGGCTAATGCCATCGAGGATATTCGCGAAAAAGCCATCACTTACGATGAAAAAGTAAAAGTATTTTTCCAGCCGATCAGGTACCACGTGGATAAGCTGGAGCAACTGGTGGACGATTCCCTATGGCCATTACCGAAATTCAGGGAACTATTGTTTATAAAATAAGGTTTGTCCTTGCTAATGTTCAAAAATTATTGATCAAATAATTCCCGCCCGGAATTATTTGATCAATTTTGCCCGCATAATGTCATTAAGAAAGTATAAGATCTTAAAAAATTACCTTGAATTTACTGACGCAGTAAAAAAAACACGCCAATACGGATTAAAAAAAGCCAGGAGTTACGAGATCATTCTTCAATGGCTGCGGACAAAATTATCCCATAACCAGTTTTTGATCTTATCGGGCATTCTGGTTGGTTGCTCGGCCGGAATAGCAGGCGTTATCCTGAAGACTCTTGTACATTATATCCATTTTATAATTACCAGCAAGGTGCATTTTACGGACCAGATACTTTTTTATGCCCTCTTCCCTTTCCTAGGCATCGTGTTGACAACACTTGTTGTCATTTATTTTTTTAAGGGGCAAGATCGTAAAGGCATAGGTGCTATACTTTATGAAATAGCGCGGAACTCAAGCTTTGTTTCGTCGGTAAAAATGTATTCGCAGATCATTCAAAGCGCTATTACAATTGGGCTTGGCGGCTCGGCGGGCCTGGAAAGCCCGATGGCGGTAACAGGCGCGGCTATAGGTTCTAACTTTGCCCAAACTTATAAGTTGAACTACAAGGATCGTACACTGCTTTTGGCGTCAGGTGCCTCTGCTGGTATCGCGGCCGCATTCAACGCGCCAATTGCCGGGGTAATGTTTGCATTTGAAATACTGCTTACCGGCGTTGTTTTCACCGACTTTATTCCTCTTGTGGTTGCCGCCGTTTGCGGAAGCCTACTCTCCCGCGCTATACTGAATGAGGAAGTGCTTTTCAAATTCAGCGCCAGGCATGATTTTAATTACAATAATTTACCTTATTACCTTGTCCTTGGGGTGGTTTGCGGTTTGTACGCAAGGTATTTCAATGTCGCAGCGCGATACATAGAGCATTTTTTTCACCGGCTAAAGTTTTCAAGGGTAACTAAAGCCGCCATCGGTGGTATTTTGCTGTCAATACTTTGTCTGCTCTTCCCTCCTATATTCGGCGAAGGCTATACAAGCATAAAATCGTTCATCAACGGCGACATTCACAACATTATAGAACACAGTTTCCTTGGATATATGACCTATAAGAATTGGATGGTTATCATATTCCTGGCGCTTATCTGTGTTTTCAAAGCGTTTGCTACACCTATAACTATCTATGGCGGTGGAAATGGCGGAAATTTCGCACCTTCATTATTCGCCGGAGGCACCTTAGGTTACCTGTTTGCAATTGTTTGCACACAGGCAGGCTTAACACACGCGCCTGTTATCAATCTTACCATTGTCGGCATGGCGGGTGTAATGAGCGGCGTATTGTACGCACCACTAACTGCAATATTCCTTATTGCTGAATCGAGCTCAGGATACGATCTGTTTATCCCTTTAATGGTCGTCTGTGTCATATCCTTCCTGATCGCAAAATGGTTCTCACCGATGTCACCCGACCTGCAAAAACTCGCCGATGAGGGTAAAATATTTACGCGTGAATATGATAAAAACCTGTTCCTGCTGATTAATACGAACGACCTTATAGAACCTGTAACTTCAACGCTCCATATTAAATCATCCTATTCCGATCTTTTAGAAGTGATCAAAACCGGCAAGCGCAATGTAATCCCGGTTCTGGACCATACCGAGCTTGCTGGAATTATTTACCTGGACGACCTCCGGCCTGTTTTGTTCAACCCGGAATTACACGGACAAATTGACGTACTGAATGTTATGAAGATACCTGTTGATGTAATTCATGCCGATGAAGACATGCTCTCAGTTATTAATAAATTTGACGAAAGCTCAACCTGGGTGCTGCCCGTTGTAGACAACCTCAACAATTTTATTGGCTTCATTTCTAAGTCAGCCATTTTAAACCGGTACAGGCAGGTGCTGAAAGAGCATTCCGATGTGGCCTGAACACAATAAAGTATTAAGCACTATATTTGCCCATGATTTCTTCGCAACGATATGATCAGCGGGGTGTTTCGGCCTCAAAGGATGATGTTCATAACGCCATAAAAAATATTGATAAGGGTATTTTCCCGAAAGCTTTCTGCAAGATCATTCCTGATATTTTAAATAACGACCCGGATTACTGCAATATCATGCATGCCGATGGCGCGGGGACAAAATCATCCTTAGCTTATAGCTACTGGAAAGAAACCGGCGATATTTCCGTTTGGCGCGGCATAGCGCAGGATGCCATCATCATGAATTTGGACGACCTGCTTTGCGTAGGCGCCATTGATAACATCCTGCTTTCATCAACTATAGGGCGTAACAAAAACCTGATCCCGGGTGAAGTGATAGCTGCCATCATTAACGGCACCGAGGAAATCTTAGCAGAGTTGAGAGCTGCCGGTGTAGGAATTTACTCTACCGGGGGCGAAACCGCTGATGTGGGTGACCTGGTACGCACCATCATCGTTGATTCGACGGTAACCTGCCGGATGAAACGCGATGATGTGATATCGAATGATCGTATCCGGCCCGGCGATGTGATCGTAGGATTGGCATCGTACGGTAAGGCTAATTATGAAAAGGAATATAACGGCGGTATGGGATCAAACGGGCTTACTTCCGCACGTCATGATGTTTTCAATAAAAGCACTGCTGAAAAATATCCTGAAAGCTATGATCACGCCGTTCCTTACGAACTTGTGTTTTCAGGAAGCAAGAATTTGACTGATAACGTTAATATCGGAAACGGCGAATCGGTTACCGCCGGAAAATTGGTATTGTCCCCCACCCGTACTTATGCACCTATTATTAAGGTGATGCTTGAGCAATACCGTAACCAGGTACATGGGATGGTGCATTGCAGCGGCGGCGCGCAAACCAAAGTGCTGCATTTTATTGATAACCTGCATGTGATCAAAAACAACCTGTTCCCTGTTCCGCCATTATTCAAGCTGATACAGGAAGAATCCAAAACAAGCTGGCAGGAAATGTACAAGGTATTTAATATGGGGCATCGTATGGAATTGTATGTCCCTGAGGAAATAGCGGCTGACCTGGTCGCTATTTCTCAAAGCTTTGGTGTTGAAGCGCGGATCATCGGCCATGTAGATATGGCTGACAAGAAGCAGGTAACCGTTTCATCTGAATTTGGGACGTTCATTTATCATTAAAGTTCTTTTTCAGCAATAAAAAAATCCCATCCGCAAATTTGCGAATGGGATTTTTTATTGGATAAAGGGATATTAATTGAAAATATACCTTAAACCAAACTGTGCCTGCCAGCGTGAAGCAATTGATGTTCCTTCACCAAATGTTTGAGTGAGCGGGGCCTTGGTCGCAGCATTGAAATAAGGGAAAGAAAACTCTGGTTTTCCGGCATTAGGATCACCTGCAGGTGCAATTTTTTGGAATGACAGAAATTGAGTTGAGTTTACAAATTTGTAATCGCCCCAGTTCCTGTTTAACATATTGCCTAAATTAATAATATTAAACTCCAACTGTAAAGTATTACGCACTTTGCCGGTTGACACAAATATGTCCTGGGTTATGTTAAGATTGATCTGGTTAAAAAATGGCAGCAATAATCCATTTCTTTGAGCATATTGCCCTCTGTGTTTACTTAGATAAGGATCCTGGTTAATATAAGCATTCAACTGATTCCACAATTCATCCGGAGTGCGTGTATCCGTATTTCCGTTAGGCACTAAAACAATATCACTCTGAGTCTTCGGAATAAAAATCAAATCGTTACCTCTTACACCGTCATTATTCAAGTCGCCCGAATAAGTATATGAAGCAACACCCGAATTAGCGGCTTCATAAGTTAACCCTATCGAAGTTGCCAGGTTTTTTGCGTATTCCTTTCGGTAAGAAACTGAAGCAATTATACGGTTTGGCTCATAAAAACCGGAATAGCTGGTGACATCGGAATTCGGGTCGCCCGACACAGGGCGCTGGCTCCATATAGATTGAGCAATGGAACCGCCGTCATTTACAGAACGCGAATCGGCGTGCGTGTAAGCCAGGGTAAAGCTAAATTCTTTTGCGGTTTTCTGCAATTCGATCGTGGCGTCATAAGTATAGCCTTTGCTGGTGTTTACCATTAACTCGGCATCCGAGATATTCGGATTTGCTGCTGTGTTTAGATTTTGCCTGGTAACCGGATCTGTAATGGCCGGGAATAAAGTGGTACCGCTGTAAACTAACCTGCTATCGGGGCCCGCTAACGCAGTTCCTGTAGACGGTAAGGCCACATTTTCCATATAAACTGCGTTAATATCTTTTGAATACATAAACTCAAGCGTACCGATTATCCCCCATGGAAGTTTTTGATCCAAAGCTATATCACCGCGGAAGTTCTTAGGCTGATCCTAATGCCAGTCGACCACAGCAAGGTTGTATTGCGTATTGGCAGCAGCAGAACCCGCCTGCGGACGATTGGCATTAGGATCAGGGTTAAACGCTAAACGCGGGTCGGTCTGCAATATACCGGCTTTTCCGGGCTGTAAAGTATATGAACCAAATTGCACCCCGTTATTGCTTGCCTGGTTTGATATCCATACATAAGGCGTTGGACCTGTGAATATGCCTAAGCCGCCGCGAACTTGTGTATTTCCGTCACCATTAACATCATAGTTAAAACCAATTCGTGGAGAGAGCTGTATCCTGGTTTTGGGGAACTGCGATACATCCAGGTGAACCCCATCGCGGAAGGTCAGAGCGAGGGCATTAGGATTTGCCTGGGAAGCAACGCTGTAAAACGGGACATCGGCGCGCAAGCCATAAGTTAATTTGAACCGATCTGTTAATTGCCACTTATCCTGGGCAAATAATCCTACAGTAATAGCGCTTATCCGGGCGAAAGGGAACGAACCATCAGGTAATGCGGAATAGCGATATGAATATTGATTTGCGGTTGTCGCCCCGTTATTGGCCGAGTTGTAAAAATCAGCTAAACTGGAGAAAACATATGCGCCGTTGTAGTTAGGTGCAAAACCGTTCTTGAAATGATCTATCTCGTTCGATGTACCCAGGTTAAACTCATGTTTGCCTTTATAAATCGTTACGTTATCTGACAATTGATAAATATCGGTATTTAATACGTTGTTGGCTGTGAACGGCTCGTATCCAAAGGCTGTTAAATCCTTAGAGGTTGAAGTGCCGCTCTGTATATCGACAAGCGGGAACGCACCGCCACCCGGTGAAGTCCGAAAATCCCGGAGTGCCTGGTAGCCAATAGTCAACTTATTGGCAACAGAACTGCTAAAGCGCGTATTTAACTCACCAATGAGGATATTGAAATTATTATTAATAGTGTAGAACGATGAAAAGAACGGCAAAGTGGTTGTGCCTGGCTGCCGGTTGCCTCCGGGTGCGCCGGAGTTGCTTGGATACACATCACGCAGAGATTTTAAATAAAAATATTTGACAGACAGTGTATTTTTATCATTAATGTTCCAATCTATTTTGGTGGTAATCTTATCGGACTGCGTGCGCAATTGGTAATCCTCAAAAGCACCGGCATCGTAACCATATTTTGTTTTAAGGAAAGTTCTTAACGAATCCAACTGATTAAAACTTGCTTGTGAAACTGTACCACCTGCAGTTTGTCCGGGACGTAAAGCAGTATAGGTAGTACCAGGATCATTTTCTCTTTCTTGTTCGCCCGATATAAAGAAGAACAATTTGTTTTTTACAAGCGGTCCGCCTAAACTTAGGCCGCGTTGATTGTAATCAATTGGCGCTTTTGCGACATCAATGCCTTCGCCTACATGAGAGCCCTGGAGACCAGTAGTACGCTTATAGTAGTAAGCTGTCCCTTTAAACTCATTAGTCCCCGATTTAGTGACGGTATTAATACCCGTACCGGCAAAACGACCAAGCGTAACATCAAACGGATTAACGGCAACCTGTATTTGATCTATCGCATCCAGTGAAATTGGTTGCGAATTGGTTTGTCCACCTAGTGTGCTTGCCAGACCAAACGAGTTATTGAATAGCGCGCCATCAACCGTTAAGCTGTTGAATGAGTTATTACGCCCGCCAAATGACTGCCCGTTTGCTGACGGTGTAAGTTTGGTATAATCGTATATCGAGCGATTGATCGTTGGCAAACGATCAATTTGAGAACGGGTAACAATTTCCTGCGCCCCGGTTCTGGAATTGTTTATCACTTTGTTTTGGGTTCCTGTTACCCTCACTTCCTGCAATTGTGTATTCGATGGATCAAGTTTAACAGAAAGTTTAAAATCCTGGCCAAGGGTTAACATAAGATTTGGTTCTGTATATGGATTATATCCCAGGAAACTAAATTTAATAATGTAAGGCCCGCCTACTCGTAAGTTAGCCAGGTTGTACCGGCCGTCGGGACGTGAAACAGTTGAATAATTTGTGCCGGTGGGTGTGTGAATGGCTAAAACTGTTACACCCGGCAATGTTTGTCCCTTTTCGTCAACCACGGTGCCTGACATACTGCTTGTGGTAGTTACTTGTCCGTAGACAATGTTGAACATGGATAGGGAAAAAATAAATAAAAGTAAATACTTCCTCATACTCGTTTGATTTTGTTAAAGTTTGAATGAACTGATGTGGCTCAAAAATAAATAACGGAGTCGTTACCCATGTTAATTTAACATTAACATTTGTTGTCTTTTTTTCAATGGTTGCTGCATAATTCATGCATTATATTAACAAAATGATTATATTTTAATGACATTTATATTAATTTATACTTTATTAACTCTAAGTTAATTCGGGTAATTCTATAGAATTAAGATAATTATCGCGGAAAACTCCTGACATTATGATGTTTTCTCATTCACCCCTTTTTCCTTAGCTTTGGCATCGAATTCAGAAAAGCATTTGTAAAAAACTATGGACTTTGATTTAATTGTTATAGGGTCGGGGCCGGGTGGTTATGTGGCTGCTATACGCGCGTCGCAACTCGGACTTAAAACCGCGATAGTCGAAAAGGAATCGTTGGGTGGTATCTGCCTCAATTGGGGATGCATTCCGACTAAGGCCTTATTGAAGAGCGCACAAGTATTTGAGTATATCAATCATGCCGGCGATTACGGACTTAAGGTTTCGGGCGGAGAAGTTGATTTTGATTCGGTGATCAAGAGAAGCCGCGGCGTAGCTGACGGGATGAGCAAAGGCGTTGCCTTCCTGATGAAGAAGAACAAGATAGAGGTATTGATGGGTTCGGGCAAGCTTAAATCAAAAGGCACTGTAACCGTAACCGGGGCAGATGGTGCTGCAAAAGACTATACCGCAAAACACATCATATTAGCCACTGGCGGCCGCTCGCGCGAATTGCCTAATATCAAACAGGATGGCGTAAAAGTGATCGGCTACCGCCAGGCAATGGTGCTGCCAAAACAGCCCAAATCGATGATCGTAGTGGGTTCTGGTGCTATAGGTATCGAATTTGCCTATTTCTACAATGCTTTGGGAACACAGGTTACCGTTGTTGAGTTCATGGATAACATTGTTCCGCTTGAGGATGAAGAAGTATCGAAAACCTTACTGCGCAGCCTTAAAAAACAAGGCCTTAACATCATGGTAAGCTCGACTGTCGAATCTGTCGATAGCAGCGGTGATGTATGTAAAGTAAAAGTAAAGACGCCTGCGGGTATGATAGATCTTGAAGCTGAGATCGTTTTATCGGCAGTAGGTATCAGCACCAATCTTGAAGGCATTGGCCTTGAAGAAAATGGCGTAAAAACCGACAAGGGTAAAGTTTTAGTCGATGATTTCTACAAAACCAATGTAGAAGGCGTATACGCGATAGGTGATATCGTAAAAGGGCAGGCATTAGCACACGTAGCGTCGGCTGAAGGCATTATTTGTGTGGAGAAGATCGCCGGTCAAAACCCTGAGCCATTAAACTATAACAATATACCTGGATGTACTTATTGCAGTCCGGAGATCGCATCGGTTGGCTATACCGAAAAAGCCGCGAAAGAAGCCGGTTATGAAATCAAAGTTGGTAAATTCCCCTACTCTGCTTCAGGGAAGGCTGCCGCTGCCGGCGCGAAAGATGGCTTTGTGAAAGTAATATTCGATGCCAAATACGGCGAATTCCTTGGCGCACACATGATCGGCTACAACGTAACTGAAATGATCGCCGAGGTAGTGACTGCCCGCAAGCTTGAAACAACCGGCCACGAGATCATTAAATCAGTACATCCGCACCCAACCATGAGTGAAGCCGTTATGGAAGCAGCTGCCGAAGCCTACGGGGAGTGCATACATTTATAACCCCCCTGCCCCCTGAAGGGGGAGTTTAAGGGTTAAAATATTGATGAATTTTACTAAATATTCCCCCTTTAGGGGGTTAGGGGGCATGAACTTATACACCATCGATACAGGCTTTTTCAAATTAGACGGCGGCGCTATGTTCGGTGTTGTTCCAAAAGTGATATGGAACAGGATAAATCCCGCCGATGAAAATAATCTTTGCTCCTGGGCCATGCGGCTGCTTTTGATCGAAGATGGCAAGCGATTGATCCTGGTCGATACGGGCATGGGCAATAAACAGGACGAGAAGTTCCTCAGCTATTATTACCTGCACGGCACCGCTACGATTGATTCATCCCTCGCAAAACATGGCTTTCACCGTGACGATATAACAGACGTTTTTTTAACGCATCTGCACTTCGATCACGTTGGCGGCGCGATAGCCCGGGAAGGAGATAAATTAGTACCCGCGTTTAAAAACGCAACTTATTGGAGCAATCCGAAGCATTGGGATTGGGCCTTAAATCCGAACGACCGCGAAAAAGCTTCGTTCCTGAAGGAGAACATCCTGCCTATTGAAGAAAGCGGACGTCTGAAGTTCATCAATAGTGCAAAATTCAGTGAAGGCTTTGATATCAAATTTGTTTCCGGTCATACAGAATCGATGATGTTGCCGCTGGTGAGTTATAAGGGGAGAAAAATATTGTATACTGCTGACCTTATTCCATCGGCCGGGCATTTGCCGATACCCTACGTGATGGCTTATGATATGTTTCCGCTGACAACGATAGGTGAAAAGAAAGTAATTTTGGGCGAAGCGGTAACAAACGACTATATATTATTTTTCGAGCACGACCCGGTAAATGAGTGCTGTACATTGCAGCAAACTGATAGAGGTATTAGGATAAATGAAGTGTTCAGGCTTGATGAGTTATAGTTTGAGTAAAAAAACCGACGCTTTTTTACTCAAAAAGTAATATAAATAATTTAAATGTAAAGAAGTAATTGCATTTAATTTTTTAATAACAAATTTGTACCTTTGCACGTTCCATTCTAAACTATAGAATAGAGGTAATAAAAATAAATGAGACAACTCAAAATAACCCAATCCATTACCAACCGTGAATCGCAATCACTTGATAAATATCTTCACGAAATTGGTAAGGTTGACCTGATAACAGCCGAAGAAGAAGTAATACTAGCCCAGAAGATACGTGAGGGAGATCAGGCAGCACTGGAAAGGTTAACAAAAACAAACCTTCGTTTTGTTGTTTCGGTAGCAAAACAATATCAAAACCAGGGCCTTACATTAGGCGATTTGATCAATGAAGGTAACCTTGGCCTCATCAAAGCGGCAAAACGCTTTGACGAAACCAAAGGCTTCAAATTCATATCATATGCTGTTTGGTGGATCCGTCAATCCATATTGCAGGCCATTGCCGAGCAGTCACGTATTGTTCGTTTGCCATTGAACCAGGTCGGTTCATTAAGCAAGATCAGCAAGGCGTTTTCAAAACTTGAACAGGAATTTGAGCGTGAGCCTTCACCCGAAGAGCTTGCTGATATGCTTGAAACGACTGTTGACAAGATATCTGACACGCTGAGTAACTCGGGCCGCCATGTTTCCATGGATGCCCCATTCGTTCAGGGTGAAGAAAATACATTGCTGGACGTACTGGAAAACCAGGAGCCAAATACCGACTCTATTTTAATTAACGAGTCGCTTTCCGAGGAGATCAAACGTTCGCTTTCGACGCTGACCGAGCGCGAGCGTGAGATCATCGTATTGTTCTTCGGTTTAGGTACCAATCATCCGCTTTCACTGGAAGAAATAGGCGAAAAGTTCAACCTTACGCGTGAGCGTGTGCGCCAGATCAAAGATAAGGCGCTGCAACGCTTAAGGCATACTTCGAGAAGTAAAATACTCAAATCCTATTTAGGTTAAAACATACAAAGCCTTCCAAGCGGAAGGCTTTTTTGTTGGGTGCAAATTTCAGTAACAATAATTTCCCGCTTAATCTGTTTTATAGATCGTCACAAGCCGCCATTTGAAACGATTAAGCATCTTAACTTTCCAGTTTTACCGGTTACTATTGCTTTATAATATCGCCTGTACCATCATCGGTTGGGTGCTCATGAGGGCCGGCGGCCTGCCGCTCACAACCGTAAGCCTTTTATTTGCAAAATTGATAGGCTTTGCCGGTGCAATCGGCCTGCATTATTATAATTCCAAAAACAACTATAACTATTTCAGAAATGCAGGCTTAAGCATGCGCTGGATATTCGTGTCTGCTTTAGCGACTGATATACTGGTCTTTTTCGTGCTGATCACATTATCAACCTTGATCCCGAATGTGTAAACTACAGGTTGATAGCGTAGAACTTTCATTTGACGACCACAAAATTTTGCAGGACATCTATCTCGACTGCACAAAAGGCGAGGTTGTCGGGCTGCTTGGCCGCAATGGCAGCGGCAAATCCTCTTTGCTAAAAATTATATTCGGGACGCTTGTCGCTACGCACAAATATGTTAGCATTGATCGAGAGGTATTAGACAAGGGTTATCATAAAAACCGGATCGCCTATTTGCCGCAGGTCAATTATTTGCCAAAGGGTATAAGGATCAGCAGTATGGCCAAAATGCTGGTGGGTACTGGATACTGGCCGGAGTTTTCCAACCTTAATATTTATAAAGATCATCACCATAAAAAAGTGGAGCAGCTTTCCGGCGGCGAATTGAGGCAGCTCGAAATGCTGATGATCTTGTATAATAAGGCTGATTTTATTTTACTGGATGAACCATTTACCCATGTGACGCCGGTTCAGGCCGATCATTTCAAAACGATTATCAGGCAGGTCGCTAAAGGTAAAGGCGTGATCGTTACTGACCATCAATACAATAATGTTTTGGAGGTAAGCGACCGGATAATTCTTTTGACAAATGGCTGTACAAAACCTGTAACAAGTCTTAACGATTTGGTTACTTATAATTATCTTAGTGGCAATAAATAATTGTCATGACGATACCCATTTACCAGGCCGATGCCTTTACCAATAAGCTATTTGGGGGTAACCCCGCTGCTATTTGCCCATTAAAAAAATGGCTGCCCGACGAAACCATGCAGAAAATTGCTACTGAAAACAACCTTGCAGAAACAGCGTTTTTTGTTGCGCAGGACAGTGGCTTTAAATTAAGGTGGTTTACCCCCGAATTTGAGATCGACCTGTGCGGGCATGCAACACTGGCTTCGGCTCATATCATATTTACCGAATTGGGTTATCAACAGGACGCAATCCATTTCGAAACGGTTAAAGCCGGCGTTTTGACCGTTAAAAAAGACGGCGATAAATACACAATGGATTTCCCGTCCAGGCCGCCGATCGGGATCGAAATACCTAATGGCTTAGTGGAGGCATTCGGCGGAAAAGAACCTGTAGCCGTTCTGCGCTCGAGAGATTACTTTTTAGTGTATAAAACCGAGGAGGATATAATGGATATCACTCCAGATTTTGCCGCGCTGTCAAAATTCGATACCGTAGGGTTTATTGTGACCGCGAGAGGCAAGAGTTCCGACTTTGTATCACGGTTTTTTGCTCCAGGAGCGGGTATACCCGAAGATCCGGTAACCGGCTCGGCGCATTGCAACCTGATACCCTATTGGGCCGAAAAATTGGGTAAAACGAAGTTACACGCCTACCAGTTATCAGCCCGCAAAGGCGAACTCTGGTGCGAACTGAAGGGCGAAAGGGTATTGATGAGCGGCAATGCGGTTACCTATTTAAAGGGAGAAATTTTTGTTTAGTTATGAGTGATGAGTTTGCAGTTTTGAGTAACGACGACTGCTATTTTAGACTCATTACTCAAAACTCATCACTTGTAACTTAGATGCAGCTAACCAAACTAGAAATTAAGGGTTTTAAAAGTTTCGGCGATAAAGTAACGATCAACTTTAACAGGGGCGTTACGGCTATCGTGGGGCCGAACGGCTGCGGAAAATCGAACGTGGTTGATGCCATACGTTGGGTACTTGGCGAGCAAAGCACGCGTATGCTGCGATCAGAGAAGATGGAGAATATAATCTTCAATGGCACCAAGGGTCGTAAGGCGGCGAATCTTGCCGAGGTTACGCTGAGCTTCGACAATACAAAAAACATATTGCCTACTGATTTTTCACAGGTTGCGGTAACGCGTAAGTTATACCGCGGCGGCGAAAGTGAATACTGGATGAACGACGTACAGTGCCGGCTGAAAGATATTACAGATCTTTTCCTGGATACCGGTATCGGCGCCGACTCCTACTCTATCATCGAATTGAAAATGATCGATGAGATCATTGCCAATAAAGAAGGTTCGCGGCGAAACCTGTTTGAGGAAGCATCGGGTATATCCAAATATAAACTTCGTAAAAAACAAACCTTCAGTAAACTTAAGGATACCGAAGCCGACCTGGAACGGGTTGAGGACCTGCTTTCAGAAATTGAAAAGAACCTGAAAACCCTGGAGAACCAGGCGAAAAAAACCGAACGCTACTACAAGCTTAAAGAACAGTATAAGAATCTAAGTATTCTACTGGCCTCTTTCAGGATCGTAACCTTCAGCGAGTCGTTAAACCGTATTGAAGAACTGGAGCAAAAGCAGCGCGAAGAAAAAATGGGCGTTGTGGCCCAGATCGACGGGACTGAAGCAATCTTGCAGCAACAAAAGACTGATAGTTTATTAAAAGAAAAAAATCTTTCTGTTCAGCAAAAAGCTACGAACGACTATGTCTCCGAGATCAGGGCTTATGAGAACGAAAAGAAGATCAAAAATGAGCAGCTTAAATTCCAGCAGGATAAAGAGGCGCGGTTAGCTGAGGAACTGGAACGCGACCGCGGGCAGTTGAACCACGTTTTTTATAATATCAAAAGACTGGCTGAAGAAAAGGCGCAGGAAGATGAAAACCTGCAAACAATCAAAAAGCTGGTCGAGGAACTGAGGGCTGCGGTTGAGGCCTTAAGAGAAAAGCAGAATGCCGAAAGAAAAGAACTGAATGAGTTAAACTCGACTAATAACAACCTTCAAAACGAGATCTATAAAGCAGAGAAGGACCTCGACATCCTGCATATACAGCAACAGGCGCTTGAACAGGAAAGCCAGCGTAATGTCGAAGATACTGCTAATAAAGAAACAGAACTATCGCATTTCAACCAGGTTGTAGCCGAGTTGCAATACCGGTCCGAATCGATGGAAAAGGGGCTGACTTTGCTTATCGAACACGAGGAAAAGCTGCAGGAGCAGATCAAAGACGCGGAAACCCGATCGGAAGAGATCAAAGAAACGATCATTAAGGAAAGCCGCAAACTGGATGCGAAACAGAACGAATACAACCTGACCAAAAGCATGGTGGATAACCTGGAAGGTTTCCCGGAATCCATCCGCTTCCTGAAAAAAACATCCGGCTGGGCCAAAAACGCGTCTCTTTTCAGTGACGTGCTTTTCTGTAAAGAAGAATACAGGGTGGCGATAGAGAATTACCTTGAGCCGCTGATGAATTATTACGTGGTGGAGGATTACAATGAAGCAATAGCAGCTATTAACCTGTTAAGTAATTCGGCGCAGGGAAGAGCACAGTTTTTTGTTTTAAGCAATTATAACGCTCAAAAGAGTTCATTAATAACTACTTCTGTCGAAGGTGTACCCGCATTAAGCGTAATAGAAGTTGAATCGCGCTACCAAAACTTGTGCAATTACCTGCTAAAGAACGTTTACCTGGTAAATGATTCGACAGAAAAAGATTTGAATAGCGCTTCCTTACCCGAGGGCGTGGTGCTGATCGGTAAAAGCGGGAAATTTAACAAATCAAAACTCACGATGGCCGGGGGGTCTGTTGGGTTGTTTGAAGGCAAACGCATTGGCCGCGCGAAAAACCTGGAGAACCTGGCTAAAGAGATCAAGTCAGTTGACAATAAGATCGCTGAATTGAAAAACCAGACCGATGACCTTCAAAATAAATTAAGTGCTTTAAAATCGGTAGGTAAAAGCTCAGAGATCGCTCAGCAGCAGCAGGACCTGAACAGGCTCAACACGGAGTTAATTACGGTTAAAACACGGCAGGAACAATACCAGGCCTTTATTGAAAACAGTCGTAATCGAAAAGAGGACATCGCACGAAAAATTGAGAGCATCAAAGAAGATATACTCCATTCCCAGCCGGCGCTTGCCGAAATGAAAGCAGCGAAGCAAATACAAGCCGACCTGTTAGCGGATAAGCAGCGTGTGTTCAATGAACTGAATGAAGAGCTGGCGATGCAATCCACCACGTATAACCAGGAGAATATCCGTTTTCACCAACAGCAAAATAAGGTCGGCGGGCTGGCGAAGGACATGGAATACCGGGAAACACAAAAAGAAAGCCTTGAAGGCCGGATCAACCAGAATACGGCAGAACTGGAAAAAGTAAAGCAGGCCATCAGCGAGAACCTGGAACAGTCGGGCCATTCGGATGAGGACCTGGTTGAAATGTATAAGCAAAAAGAGGAACTGGAAAAGGCGACCCAGCAAGCCGAACAGGAATACTATGGCATGCGTGGTAAGATCACCGAAACGGAAGATGCCATAACAGCATTACGCAGGAAAAAAGAGCAATCAGAAGCGGTTGAAAATGAGCTGAAGGACCAGAAAACTAATCTTAAGCTTGAACTGAATGCCCTGAAAGAACGGCTATCGGTAGAGTTCAATATTGACATTGAAGAATTGCTGAATGCTGAGCCGCCGGCGAATGAAAATGAAGCCGACCTGCGCGATAAGACAGAAAGGATCAAACGGCAGCTGGACGATTTCGGACCTATCAACCCGCTGGCGGTAGATGCCTATAACGAAATGAACCAACGCTATGAATTCATCCAGGCGCAAAAGAAGGATTTGAGCGAAGCCAAGGCTTCTCTTTTAACCACAATACAAGAGATAGACGATACCGCGCGCGAAAAGTTTATGCAGGCTTTTGATAATGTACGCGGTAACTTTATTAAAGTATTTCGTTCGTTATTCAACGAAGAAGATTCCTGCGACCTGGTACTTCTTGACCCGGAAAACCCCCTGGAATCTGATATCGATATTATCGCCCGCCCAAAGGGTAAAAGACCTTTATCTATCAACCAGCTTTCAGGCGGTGAAAAGACTTTGACGGCTACTGCCATACTATTTTCCCTTTACCTGCTGAAACCGGCCCCCTTCTGTATTTTTGATGAGGTTGACGCGCCATTGGATGACACGAACATCGATAAGTTCAATAATATCATCCGGGATTTTTCGGCACAATCGCAATTTATCATTGTGTCGCATAACAAACGCACCATTGCCAGCACCGATGTGATCTATGGGGTAACCATGGTCGAGCAAGGCGTATCAAGAGTAGTTCCGGTTGATCTGCGGGAATTGGCGGATTGAGCCGAAGCAAAAACCTGCCTGCCGGCAGACAGGGCCGAAAGACTAAAGCTGGTAAACTTTCCTCTTCCGGCTTTTCACGCTTCTAAAAAGCAACTATCTTTTAATTTTCGTTTTCAGCTTGAAGGTTTTTGGATCCATCAGCATACCGGTAAACCTTTTGGTATTCAAGTCACGTGTAAACTGGTTATTCAGATGAAACGCAAGATTTGCCTGCCTTGAAGGCAAACTTTGAATAACCTGGTTTGGTAAAGAATAAGTACCATTTTGCACATGGTTAAGTATATGCGCCAGCAAGCCTTCTGTAGGGTCGCCAAATTCTTTGGTCATATCATCAATATCCTGTACGCCCGGGTAACCGGCAGTTCCCGGAGTAAAGCCATCGTAATACCCTCCCTGGTTAGCAGAATTCTGAGTATAAAACTCAGGGGTGTACATCGTGTACTGACCGATATTGATATCAAAAAAGCCTACAGGCTTGCCATAGCTGGTTTCACCCACAAACTGCACATTCATTTCAGGGCGCAGGTTGTTTATGGTCAATTCACTTGCAGAGGCTGTGTGCCCCGTCATGATAAAATAAACATTATTGACATTAAGCGTTCCCTTTTTTTCAAAATTCCACAAAGTATTGTTCACTACTCCGGCGGAAAAATCAATCTGGCCATAGTTAAACAATCCATAAGTCGGGTCGCGCCGCCATTGGTTTTTGAGCAATACTTCTTTGCCAGCCTGTAAAGTATTGTTATAATAAGTGTTGTACATCAGCGTACCCGATTTGGCAGCCGGCACAATCAGGTTATCCAAATATTGGGCGGTAGAAACATAGCCGCCGCCATTATAGCGCAGGTCGACAACCAGGTCGGTAACGCCTTTGTTTGCAAAATCCGCAAAGGCGGCATCCAGCAATGGATCGGCAACAGCGTCTGATACAAAGCTATTGAACACCAGGTAACCAACTACTTTTCCGCCTGGAAGAGTATAAGTGGTGTCCTTTAATATCGGGTTAACATTATAATTGGCGACACTGATGCTGGCTGTCTTTGACGTACCGTCAGGCTTTTTCAACACAAGCGAAATTGTATTACTATACAGGTAGGCGTTAACTACAAAATTATAATGGGTGCTGTTGCCAAAACTGCCGGCATCGTAACTAAGACTGGTATTGTTATTAATACTGGTGATCTGGTAACCTCGCCTGAGACCGGCCTGCGCCGCCGGCGAGCCTGGATATACATAGGTTACCCTGATATCATTAACGCCATACCACAACAGGCCAAAACCAAAATCTCCCGTGTTGCCGTTTAGTCTACCCTGAGTTTGGCCGTTATCAATAAAGGAGTATTTTGCCTGTGTACCATCATAATACTCATAAGGCGCGTGTGTAACCGGGTTTATAGCATATTGGGACAGATTATTCAATTCGTTAATGAGCGCGTCCCCATCATTAGCGCCGGTAAATGACCGCGGCTTAAACGTAGCAGAATCCGGTAGCGACGTATACCACAAATAATCCTCTTTGGCATATAAATACACCGAATCCCTGATCTTATCGAAAGTTGATGGCGGGGTTGTGGTGTCAACGGGAGGGGGTATAACAATGACCTTTTTTTCCTTTTTGCAGGAAGACGCTAATACAACGGTCAATAAAAAAAGAGCGTAAAATATTTTTTTCATATCGATTGGGAATGGTTATCTCCTCTAACAGTTTCTTTTAACGAAATATACGATAATATGTTATAATCAGTTTCTTATTTTAGCCGGCTTCACAAAATCTATTCCCGCAGCTTCGGCGCATTGCGCATCTGCATCGGTCTGCCCTATCATCACTATATTCCTCCGCTGTAAGTTATGCTCTTTTATCAGCAGATCGATAGCATCAGTTTCGGGTTTGGGCCGCATTTCATTAGCAAAATAACAGGTAAGGTAGGGTTCGAGTCCATTCCAGTCGGTTTGCTTTATCTTGTTCAATTGCTGCTCCGGATCGCCATTGGTTACTACGAATATTTTTTTTCGGTCAACAACTATCTCCTGCAACAACTTCAGCATATCCTCATATAACAAAAGCTTTAAAGGAAGCTTCGCCGTTTTACCCAGGTGATCAAAGTTAGCCTTATATTTTTCATCCAGCTTAAATTTGCCCCTGAGGTTTTCGAATACGGAATCCCTGCTTTGTTCTAAATACGTAACGACCATGTAGTCAGTTGCTTCTTTAGCCTCTATTTGTTCCGTATACTCCAGGAAACTGCCGAAAAGGTAGTAAACCTGGTACAAATAATCCTTTTCGGGATAGAGCACATCATCCAATTCAAACACAAAAGCATCTTTCCGGGGGTCCAGGTCACTATAACGGATCATCGGCTACTAAAATATCAATACCATATTCATAAAACAAAGTTTTCGAACCAAGTAATAATTCAGCTTCGGCTTTACGTAAAACATATATCGTATCAATATTTTTATCAAGGCACAACGCCAGCATTTGATGCGTGTAACTTGCGCTTTGCGGATCGGGCAATCGTATCATTTTACCTGATCGGACCAGTAGTTCCGGCAAGTCCAAATAATCCCCCAGTAAAATAGCATCGGTATTCAACGTATTTTTCAGGGTGTAAGCCCTGGCAGAAGCCGCAGCGGTAATTAACGTATACATCCCATCAACTGACGATCAATCCATCCACCATCAACACTTTACGATCCGACAAATCGGCCAGGTGTTCATTATGCGTAACGATCACAAATGTCTGGTCGAACTCTTCCCTCAATTCTTTAAACAGCAAATGCAATTGATTGGCGTTGACCGAGTCGAGATTGCCCGATGGCTCATCAGCAAAAATAAGCGAAGGATTGTTAACCAATGCCCTGGCTACGGCTACCCGTTGTTGTTCGCCACCTGATAACTCCGCAGGTTTATGTTTTATCCTGTCCCCAAGTTTTAGTCTTTCCAACAACTTAAGCGCTTTCTTTTCTGCGTTCCCGCGCGATTCACCGGCTATTAACGCAGGGATACATACGTTTTCTATCGCGTTAAATTCTGCTAATAAATGATGGAATTGAAAAATAAAGCCTATTTTAAGATTCCTGAATGCGCTCAAACTGGTATGATTCAGTTGGCTTACGTCAGTACCGTCTATCACAACTTTACCCGAATCAGGTTTATCCAATGTTCCGAGGATATTCAGCAGGGTGCTCTTCCCTGCTCCCGACGCGCCTACGATGGTAACGATCTCGCCTTTTTTTACCTCAAGGTCAACGCCTTTTAAAATTTTTAACTGTCCGTAGGATTTGTAGATAGAATGAGCCGTGAGCATGCTTTTTTGTTAGAAAGTTGTAAAGTTGGAAGGTTGCAAAGTTATTTTTTTGTTATGGAATATTATACCCTTACGCGGCCGGGGGAATATTTTATTTTTTGTTTTTATTAGCTTCGAATTTTTTCAAATAATCAATAAGAGCTTTTGTTTTGCTTGAAAACTCATTACTTCTTAAATATAAGTCCTGAAAAACCTCGTCTGCTATTTTATTTGCCTGATTCAATATTGTTAACTTATTTCTAAACTCTCCCGATGACCCTTTTGCATAATTTAAGAACCTGATAAAGTCGGGGTTATTGTTGTACTCGAATCCTTCTGCTATATTATCCGACATAGAACAGGCAGCTCTCCTTATTTGATCTTTCATTCCCCAGTCTGATTTCAATGGCTCCGCATCACACAATAAGTATACTTCCACAGCAATTGCTATTGCAATTTTCCATATTTCTAACTCCTCAAACTTTTCAACCTTACTCATTTGTAACTTTTAACAACATTTAAACTTTACAACCTTACAACATTACAACAAAAATCATAGATTTGGCGCAAATTCTACATCCGATATGAATATTCACGAATACCAGGGTAAGGCGATATTAAAGAGCTTCGGCGTACGCGTTCAGGAAGGCATTGTTGCCGAAACCGTTGACCAGGCAGTTGCAGCAGCACAAAAATTAAAAGAAGATCTGCATTCAAGCTGGGTAGTAATAAAGGCGCAGATACACGCCGGCGGCCGCGGTAAAGGCGGCGGCGTAAAACTGGCTAAGAACCTGGAAGAAGTGAAAGAAAAGGCAGGCGCCATTTTAGGTATGCAGCTGATCACCCCGCAGACTGGTCCCGAAGGCAAGAAAGTGAGCAAGGTGCTGGTTGCCCAGGATGTTTATTACCCGGGTGAGAGCGAAACGAAAGAGTTTTATGTCAGCGTATTGCTTGATCGTGCCAAGGGCCGCAATATCGTGATGTACTCCACCGAGGGCGGAATGGATATTGAGCATGTGGCAGAGCATACCCCACATTTGATCTTTAAAGAAGAGATCGACCCTAAAGTTGGCTTACAGCCCTTCCAGGCAAGGAAGATCGCGTTTAACCTGGGGCTTTCGGGCGATGCTTTCAAGGATATGGTTAAATTTGTCACCGCGCTTTACAAAGCTTATGACGCTACAGATTCATCCCTGTTCGAGATCAACCCGGTATTAAAAACGTCAGACAATAAGATACTGGCCGTAGATGCTAAAGTAAACCTGGATGATAACGGCTTATTCCGTCATCCGGATTTTGCCGCGCTGCGCGATTTGGCTGAGGAAGACCCTACAGAGGTTGAGGCCAGTAAATCAAACCTGAACTATGTAAAACTCGACGGTAACGTGGGCTGTATGGTAAACGGCGCAGGTTTGGCCATGGCTACTATGGATATCATCAAACTGGCCGGTGGTGAACCCGCTAACTTTTTGGATGTTGGCGGCACAGCCAACGCCGAAACCGTAAAGGCAGCCTTCAATATCATATTGGAAGACCCTAAAGTAAAGGCTATCCTGATCAATATATTCGGCGGCATCGTGCGCTGCGACCGGGTTGCGCAGGGTGTTATAGACGCCTACAAAGAATTGGGGAATATCGACATACCGATCATCGTACGTTTGCAAGGCACGAATGCCGAAGAAGCTAAGGCATTAATCGACAATTCAGGATTGAAGGTTTACTCAGCAATCCTGTTAAAAGAAGCCGCCGAACGCGTAAAAGAAGTTTTGGCTTTATAATTAATCTCAAGGTAAATCATACTCAAAGCCCGTTCTCACGGGCTTTTTTATTTTCTTTTAGAACAAATACGTTTCCTATCGGTTAAAGTCTACAGGAATTGTCGACATAATGTAATCTTATCAATTTGATAATAGATGTTTAAACATATATGTTGTAACTTTGTTTAAGATTTAAAACAATCAGAAGATATGGAAACTCAAGTAGCAACAAAATGGGCCATAGACCCAATGCATTCAGAAGTGCAATTTAAAGTAAAACACCTGGTGATATCTACAGTAACAGGGTCTTTCAAAAACTTTGAAGGAACAGTAGAAGCCGAAGGTGACGATTTCGCCGATGCTAAAATTGAATTCAGCCTCGACATCAACAGCGTTGATACCGGTCAGGAACAGCGGGACGGTCACCTGAAAAGTGCGGACTTTTTTGATGCTGAAAAATACCCTCATATTTCATTCAAATCAACTTCGATTACCAAAGAAAGCGGCGACGATTATAAGTTAACCGGCGATCTGACCATTAAAGGCATAACTAAACCGGTTACCTTTGAGGTTGAACATGGCGGAATAGCTGACGACTTTTATGGCAACACCAAGGCCGGGTTTGAAGTAAAAGGCAAGATAAACCGCAAGGATTTCGGCCTTACCTGGGACGGCGTTACCGAAGCAGGTTCAATAGTTGTTGGTGAAGACATTAAATTAACCGCTAACATCCAATTGACCAAACAAGCGTAATAATAACATAATGTCATTTCAACAAGGTACGAGGAGAAATCTTTTACAGGCGCATCGCGGACTACGCACGTTGTAAAAGATTTCTCTCCGCTAGCCAGCGGATCGAAATGACACCATTCTTTAAAGCCATTTGTACAACAAATGGCTTTTTCTTTTTTAAAACTATCTAAAGGTATATTTGCCGGCGAGTATGCTTATCAAGATATATCCCGAAAACCCCAATCCCAAAGCCATAGAGCAAGTGGTGGATGTGCTGCGCAAAGGCGGCATCATCATCTACCCTACCGATACGGTTTATGGCCTGGGCTGTGATATTACCAACCATAAAGCTATTGAACGCATCTGCCAGATCAGGCGCATCAAACCGGAGAAGGCCAATTTTTCCTTTATTTGCTACGACCTGAGCCATATATCCGATTACATCAAACCCATTGATAACGCCACCTTCCGCGTGCTGAAGAAGGCCCTGCCCGGACCGTTTACCTTTATCTTTAACGCCAGTCATAATGTGCCGAAGCTGTTAAGCTCGAATAAAAAAACGGTCGGCATACGCGTACCCGATAATGATATTGCGCGGGAAATCGTAAAAATGCTGGGCAATCCCATTCTCTCAACCTCGATTCATGATGATGATGAGGTGATCGAATACTCAACCGACCCTGAACTGATCTATGAAAAATACGCCGACCTGGTGGACATTGTCATCGACGGTGGCTATGGGGGAAACATACCCTCAACGATAATTGATTGCACTTCAGGCGAATTTGAGGTTGTGCGTGAAGGAAAAGGCGAGCTGGAAATGTATTTGTAGCATTAAGGTTTACGAAGTTTTAAAAACTTCGTAAATCTGGTTATGTTTGACGAAACTCAACTGAATTGTTCAAAACCCAATTATCCAACAATTTAATCGCCGAAAAAGTAGTGATCGCGGTTGTACCGGTGATCACATTTTTCAGTTGGACTGCCATGCCGCTCATCATAGCGATACTGGTATTTTTATTGATGCTGATGCTGGTTCCATATAGCATTTACACCATTTACATGGCGCACCTGAATATCTCATTTGATGCCTCCCTGGCTTATGTCACCGATAGAAAGACAGAAAAGATAATTGCGCTTAAAAATATCACCGCCATCAAACCTGTGTCTAACTTTGCTATGTTTAGAAAAAGATGGCAGATAAGCCACTTGGAAAATGGCGTTGAAGAAGAGTTATTTTTTTATCCTGCGGATGATTCTGCTGTACAACAATTTATCAAAGCTGTGAGGGCTCAAAATCCATTGGTAAGCAATTAATTTTTATATTTGAATATGGAGCGTACCCGGCTTTCCGATAACCTTATCTTACAAAAGGCTGCTTTGGCAATTATTTTTGTCATAAGCGTGATCTATGAAATCCAACATTTCGATATTCTTGTATTAATTTTCATCCCTGTTTTTGGAATTTTTGCGTACCAAATTTGGTATTTGCCTGAAAAAATAGAGTTCGATGAGGACTATATGTATATCATAGAAAAAGATGGCGAGATAACTATAGAATTAAGAAATATTTTCTACGTTTCTCCGGTGAGTACGTTATTCAACCCAAGCGGACTCGGAAAAATAAAATACCGGTATGAAAATGAAGAATATAACGCACAATTCCGTCCGCGTATGTTTTCAAGATCATTCAAAAGGTTTACGGACGCAGTTCTTGAGAAAAATCCACGGGCCACAATAAAAGGCTACACTCCTGAGCCGTTCGATTTTAATTGATAAGGTCTTATAACTTATGATAAGAACTCAATTATCAAGCAACTTTCTGGCTGAGAAAATAGTAATCGCAATTGTGGTCACAATCACATTGCCTTTTTTACCATATGTCAAAGATTCTCCGGAAATTGGCGTTTTGCTATTCATAGTTTACGGTTTCTGCGGTGTAATCATATGCACAGCTTATTATAAAGTAGCCGACATCGCTTATGATGATCTATCCTTATACATTAAGTTTAAAAAGCAGGAAAAATCCATCAAATTAACAGATATCATTCAGATAAAATTAACGGCAAGCTCGGGAGGCTGGCGAAAGCAATGGGTAATCGTGTATATTGAAAACAACGAAGAAAAGAGGGCCTACTTCTGCCTAAAATACGGTCTGATTTCATTGAGGCCATTTGTAAAAGCCGTTAAACATCAAAATCCAAAAGTTGACTGTGTTTATATCGCTTTTGATTGGGATTTAGACTAGTCTCTTATCGAGCTCACAAACCCTGGTATTCTATGTAAATAATCTTCTGTCCCCAAAAATTTCACAAATGCGCTGCCCACGATGGCTCCCCGGGCGTATTCACAGGCTTTATTGAATGTATCGGGGTTAGATATCCCAAAGCCAATGATAGACGGGTTTTTCAATTGCATGGATTTTACGCGCGTGTAATAATGCTCAATAGTGTCAGATACCTGCAGATTTTTGCCTGTTATTGACGATGAAGAAAGCAGGTAAATAAAACTGTTGCTCAGGCTATCTATTTTGCGGATGCGTTCTTCCGATGTTTGAGGGGTAACCAGGAAGATATTGCTCAGACCATAATCAGTGAAATATTTGGAGTAAAGTTGTTCGTACTCGTACATCGGCAGATCGGGCACGATAATACCGTCGACACCTGCTTCGGCTGCCTTTTTGCAGAAACGCTCGATACCATATTGCAGCATCGGGTTCATATAACCCATCAGCAGTATGGGAATACTGACCGTTTTGCGCACATCTTTCAGCTCATCAAACAACCTGTTGAGCGTCATGCCGTTTTCCAAAGCTTTTTGCATACCATATTGAATGGTTGGCCCGTCGGCTACCGGGTCGGAATATGGAAAACCGATCTCCAGAAAGTCGACCCCGGCTTTTTCCAAAGCTTCGGCAATAGCAACCGTGGTGTTCAGTGCAGGGTATCCGGCGGTGAAATAGATAGATAACAGATGATCCTTACCGGACGAAAAGAGTTTATTTAGACGGTTCATGTTTAGTTCATAGTTGATAGTTCATAGTTCATAGTTCATAGTTCATAGTTCATAGCCCTTTATGGTTTCGTAGCACCATGAACTATGATCTATGAACTATAGGCTCAATACCCAAAGTACTTGATATACGTGTTCAAATCCTTATCTCCCCTGCCCGATATGCAGATCACCACGTTATCATCTTTTTTAAAATCCATTTTTTCTAAATAAGCAAGCACATGCGCGGTTTCTATTGCCGGAATAATACCCTCCAGCTGGCAGCACAACAAACCTGCCTGCAAGGCTTCATCATCGGTCGCGTTTACATATTGCGCACGTTTGATCTTATATAAATGCGCATGCTGCGGGCCTATTCCCGGGTAATCGAGCCCGGCAGAGATAGAGTATGGCTCAACTACCTGGCCGTCGTCGGTTTGCATTAGTATCGTGCGGCTACCATGCAAAACGCCTTCGCGCCCTAAGAAAGTGGTCGCTGCCGAGTGACCGCTGTCAACACCATGCCCCGCCGCTTCCACCGCGATCAGTTTTACCGATTCATCATCCAAAAAATGATAAAACATACCCATCGCATTACTGCCCCCGCCAACGCAAGCCATTACATATTGTGGCAAATCGTTGCCTGTCTGCTCCAACAACTGCTTTTTTGTTTCTAATGATATGATAGATTGAAACTGTGCCACCATTTCAGGATATGGGTATGGGCCCACAACTGAACCGATGATGTAGTGTGTATCTACCGGGTTGTTTATCCAGTCGCGCATGGCCTCGTTGGTCGCATCTTTTAAAGTTTTACTGCCCGAAGTCGCCGGAACTACCTTAGCGCCAAGCATCTTCATTCGGGCCACGTTAGGCGCCTGGCGTTCCATATCTACCTCGCCCATATAAACCACGCATTCAATACCTTTCAGGGCGCAAACAGTCGCCGTAGCCACACCGTGCTGACCAGCGCCAGTTTCCGCTATGATGCGTTTCTTGCCTAAACGGATCGCCAGCAATATTTGGCCAATGGCGTTATTGATCTTATGCGACCCGGTATGATTCAGGTCCTCGCGTTTGAAAAAAATGTTCGCGCCATATTTTTCTGAGTACCTTTTGGCATGATACAAAGGCGACGGCCTGCCGACATAATCCTTCAGCAACTGGTCGTATTCAGCCCTGAACGCCGGATCATGAAGTATTTTGACATATTGTCGTCTTAATTCTTCAATATTCGGGTATAGCATTTCAGGGATATAGGCCCCGCCGAAATCGCCATAATAGCCCTGTTCGTTTACTCCGTATTTCATCTTAATAATTCAAATGCCTTCTTCAGTTTGTTAATATCTTTCAGTCCGGGTTCTATTTCAAATTTGCTGTTCAAATCTACCCCGTAAAACTGCGGATGTTTTATTTTTTTAACCTCAGCCAGGTTCTCCAGGCTCAATCCTCCGCTCAAAAAGAACGGTATATCCATTTTATATTGGTCCAGCAACGACCAGTCAAAGGCCTGACCGGACCCACCGTGCTTTTCCGTTTTGGTGTCGAACATGAAATAATCAACACTCACCTCGTACCGCTCTAATTGTCTAAAGTCAAAGTCCTTATTGATACCGAACGCCTTTATAACTGCTACTTTATCCATAAACTGCTCCGAAAATTCAGGGCTTTCATCGCCATGCAATTGTATAGCATCAAACTTATGAATGCAGATCAGTTCACCGATCCGTTCCGCAGTTTCATTTACAAAAACCCCGGTTTTTATAATATTCTCAGCAATAAGGCTTTTTTCGGTCTCACCAATATACCTTGGCGACTGCGGATAAAAGATAAATCCCATATAGTCGGGCTGCAAAGCTGCAACCGCGTCTATATTGACAGGATCTCTCATACCGCAAACTTTTATCTTCATGACTAATTGCTGCTGATCAAAGTATTGAAGCTTTTCAACGCGTTCTTTTTCAACAACGACTCTTCTGCTTCATAAAAACAATCGGCAAATGCCTTTACCGGATCCATGGTTTGTATAGCTATTGCCGCATTACATAAAACCACGTTAGTTTGTGCCGGCGTCGCCTCATTATTCAGCACATTCATAAAAATATCCGCCGAATCCTTTACGGTGCTCCCTCCGGCAATCTCTTCCGGTTTTAGCTTTTTGAACCCTAAGCTTTCTATCGTGTTAATCCTTTCGCCTTGCGCGGAAAAGGTCTTGAAATCCCCGGTTAGCGAAACCTCGTCATAACCATCCAACGCATTTAGAATGGTGTATTTCACATCCGATTTCTGGTACAAATAAGCATATACCCTTGCCAGTTCGAGGCTGAATACGCCCACCATCTGATTCGTGGGTTTGGCAGGATTCACCATCGGTCCAAGCATGTTGAAGAACGTTTTCACACCCAATTCACGACGTATCGGTGCTACAGTTTTCATAGCAGGGTGAAACAACGGCGCGTGCAGGAAACAGATATTGGCTTTATCTACGCTTTTTTTCAAATGATCGGCATCATTCGTGAATTTGTAACCCAAAAACTCCATCACATTGGATGAGCCGCAGCCCGATGAGACCCCATAATTGCCATGTTTTGCTACCTTATACCCTGCCCCGGCTACAACAAACGATGCCAGTGTCGAAATATTAAAGGTATCTTTTCCATCGCCGCCGGTACCGCACAGATCGATCAGTTCATTGGTTCCCACGTCGGCAGGTAAACAGAGATCAAGCATGGCGTCACGAAAGCCCTCCAGTTCATCTACTGTTATACTGCGCATGCAATAAGCGGTCATAAATGCCGCCATTTGCGAATTATTGAATTCTCCCTGTGCTATGCGTGTCAGGATGTCCCGCGATTGCTCACGGGTAAAAGTCTTATTCTCAAAAAGATAGTTCAGTATAGCTTTCATGCCCCTAACCCCTAAAGGGGGATTTATTTTTTTAAATGGTTAACATCCTTTTCTCCACTCCTCCCCCTTCAGGGGCCGGGGGGCCAACAAAAAAGGGTCGCCTTATGGCAACCCTTCTGATATTATTTTTTTAAAACAAAAACAGGACTGCCTTACGATTACTCGTTAGGCCACCACCAGTTATTGTTCAATGTTTTATTCATCGCTTCGGCACAAATATGGAAATAGTTTTCGCTAAAAGCAAGGGGAATGATAATTTTGGTAAAAGTTGTAAAGGTTATAATGGTTGGAAATGTTGAAAAAGTTAACTTCTACAACCACTTCAACTTCTACAACCATTACAACTAAACACCATGTCCATCCTAAAACGAAAATTCAACCCTGAAGACGACCTTGGTTTCGGCTACCAGCCGGTACTCAAAAGCCAGCCGCTGATCAAACAGGATGGTTCGATCAATGTCAAACGCCGGGGATTGCCATTCTTTCGGCCTTATGATAATTATCATAAGCTGATCACGATGAGCTGGACCAAGTTCTGGCTGCTTATTCTTTGTTGTTATTTTATTATCAATGTCATATTCGCCCTTGTTTATTTGTCGATAGGCGTGCAATACCTTAACGGGGCTGAGGGGGTAACTGCTTACCAGCATTTCTGGGATGCGTTTTTCTTTTCGGCGCAGACCATTTCCACGGTAGGTTACGGTCATATCAGCCCTAAAGGAATGGCCACCAACAGCGTAGCAGCGCTTGAATCCATGATGGGCCTATTAGCTTTCGCATTAGCAACAGGTTTATTGTACGGGCGTTTTTCAAGACCGTCAGCCAAGATCGTTTACAGTAAGAACCTGCTGGTAGCGCCCTATCTCGAAACCTGCAAGGGCCTGATGTTCCGGTTGGCGAACCTGCGGCGAAATACATTGATAGATTTGGAGATCGAGATCATTTTTTCGTTTAATGAAGATGTGAACGGGAAGATATTGCGCCGGTTTTACCAGCTTGAACTCGAAAGAAAAAAAGTAAGCATATTAACATTAAACTGGACGGTTGTTCATCCTCTTGATGAAAAAAGCCCGTTAAAAGATATGACGGCCGAAGATTTGCAAAGAACGCAGGCCAGTTTCGCTGTCTTGCTTAAAGCTTTTGACGATACTTTCGCGCAAACGGTTCATTCGCGAACCTCCTACCAGCACGACGACCTGGTTTGGGGAGCCCGTTTCAGGCCCGCTTTCGACCGGGATGAAGACGGGCGCATTGTGTTGGACCTGGGGAGGATCAATGATTTTGCGGAGGTGGAATTGCCTGCAAAAGAAGGCATCCTCCCGGCAACATCATAAGGAACTATCCTTTAGAAGATATATCCTGGCACAACTCGATCAATACCCCATTGGTGCTTTTCGGGTGGATAAAACATACTAATTTATTATCGGCGCCTGGTTTTGGTCTATCGTTCAGCAAGATAAAGCCCTCATCCTTTAACCTTTTCATTTCGGCTTCTATATCCTTTACTTCAAAAGCGACATGATGGATGCCCTCGCCCCTTTTTTCAATGAATTTATGCACCGGGCTATCTTTTGAAGTCGCTTCGAGCAATTCAATTTTATTAGGGCCAGTCTGCAAAAACGCGGTTTTAACCTCTTCAGACTCAACGTCCTCGATCTTATAAATTGTGGTGTTTAATAACATTTCATATAGCTTTCCGGCAGCTTTGATATCCTTCACCGCTATGCCTATATGTTCGATCTTATTCATACTCAAATATGACAAATAATTACGTTCCTCTGATTATTTCACCTTGTTTTGAATGATTATAAATAAAAACTTTACGTATCTTTGTACTGTTTAATTTTTGAGCGAGATGAATCTTCCGATATACCTGGATAACAATGCTACCACCCCAATGGACCCGCGGGTACTTGAGGCGATGATCCCTTATTTTACACAAAAATTCGGGAACGCTGCAAGCCGTAACCATCCATTTGGCTGGGTTGCCGAAGAAGCAGTGGATTACGCGCGTGAGCAGGTAGCCAAAATCATTGGCGCAAGCGAAAAGGAAATTATATTCACATCTGGCGCTACCGAGGCCGATAACCTGGCTATTAAGGGCGTTTTCGAGATGTATAAAGATAAAGGCAACCACATTATTACAACGGTTACCGAGCATAAAGCAGTTCTCGACACTTGTAAACACGTCGAAAAACTGGGCGCAAGGGTTACTTACCTGCCGGTTAAGGAAGATGGCCTGATCGATCTCGCCGAACTGGAAGCCGCCATGACACCCGAAACCATTTTGGTTTCTATCATGTATGGCAATAACGAGATTGGTGTTATACAGCCTATAAAGGAAATAGCAGCTATCGCGCACAAACACGGCGCGTTGTTTATGACCGATGCTACGCAGGCCGTGGGTAAGATACCGGTTGACGTAAACGCTGACGGAATTGACCTGCTGGCATTTACCGCGCATAAAATATACGGCCCTAAAGGTGTAGGTGCTTTATATGTACGCCGCAAGGGACCAAGAGTAAAAGTTACCGCGCAAATGGATGGCGGTGGCCACGAACGCGGTATGCGTTCGGGTACATTGAACGTTCCGGGTATAGTGGGTTTTGGAAAGGCTTGTGAGATCTGTATGCAGGAAATGGACAGCGAAGCCAAACGTTTATCAGGCTTGCGCGATAAGTTGCAAAAATCGTTGCTTGAACTGGAAGAAAGCTATGCAAATGGCAACCAGGAACACCGTTTACCGCACGTAGCTAATATATCCTTCAAATATGTAGAAGGTGAAGGTTTAATGATGGCGATGAAGGATCTGGCGGTATCGTCGGGTTCAGCTTGTACTTCGGCTTCTCTTGAGCCATCCTATGTATTGAAAAGTTTGGGTCTGTCCGATGACCTGGCACACTCTTCGATACGTTTTGGTTTGGGACGTTTCACCACGGAAGAAGAAGTGGATTACGCGATCGAAGTAACTAAAAAATCGGTGCTTCACCTGCGCGAACTTTCACCACTGTGGGAAATGTTTAAAGAAGGCGTCGACCTCAGCAAAATTGAGTGGGCGGAACACTAATTGATGTGTAAATTACAGATGTGCGGATGTGCAAATACCGCGTGAAATAAATAATACGAGTTTAAATTATTCAATAATTCACTAACTCACTAATTCAATAATTAAGAAAATGGCTTATTCAGATAAAGTAATCGATCACTACACCAATCCCCGCAACGTGGGCACTTTGGACAAAAGCAGCCACAAGGTTGGTACCGGTTTGGTAGGTGCACCTGAGTGCGGCGACGTAATGCGCCTGCAGATCCAGGTTGATGATAACAATGTAATAACCGATGCCAAGTTCAAAACATTCGGCTGCGGTTCGGCTATTGCTTCATCGTCATTAGCAACAGAATGGCTTAAGGGCAAAAGCATCGACGATGCCATGAAGATCGACAATATGGATATTGTTGAGGAACTGGCCCTGCCACCGGTAAAAATTCATTGCTCGGTATTGGCAGAAGACGCGATCAAAGCCGCAATCAATGACTACCGCGTAAAAAACGGTATGGCACCTATTGAGGCAGCAAAAGCACATCACTAATAAAAGAATCAAGAGCCAAGAGTCAAGAAACAAGATTTGTCTTGGCTCTTGGTTCTTGACTCTTGTATCTTGAACAAAATGGTAACAATAACAGATAAAGCAAAATCAAAGATAGATCACCTGATGGAGGATGCGGGGCTGGATAGCTCCTATTTTCTGCGTGTTTCGGTGAAGGGGGGCGGCTGTTCTGGCTTATCCTATAATCTTGATTTTGATAACGAAATAAAAAAGGGCGACCAATTCTTCGAAGACAGGGGCATACGCCTGGCGCTTGATATGAAGTCGTTCCTGTACCTTGCCGGAACCGAACTGGACTTCAGCGACGGCCTCAATGGCAAAGGTTTCAACTTCCATAACCCCAACGCAACCCGTACCTGCGGTTGCGGCGAGAGCTTCTCCGTATAGTTTTTTTGGATTACACCGATTTTTTTGTGATTACACCGATTATTAAAAGAGTATCGGTGTAATCATCTTTTAATAATCGGTGAAATCCTTATATATTTATCGGAGAAATCTAAATGAGTTGAATGAATTCTGTAGCAGACCGGTCAACCGTTCCGAGCCTTATTCGGAACGTAGTAGCCCATATACACCCCGAAACCCATACTTTCATGACCCACAAAGTAAAGGATGAATGGGTTGAAATTTCATATAAAGAAACGATTGAAAAGGCCGACGCGATATCGGCCTGGTTCCTGGAGATCGGGATCAAAAAAGGCGACCGCCTCGCACTGATCATTGACAACGGTCCTGATTATGTCTATTACGACCAGGCGCTGCAGCAAATCGGCGCCGTTAATACCTCGATATACCCTACTCTTTCTGAAGCCGAAATTGAATATATCCTCAATGACTCTGAAGCCAAAACGGTCCTCGTAGGGACGCCATTTTTATTACGTAAGGTTTATAAGATCGCCAACAATTGTCCGAACCTGATCAGGATCATACTTGCTTTTGATGATCTTGAAAAATATGCGGACAAAGGTGCCAAAATGAATCCAGGCATCACTTGTCTCAAAAATGTGCTGGAAGAAGGCGGCAAAATGGTTGAACAATACCGCCCTGCCATTAACAGTGCCCGCGAAGCCATTTTACCATCAGACCTTTCCTGCCTCATCTATACCTCAGGTACTACCGGGGTTCCGAAAGGGGTTATGCTTACTCATCATAACTTAACCGAAAACGTGCGAGCAGCCCTGGAACAGATCGTAGTATTGGAAAAAACGGATAAGTTTTTATCGTTTCTACCGCTTTCGCACGTTTTTGAACGTACGGGCACTTATCATATCTGCCTTTTCGAGGGCTGTACCATTGCGTTTGCGCAAAGTCTCGACCTGCTTGCCAAAAATATGGCCGAAGTAAAGCCCACCATTATGTGCTGCGTACCGCGTTTGCTGGAGCGTATTCATGACAGGGCGATGAAGAACGGCACTTCCGCCGGCGGTGCAAAAACTAAAATATTTCTTTGGGCGCTTGCTATCGGGCGGAAATACAGGCTGGTGCGTGAAAGCGGGAAGAAGCCGGGGCTACTACTTCGCAACCAACATAAAATTGCCGAAAAACTGGTCTTCAGCAAGATCAAAGAAAGAACGGGCGGAAGGCTAAAGTTCCTGATCTCAGGCGGCGGGGCTTTGCCTAAAAACATCGGCGAGTTCTTTGGCGATCTGGGAATCAAGGTATTAGAGGGATTTGGATTAACGGAAACTTCACCGGTAATGGCCGTTACCGAAAATGAGCGCGTAATATATGGCACTGTCGGACGCATCATTCCCCGTATCGAAGTAGCTATTCAAAACGTCGACACAAAAGAAATATATACCATACAAACACACGATAACTTTAAACCTGATTTTCAGTCCGAAGAAGGTGAGATCATCGTACGCGGACATTGCGTGATGAAAGGTTACTGGCATAAACCGGAAGAAACGGCTAATGTAATTGACCCTGAGGGCTGGTTCCACACCGGCGACATCGGCCGGTTCCACAGAGGCAACCTGCAGATCACCGATCGCCTGAAAAATATGCTGGTGAATGCTTACGGTAAGAATGTGTATCCTACCCCGGTAGAAAATATTTATTTAAAGAGTCCACGCATTGAGCAAGTGTTCCTGGTAGGTGACAAACGCGAATACATCACGGCGATAATTGTTCCCGCTAAGGAAACCATGCAGGAAACATTTGGTCTCGACGACGCCTTTTTTGAAAAACCTGAATTCTTTATCGAGGATAAAGAAATTGTAGAATGGATCGGCCAGGATATCAAACGTCTGTCCAATGAACTGGCCAAATTTGAGCGCATCAAAAACTTCAAGGTAAAACGCAATCCTTTCAGCATTGAAGAAGGTGAGATCACCCCTACCATGAAAGCCAAACGCAAAGTGATCGAAAAAAAATACGCTGCCGACATCGACGAAATGTATTTGCAGGAAGCCGAGGCGGATTAAAGCTTGCACTTAAGTAATCTCTTTATTCGAAACTCATTACCCATTACTGATAACTACGCAAAATTCCTATTTTTGCACCCTTATTACTGACTATGAGTACTGCATTATCCGAACAGGAGATCATCCGCCGCGAATCGTTACAGCAATTACGGGAATTGGGTATAAACCCCTATCCCGCTGAAGCTTTTAATGTAACCGGCTTCGCGAAAGATATTACCGATAATTTCAATTCAAACAACCCCGGGGTTTACCAAAATGTAACGCTGGCCGGTCGCATTATGACACGGCGCATTATGGGCAGCGCATCATTTGCCGACCTGCAGGATTCAAGCGGGCGTATCCAGATCTACCTGAAACGCGATGATATTTGCCCTGGTGAAGATAAAACACTCTACAATACGGTATTTAAGAAACTGCTGGATATCGGCGATTACATAGGTGTAAAAGGATATGCCTTCATTACCCAAATGGGCGAAATATCTGTCCATGTGCAGGAATTGGTTGTGCTGTCAAAATCCATCAAACCCTTACCCATTGTAAAGCGCGAAGATGATGGCACCATCCACGATGGCTTTACCGACCCTGAACTGCGTTACCGCCAGCGTTATGTGGACCTGACCGTTAATCCCGAGTTTAAGCAGATATTCATTAATCGATCGAAGGTGATCAGCTCAATGCGCGATTACTTTAACCAGCAAGGCTGGATGGAGGTAGAAACCCCTATCCTGCAGCCCGTGCATGGTGGTGCGGCGGCCCGTCCGTTCAAAACGCATCACAATACGCTGGATATGGAGCTTTTCCTGCGTATCGCTAATGAATTGTATTTGAAACGATTGATAGTAGCCGGTTTTGATGGTGTGTACGAATTCGGTAAGATGTTCCGCAACGAGGGCATGGACCGCACGCATAACCCGGAGTTTACATCCGTAGAAATATACGTAGCCTATAAGGATTATATCTGGATGATGGAAATGGTGGAAAACTGCCTGGAACAGGTAGCTAAAGCCGTTCACGGCGTTCCCGTGGTACAGTATGGCGCGAACGAGATCAATTTTGCCGGGCCGTACGAGCGGTTAACGATGTATGAGTCTATCCATAAATATACCGGCATTGATGTTTCGGCTATGGATGAAGCAGGTTTATTGAAAACTTGTCGCGATCTGGGTATCGAAACCGATGCTACCATGGGCAAAGGGAAACTGATCGATGAGATCTTCAGCGCCAAAGTAGAAGCCAATCTCATACAGCCCACCTACATTACCGACTACCCTATCGAAATGACGCCGCTGGCCAAAAAGCATCGCAGTAAGGAAGGTTTGGTAGAGCGTTTTGAATTGTTTGTAAACGGCAAGGAGATAGCTAACGCTTATTCTGAATTGAACGACCCCATCGATCAGCGCCAGCGTTTGGAAGAGCAGTTGATACTTGCCGGTCGCGGTGATGAAGAAGCCATGGCGATGGATGAAGATTTTCTTCGCGCGCTGGAATACGGTATGCCGCCGACGTCAGGTTTGGGTATCGGTATCGACCGCTTAGTGATGCTTTTAACCAATCAACACACCATACAGGAAGTCTTATTCTTCCCGCAAATGCGGCCCGAAAAAAAAGCGAAAGTCGCTATAGCTGATGATTTTATTAACATTGGTGTTCCTGCTGAATGGGTACAGGTGCTGAACAAAATGGGCTTCAATACGGTTGAAGAGCTAAAAGCAGCGAATCCAAACAAGGTATTCAACGATTTGGGCGGTATGCGCAAAAAGCTAAAGCTGGAAATTGCAATGCCGGCTAAAGAGATAGTGATGGCGTGGTTTGCGTAGAGACACAATACTTTGCGTCTCTATCAAATTATCAACAGCGATCTGTTAACAATTTGGTAATAATATCATAAACCAAATAAAACTTTTGTATCGAATTGTCTGTATACTTTTATAATTACACAAGTTATGCAAACTGATATGACTAATTCGATATTGGAGATCACTGAAAATGAATACCTGATCAAGCTCAACAGGAGTACTTTCGACCTGTCTTTTATAAGAAGTTTATTAAAGATAGTTGAGGTAGCGAACCCTTCAGTGGACGATTTGATCATCCCCGACAGGCATATATCACCGAGACAGGACCATTCGTCAGAACCGGGCTATTACAGCTTCATTGAAGAGAAATAGGCTTTAAAAGAATTTTTTAAAGCCTATTTTTTTGTTTAATACTGGCGGTATCCTCCGCGTACAGCCTGCTGTTTATCCATTTGTGCCATCTGCGTCTTCATCATCTTGATCTGGTCGGCCAGCAGTTTATTTTTATCGTCCTTGCTTGCTTCCGACAAATACATTTGCGCTTCGCGCTTATTGCGTTTTGCCATGGCAATACCTGCCAGGCTTAATTTAGCCAATGCTATATTGTGCGACATTTTCATGCCTAAGGTCAATGCTTTCTTGAAATATTTTTCCGATTTCATCGGCGCTACACGAGATTCCATCAAGCCCAGTAACAGGTGATAATAACCGTGTTGATTTTTATTCAGTTGCGTTTCATAATTGGTAATCTTATTCAGCCACTGGCTCGCTTTGTCGGTATTTTCTTTACGCAGGTAAAATTGCGCAATGATCATGTTTTCATTAAAGAACCAGGTAAGCAACACCATGCCACCTAAAAAGAACACCAGTATCCCCCAACCCCATATCCCGAACACACACATGGCGATGCCTGCAGCAGCCATAACGCAGGCAATGATCAACCGAACTAAATTTGACATAATATTTTGAGTCTTAAAACAGAATGCAAATATCCGTTTATTTGTACTCTTAACCAATATCTGATCAATATTTATGGCATTGAATTTTGAACCTTCCTGGCTGGAGGTTTTACACGATGAATTTGATAAACCCTACATGCAGAAACTGCGTGAGTTTTTAAAGCAAGAGCAGGCTTCAGGGCAAACAACGTATCCCAAAAACGCCGAAATATTCAATGCCTTCTGGAAAACGCCATTCAAAGATCTGAAAGTAGTTATAATCGGCCAGGACCCCTATCACGGCCCCAACCAGGCGCACGGGTTATCCTTTTCGGTACAAAAAGGTATTATACCACCGCCATCGCTGAAAAATATTTATAAAGAACTCGCTACAGATATACCCGGCTTCACCACTCCTAATCATGGCGACCTGACCGAATGGGCCGAACAGGGCGTATTGCTGCTCAACGCCACCCTGACCGTAAGCGCGGGCAATCCTGCATCCCACCAGAAAAAAGGCTGGGAAGAGTTTACCGATATGGTGATCAAAACCATATCAGAAAGGAAAGAAGGCATCGTGTTTATCCTCTGGGGAGCGTTTGCCCAAGCTAAGGCCGAACTCATCGATCAAAAAAAGCATTTTATCATCAGGTCGCCGCACCCCTCGCCATTCTCGGCTGACCGTGGTTTCTTTGGATCAAAACCGTTTTCAAAAACGAATGCGATTTTGGTAAAGGAAGGAAAAAAGCCTATTGATTGGCAGATACATTAACAATTACTGAATGATTGAATTATAGAATTATTGATTAGCTCAGTCATTCAATAATTCAGTAAATCAGTAATTAATATTCCAGCGGCACTATCGGTTCCTTCTTGCTGGTCGACATGATCATCATGGTCTGGAAGGTTTTGACCACCGGGATACGGCTGATCTTTTCCATGATCAATTGCTCGTACGATTTAATATCCTTTACATAAACTTTCAGCAAAAAATCACACTGACCGGTTACGTGGTGGCACTCAGTGACTTCCTTGATCTTTTGGATCTCGTCCAGAAACACCTGGATGGTGTTATTCTTATGAAAATCAAGCGATACCTGGATAAAGGTTTTGATACCCAAACCCAGTTTTTCCTCGTCGACTAAAGCGTGGTAACTTTTGATATACTCGGCATTTTCCAATTTACGCACCCTTTCCAATGTCGGTGCCGGTGAAAGTCCGATCTCGGTCGAAAGCTGGAGGTTCGTTATCCGTCCATTCTCCTGTAAAGTTCTGAGTATTTGCAGGTCTATTTTATCTAATTCGGCTGCCATAGTAAGTACAAATATAGTTTTTCATCGGCACAATTTGTTTTTTTTAGGAGATGAAGCTATCATGAGCGATTTTATTGATTTATTTTTTTCAGTTGAAGCTCATGATGGTTTCCTTGCTTCACAGAATAAAATTTTTCATAAAACTGTTTGTACAGAAATAAATTTTTTGTTAATTTTAGACTAATCTAAATTTTTTATTAGATTTGCTTAAATGAATACATTCACCGAAGAGAATTATTTGAAGGCTATCTATCATCTTTCGATACAGGAAGAAAGTGTAAGCACTAACCAGATCGCCGCCTCAGTGAGCACCAAAGCAGCTTCTGTAACGGATATGCTGAAAAAACTTGCGGAAAAAGAGTTGATCAATTACACCAAATACCAGGGCGTAACGCTTACCTCCGCCGGCGAGAAGATCGCGTTAAGCATTATACGTAAACACCGGCTTTGGGAATACTTTTTGGTTGAGAAATTGAATTTCAAATGGGACGAAGTACATGATGTAGCCGAAGAGCTGGAACATATCGCGTCCAAAGAGCTTGTCGACCGCCTGGACGACTTCATGGGCAACCCCAAATATGATCCTCACGGCGACCCCATTCCCGACAGCAAAGGAAAATTTAAGGCACATGAGCTAAAACCTGTTTCAGGTATGGAAGTTAATAAAGAAGGAATTATTTCCGGCGTACGCGACCATTCGCCTGCTTTCCTGCAATACCTTGAAAAAATGAACCTCACGATCGGAAAAAAAATAAAAATAGCTGAGGTCAATACCTACGACCATTCGGTTACTTTACTGACAGGAGGAAAAAAGCTCCACATTAGCCGCGAAGTAGCCAATAACCTGTTAATAGCCTTATGAATACCCAGCAAGAACAGTCGCTAAGCAACGTACACAGTTCTGTGAACACCGAAAACAAACTCGGATGGCGCAAGCTGCTCGCGTTTATAGGGCCGGCTTACCTGGTGAGTGTAGGTTATATGGACCCGGGCAATTGGGCCACCGATATTGCGGGCGGCAGCGCCTTTGGTTATAAGTTAATATGGGTGCTATTCGTTTCAAACCTCATAGCCTTACTGCTACAGTCGTTAAGCGCGAGATTAGGTATCGTCCGCGGCCTCGACCTGGCCCAGGTATCTAAGAACACCTATCCTCGTGTTGTCAACTTTTGCCTGTACATTCTGGCCCAGGTAGCCATCATCGCCTGCGACCTTGCCGAAGTGATCGGCATGGCGATTGGTCTTAACCTGCTGTTCCATTTGCCGTTGATATGGGGTGTGTCATTAACTTTGACTGACACCGTTTTAATGCTGTTCCTGATGAACCGGGGCATGCGTAAGTTGGAGATATTTATCATGTCGATGATATTCATCATTGGTGTGGCTTATATGATCGAAATGTTCATCGTAAAGCCGGATATATGGGGTATCGCTAAAGGTTTTGTACCGAGTAATTTGTTCAAAGGCGATAAAGTAAGTCACGAAATGCTGTATATAGCCATTGGTATCATCGGTGCGACAGTAATGCCACATAACTTATACCTGCATTCCTCATTGGTACAAACCCGTAAGATCAACCGCTCGGAAGACGGCATCAGGGCGGCCATCAGGTTTAATTTGTTCGATACCACCATCGCGCTAAACCTGGCGTTTTTGGTCAATGCTGCTATATTAATTCTCGCGGCCGGCGCATTTTTCACAAACGGGTATTTCAAAGTAGCCGAGATACAGGATGCTTATAAATTGCTTGAACACATTTTCGGCTCGCTGGCCCCGGTACTGTTTGCCATCGCGCTGATTGCCTCGGGGCAAAGCTCGACCATCACCGGTACGCTTGCCGGGCAGATCATTATGGAGGGGCATATCAACCTGCGTATTGAGCCCTGGCTGCGCCGTTTGTTAACCCGCTTAGTGGCTATCGTCCCGGCCATTTTCACGATTGTTTATTTTGGCGAAAATGGCCTCGGTAACCTTATTATTTTAAGCCAGGTGGTGCTGAGCCTGCAATTGGGTTTTGCGGTTGTGCCGCTTATCCATTTTACGTCCGATAAAAACCGGATGGGCAAGTTCGCTATCGGTATTAAGGTAAAAATACTGGCCTGGGCATGCGCTATGCTGATAATTGGATTGAACGCCAAATTAGTCGCCGATCAGCTAATTGCCTGGACCAAACAATCTCCCGGAACAGCGATTTGGATGTACGCATTGGTCATTCCTGTAGCAATAGCCATTGCGCTATTGCTGGTTTATGTATTTTTGAGACCTTTACTGTTCAAGCACCGCGATAAACCGGCACAGGTTCCGCATGGATTAGCTACGATGATCACTGATCTGACACCAATAGCATATAAAAATATCGGCATAACTATCGATTTTTCGAAGAACGACAAGGACTGTATCAGGCACGCTATCATGCAGGGAGGCAAACGTGCCCATTATACGCTGATACACGTAGTTGAAACGGCAGCGGCCCGCTACTATGGCACCGACGTACTGGACCATGAAACGCAAAGTGATGCTGACAACCTGGAGAAATATGTACAATCCATGAAAGATCAGGGCTATCATGCCGAAAGCAAAATAGGCTTCGGGCGACCGGCAAGATCCATAGCACAGATCGTTAACGAAGATAAGATCGATTTCCTGGTGATGGGATCGCACGGACATAAAGCCATCAAAGACCTCATTTTCGGTACGACGGTGAACTCGGTACGACACAGCGTCAATATCCCTGTTTTGGTGGTGAAGCCTCAATAGATTATTCGCATATTTGCACCGGGATGAGCGAAAATCTATATATAAAGAATAAGAAAGCCTATTTCGAATACTCGATACTGGATAAATATACCGCGGGTATCAAGCTGCTGGGTACCGAGATCAAATCCATCCGTGAAGGCAAGGCTAATCTAAACGACGCTTTTTGTACGTTCATCGACAACCAACTTTATGTACGAAATTTGCACATAGCCGAATATTCCTACGGTTCATTTTATAATCACGAAGCCAAACGAGACCGCGTTTTACTGCTCAACAAAAAGGAACTCAAAAAGCTGCAAACACGCGGTGAAGAAAAAGGCCTGACGATAGTCCCGTTAGCTATGTTTATCAGCGACCGCGGTTTTGCTAAACTGGAGATCGGCCTGGCGCAAGGCAAAAAAACCTTTGACAAGCGCGAGACGATGAAAGAGCGGGATACAAAGGTGGAGATGGATAGGGCGATGAAAAGATAAGAGCCCCCAACCCCTAAAGGGGAGTTAAAAGGATTGTAGCCCCTTTAGGGGTTGGGGGCTTACCAGGCCTTATCCCCTACCAGTGGCACAAATCTAAATGTATCCAATACATGCTTTTCAAAGTCGTTATCCCCGGTTTTCAGTATAGTGACCATTTTTTGCGTTTCCGCATCGCCGACAGGTATCACCAAAATACCGCCGATCTTAAGCTGTTTTAGCAACTCTTCGGGAACGGTTGGCGCCCCGGCGGTAACAATGATTTTATCGTAAGGCGCATGCTCTTTAATACCCTTTGAGCCATCACCGAGGAAGAACTTAGGCTTGTAGCCCATATAAGGCAATACCTTTATCGTACGTTCATATAGCTTTTCCTGGCGCTCAATGGTGTAAACTTTTGCTCCAAGCTCCACCAGGATACAAGCCTGGTAACCCGACCCCGTGCCTATTTCGAGTACTTTATCCCCTTTTTTGATATGCAATAATTGCGTTTGATAGGCGACGGTATATGGCTGCGAAATGGTTTGCCCCTCGCCTATCGGGAAGGCGATATCTTTATAAGCCTGGTTCCAGAAAGTTTCGTCAAAGAAATAGTGGCGCGGCACTTTGCCGATGGCTTTTAACACGCCCTCATCCTCGATACCCTTTTTCTTAATGATCTCAACCAACTGCTTGCGCGCGCCCTGCTCCCTATAGTTATCAACGTATTTGTAGGCCATGCGACAAAAGTAATATGATTTCGAATGTCTGAACCGAAATTTAATAATTTGTCATGCCGAACGTGGTGAAGCATCTAATTACGTATCATCTTCTTGTGCACGGTCATGAAAGTAATCCTCAATAGATTCTTCGCTATCGCTCAGGATAACAAATAAGGGTTAAATAGGGTCGACATCCGGCTGAACAATGCTTCCTTTGCTCAATTTCGTCGTCATGAACTGCGTGATCGTATCCCTGATTAGCGCCTTTGCCTTATTGATCGAATCCGCATCCCGCTCAAACTTGAGCATAATGGATTTGATATAATAATTGCGGACACGGGCTATTAGCGGTGGCTCTGGCCCTATAACCCTGTCGCCAAAGTTCTTTCGAAGTTCCGTGGCGAGATACTCTGCCTGGTTGTAAAGAATATCGGCATTTTTATGTTTAATATCGAGGTTGATAATGCGATAGAATGGCGGGTATTTAAAACTTTTGCGTTCTTCCATTTCGGTCAGGTACAGATCAAGGTAATTATTGTCGATCACTTGTTTGATTACCCTATGGTTCGGATCATAGGTCTGGATCACTACTTTGCCCTGCTTGCCGCGTCGCCCCGCCCTGCCGCTTACTTGCGCCAGCATCTGGAAACTGCGTTCATTGGCACGGTAATCAGGATACTTTAACAAGCTATCGGCATTGATGATCCCAATAACCGTCACATCCGAAAAATCGAGCCCTTTGGCTACCATCTGCGTGCCCACCAAAATATCTATCTTCTTTTCCTCCAGGTCATTGAGAATATTTTGCAAGGAGTTTCTTGAGCGGGTGGTATCCAGGTCCATGCGTGCTATCCTGGCTTCGGGCAATAGCATGCTAAGCTCGTCCTCTACTTTCTCGGTGCCAAAGCCCTTGTATTCCAAATGAGTGGAACCACAGGCCGGACAAATAGAAGGCGCTTCTTCCTTGTAGCCGCAATAATGGCAATGCAGTTTGCCGCTGCTTTTGTGAAAGGTCAGGCTCACGTCGCAGTTGATGCATTTGGGTGTATAAGCACATACCTTACACATCAACACCGGCGCGTACCCCCGCCTGTTCTGGAACAGGATCACCTGTTCTTTTTGAGCCAGCGCGTTTTTGATATCGTCCATCAGCACACCGGTAAAGTGCGACTGCATGGTTTTCTTTTTCAGTTCTTCGGTAATGCTCACCACTTCGGTTTGAGGCAATTCGACACCACCAAAACGTTCGGTTAACTCAACCAGGCCGTATTTATGCACACGGGCATTGTAGTACGATTCAAACGACGGAGTGGCCGAGCCCAACAGCGTTTTGCACTGGTACATGCCGGCAAGGTAAATGGCAGCATCGCGCGCATTATAGCGCGGGGCCGGATCGAACTGCTTGTAAGAGGTTTCGTGTTCCTCATCAACGATGATTAGACCCAAGTCAGCAAAAGGTAGGAACACAGACGATCTCGCTCCAAGTACGACTTTATATTCGTGGTTCAGTACTTTTTGCCAAACCTCAACCCTTTCATTATCATTAAAACGGGAGTGATAAACACCGATATTACTGCCGAAATATTGACGTAACCGTTCAATAATATGGGTAGTCAGGGCGATTTCCGGCAACAAGTAAAGGACCTGTTTACCCGAATTGATCACCTCTTCAATCAGCCGTACATATACCTGGGTTTTGCCGGATGAAGTAACACCATGCAGCAATACAACATCTTTTTCCTTAAACTGATCCTTTATCTCATTTAGCGCAACTTGCTGGCCATCATTTAATTGAAAACTATCACTGAATTCGTCCTCGTCAAAATAAAGACGGCTAACATTTCGTTCCTCGGCAATAAATATTTCTTTTTCTATAAGCGATTTGACACTCGAATCACCCGCGCCACTTTCTTCAATTAATTCTGCCTTCGAGATACTCTTTTGCGTACGCGCCAATTTAATAAAGGCTAACAAGGCATCGGCTTGTTTGGGTGCGCGTTTTTCCAGTATCGGGAACAACTCCCGGAGGTTATCCTGGTTATGGTAAACGGGATTTAGCGTGAGAAACGTTTTCTTACGGGGCTTATATCGTTCGCTTACTTCTTCAGAAATATTGATGATGTTTTTTTCGAACATCGACTTCAGGATAGGCATTACCGTTTTTTGCCCAAGTAATTTCACAATATCGCCAACAGTAAGCTCGTCCTGCAATTCCAGCGCCTCGGTAATCATAAACTCCTTGTCGTGCAGCAGGGACTTATCTATCTCAAAGTCTTTATTCAGCTCGATCTTCGTTTCGCTGGCGAGCTTGAGTGCCGAAGGCAGGGCCGCATTCATCACTTCGCCCAAATTGCACAGGTAGTAATCGCCCATCCATCGCCAGAATTGCAATTGCCTTTCGGTTACCACGGGCCTATCGTCCAAAATATCCAGCAGGTATTTCGCTTCGTATTTTTCGGGAGCCTGGTTGCTCACGGAGGCAATGATCGCAGTATACAATTTGCTTTTCCCAAACTGCACCACTACTCTCTTTCCTACCGAAACAGCATCATTTAACTGAAAAGGCACCCGATAGGTATAGTTCTTTGCTATCGCTAAAGGTAATATCACCCCGACAAATAGCGTCTCCCTATCGGTATGCTGTATTTCGGCAAATTCAAGCATATTATCGGTTTCTGAAAGCGGCCATAGCCAAGGCTATCCATCCTGCGATAAACAATAAACCGCCAAACGGTGTCAATACTCCTAACCACACCGATCGGGTCAAACCTAACAAATTACTGCACGATAGCAGGTATAGTGAACCTGAAAAAAAGAAAATCCCCAGTGTAAACAGGTAAAAAGCAACATTAACCAGGCGGCTGCGCGTTCTGCTAAAAGTGGATAAAAACAAAAGGGCAAAAACATGGTAAAACTGGTACTGTACAGCCGTATGCCATACATCCAGATCAGCAGGCGACAATTTGGGCTTTAAACCATGGGCGCCAAACGCCCCTGCTATGACGGCCAGCATACCCAAAATAGAAGCTGTAATGATTATTTTTCGGTTCATGAGGTATAAAATGCTAAGTTACCATTTGAAAGTATTACTTTACGGCTGAGGGGTAAAAATCTACCTTTGTATGATTTAAATCGATGAAACGACTGCTTATAGCAACTATAGTATTGTTGGCCGCCACAGTTGTGGTGACAGTCGTTTATTTCAGGCACCTGAATACCACCGCTCAGCATACCAGCCTGGTGATGCGCGCCATACCGGATGATGCGTCTTTGATATTTGAGTTCAACAACGACAAAGAGTTCTACGATATTTTCTCGGGCAGCAAACTCTTTGTAAATATCTTAGGCGGCGAAAAAAAAGACGAGCTTGAGGCGCTAAGAAAACGAATTGTACAGAACCCATTGCTCAGCAAGTATTTGTCGGGGCAAAACATTTTCCTTTCTCTTCATCCGCAAAAAGGCAATACGATCGACTTTCTGCTGACAATGTCGGTCTCTAAAGAATTCCAGCCCGATATACTTGATGTATTGTACAAGCAGCGCAACAATGGGTTACTGATCCATACCATTGATATAGAAGGCAAACCAGGCTATGTGATCTATCTTAGCGATCTGAAGAAGCGGTTTTATTTGATCAACAAAGATGAGCATACCCTGTCGGGTAGTTTCTCAAAAGAAGTAATATCAAATTGTGCCAAATACGATTACAGAAAGGCAAAACAATCTTTTGTGCTGTTGTCCGATCAGCAAAGTTCGAGTTCCCTGGCAAATTTATACGTTAATTATCGCGGTCTGGCGTCGTTGACCGAGCAGCTATTCGACGTCAAAAACCCCGACATTTTCAAAACTTTGCGACAATACCCGGCGTTTGGCGCCCTAAGCCTGAATTTTAACGACAATGCATTGATATTTAGCGGCTCCAGCCAGCCGCAAAACAATGAAGTCGAAGGTTATTTAACGCTTTTTGCACATCAGCAGCCTGTTGCCAACCGCCTGAAAGAGATTTTCCCTTCCACCACCGCGTATAGCTCGACGTTTGGGGTATCAGATCCTGCAAAATTTGAATCTGATCTCGCCGATTGGGAAAATAAAACCGACACGAATAAGGAGAGAAAGGCAATACTAAATAAAGTAAAAAAAGAAACCGGCATCGCATTGCAAAACGAATTTTCCGGCTTATTGGCTAATGAATTTGCCGTCGTTACCACCCGTTATCATGAAAAAATAGGCCTGGTACAAATAAAAGACGGCACAAAGCTTTTAGCGCTGCTCACCAATGTGAGCAAAATGATATCGGACAACATGGGTCAGTTCAATTATGAAAAGCTGCCTCAAATACTTTTAGGCGATAGCTTCTTTATCTTTAAGCGCCCCTACTTTAAAGTCATTGACAATTACCTGGTCTTAACCAATACCGAATCAGAGTTGAGAAGCTACAACGATACCTACGCCAATAGAAAATTTTTGATAAAAACAGAGGGCTATAACGATTTCAATAATTTAGAGGCCGAAAGATGCAATGTCGCCTTCTTCATTCATTTCAGGAATGCGGCGCAACTTTTTAAAGAGGATATGAAAGCGGCATTTTATGATGATTTTAATATCTCCGATCCCGGATTGAAGAATTTTTATGGCGCTTCATGGCAATTTACATCATCCGACAAGAGTTTTTACACCAATTTTTGCATGGGTTTGCACAGGGACACGACGGCGCAAAAAGACACGCTTTAAAAAATATTTTTCAGTACACAACCCAAAACATTAATTTTCGTTTAATGGTGGTGATCTATAATTTTAATTTTTAGTATAAAATTAGTTTTTGAAGTTTATCTTTAGGACACTGTTAACTAGCTCATTAGCCCCTTGCACGATATAATGAAGAAGTTTTTACTTGTTTTTTGTTTCTTTTTGCTCGCGATCAAGGGGTTTTCTCAACATCGGATCTGACAAATTGATGCAAACCGTCGCAGTGGCCGGTGCAAGAAGCAATTATTCATCCTACACGAACGGATCATTTACCGGGGCAAGTTTCTTTTTGGGCTTCTCGTTAAAATTTGGCCCGGTGATAGAACACCCGTTAAATTCAAGCATAATGGAAACGGGCGAAAGAGGCTTCCTCGGCCGCCTGTACAACAGGTTATTTAAAACAAACTGGTAATCAGCCCGCTTTTTTGCCTGCTATAAAATTCTTAAGATAATAGGGTTCAAAATAAGCAACATCTTCAAATTGTTTTTCCTGGTACCTTTTTAAAGCTCTCTTCGAAAGATGCGAGGCTGAATTGGTAAAATCCGTGATAATAGTCGCGTTGGGATGCATTCCCAATACAGTTGAGCATTTCCCCGCGCCGTCGCCAAAGAATATGATCCGGTGGTCTTCGAGGACACCGGCAAAACTGTTATCGTCAATTATTTCGGCGGATGTTGGTTTTAGTTTATTACCCAGGGTGTCAAACGTTGCGGTGAATACTTCCATCCGCCTCGCGTCGATCATCGGACACAATAAATAGTCCGTACCGTCAAATGAGTGCCGCTCTATCATACCGTCGGCCATTGACGCCAATGTCTCGATGGCGATAAGCGGCTTATCCAATGCAAAACACAGTCCCTTGGCAGCAGATATGCCTATGCGCAAACCCGTATATGACCCCGGCCCGCAGCTAACAGCAATTGCATCCAGATCAGCATAGCTTCTGCCTGCCTCGTTTAAAACTTCCTCAATAAATAGGGTGATCTTTTCAGCATGCACATTTCTTTGCTCCACTTCCCGGCGGCATAGTACTCTTCCGTCCTTTGCCAGCGCTACCGAACAAACGGTGGTTGCGGTTTCTATTTGCAGTATCAGACTCATATTCGATCAGGGTACGGGATCATGCCCATGTCCTCCCCAGGGATTACAACTGGCTATTCGTTTTATGGTGAGCCAGCCCCCTTTAAAGGCACCGTATTTTTTTATCGCTTCGATAGCATATTGCGAACAAGTGGGTGTGTACCGGCATGATGCACCGGTAAGCGGCGATATCAGGTATTGATATAGCCTGATCAAAATAATAAATATCCCGCCAACAAATCCCTTCAATATATTGATGATGAATTTCATTTTGATGCGGAATCAGCAAGTACACCTAAAAGCTTCAGCATTTTTTTTTCGATGAGGTCATAGGTATTGATCTCTTTGCCAATGTATCCTATCGAAAAAATGATCTTTTTACCCGCATCCTGTAAAGCCGAATATAAATACCGTTGTTTGTTCAGCCTGTAAGCTTCGCGCATGCGTCTTTTAAGCAAGTTTCGGTCCACAGCCCGTTTATACCGTTTTTTAGGTACCGCGAATAGAACCTGCCCGGGGAAAGGCTGTTGTTCGCTAACAGCGATCCACGACACCTTAAAAGGATAGCATAAAAAAGAAGAACCGTTATGAAAAAGCTCGTCAATAAGCCTTTTATTACATAACCGTTCTTCTTTCGTAAAAGTGTATATTTTGCTCATGCCAGGGTTGCAATTTAAAGAAATAACCGCAACGAGCCTCAGCAAGGAGGAAATGCTTTATGCTTTATGCAGCTTCACGTCAGAAACAGACAATCTCTTTCTGCCCTTAGCTCTTCTGGCTGCCAATACTCTTCTGCCATTAGCAGTTGCCATCCGCTCGCGGAAGCCGTGCTTATTTCTTCTTTTTCTTTGAGAAGGCTGAAACGTTCTTTTCATCGCTTTTGTATTCTTTATTCGTTTTTAAAAACAGGTTGCAAATGTAGCGCTATTTTTAAACTTTTCAAATACAATTATCCGAATTATTAGATGACGTGCCAGATTGTTATATTGCTTTATTGTTGTATTGCTTTATTGTTGTATTGCTTTATTGTTGTATTGTTGTTCTATTGTTAAAATACTATAAATATGAGATATATAGCCCTTTGGCTGTTAATCAGCTTACCATTCCTGACCATCGGCCAGCAAAACCAGGCGCAGCACTATAAGATTTACAGCACCAGCCAGCAAAAGGTGGTATCGGTTGATGATGTCCTGGCAAGTCTGGACAAAGCGGATGTCTTGTTTTTTGGTGAAGAACATAACGATTCGACCTGCCATGTGCTGGAATATCTGCTGTTCAAAGGGATCGCGCAAAAATATCCGGGGAAAACAGCGTTGAGCATGGAGATGTTCGAGACCGATTGCCAGGAAGTTTTGAACGAATATTTAGACAGTTTGGTACGTGAAAAGAATTTCATTACCGAAGCGCGCGCCTGGCACAATTATAAAGATTACCGGCCTATGATCGAATATGCGAAAGCCGGGAAAATACCTGTTGTGGCAGCCAATGCGCCCGCGCGTTATGTAAACATGGTTAACCGCATGGGACTAACGAGCCTGGATAAATTACACAAAACTGCAAAAGCCTGGCTGCCTCCCCTACCCATAGATACTGCGACGGGTGTTTACTACAACAAATTCATTGACATCATGGGCGGCCACAGCGCCATGGGTGGTATGAAAATGTTCCAGTCGCAAAATTTATGGGATGCTACCATGGCCTGGTCGGTCGCTCAATTTTACAAAAAACACCGCGACTATAAAATACTACAGGTAAACGGCGGTTTCCACAGCGAGGAAAAGTTAGGCATAGCGGCCCAATTAAAAAAATATGCGCCTAAAGTAAGGGTATTAAATATCGCCTGCTTTTCTGACGAAAAAGATTTCGATAGTCCGGAATGGTCAAAGTATAGCAAGGACAATGATTATATCATCGTCACTGACCCGAAATTACCAAGGACATTTTAGCTCATTTTCCTTTAGCCAGCAAATCCCGGATCTCCGTAAGTAATATTTCTTCCTTTGTTGGTCCGGGCTCGGCGGCAGGCGCTGTCTCTTCTGGTTTCTTTAACGAATTGATGCCTTTTACGACCATAAAAATACAGAAAGCGACAATTAGGAACTCAATGACAATATTGATGAAATTCCCGATATTGATCGTTACGGCAGTGACCTTATTGGCCGGGTCGGCATGCCTCAACCAAATCACGATGCTTTTAAAATCGATACCTCCTGTAACATAACCGATGGGCGGCATAATGACATCGTTTACCAGGGAGGTTACGATCTTGCCGAATGCAGCGCCGATGATGACGCCGACGGCGAGGTCGACCACGTTGCCACGCATAGCAAATTCCTTAAATTCTTTTACAATAGCCATAAGTTCAATTTTTAAGTTCATTAAATATACAAAAAAGCTCCATAATTAAAATATTTTATTCCCGGCGCCATGTAAACACTTGCCGGTTTTTTTCGTTAAAGGGGTTGATTAAATATATCCGAAAGGTTAATTTTTTCAGGTTTACGTTTAATTGATGTATTTTTGGGCTTATCCATTTTATGCTAAAACAGAATCTTCAACAGAAACTTTTACAAAAGCTATCGCCGCAACAGATACAATTTATCAAACTGCTGCAGGTGCCTACTGTTTCTTTGGATACACGCATCAAGGAAGAACTCGAAGAGAACCCGGCGCTTGAAGATCTGAGCCTAACCAATCTAAACGAACCCGAAGAACAATACCCCGATCGTGATCCCGAAGATGATGATTACAGCGGTGAAAGCGAGGATACTTCAACGGACGAATTCAATATTGACGATTACCTCCAGGATGACAACCTGAATGAATATGGTTCGAGGTATGACCAGAATGGAGATGATGATGACGACCGGAAAGAGATACCCATAGCGGTTCAAAGTTCATTTTTTGAGAATCTGCAAGCACAGCTTGACCTGATCCCTTTATCTGATAAGGACTTCAGGATCGGGCAACAAATCATAGGCAGCCTGGATGATGACGGTTATCTTAGACGCTCGATCACGTCACTAACCGATGACCTGGCGTTTTCACAAAATATCTTCGCCGAAGATGAGGAAGTGGAAGAAATGCTGAAAGTGATCCAGTCCTTCGATCCTCCCGGCGTAGGTGCGCGCAGCCTGCAGGAATGTTTGGTGATACAGTTGAAGAGGAAGGATCCGAACGATCCGATCATAAAAAAAGCCATGTTGGTAGTGGAAAACTACCTGGACGAGTTCACCCGCAAGCACTATGATAAGCTTGAGCGGTCGTTAAATATGTCGTCTCAGGAGCTACGGGGCGTTATAAGCGAAATATTGAAGCTGAACCCAAAACCGGGCGATAGCGCCGAGACGAATTCCAAGCAAATGCAGGTAATACCCGATTTCCACATCAGCAATAAGGATGGGGTATTGCTTTTAACGTTGAACTCAAAAAATGCGCCTGAGCTGCGTGTTAGCCGGTCGTACCAGGAAATGTTCGAGCATTACGATAAGGCATCGCAAAGGGATAAAAAGCTTAAGGAAGCGGTACAATTTGTAAAACAAAAGCTCGATTCGGCAAAATGGTTTATCGACGCCATCAAACAGCGGCAGCAAACATTGCTGAAAACCATGAATGCCATTATGCAGTATCAGTACGAGTTCTTTCTTACCGGCAATGAAAAGAACCTGAAGCCGATGATATTGAAGGATATCGCCGACAGGATCGGCATGGATATCTCGACCGTATCGCGCGTTGCCAATTCGAAATATGTGCAAACCGAGCATGGCACCTTTCTCCTGAAATCATTCTTCTCCGAAGCGATCCAAACCGAAAGCGGCGAGGAAGTATCCAACAAAGAAGTCAAGAAGATATTGGAAGAACATATCGGCGCGGAAGACAAGCGCCGCCCGCTGGCTGACGAAAAACTCACCGATATTCTTAAAGAAAATGGTTACAACATCGCTCGCCGCACCGTAGCCAAATACCGCGAACAGATGAATATTCCTGTCGCAAGGTTGAGAAAAGAGCTTTAGGCTCCCGATTTTCATACTATACCTTTTACTTCACTTTTCATTATTTTAAAAATTTGGGGATTACTAAATTTTTAGTATACATTTAACTAAGATTTTAGTCATTTATTCGCCAGTAGCCATGAGCAAGTGGTTATACCTATTTCTTCTGATCATTATTTGTTCGATAGGCTGCAAAAAGCTGTACGCTCCCCCAGCCATAACCAGGTCGAATAATTTTCTCGTGGTGGAAGGTATTATTGCAAGCGGCCCCGATTCAAATTTCATTAAATTGAGCCGAACAGTAAATATTGGAAGTAAATTAAAGGCAAAGCCGGAGCCCGGTGCAATAGTTACCATTGAGGATGACCAGAATAATATCTACCCGCTGACCGAGACCGGTAATGGCAATTACGGCTATATCGGTTTAACGCTCAATCATTCACACAAATACCACTTACGCATAAAAACCTCCAACGCAGAAGAATACTTATCCGATTTTGTTCCGGTGCTGGACTCCCCGCCGATAGATAGTGTGAGCTATGATGTTGACGGAAGCCTTACTGCCGGCGCAGGTTTAAATGTTTATGTAAGCACCCACGACCAAACAAACAACACCAGGTATTACCGCTGGGATTACCAGGAAACCTGGCTATTTCATTCATTCTATCCTTCATACTTTGTTTCGGATGGGGACACTGTCACGGTGAGGGACCAAAGAACGCAAAACGTTACGAGTTGCTGGAGCTCTGATACCTCCAGTACCGTTATTTTAGCGTCAACTGCGGCTTTATCTAAAAGTGTGATCCTAAAAAACCCTGTTACTTTTGTACCGTCAACATCAGAAAAAGTTGAAACGCAATACAGTATATTGGTAAGGCAATATGCATTGACCGCTGACGCTTATAATTATTATGCTGCACTTAAAAAAAATACCGAACAATTAGGAAGTATTTTTGATGCTCTGCCAAGTTCTATTCATGGAAACATTTATTGTGTAAGCGATCCGGCGAAACCTGCTTTGGGGTACGTTATAGCTGGAAATCCAACAAACCAACGCATCTTCGTTGACAATCGCCGGCTTCCCTCCTGGGCCGCGACATACCCGTATCCAGATTGCCATTATGAGTTCGACTGGCGTATTAACCCACCGGACATGTGTTGTTATTATAACCTCCAGGGAATTGACCAGGTAGATTATTATATTAACTACAAAAAAAGCCACATTCCGCACCCGTTCGTCCCCATAGTAGCAATAAATCCCGTGGGCGACCCTGTTGGCTTTTATTCATCAACGCAAGAATGTGTTGACTGTACTATCAGGGGCACAAATAAGATGCCTCCTTTTTGGCAGGCACAGGCGCAAAATTAAAATGAGTGCGCCGGCGCCACGATGTGGTTCCGGTTATTCAGCATGATGCCGATCACGATCTCGTGCGTGCCATTGCTTACGGTCCTCAACGCAGAAGTGGTGTAGTCATAAGAATAGCTGATATTGATCAGCGAACTGATATTAAGGCCAAACATCCCGGCTACAGCATCACCGTTGCGATAAGCCGCTCCTATCCAGAACCTTTCCCTGAAAGCCAGTTTCATATTGATGTCATAGGTTACCGGCAGTGGGCTGATGAATTTAACCAGCGTTGAAGGCATTAAAGTGAGGTCATCATCCAAAAACACTTTGAAACCACCTGTTACTAAAAACTGCGGTACTGTTTTAGCTTTACTAAGGGTGTTATTGGTACTGAAATACAAATTTTGCGACAACAGTTGCAAAGCTGATATTCCAAAATAATAGTTTGACGAATAGCCCCATACGCCTATTCCCAGGTCGGGTTTCCACTGGCTGTTATTGCCGTTGGCTATTGCGGGGTCGAGCGGGTTCTCCAAAACAAGTTGAGAGGTATTTAAACTGGTGTGGTTGTATCCTGCCTCGACACCGAGGGCAAGGTTAAATGTACTGGATATGCCCAGGTGGTAAGCATAAGTAAGATCGATATTAGTGGTATTGATCGGTCCTGCCTGGTCCGATATCATCATGAAGCCCAGCCCATGGTGCGGCGCCGCTGCCTGGTAGGTTTGTGTATACAGGCGCCCGTACGGGTTATCCTGGTTGCCACCCGATAATGCCGCCGCGTCACCTTCAACAAAATCGGAGCCAAACGGCACTGTGCCGGTAATATAACTGGTTACAGGCGCACCTTGCAAACCCGTCCATTGGCTGCGGTAGCCGGTTTTGACGTCAAAATAGTTTTCTATACCGGTAACGGCAGGGTTAATGAGCAGGTTGTTTAATACATATTGCGTGTACTGCGGCTTTTGCTGCGCAATAGCAAATTGAAGTGTAACGACAGATATAAAAATTACGAGTAAAAGTCGCTTCATCCTGGTGTATAGGTTTACCTTCGTAATAATGCCTGTTCAAATTTCAGGGCCGTCAATATAGCAAATAATAACGAATTTATTCGTTATAGCGTTACAAAGAGGCATTCTGCATATTTTAGTTACTTAAAATGATAAAAGAACGTTGCCTCGCTGTAAATTTCATCATCTACGAACGTGATTTGTTTAATATCTCAAGCTGCATGGTTGCCTGCTGCAATTTATACGCTAATTCCTTGTTTTCTTTTCGCAGGTGGTATATTTCCAATGCATTCTGAATATACAATTTTAGCTCATCATTTTGCCAGGGTTTAACCAGGTATTTATAAACCTGCCCCCTGTTAATAGCATCCATTACAGCGTTCATATCCGAAAAGCCGGTAAGCAGTATCCTTATTGTATCAGGATAGATATTTAAAATCGATTCCAGGAACTCGATGCCCGTCATGCCCGGCATGCGCTGATCCGTTATGATAACGCCGATCTCATTGGTGTCCAGTATCTTTCGTCCCTCGCGGGCCGATTGGGCCACGTGAATATCAAAGTCGCGCCTGAAAGCGGCCTTAAAACTATTGAGATTATTGATCTCATCATCTACATACAGCACTCCAAACGACATAATACAAATATTTTGAGCAAATTGGCGGTTAGTATTTTCAATTGATATATTGCCGAAAGTCCGATTTTCTGCGCAACTTTATTCGAAATAACATCTCCGGTGTAAAAGCAAATTGTAAAAATGAAAAAAATATTGCTAATAATATGCCTTCTTATACAAAATAGCTCACTTTTTGCCTTTCAAACCGATACCTTAAGCATACATGAAGATGAAACCAAGCTGCTAACCAATAAATATTTTCTTGAACTTGAGGACCCATCAGCCACCCGCACCATAAAAGAAGTAATATCAAGCAGCCGGTTTCATGGGGTTAGCTCTACTCTTCCTTCCTTTAAATACTCAAAATCAACCACCTGGCTTAAATTTGTTCTGAAGAATAAAACAACCCGGGCTTTTGTACCCATTACTATTGCAAACAACGTGATCGATTCATTCGACCTGTATTTTGTTGACCACCCCGGCAGCTCTGTCATACATCTTTCGTCAGCTGTTCCTTACCGGGATACCAAACTCATCAAGCAAAACAATACGTTTATCAACGCGATCATTTTCCCTGATTCAACCCGAACCATCTACCTGAGGATAACGAGCGGTGCATCCGGCATAATACCGGTTGACATTAACAGCGCAAACACGTTCTTTAAAACAGCCGATTTTGAGAATATCCTTGTCGGTGGCTTTATGGGTATTACGCTTGTAATGGCGCTTTATAACCTGGTGCTGTTCCTTATCCTGCGTGATCGCAGCTATATCTATTATGTCTCATACATTATTTTCCTGGGCCTATCACAAGTCTTACAGCGCGGTTACGGCACTAACTTCTTCATTAGCGAAAGAGGCATATTAAACAATTATCTCATCCCCTTTGTGAGGGTAGGCTTTGGGTTTTCAGTTCTGCTGTTCGCCGCCGAATTTTTACAACTAAAAAGAATTTTAAAGTCGTATATATTTTTGTACTACCTGTTGTATGCGCTTTATACAATAGCACTTGTGGCCGTTATCGCGGGTGAAGTAACATTTGCTTACGATATGATATCGCTCACATCGGGGCTGATGGCTATATCCCTGCTGGCGATTGGCAGCGCATTGTATTTCAAAGGTTTTAAACCTTCCAAGTTCTTCATGTATGGCTGGGGATTGTTCCTGATCACCATGCTCATATCCATAGCACGCAACAGGGGGCTTATCGTCCACAACAGTTTCACTATCAATATTATCATTTACAGTTCAGTGGTACAATTGGTGCTTTTCTCGATAGCCCTTGCCGACAAGATCAATTTCTACCGCAGGCAAAATACCGAGGCTCAACTGCTTTCGCTTGCCATCGCGAAAGAAAATGAACGGCTGATAACCGAACAAAACATATTGCTCGAAACTGAAGTTAACGCCCGAACCCAGCAGTTGATCAACACTAACCAGGACCTTTCCAAAATGATCGAAAATCTTAAATCGACACAAATGAAGCTGGTTGAAACGGAGAAAATGGCTTCCCTGGGTCAATTGACCGCGGGTGTGGCGCACGAGATCAATAACCCCATCAACTTCGTCAGTGCGAATGTAAAACCGCTACGGCTTGATTTTCTCGAAATATTCGCATTGGTCGATAAGTATAAGGAAGCCGGAATTAATCCTGATAAAAAGGAATTGCTGGATACTGCCGAAAAATACAGTAAAACCATCGACCTTGATTTTATAAAAGAAGAGATATTGAGCTTGCTTGACGGCATTGAGGATGGAGCCAGCCGCACTACCGAGATCGTGCAAAGCCTTCGTTCTTTCAGTCGTACTGATGAATTGATTCTAAAGCCTGCGGATATCAACAAGGCTATATTAAACACGTTAATATTGCTGAGAAGCACCATCCCGTATAATATTGAAATAAAGCCGGTGCTAAATAAATTGCCCCTGCTTAACTGCTACCCCGGCAAAGTGAACCAGGTATTGATGAACCTGATCAATAACAGTATCCAGGCCATTAAAGAGAAAGGGCAAACCGATCGTGATAGTATCGAAATTACGACCACCGACCACCCCGATAAGATTACAATCGAGATAAGCGACACCGGGATTGGTATGAGTTCTGAGATCAGGCAGCGGATCTTCGAACCTTTTTTTACGACCAAAAATGTGGGGGAAGGTACTGGTCTCGGCCTATCTATCGTCTTCGGAATAATAGAGGACCATCATGGCAATATCGACATACAGTCAGAATCGGGCAAGGGTACCAAATTCACGATAACGTTGCCAAAAAACCTCGAATAACTAAAAGAATTTATCGGGATTTGGAACGAGATTCAGGAAGGATTCGAAATTTTCTTTGTAGTGCGACTGGTCGAGGTGGTAATAAAATGCTCCCTTTTTTGATGACATTTTATCCTTTTCCGGCAGTTTGATCAACAGCCCGGTAGACAATAGTTTTCTGCTGAAATTGCGATCATCAAATTCTGTCTGGTAAACACCTTCATATAGCGACTGCAATTGCGGTATCGTAAACTTCTCGGGCAATAGCTGGAACAGTATCGGGTGCAAAGCGGCCTTATACCTTAACTGCCGCAAGGCCAGCTTAACCATTTCGGCGTGATCGAATATCAGGTCGGGTTGTTCGTTCAGCAAAAACCATTCGGCGTGAAACTCATCATTGATCTGTTTTTCATACTGGTGGATATCGATCAGCGCATAATAAGCTATGGAAAGCGTCCGTTCAACCGGGTCCCTATTCGGTTTGCCGAAAACATGAAATTGATCCATGTAAACATTCTTCAAACCGGTACGGTACTCGAGCACCCTGTTAGCGGCATCATCGGGCGACTCGGAGGGTTGAATAAAACCTCCCATCAGGCTCCATTTATTTTTTTCGGGCTCGATGGCGCGTTGCACGAGCAGTAATTTCAGGTTCCAGCCATCAAAACCGAATATGATACAGTCTACTGCAACAAGGATGCGTTTCTGGCCGGTATATCTTTGCATAATATTATTTCGCTACAATGGTAAAAATAAATCGGGAGTAATAATAATGATACTCATCAACATTTTCAGCCCTCAAAGTAAACAATTTTAACAAAGGTTTGATAAATAAAGGATGAATGTCATAGCTTTATCGGGTAAACCGATTAATACTGAAAAACGATGAATGCTGAACAGAAAGCCGCTTATGATCGCGACGGGTACCTGCTGGTGAAGGGTTTTTGCTCGCAGGAAGAAATTAATAAATTATACAAAACGGCCCTTGAGGACGATGCCATGCGCAAGAACGCGCTCGACCTGAATGACCTTTCTGGAAAGAAAACACGCTTGTCGCTGTGGTTCACTCCCGGCAACGATGTATTCGGATATCTAACCCGCTGTAAGCGAATGGTCGATTCGGTGGCCTATTTGCTGGATAACGATTCCGCTGTTTGCCATTTTCACTCCAAGCTGATGCAGAAAGAACCAAAGGTGGGTGGTGCCTGGGAATGGCACCAGGACTATGGTTACTGGTACAAAAATCAGTTTATGTTTCCGGACCAATTGATCAGCGTGATGGTGGCCTTAACCGCCGCCAATAAAGAAAATGGCTGCCTGCAGGTGATCAAAGGTTCGCATAAACTGGGCAGGGTAAATCACGGCTTTTCAGGAGAACAGGTAGGCGCCGATATGACCATGGTTGATAACGCGCTGAAAACGATGGAGCTGGTTTATTGCGACCTGCAACCCGGCGATGCGCTATTTTTTCACAGCAACCTGCTGCACCGTTCGGAAGCAAACCTGTCCGATCACCCGCGATGGTCCATTATTTCCTGCTATTCGTCCCAATCAAATTTGGCCTATAATGAAACATCGACATCATGGCATACCCCTGTCGATGTTGTACCCGATGAAGCTATTTTGACCTGGGATGCGGGTTCGCTGTCGAACAATGATTTCCTGAAGAAAGAAAATGATCCTGCCTTGAAAGAGACTGGCTGGGAAAATCAGGTAAAGAGTTGAAACGTTGGAAGGTTGTAAAGTTGGAAGGTTAACTTCCGCTGCAACTTCAAAAACATTTCAACACCAAAACAAAAACATTACAACTTTTCAACTTTAAAACATTACAACAAAAAAATATGAAAATAGCCATGCTTGGTTCGGGTTTTATCGCCCGTTTTTATGCTGACTCGCTTGCGGCGCAGCGCAGAAAAGATACACTGATCAGCGTTTATTCGCGCTCAATGGAACGTGCTGAAAAATTCGCCAAAGATTACGGTCTGCCACATTTCAGCAACAACCTGGATGAAGTAGTAGGTAACCCGGAAGTGGACGTAGTAGTAATCGCCTTGTCTAACGACCTGCACCTGATGGCCGTCGAGGCTTGCGCCAAAGCCGGTAAGCATGTATTGTGCACCAAACCATTAGGGCGTACAGGCGAGGAAGCTAAAAAGATGCTGGACATGGTTGAGAAAGCAGGCATTATGGGCGGCTATCTGGAAGATCTCTGCTACACGCCAAAATTCCTCAAATCACTTAAAAGTGTTCAGGCAGGCAGTATCGGCCGTGTGCTTTGGGCGAAATCAAGGGAAACGCACCCCGGTCCGCATAGCGACTGGTTCTGGAACCTGGAGCAATCCGGTGGCGGCGCCATCGTCGATCTGGGCTGCCATTGTATCGAGCTATCGAGAAATTTTATTGGGAAAGATATTAAACCTGTTGAGGTGATGTGCTGGGCGGCAACGCAGGTGCACCCTATCGCGGCTGAGGACCATGCATTAGGCTGGGTGAAATACGCCAATGGCACGATAGGCCAGTTTGAAGTAAGCTGGTGCTTCCGTGGCGGTATGGACCTGCGCGACGAAGTAATGGGCAGCGAGGGTACTATCTGGCTCAATAATTTCCTGAGGACAGGTTTTGAGATGTTCAGTACGGGTAAAGGCAATAACTATGTTGCCGAAAAAGCTGAATCAAGTAGTGGCTGGCTGTTCCCTGTGGGCGACGAAGTAAACGAACTGGGCTACAATCACATGTTTACCGATATGTTTGAAGCCATCGAACATAAACGTGAACCATCTGAAAACTTCTATGACGGTTATGTCGTGAACTGTATCATCGACGCGGCTTACCGTTCGGCCAAATCTCGCAATTGGGAACCGGTAAAATTAGACGACTGGCGCGGCCGTACCGATGTGACCGAAGGCCATGAATTTGCTTCGTATGATGATGAATTCTACCTCATTAAAGAAGAGGTATTGCCGAATGGTGAGAAGAAATTGATTTTGAAGAATAAGAAAAGCGGTGAGGTGGTTCGAAGGGATTTGTAATTGTTGATCAGGAAATAGTAATTAACTGTTTCCTGATCATTAACCTCACCTCCAATCATCAATCAAAAATACATCCGGGCGATTATACCCAGGCTCATTGGGCCGCTGCATAACCACCGTTTGCCTGTTGGTTTTAAATCCCAATTGCCGCATCTGATCGTAAGCCCCCTGGTGTGCGGTATTAACACCCGCTACGATGCGCAGCAAGCCCTTGTCATGGGCCATTTTTTCGCAGGCGGCAAGCAGCTCCGCAAAATCGGCAGATGCCTTAGCTCCCGACCTTACAACACCAAATTTGATATAACAACAACCGCTCCCAGCTTCGGAGCCGGCACCGCAATGGCAGACCGCCACGCCGGTTAGCTCGCCATCATCCCAAAGCAAAACGGTTTCGCCCAGGTCCTGTGAAACGACGGAAAGTATCTCCAGGCTTACGTCCAGTCCATCATATACTGAGTTGGTTAACCCGAAGCACAACTGCAATGTTTCCGTTCTTTTATCTAAAGGTATTTCCGAAAACTTTGACCAGTGTGATTTTCTGGCGCCAATATTATGGTCGACAGGTTTTGACATTATCGCTGTTAAAAATCTCGGGTAAAACCCGAATTTCTGGTACAGGCTCACATGTTTTATACTTTCAGCAAAAGTCATCAGGCCCGCATGTCTTGTTCCCCATTGTTCGAAGCATTTCATAGCCGGTTCGATCAGCAACTTCGCAATTCCCTGGTCCCACACGTCGGGATGGGTGGTCAGCGGGCCAAAAAAACCGACACTGCCCCAGTTAGCCACAAAGTTCGATCCGATCAATTCTCCATCGATCTTGGCACAAAATGCGGCATCAGGGTTCGCTTTCCACCTGGTGTATACATACAGGGTGTCGCCCATAAAGGTAGCTGGCTCGGGCAAGCCAAGAAATGTACCGAATGCAAGGCGCATGACATAGTCGGCAACGTGCAAGTCGCCTTCTTCAAGCGGACGTATCAAAACATCCTTACCTGATTTGGTTTTAGGCAAATCTTCCATAAAAGAAAATTTAAATAAAGCTGGTGGCCTATTTTATTAGACAAATTAGTAAGAATTACCGGTTTTTCAACCATTTTCCCCATTGTTTGTGTCCTGACAAACAATCCGAATATAGTCGTTTGTGAGGACACAAACGACGGGAATGGAAGATATTGTTTGTGAGACACAAACGACCCGGACGAGGGTATTCTTTCGGACTTATGCGGACTTTCCGACTTCCGGACTAACTTACCCTCTTCCCCTGCAACAGCATATCTATTGCATGGTCCAGTGAACCGGCAGCGATCACTTCACCCGAATTAACGAAGTAAATTTCATCTGCATTCTGAATAGTATTCAACCTGTGCGCGATAATAACGCGCGTAGTGGTTTCGGGTAATTTCTCCAGGATATTACTCAATAGCTGCTCGGTTATCGTATCAATATTGGCGGTTGCCTCGTCAAGGATCAGTATCTCCGGGTTGCGCAATACCGCCCGCATAAAGGCGATCAGTTGTTTTTGACCCAAACTGATGTTATCACCCGACGACAACACTTTTGTTTCCAGTCCCTCGTCAAATATGGCCACCAATTCGCCCAGGCTGGCTTCGTTTAATACTGTTTCCAATTGTTCGTCAGTGTAGTCCTTGTATTGCTCGTTACCATACAGGATATTTTCCTTTACCGTACCGGTAAACAGGAATGGCTCCTGCAAAATAAATCCTACTTTTTTTGTCCGTTCATCGGGTTCATAGGATCGGATATCCTTTCCGTTCAATAATATAGTTCCTTCAGATGGATCATACAAACGCGCTATCAATGAAGCGGTTGTGGTTTTACCTCCGCCGGTAGGGCCAACTAGGGCATAGGTTTTACCGGGCTCCATTTTAAAGCTGATATTGTGCAGTATCTCGTTACCACCCGGGTAAGCAAAGTGTACGTTTCTGAATTCCAGCAGCGCATCGGAGGTTTCTGCCTTAGCATCTTTTACCGTCACCAAATTGGTTTCGAGGGCAAGGATATTCGATACCCTGTCCCAGCCGGCCATGGCTGTCTGGAAGGTGGTCCACAATGTTGCCAGCTGCCTTAACGGGTTATAAAAACTATTGGCGTAGGTCAAATAGGCGATCAGCAATCCTATCGAAAAAACGCCATAATCCTTGAGATTCATGATGGTAATAGCCGGCTCTTTAGCAGATATCAGGTATATTCCGTAGGCGAGCACGATCAGTTGTGCCGCGCCTGCTAACAATGAATAAACGGGCAAAAATATATTGTTGGCGATGCCCGCCTTAACGGATGTTTTGTAATTGTCATGGTTCGCGGTGTCAAACCGTTTCCGGAAATAATCGCGGCGGTTAAAAGCGATGATCACCTTAAAATTATTCAGGCTTTCCTGTATCTCGGCACTCATACCACCCGTACTTTTTAGGTTGGCGGCATTTTTGCGTTTCACCCATGGAGACAGGGCTTTAGTAATGACCCAGGCGATAGCCCCCGGAGCTATAGTAGCCAATCCCAATTTAAGATTGATGCACAACAGGAATACTCCGGCGCCGACCATCGTAGATAAATTGCCGATAAACTGCATCAGCGACTGTGAAAAAAAGGTATTGATCTTATCGGTGTCGTTATTCACCCTGGATATCAGGTCGCCTGCTTTGTTTTGATTAAAAAATGCAACAGGCAGTACCTGGATCTTATTGAATATTGCGTTCCGCAGCGTATATAGCAGGCGCTGTCCCACACCACCCATCAGTATCGTTTGCAGGTAACTGGCTACCAGTCCGCAAATGTACATCCCAAGCAAAATGGCCGAGTATACAAGCACGCCATGATAATTGCGCGGTATTACGTATTTATCTATCGCATGGCCTATCAGCAGCGGGCCGACAAGGTTTACACCCGCGTTGATCAATATCGTGATCAGCGCAAGCCACAACACTCTTTTTTCATGCCTGATCAGTTCCAGCAGTTTTTTCAGTCCCGCCAGGGTGGATACTTTTTCCTGTTGCGCCGAAATTTTATTTAGATCGTAATTCATAGTTGCTGGTACTTTGCTGCGAGTTAAAAATCTGTACGTATTCGGTGCTGGTATGCATCAGTTCATCGTGTTTGCCCGTGGCTATGATCTCACCTTCCATTAACAGGATGATCTGGTCGTAATGCTCAACTGAAGCTATTTTTTGCGTTACAGAGATCAGTGTTAAGCCCGGATAATTCTTTTGCACATTTTGCAGTATTTTCTTTTCGGTATTGCCATCCACACGCGCGGTAAAATCATCCAGTAATAAAACTTTAGGGTTCACGGCCAGCGCCCTCGCCAGCATAATGCGCTGTTTCTGCCCGCCGGAAAGGCTCGACCCGCGCTCTGAAACTATGGTGCTCAATTTTTCCGGCAGCGAATCGATAAACTCGTGCAGTTCGGCGGTATCGATGGCCTTTTGAAGCGATTCGTCCATCACCGTATCGCTAAAGGCAATATTTTCGCGGATGCTCATATTAAAAATAATGCTGTCCTGGAATACAAAACCCACCCGGCTATGGAAGGCTTCGCTATTGTATTCATCTATGCCGTGGTCGTCGAACAATACCTCGCCGGAATTGGGTTTGATCAAATTGGTCATCAGGTAAAGCAATTGCGTTTTCCCCGCGGCTGTAGGCCCTATTACGGCAATCTTTGAACCGGCCTTAACCGAAAAGGAAATATCTTTCAAGGCCGGCTTTTGCCCATACAGCAAGTTGACACTCGTCATCTCCACATCGCCCTTTGTGGGGCCTGTAAGCGTCCCGGTTTCGGGTGGATCGGGAGCTTCTATTACCGCAGTAATGCGCCCGTACGAAGCGGTAGCCTGCGCAATGATATTGCTCATAAAACCGATAACCAGGATCGGGAATATCAGCTGCATCAGGTAACTGTTGAAGGCGGCAAAATCGCCGAGCGACATCGTGTTCGCGATAACAAAATGACCGCCCAGCGCCAAAATGGTCAGCGTGGCAACGTTGGCCGTGAAAGTAATAACAGGAATGAGTCCCGAAAAAAGTCGGATGATACCCAAACCCAGATCCCTTGCCTGGCTATTTGCTTTGAGAAATTTATCAAACTCCGGCTGCTGTGAATTGATCACCCGGATCAATGCCGACCCCAGTATGCTTTCGCTGATCACCTTATTCAGCCAGTCGTATACGGCGAACCGCTGTTTAAACAGCACCCTTACCTTTTTGAGCACCACGGCAAAGGTGATGCCGATGATTGGGATGATGGCTATAACGCACAGTGCCAGTTTCCAGTTGATGGTCAGCAGCAATACGCTGGCGCCGACAATGATAAATGCCGACGAAACAAGAGAAACCAGCGCCTGGGACACGAATAATTTGATCGAGTCGACATCGGCCGTAAGATTGGTCAGCAATTTTGAAGGTTTCAACGTGTCGATGGCGGTGCTGCTTTGCTGCGATATCTTGAATGAAAGCCGTGTACGCAGGTCGCGCGCCACCCTTTCGGAAGCATAGGTTTGAATAACACTTTGCAGGTACGAGAATATGAAAACGAAAAATATAGCTGCCGAGAATTTGATGAGCGTTGGGTTGACATCAAAATGTGTTTTCATAAACACGCTGCGGCCGTAGTCATCTATACCGTGCCCGATGATCTTCGGCAACCACAGGTTGATCGAATTGCTGAACAGTGCAAACAGGATCAGGGTAAACAATAATCCTTTGTAAGGTTTCAACAGGCTGAAAACGCCCGGTTTCTTTTCGGTTTTAAGTTTGCTATTCTTCTCAGGCATAGGCGGATTTAGTGTTGTTTTGATGTCAGAAAGTCAAAAATAGCGATGCGTTGTTTCGGTTGTATATAAAATATATTATAATTTCACCGTCACACTAATGCAGACGAACAAGGCGTTAAAACATTTTAAGACTTTTTTGTTTTACGTTGGACGTTTTACGTTTTACGTTCTTCAGGACGGTCTAAAACGTACCACGTATAACGTACGACGTACAACCTACCAATCATGCCATCCAACTTCAACCCTCAAGCCAAATACAGCCTCGAAGACGAGCGTGTCCTATTGCGCCCGCTACAGGAAAGCGATATCGAACACCTGCTCCCCTATGCCCTGAACGAGCCCGACAACTGGCGCTATTCGTCCGCAAGCGGTTACGGCGAAGACCGTCTGCGCAGCTATATACAAACAACACTGAATGCCCGAAAAAACGGCGACCAGTACCCCTTTATCGTATTTGACAAGGCTACCGGCGAATATGCCGGCAGTACACGCTTTTATGATATCCAACCTAAAAACCAGATGCTGCAATTGGGTTATACCTGGTATGGCGATCGTTTTCGCGGTACGGGCCTGAACAAGCACTGCAAGTTCCTGCTATTACAATTCGCATTTGAAGAATTGGACATGCACCGGGTTGAATTCCGCGCCGACGCGCGCAACGAGCGCAGCATAGCCGCCATGAAAAGTATTGGCTGCAAACCCGAGGGCATTATCCGCAGCCACATGTGGCTGGAAGATGGTACGCGCCGGGATTCCATAGTGCTGAGTATTTTGAAGGAGGAATGGGAAGGCGGGGTGAAGGAGAATTTGAAAGCGCGTTTGTAATTGTCTGAATCAAAATTTACAGAATTAATGAATTAACTGAATTTATGCATTATTGGATAGACATCTTGATAATTCTAAAATTCTGCAAATTCTGATTCAGACAGCCTTTACAACTTGATAAATATATTCTTCTTCACCAGCCAGTAACAAAGTGACCATTCCAAAAACCAGGTCACAAGAGCCGATATTACCGCCAGTATTTTAGGAGTTATGTCTGCCATCCCAAAAAAACCTTTGATAAATATGGCCACCGCGCCGTTGAACCACTGGTAGCCTACCGTATTGAAGAAGTAATAGATAAAAATGGAGTTCATCCCGACAACTGCCGCTATCCAGGCGTATTTATTGAATTTCTTCAGGTCGATGAGCCAGTACAGCAGGGCCAGCAGCAGCAGCACCCACCCTTCGGACGCAAATGTGAACGAACTCGTGGCGATGCGTTTGATGATAGGCGTGATATGGGTCCAGTCGAGGCCGAAACCTATGGCCAAAGCGATCACGCCGAAAAGGGCAAGGTATTTCACTTTTTGAACAGGGGTTTTGTCGGATACCAGCAGTTTACCCGCAAGGCATCCCCAAATGGTATGTGCGGCAGTCGGGATAAAATTGATCGTCACCCAGCCGTCGCGGTTGATATGCTCACCGAAAACGGTATCCATATAAGCGCCAAAATTGTGATACTCGACAAAAGGCTGATCAAAGCCGGGCATGAGTATCGTCCTGTACAGAACATCGGTCAGGATCAGCAGCAGAATGGATATGATGATCTGGAATTGGTATGATCTGTTGATAATAAGGTAAGCGACGAGCGTTGTAACGGATAACTGTGTTAGTACATTCCACAATTCCCAAACCAAATGCCCGGCATAAAAGCACTGCACCGCCGTACCTAAAATGAATAACTCAAGACAACGAAAGAGGACGTGACCGAAATTTTTTTCCCAGCCTATACCCTTTTTAAGTTTGTTGTGATAGGAAATATACATACCTGTCCCCGCCATGGTCATGAACGCCGGTTGTATCAGGTCCCACAACCGAAGCCCGTGCCATGGATAGTGCTCAAACTGGTCCATAATGGTCGTAAAAAGCCCCCCTGAGTGCAGGTGCCTTAACGAATTATAGACTTCGCAGCTTTCGCCGGCAAGGAAGATCATAACAAGGCCGCGCATCACGTCAAGCGACAGCAACCGTCCGGGTTTGTGGGGAATGATATTTTCCATTGTGAAGGGTTTGTAATAAATAAAGCTAAGAATTTAATTCCATACCGTCATGGAGGAACGAAGCCATCTCTGAACTGTGCCAGTCAACGAACCGGTATCATATGCTTGTGCAAACAGCAAGCTGCTTTTCGTTAAATAATAACGTTAATCTCATTTGATTTGCATGTGTAGAGGTGGCTTCGTTCCTCGCCATGACGTTGGGGCTACATGAATTCCACCTTCCCAAAAAACTGCGGCAAATGAAAATTGGGCTCGAACCATTCGATATTATTCCAGGCGAGATAATGCGGATACGAAAGATCATCACCGCATTTGTAAAAATTCATCCGGCAGTTTTGACGCTGTATCGAGCCAAAATTGTGGAAACAAAAGACGCTTACCGGTACCGAAACAGTGAGGGTCCAGTTGATCTCGGGTTCGTGGTTGACCTTTACCTGGCGAAGAGTGCGCTCATATTTAATTTTCTTCAATATTTCGACCGGTAGCTCGGCACGGTTCTCTCTTTCCGGACCAAAGCGTCCAAGGCAGGTGCCCAGCCGGTTAAACTCTATGTTATAATAGGATGGCTCATCATTAAAGACGATAAAAAACTCTACGCAACTATCTTTGTAAACCGGGTCGTTTATATGCCTGTACCTGGCCAAAACCTCTTTTTCGGTTACATTATATTTAATAAACAGGTGACTTCCGTTATGAGCTATTGAAAAAGAAACCTGAGGTTTTTCTGCAAATTCACGCCAGGGTGCTATGTCAATAAGGTTATCGTGCCCGTCAAGCGCTGAAGCTACTTCGTGCAGCGTAAATCCTTTATTGGCAATCCCTAAAAAAGGTACTTGCAGCGATCTCATCATATTGGGCGTGAAAACAGGTATTGAATAAAGGTTAACTAAATTACGCATTATTAAAGGGCGCGCAAATTTTATTTCGATAACTTTATTGTGACTTTGTATACAGTATTCAATTTATACCCCATCTTTAATTAAATTTACAGGCATAAATTTTTACAGTGTGTGCGCGCACAAAGCAATATTTATTTATTTTAGCAGGACAATTAAACCAATATCATGAACCGTAGAGAATTTGTAAAACAAGGCGCCCTGGCTACTGCCGGGCTTACATTGCTGCCGACAGGAACACTTTTCGCGAAAAGCGACGGAACGAAGGTAAGGTTGGGCTTTATCGGTGTTGGCGAACGTGGCCGCAGCCATGTTGGCGAAGGCCTTTTGCGGGATGATGTGGAGATCGTTGCCATATGCGACACGCAGGAGCTTTCCTTACAGCACTGTCGTGAACAGTTCACCAAAGCCGGCAAAAAGTTACCAAAAGAGTATACCGGCAGCATTGATGCTTACAAAGGCCTGATAGATCGTAAAGACATTGATGCAGTCATCATCGCCACACCATGGCAGTTCCACCATCCGCAGGCCATTGATGCGATGAAAGCCGGCAAATACGTCGGTTGTGAAGTGATAGCGGGCCTGTCTGTTGACGATCATTGGGATCTTGTAAAAACATCGGAGCAAACGGGCAGCCCTTATATGACGCTGGAGAATGTCTGTTACAGGCGCGATGTAATGGCAGCCCTCAATATGGTGCGGCAAGGTTTGTTCGGTGAGATCATTCATTTGGAAGGCGGGTACCAGCATAATTTGCGCAATGTACTATTCAATGACGGCAAGCATGTTTACGGGCATGGCGTGGAGTTTGGACCTAAGGCCCTGAGCGAAGCGCAATGGCGGACACAGTTCAATATAGACCGTAATGGCGACATCTACCCTACTCATGGCGCCGGGCCGGTAATGCATTACGCCAATATCACACGAGGTAACAGGTTTACCAACCTGGTATCGTTTGCAACTAAGTCCAGAGGTCTTGATGCTTATGTTGAGGAAATGGCGCCCGGCAATCCCAATGGCAAGATCAATTTTAAGAATGGCGACGTGGTGACCACCATGATCAATTGCGCCAACGGCGAAACCGTGATGCTAAGCCATGACACCCATTTGCCAAGGCCCTATTCGCTCGGCTTCCGCGTTCAGGGAACCAAAGGTATATGGATGGACGTCAACGAGTCGATCTATATCGAAAAACAAAGTAAAAAGGAAGACGAATGGGACCCCGCGAAGGAATGGTTCGACAAATACGACCACCCGTTGTGGAAGAAATATGCCAACGATGCCGCCGGCGCTGGTCATGGCGGTATGGACTGGTTCGTTTTTAACGCTTTTGTTGAAGCAGTAAAGAAAAAAGGCCCGACACCAATTGATGTATACGATTCGGTAACCATGAGCGTGATCACACCGTTATCGGAAAAATCACTGGCCGAGGGCAACATGCCGCAAGCTTTCCCGGACTTTACCAAAGGAAAGTGGAAAGAAAGGAAAAATAATTTCGCGCTGGACGATAGCGGATTTTAAGCTGAGGTGAAATTTGAGGCGAAAGAGTAAAGGCAAAAGGTAAATACTGAAAAATTAAAACACCTTTCTCCTTTCCGCCTTTATCCTAAAAAATACCTTTCGCCTTTATCCTTTTACCTTTCACCTTTTCCACTACATTTGCGGCACGAACGAAAATACAAATGGCATCAACAAAACTCACGATAAACAGCAACGGTTCAGTTAAGATAGACGGCGATTTTGAAATAGTGGATATGCAAGGCAATGCTTATGGCTTACAGGGCAGAACAATAGTTTCTATCTGCCGCTGCGGTATGTCGCAAAATAAACCTTTCTGCGATGGTTCGCACAAGGGTAATTTCGAGCATGATGCCCAGGCTTTTGATCTTCCGCCTAAAAAAGCATAAAGCTAAAAGCAGAAAGTCCAAAGCTTTTATCCGGGTTAAGCTTTCAGCTTTGGTCTTTCTGCTTTAAGCTAACATACAGGTCCTCTACTTTTTTGCGTGCCCAGGGTGTTTTGCGTAAAAATTTCAGGCTTGAACTAATGCTCGGGTTATCCAGGAAGCAATTAATGCGGATGCGATAGCTCATCTCCGGCCAACCGTAATGAGACACTAACTCATTCAATATCATTTCCAATGTTTTTCCGTGAAGCGGGTTATTCGCTTGCATTTGTTCACTCATAATACTGCATATCGAATTGACCGGAACCTTTCACCTTTATCCTTTCACCTTTCCGCCTCTAACTCAAATTCCCGTTCTTCAATTCTTCAACCGCATGGTTAGCCGCACGCGCGGTTAATGCCATGAAGGTGATCGAAGGATTTTGTGTGCTGGTTGACGCCATGCACGAACCATCGGTCACAAACACATTGGGACACGAGTGCACCTGGTTCCATTTATTCAGGATGGAGGTTTTGGGGTCTTTACCCATGCGCACACCGCCCATCTCGTGTATATCTAACCCCGGCGCCTGTTTGGTGTCATACGGAGCGATGTCTTTACAACCTGCTATATGCAGCATTTCTTCGGCCTGCGACATAAAATCGTGCATGCTTTTAACATCGTTATCGTCATAATCGACCGACATTTTCAGCAGCGGTATTCCCCAGGCGTCCTTTTCATCCTTGCTCAGGCTCACATGATTGCTTTCCTTCGGAATGGTTTCGCCCTGCATCTGTGTATAGATCACCCAGCGACCCGGCTCGGCTATATTTTCCTTAAAGTTTGCACCGATCTGTGACCCTTCAGTTTCGTGGCCCCATCCCTCCCGCATTACCGAATAGAAAGTCATATACCCCCGCTGGAAATCCATTTCCTGTTTGCGCACATTCCTGAAGTTGGGCATCATGATGGCACAGGGGCGCCGGCCGTAGTAGTAAGAATCCAGGTAGCCGTCGATAGTTGCCGCAACGTTGCCCCGGTAATTATGGAAAGCGACGTATTTGCCCAATACGCCACTATCGTTACCCAAGCCATTCGGGAAGCGCGACGAAGTCGAGTTCAGCATGACCAGGTTGCTGTTCATGGTAGCTCCGTTCACAAAAATGATCTTTGCATAATATTCCGTAGCTTCTTTGGTATGGGCGTCGATCACTCTAACCCCTGTAGCCTTACCTTTCGTTTCGTCATAAATAATAGAATGCACCACCGAATCGGGCCTCAAAGTCAGGTTTCCTGTTTTCATCGCCCAGGGAATGGTTGATGCGTTTGAACTGAAATATCCCCCGAACGGGCAGCCGCGTTCGCACAGGCTGCGCGCCTGGCACTGTCCCCTGCCCTGCTGCAGGTGTATCGGATTCGGTTTGGTAAGATGTGCGCAACGCCCGATGATCACATGCCGGTCGTTTTTATAGTGACCGTTGATCCGGGCGCTCATATCCTTCTCCACCTGGTTCATCTGCCATGGCGGCAAAAATTCGCCATCAGGCAAAGTCTCCAAACCGTCCTTGTTACCTGCTATGCCGGCGAACAACTCTACATGACTATACCAGGGTGCAATATCTTCGTAGCGTATCGGCCAGTCGGTCGCAAAGCCATCCCTGCCGGGTCCCTCAAAATCAAATTTGCTCCATCGCTGTGTCTGTCTCGCCCACAGCAGCGATTTGCCGCCAACCTGGTAACCGCGTATCCAATCAAAGGGTTTATCCTGCACATATGGGTGCTCTTTATCCTTCACAAAAAAATGTTCGCTGGTCTCATTGAAGGCATAACATCTTTCAACTATAGGGTTTTCCTTCGCCACTGATACCGGCTCATGGGTGCGATGCGGGAAGTCCCAGGGGTTTTTAAGCGCTGTGGGATAGTCCTTCAGGTGCACCACATTGCGCCCGCGCTCCAGCACCAGTGTTTTTAAACCGTTATCACATAGTTCCTTAGCAGCCCATCCCCCACTGATGCCCGAGCCTATAACGATAGCGTCGTATGTGTTTTTGTCTGTCCCTTTTGAATTGATGTAAGCCATAATACTGTAGAGTTATAATTAGAGCTTCAATTTATAAATAGTAAACGAATTATTTTAAAATTAATTTGCGTAACCGAATGGTTACGATTAAATTTGAAACCGAATGGTTACAGATAAGATAATAAGTAAATAGATGAGACGAGACGTATTCCAGGCCATAGCCGATCCAACCCGCAGGGAGATCATTAATGTGATTGCGCACCACTCGATGAATTTGAATACAGTTGCCGATAAATTCGATGTAAGCCGGCCTGCTATTTCCAAACATATTAAGATATTGACGCAATGCGGACTCATCACGATCAAGCAGGTAGGCCGCGAGCGTTATTGCGAGGCGAAACTGCAAAAACTGAACGAGGTTTCGCGATGGATCGAGCAATACCGCGTATTTTGGAATACCAAATTGGATGCGCTGGAGAATTTCCTGGCAAATGAAGAAACCGAACAACCCATCAAACCCATAAAAGCCAAAAAGAAATGAAAAACGAACCATTTGTCATCGAGCGCACGCTGAACGCCTCTGTTCAAAAAGTTTGGGAAGCCATTACCGACAAGGAAAAAATGAAGCAATGGTATTTTGATATTGCTGACTTTAAACCTGAGCTGGGCGCCGAATTCAGTTTTCCCGGGAACGGGAACGAGGGGCAATGCTATACACATCTGTGCAAAATAACCAAAATTGAACCGGGAAAGACGCTGCAATATAGCTGGAAGTATAAAGACCACCCCGGAAATTCGCTGGTAACTTTCGAGTTGTTCCCGGAAGGAAACGCAACCAGGCTTAAGCTGACCCATGAAGGATTGGAAACCTTCCCAGGCGATAACAAGGATTTTGCAAGGGAAAGTTTCGTAGGCGGCTGGACCTATTTGATTGGTAAATCAATTAAAGAATTTGTTGAGCAATAAACCATAAATGTCATCATATGAGAACGATATTAACGAGTATCCTGGTTGACAACCAGGACAAAGCGCTTAAGTTTTATACAGAGGTTTTAGGATTTATCAAAAAGACCGATATCCCGATGGGTGCTGACACCAAATGGCTGACGGTTGTGGCATCCGAAGGTCCTGATGATGTGGAAATTCTGCTGGAACCAAATTGGAACCCCGGAATACAGATCAACGGCAACCCGGCAGCGGCCGAATGGCAAAAGATACTGTTCAATGCGGGTATCCCCTGCGCGGTTTTTGGGGTGACCGATATCGAGACAGAATACAAAAGACTGCTTGAAGCCGGCGCACGATTTACCAAACCGCCGATGCAAGCCGGGCCGGTGAAAATAGCCGTGCTGGACGACACTTGCGGCAACCTGCTGCAAATACTCCAGAAATAATATAAGATGCGCCTGTACGTTTCCGCCTGAATTGCATAATTTTGGTTAAAATCTAAAGCCATGCATTTTTCCGGAAACTCAAAAAACAGGAGCATTTTGCCGTTTGTGCTGCTCTGCGGCCTCTCGTTATTTATTGTTACATTTTCTTATGCCCAGGCGCCGAAGACCATCGACGGTCACCCGTCGTGGATCATGCAGGGCAATGTTTATGAGGTTAACGTAAGACAATACACTCAACAGGGCACTTTCAAAGCATTTGGCAAAAGCCTGGACAGGTTGAAGAAAATGGGTGTACAAACGCTTTGGTTCATGCCCATCAACCCGATCAGCAAGGTCGACAGGAAAGGTTCGCTCGGAAGTTATTACGCCGTTTCAAATTACACTGCCATCAACCCGGAATTTGGCACGCTGGCTGATTTTAAGCAATTGGTCAAAAGCGCTCACGTGCTGGGTATGAAGGTAGTGATCGACTGGGTGCCCAACCACACCGGCGCCGACAATTACTGGATCGAAAAACATCCTGATTTTTATGTAAAAGACAAAGACGGCAAAGCTGCTGTGGCATTCGACTGGTCGGATACCCGACAACTGGACTACAACAACAAGGTAATGCAGGATAGTATGATCAGGGCGATGAAGTTTTGGCTGACCAGCACCAATATCGATGGCTTCCGGTGCGATGTGGCGTGGAATGTTCCTGAAAGCTTCTGGAAAAGATGCATTCCCCAATTACGTAAAGGCCGCAGCCTGTTCATGCTTGCCGAGGGCGACAAAACCTATCTTCACCGCAGTGGCTTTGATGCCACCTATTCATGGGATATGTTCCATAAAATGATCGATGTGGCTAAAGGTGCGAGCCCGGCCTATGCGCTGGACAGTATTAAAGCCCGGTACGATTCCATTTATCCCAAAAATGCCCTGGAACTTTACTTTACCAGCAACCACGACGAGAACAGCTGGAACAAAGCTGATTTCGGCGTTTTCCCGGGCGCATCACATGCGCCTTTTGCGGTATTCACGCAAACCATGTATCATAGTGTACCCTTGATCTATAGCGGCCAGGAAGAACCCGTTTTACGTGCGATCCAATTCTTTGAACGCGACCCGATCACATTCAAAAACTTCGGAAGAGCGAAATTCTATAAAACCCTGCTGAATTTACGCCGAAACGATCCGGCCCTGGCCTCCAATGCTTCGTTCCGAAAGGTTGATGCCGGCGATAAGAATTCGGTCTATGCTTATGTACGCGCCAAAGCCGGCAAAAAGGTGCTGGTTATTTTAAACCTTTCATCGAAGCAACAGCAAATATCGATAGCCGACAAGTCGCTATACGGCGCTCCCCTCAGCGTTTTTGACGGCAAAAAAGAAACTCTAAACAGCAAGCCCTGGAAGATGAAACCATGGGGATATGCGATTTACGAATATTGAATAGGAAAATGCCCTGCTAATTGGCGCATTCACCCCTTTTCAAAGAACATTACCGGGGTATTTTTGTAGAATATTCAGACCAAAATATACACCTATGTTTAAGACCACGAAAGCGTTCAGCAGCTTTTCGGTGAACAACATCGAAAAGGCTAAGGATTTTTATCAGAACAAACTTGGCCTGGAAGTAAAAACCCTTCCTATGGGCGAAGATGGCTTATTGGAACTGCATATCGCCGGCACTAACCCGGTGATGATCTATCCGAAGCCCAATCATGTACCCGCAACTTACACGGTGCTCAATTTCCCGGTTGATGACCTGGAGAAAACGGTCGATGAACTCACCGTGAAGGGCGTCAAATTTGAGCATTACGATATGCCCGGTATCAAAACTGATGCCAGGGGAATCGCCCGCGGCAACGGCCATGGTCCTGATATAGCGTGGTTCACCGATCCGGCGGGGAACATCATCTCGGTGATCAAAGGCATGTGACCGGCAGATTTTGTAACAGTTATATTGAAATTCGCAAAAGCGTTGTAATTTGCGCTATACTTGAAGTATCAATATTAACTGCATCATGAATAAACTCATCCTAACCGCGATACCGCTGGCCTGCGCGCTTTCGGTATCGGCACAGCAAAATACCCTTACCACGAAGGATTATGAACGCGCCGAGAGCCGGCTGAGCTATGGCACAGAGCCATACGTCGACCACGGCGCCGTACGCCCCGACTGGCTGCCCGGCAATAAGTTCTGGTACCGTACGCTTACCGCCACCGGCAGCGAATTCATCCTGGTGGATCCGGCAAGGAAATCCCGTTCCACCGCTTTTGACCAGGCGAAACTGGCAGCATCGCTATCTACGGCTACGGGTAAAAAATATTCAGCCTCCATGCTGCCTTTCAATAGTTTTAGCTTTTCAGCTGATGATAAAGCCATAATTTTCAGGGTTGATGGCCAGCAATGGAAATGCGACCTGTCGACTTACGCTGTTAGTAAGGATGATTCCAGGCCACAGTCAGGACGTGCTAATGGCACCGCAGGCCGGCGCCGTGGTGTTGGTCTTGAAGTTTTGTCGCCCGACGGCAATAAGGCCGCCTATATCAAGGATTGGAACTTGTGGGTGCGTGATGTTGCTTCGGGCAAATCGACGCCGTTAACCACCGACGGTATAAAAGACTACGGTTACGCCACCGATAACGCCGGCTGGACCAGCAGCGACGGCGCCGTGTTGCGCTGGTCGCCCGACTCTAAAAAGATAGCGACATTTAAAGATGACCAGCGCGAAGTGGGTAACATGTACCTGGTTACCACCAACGTCGGCCATCCTACCCTAAAAGAGTGGAAATACCCGCTACCCGGTGATAAAGTGATCCCGATGATAGAACGGGTGATCATTGACGTAGATAACCCGAAAGTGATCAAACTGCAGGTTCCTGCCGATCCGCACCGCGCCTCTTTAAGCGATGATATTTCAAGCAGCGGCACTTTTGATGATGTGGACTGGAACGAGGATGCCTCGCAATTGGCATTCGTTTCAACTTCGCGCGACCATAAGATCGAAAAGTTCCGCATCGCGGATGCCAATACCGGAGCCGTACGCGAGGTTTTTGAAGAGAGCGTACCCACTCAATACGAATCGGGATGGGGAAGCATCAACTGGCGCTACCTGGCCAAAACCAACGAGATCATCTGGTTCTCCGAACGCGATAACTGGGGTCATTTATATCTTTATGATGCCGCTACAGGCAAAGTAAAGAACCAGATCACCAAAGGCGATTTTGTGGTTACACGCATGATCAGGGTAGATGAAAAGAAAAGAACGATCTACTTTGTTGCCGATGGCACCGATAAGAAGAACCCCTACTTTAGCCACTTCTTTAAGATCGGCTTCGACGGTAAACATATGACCGACCTGACGCCGGAAGAAGGCAATCATACCGTATCGTTCTCGCCCGACGATAACTACATCGTCGACAGCTATTCACAGCCTGATGTTCCGCCGGTTACCGTTGTGCGCGATATGAACGGCAAACTGCTGGTTACGCTCGAAAAAGAAGATTTATCACGCCTTGAAGCCACCGGCTGGCACGCTCCTATCCCATTCTCGGTAAAGGCACACGATGGCAAGACGGACATTTACGGCTTGCTGTTTGTTCCGCCAAATGCCGACCCTAACAAAAAATACCCCATTATCGATTATATCTATCCCGGTCCGCAGGGCGGCAGCGTGGGCAGTTGGTCCTTCGCGGCATCACGCGGTGACGATATGGCCCTTACCGAACTGGGTTTTGTTGTGGTTGAGATCGAAGGCACCAGCAACCCATTGCGCTCTAAAAGCTTCCACGATATGAGCTACGGCAACATGGCCGAGAATACCCTGCCCGACCAGGTAACCGGTATTCGCCAGCTCGCTCAAAAATATGCTTATATCGATACCAACCGCGTAGGCATCTGGGGCCATTCGGGCGGCGGCTTTGCTACGGCTTGCGCCATGTTCCGTTACCCGGACTTTTTCAAGGTGGGTATATCTGAATCAGGCAACCACGACAACCGCAATTACGAGGACGACTGGGGCGAACGTTATGATGGTTTGGTAACCAACTCCAATTACGAGGCCCAGGCCAACGAAGTTTACGCAAAAAACCTGAAGGGCAAACTGATGCTGGCCCACGGCCTGATGGATAACAACGTTCCGCCGCAGAATACGCTGCTGGTTGTGGATGCACTTGAAAAAGCCAATAAGGACTACGACCTGGTGGTGTTCCCGAACAGCCAGCATGGTTACGGTCAGTTCTCGACCTATATGATGCGCCGCCGCTGGGATTATTTTGTAAAGAACCTACTAGGCGCCGAACCGCCGAAAGAGTATCAGTTGAAATTTAAGGGTGATCCGAGGAACGGGGCGCAGTAATTTTCAGTCAGTGATTAGTTACTGGCGATTTGTGATTAGGAAAATATATTTTTATTAATGGAAAAGCGGGTAAGTGATTATCCGCTTTTTTTATGTTTTGCAATTGCCCTGCGCTGTCCGTAGCCTCTAACTACGGACGAGTATGTCGGCTCATGAGCCAGGCCTTTTTATCCTGTAGTTAAAAACTACAGCGGTGGACAACATCAGTTCGATTTTAAAATACTGTTATTGTTTGTCATCAACTCTTCTAATTTCGTTGTGTTTTTAATCAATAATTGTTTTGTTTTAACTTCAGTCTTATAAACTAAATTTCTCATTTGATCAATTAAGTTTACCCAGTTACTTAAATTAACTTTATAAAATAAAAAGTAGTTATCATCAATTACGAAATTATCGACTTCAAGATTGAATTTTTTGTTAATATTGTTTTTCGTAGTAAGGGTTTCTAATAAATTGAGAACGAATGACTCCAAGTCATTTATTTCTATTTGTCTTCTCAAAATCGAGTAATCTTGTTCTTCAACAATAGTGTTATTCGTTATGAACTGCTGCTTGAACTCATCATTAGCACGAAATAATAAATCAACAATCAATTTTGCATGACGCATCAACTTCAAACTATCTCCTCGCGCGATTGTAGCAACCCTGTCACCATTTATCCCAGGAACTTCACTGTAGTTTTGGAAAAATAAAAGCAACAATTGATAGTGAACACTATCTAATAACTTTTCATTGCGTTTATTTTTCACATAGTTGTCTAATAATTTCATGGTCGAGTTGAACTGATTGACAACATCCTTATTATTAATGAGCACAATCTTTGGATAGTACTCATTCCTCAGTTGGTCTATAGCATCTTGGGATTTTTCAAATGGCAACTCTGTGTTTGTTAATCGGGTAATATCAGTAATGACTGGAATATAAGTTTGCAATTGTAGTAACGAATTTTCTTTATCGAGTTCTATCTTTCGGTTTAATTGTATTCCTTCTAAACTACTTTTTAAGGTTTTATTTAGTGCATCTTGTCGCTGAGCGAGGTCATTTTCGCTGGATAGTTGTGAGTTTAATACTTCAGCCTGTTTAAGCTTTAATTGCTTATCAAGAACCTCATCACTTTTCTTTTCCCGTTCAATGTCTCTTAGTTTCTGATCTCTGTCCTCGATTTGTTTTTGTTGTTTTGCAATTTGCGCCGACAAGTCATCCTTGCGCTCTTTATCAACACTTCGTACGTAGCTTAAAATGGAGATTACTATGGCAATCAGCCCAGCAATTTTAACTCCAGCATCGACTAAATCTTTTGGCTCCATTCCAAGAAATTGATGTTTTTTGACGATAGGTTCTTCGATGATTTTTTTTACAACTTGCGAGCCATTCTTATCAATTTCGCTTTCAATTTTAGTCTGATGCCACAGCGTTTTATCTTTCATAACGTTTAGATAGTGAATCCTAAATTATTAATAGATCGGGGATTGTACAACCCGTATTTTAACAGCTTTTAATCTTCCCGCCTGCGCTGTTCGTAGTCTCCGACTATTACTGTCCGGTAAAGTAATAATAAAAAGAAAGGGAAGTTTTTAAAGACCTCCCTTTATTGGTAGTTTTAAGTTACCACACAAAAAACACCAATGAACAAAAGTACCTTTTTTA